>ENA-UONU01000058-UONU01000058.1-human-gut-metagenome-genome-assembly--contig:-CS51-NODE-58-length-152010-cov-27.119937_pt1 | contig 152010 bp, 149 predicted proteins | sample MGYA00242462_ERZ724009 | MGnify/ENA metagenome assembly ERZ724009 | reverse complement strand
TTTTTCATCATACACCTCACATATAACTGAATCATAGCCTGATTGTAAGGTACCACGTCATCAAAACAATGTCAATATAAAATAAACTTCCCCTTTATTTTTGGCTAGCGGAGATAGCCATAAGATATAAGAAACCCCGCTGAAAATATCAGCGGGGTTTGGATTGTTTTTTCCGCACTCAGAAATTATAAGAAGCGCCGAAGCCCAGAATATGAATGTCGTTTTCATAGTCGGCCTGCAGCGATCCGCGAGCATTGTCGCCGTCATGATAACCCAGCAGTTTGACCTTGCCTTTGTCGGCGCGGATATAGGTATAGCCTAAGTTAAAGGTCCAGTCGTCGTTATATTTGTATTCGATACCGCTGGAGTACCACAGGCGGTCGGAATCAGGGATGCGCGGCGTCCGGTATTCCTGGCCGACGGCACTCTGGTCAACCGCGAAACCGACGCGGAATTTCCACTGATCGTTATACTGATAGCTGGCGCCGATGGCGTAGAAAGTGGTATCTTTCCAGCGTTCTTCGGTGGTGCTCATTTTACCGTTGTTTTCACCATAGATGTCAAGCGTATCAAAGGAAGACCAGTATGTTCTTCCGAATTCGGCCATTACCGACCATTTGTCGTTAATGTCATGATAAGCACCGATGGTCAGGTTTGCCGGAGTGGTAATGCGGGCGCTGATATCCTGATTGGCCGGCAGCATCAGTCCTTCAAATTTGATGTCGCCTTTTAACTTATGTTTGACCTGACTGCGGTAACCGATACCGAAACGGGTTTGGTCGCTGTATTCATACAAAGCGCCCAGAGTATAGCCGATATCGAAAGTATCGCCTTCCAGCGAAGCTCTGTCTTCCACGCCGGGAATAATGCCGCCGGTGGCCGGATTTTTAACCAAAGTCGAATTGCGCAGCCGGGCTTTGATATATTGCAGCTGGAGGCCGGCACCGAGCGAAAGCTTGCAATAAGGCCGGTATGCCAGCATCGGGGTCAGAGTCACCGTGGTCACTTTAGAGAGAGTTCCGTGAAAACGTCCGGCCCAGTCATCATTATATTTGGTAACCATGCCATAGGGCACATTCAACGAAACGCCGGCCGTCCATTTGGAATTAATCTGGTGGGAAGCGTAAAAATTCGGAGCCACCGCTGCGTGAACAATATCACCGGTATAACCGGAAATTTCTTCACCGGGTTCGCCCGGAATATGGGCGATGGCCCGTTTGGCTTTTGAGCGCGGCGCAATCCAGGTGCCGCCAAAGGAAACTTTGGTACCGCCGTGGCGAGTTAATCCGGCAGGGTTGAAAAAAGAATAGGAAATATCTTCGGCTCCGGCCGTGGCTCCGGCAAAAGCGTTGCCCATAGCCGCAGCAGACTGTTCTTTCAGGTTAAAGCCCGAGGCAAGTGCGTCAGAATAGACTAAGAGAGTTCCCAACGCAGTTAAAGTCATTAGTTTTTTCATGATAGACACATTAGTTGTTAATCCAAGGCGCAACACATACAGCCGGAAGACATAAGGCTTTTGCCAAAACTAATAATTATGCCTCGCAAAGAAAGATAATAAACGGTTGTAATATTTGTTAACATTGTGTTACTGAAATTTTTTATATAACCGGAATTGCCAAAAATCAACCCGGAATTATCCCCCTCTGGACAAGAGCCAACAAATTCATAAAATTCAATAAGTTATTACAATTTTAGACGATATAGACCAATTAAGGCGAATTTATTTCCTTTACAAACAGTTAATTTCTGGATTTAATAAAGGCCAACCCTGCCTGACTTTTAGGTTGTTTCTCTATAGTCAGATTTGTGCTCAACTATACGGAGATTAAATTTGCAAAACTTTGTACGATTTTGTTTAAGGGTTTTCTTCAGAGTATTCAAGACGAGATGCAGCATTCAGTTTGACGAAAAGAAGCTTCCGAAAAAAGGGGTTTACGTTTCCAACCATGTTTCTTTCCTTGATCCGGTTTTATTGTTTGCATTTCTGCCGGGAAATCCGGTTTTTGCCCTGAACGGACACCTCTACCGCCGCAAGTGGATACGCTTTTTGATGAAAACAGCCGATATCTGCCTGTTTAATCCGATTGAACCGGGAGACATCAAAGAGCTGATTGCCAAGGTTGACAGCGGCCGGCTGGTGATGATTTTTGCCGAAGGGCGCGTGACCGAAAACGGCGGACTGATGAAAATTTATGAAGCTCCCGGACTGGTTGCCGACAAATCAAAAGCGCCGATTATCCCGATTTGGATCAGCGGACCGCAATACGGTTACTTTTCCAAAACCAAAGGAAAACTGCCGCACCGGCCGTTGCCAAAGATGAAAATAACCGTCGGCAAGCCGCGCAGTTTCAAATTAAAAGACGAACTGCGGCGGCAACGCGACCACATCAGCAACGAAGTTTATATGATTTTGCGAGAAATGTGCTTTGAGGTAAGCTATAACCCAAACATTTCGCTGTTTGCCCAGTTGATGAAAACGGCCAAAGTTCATTCCAAGAAAGGCTTTTTCAAACGTCCGTATTTTGTGGAAGACATCAAACGCGAGCCGAATACCTACAAAGACATTATCATCAAATCTTTTGTCATCGGCAAATATTTCAAACGCCGCACCGTTCCCGGCGAACATGTCGCCATGCTGCTGCCGAACTCCATTGCCGCGCTGTGCACGTTCTTCGGCCTGTCGGCTTATGACCGCGTGCCGGTGATGCTTAATTTCTCGGTCGGCGCCAGAAACATGGCCTCAATGTGCAAAACAGCACAGGTCAAAAAAGTCATTACGTCCCTTTCTTTCATCAAAACCGCCAAAATGGAAGCGGTTGTCGATGTGCTGAAAGCTGACGGATACGAAGTCGTCTTTCTGGAAAAGATGGCTAAAGAAATCGGCCTGTGGAGCAAAATCAACGCCTTTCTGCGCTATAAAATCAAGCGGGTGCCGCACCGGGACGGCGGCAACAAAAAGGCTGTCATTCTCTTTACTTCCGGGTCGGAAGGCGCGCCCAAAGCCGTAGTTTTGAGCCATGCCAACATTATCTCGAACATCAAGCAGATGTCATCGATTGAAACAATCAACATCACCGACACCGTTTTCAACGCCTTGCCGATGTTCCACAGTTTCGGTCTGACGGTGGGAACCCTGTTTCCGCTGCTGGAAGGGGCCAAACTGTTTTTATACCCCTCTCCCCTGCACTATCGCGTGGTGGCGGAAATCGTTTATGAAATCGGAGCAACCATTATGTTCGGCACTGACACGTTTTTCCGCGGCTACGGCAAAATTGCCCATCCGTTCGACTTTCATAATATCCGTTTCATGTTCGGCGGTGCGGAAGCTGTCAAACCCGACACCCGCAACATGTGGATGGAACGTTTCGGCATCAGGGTGCTGGAAGCTTACGGTTCAACCGAATGTTCGCCGGTAATTACCGCCAACAACCGTATTTTCAACCGTTTCGGTTCAATCGGCAAACTGCTGCCCGCGCTGGAATATAAAATTAACCATGTGGACGGTATTGAAAAAGGCGGCGAGCTCTGGATTAAGGGGCCGAATATCATGCAGGGCTACATCATGCCCGACAATCCCGGCGTTCTCGTTCCGTTGGAAGGCGGCTGGTATCATACCGGAGACGTGGTTGAAATTGATGAAATCGGCTTTGTATATATTCGCGACAGAATCAAACGATTTGCCAAAATCGGCGGCGAAATGGTATCGCTTAATGCCGTGGATGAGATGGTGCGCAAGGCCTATGAATGGATGGGCGGCGAGTTTGATTACGGCGTTGTGGCCGTGCCGCACGAAAGCAAGGGCGAACAAATCGTTTTGGTGACAAACAACCGCCATGTCGAGCAGGATGTTTTGCACAGCTATATCCGCAACAACGGCATGTCGGAACTGTTTCTGCCGCGGATTATTCTTTTCCGGGACAAACTTCCCGTTTTTGCGACAGGAAAAGCTGATAACGTCACCCTGAAGAAAGAAGTTCTCGAAGAATTGTCTGCCAAAAACAGCGTCGCGGCTTAAAACTCATATTTTTGCCATAATGCGGCGGATAAATTCGAGCATCGTTCTAATTTTCTCGGTTTTCTGGTCATCATGGTGAGAAATTACCCAGCAGGAATGGTACAGTTTGAGCCCCAAGTCGAGGTAAACCCAGTCTTTGTGGTGCAAACCGTACTGCAACGGCTGCAATGACACGGCGGTGCCCGAATCTGTCGCCTGAATCAGCAAGTTAGACGAATCGCAGCAGAGCACCGTTTCTCTTGCTTCGGCCATCATCCGCCGCCATTCTTCCCAGTTTTCGTTATATTCAGAACGATTAGACAGAGCATGGCGGTTCAGCAAATCATCAATGCTTTTTGGCATGCCGTGTCTGTTGATATATGACGTGGAAGCAAACAAACCGAATTCCCGTTTAAATTCCTCAACCACCAAAGCATTATCCTGAGGGGGATATTTATAAACAATGGCTATGTCAGCCTTGCGCTCTCTCAAGTTCATTTCGTTATGTCCGGAGATGACATTGACACAGACTTTCGGGCATAGTTCATGAAATTCCGCCAGATGCGACATCAGATAAATGCCTATCCCGTCGGTCATGGATATTGTCAGCCGGCCAGAAACATTGTTTTTGGGCAAAGAACAGTTCTCCAGCTCATAAAACAGGGCATTTAATTTCTCCGCCTGTTTATACACTTCCATTCCTTCATGCGTAGCTATCATTCCCCGCGGAATCCGGGAAAAAAGAGTGACATTAAAAAGTTTCTCCAGCCTTTTCACCTCCCTGCTGATATGCGGCTGCGTTTTGCCCAGATATCTTGCTGCCTGGGTAAAACCGCCCTGTTCCACCGTCGTCTTCACATACATCAGCGGCACAATTAAAGATTTTATCTTCGTTATATCCATGGAGGCATACCTTTTATGTTAAATTAGCTTCTTCTAAATTAGAAATTTTTATGAATACTAATTCTACAGTTGTTTTATTGCAACAAAAAAATATTTCTGACAAAGGATCGACTATGACTAAAAATAACCTTTCCCAGCGGCATTTTCTGGAACAAAACAATGCAATCAACAACCTCTTTGAACATCTGCTGCAACAATTGCGAAGTTTGGGCTATCCTGAAACCCGCTTATGGATAAATGTTGCCAGACAATCCTTTGAGCATGAATTATTTGAACAGATTAAAAACGATTAACTCCTTACCTCCCTGCCCTTCATAAGAACGGCAGGGTTTATTTTATCCTTAAGCATTACCCGGTTTAGCGCGAACAAAGTTTGCGTCTTATTATATATTGACATTGTGTATCATCTATGCTAATCTGAGAACAGGCTTTGAATTAGTTATAGAGGTGTATCATGAGACGTCTTCCTTGCTCTGTTGCTCTCGCCGCGGCTCTGCTGCCTGCCGGCGCATTCTTTCATGCAGATACGGCGGTCGCCTCTGACACCAGCCTCATAGATATGAATCAAGACCTAGCCTTAATTCATTCGCCTCGGTCCGTTCCCAATCCGGAGCGGACTGTTTCTCCTTTCCAGCCCTTTAAGCTGGCCAAGGTTCATTTTGTTGTCGATACTGCCGATAAAATCGGTTTCGATGACATCGAACAGTCTTTTGACCATAACAATGCGCAGCGCTGCAAAGATTTAGGCTTTGCCCAAACTGCCGCCTGTGCCGCTAATCAGTTTAAGGCAAGGCTCTGTCCTTATGACGACGCCTATTATGACCGCTGCTGCGACAACGACTATAAATACACCAAGGGCGAATGTTCTTATCCCAACACTATCAGTTCAACTTCCTGCGGCGGCAAATACAAATGTTACTGCGACACCGCCCTTTATCCTTATACTTCTGCCAATTGTCCCGCTCCCAAGGAGCTTTCCGACAAATGTGTCGATGCTTCCGGCGCGCATTATGCCGAATGCAAATGCCCCTCTTATTACAAACCCTGTGACGCCTCCAAGAACCTTGTCGGGGTCGGTGAGGCCTGTCCGGGCGTCGGCGAAACCGTCTATGCCGCCTGCGACTGCAAGTCGGGATACAAATATGTCTGTGAGGAATTCGGGCCGACCAATCCGGGCGACTTTTGTCAGAACGGCATCAAATATTACAAAAGCTGCAAGACCTGCGGGGATTATGGTTATCTGACCAGCTGTCCGACCGGTATCGAATGCTCGTTTGAACAATGCTCGGGGAAATATTTCCCGACCGGCAAATGCGCTTCCGGTTATACCGACATCTCCGACGCCTCCTGCAGCTGGTACAAATACTGGATACCCTGTTCCGTCGCTCCGGAACGGCCGAGCGGGACATAGACAGTTATTTCCTTTGTTATGCTCCGGCTTGACGGGGCATCTTGAGGATTGGCGACGACAGAGGGATTACCCAATCAAGTCGGGTAATGACAGAGAGAAAAGAATGTCGGGGGATAATGGCAGAGAGAGGTGAATGTCGGGGATAACGACAGGGAGAGGAAAATATCAGGAAATGACGATAAGAAAGGGGAAGTTGGTAATTGTCATTCTACCCAGTCATGCTCCGGCTTGACCAGAGCATCCGGAAGATTGGCGACGGCAGTGGGATTACCCGATCAAGTCGGGTAATGACAGAGAGAAGAGAATGCGGGGATAACGGCAGGGAGAGGTGAATGTCAGGGAATGACGATAAGAAAGGGAAAGTTGATAATTGTCATTCCACCCTGTCATGCTCCGGCTTGACCGGGGCATCCTGAGGATTGGCAGCGACAGAGGGATTACCCGATCAAGTCGGATAATGGCAAAAAGAAGAGAACGTCGGGTAATGACGACAAGAACAGAAATTTAACACTAAGGAGAAAGAAGATGAAACTATCAATTTTACTGGCGGGGAGTATTTTAACCTCGGCGATTGTCGGCAATGCTTATGCCCAGACCTGCGGTGCTCAGCCTTCGTGTGCCGATTTGGGATATACTCTGACTTCTACCAGCTCTTGCGTCGGCAAAGTGCTTAAATGTCCCTTTGACAAAACTAAATATTACTGCACTCAGAAGAGTGAAATTTTCTCAAATATGGCTCTGAACTGGAACGCAAAAGTTTCCTTCTCTGGTAATTCTTATTATTATCCTTCCAAATATGGCTTTATCATTGCCTCTGCCAGAGATACCGGCAGAGGTTCTGTAAAAATAAAAGTAAACGGTATTACGTTTCAATCTACCGTTCAATCTGATACAATGGGTGTCCACTATGTTCCTGTTAAACCCGGAGACAGTATTTATATTATCTCCTACAATGCTAATGAGGATACGTTTTATTTTGTTCCTTTTGCCGGAAATTAAAACAAAACCCCGGATTTGAACCGGGGTTTTATTTTGAAATTAATTACAGGCCTATCGAATAAACCAATTTTTGCCATTTAACACGGCAATTATGGCGTAAACGGGCAAAGCCGCCGACAGCCGTATTTTCGCAGCAGAGCCGCCAATAGAAAGAATATTCCGGCAAATCCAGCAGCCGCTGCAAAGGCGGACGTATTCGGAAACGACGAAAATAATCAGCCATCAGTTTATCGTCGCCGCCACGCGGCCGACAAGCCCGACGCACCATAAGCAGTTCAGCCTCTTCCTCCGGCGTTAATGTATAAAACTCCAACAGCAGTTTAATCAGCTTTTCATTATTCGCATTGATAATCTGCCGTTTGAATTCGGCCAGGTTAGAGTTCTCCCGCAGCCGCAGTTTTTGCGAATTAACCAGATAAGTCCGGCAGAGATCTTCACCGCTTTCAATCAGCTTTTCAATCACCTCAGGCGTAAACAAATTCTGATAAAGAAGAATCGACAATTTAATCAGGGCATCCTTTCCGCCGATTAAATAAGGCGCATAACGGCGCTTGTCTTCTTTGGACAACCGGTTCAGGCACCTGACCGCAGGCAGGCAGATTCCCCGTAACGTTTCGATGAGCTTGTTTTCATCGGTTTCATAAGGAATGTCAACTTTTGTTTCCATAATTTCTAATTTTTTAATTATAAAAAAGACTCAATAATTTCTTATTGAGTCTTAACTTACAAAGATATGATTTAAAGTAAAGTTTTATTTGAAAAACATTTTGGCAAATTCGTGTTTTTCAATGCCGTTAATGCTGGTCAGCTTGGGATTGGTCAAAATATTCGGCAATTCCATCCGGCAGAAAACGCTGCGAGGGTCGGCATTGTTGACAAACGCGGTTACGGAACCTTTGGCCTCGCTGATAAAACGCTTGGAGGCAATGCTCCAAACCTCGGCTATTTCATCCGGAGTTAAGCCAGAATCGGAACTCAACAGCCCCATTTCAACCAATTTAGCACCGCAATCGGTGTGTTCTATCACCATTTTATCCGGATGACGGGCCGCATAAGCCAGTGCCTGATCGCGGTTTTCCTTCGTCGGCTGATAGCTCACCGAATAGAGTACAATACCGTTTTCCGGCGTCTGCACATTATAGCTGCGCGCCACTTCCAATGCTTTTGCAAATAAATCCTTCATCTTTTACTTCTTCTTACTCTTAACAATATCCAACTGTCCGTTGCTGCTGACGATTATATCAGCGGTATCGTTATCACTGATTTCGCCGTCCAGTATTTTCAACGCCAATTTATTCTCGATTTGGTTTTTAAGCAAGCGTTTTAAAGGTCTTGCCCCATAAACCGGATCATAACCGTTGTTGACAATCCAGATAAAGGCAGCCTCATTGACATTAAGCTTAATGTTCTTTTCCGCCAGGCGTTTTTCAATGGCGGCAATCTGGATTTTGGCAATCTCTTTAATATTGCTCTTATCCAGACGGTGGAACAGGCTGATTTCGTCAATACGGTTGATAAATTCGGGACGGAAAGAGGCTTTTACAATTTCCATTACCCGTGCTTTGACCTTTTTCGGATCATCGGCGCCGGTGGCATTGGCCAGAATATCGGAACCGAGGTTTGATGTCATAATAATGATGGTATTTTTGAAATCGACCGTGCGACCTTTGCCGTCGGTTAAACGTCCGTCGTCAAGCACCTGCAGCAAAACATTGAAAATGTCCGGGTGCGCCTTTTCGATTTCGTCAAACAAGATAACCTGATAAGGACGGCGGCGGACAGCTTCCGTCAGGACACCGCCCTCTTCATAGCCGACATAGCCCGGAGGCGAACCGATTAAACGGGCAACGGCATGCTTTTCCATATACTCGGACATATCAATCCGCAGCATGGCGTGTTCATCGTTAAACAAAAATTCAGCCAAGGCCTTGCTCAGCTCGGTTTTACCTACGCCGGTCGGCCCGAGGAAAAGGAATGATCCTATCGGCTGGCTGCCGTCGTTAATCCCTGCACGCGAGCGGCGGACAGCATTGGACACGGCGGCAATTGCCTCTTTCTGACCGATAACCCGCTTGCCGAGAAAGTCTTCCATGTGAACCAGTTTTTCCCGCTCGCCTTCCAGCATTTTATCAACCGGAATGCCTGTCCATTTGGAGACGACGGCGGCAATGTTTTCATCGGTAACCGTTTCGCGGATATGGCTGTTGGCCTTTTGTGCCGATGCTTCAATCGCTTTCAGCTTATTTTCCAGTTCCGGGATAATGCCGTACTGCAATTCGCCGGCACGTTCGTAGCGCCCTTCCCGCTGGGCAATTTCAGCCTCAATGCGGGCCTTATCAAGCTTGTCTTTCAGTTCGGTAACATCGGCCAGCCCCTGTTTTTCCTCTTTCCATTTATCATTGAGGTTTTTGGCTTTAACTTCCAGCCCGGAAATTTCATAACCGATTTGCTCCAGCCTTGCTTTGGAAGCCTCGTCGGTTTCTTTTTTCAGCGCTTCGCGTTCAATCTTCAGCTGCAGAATGCGACGGTCAAGCTCGTCCAGTTCTTCCGGCTTGGAATCGATTGACATACGCAGGCCGCTGGCGGCTTCATCCATCAGGTCAATCGCTTTATCGGGCAGAAAACGGTCGCTGATATAGCGGTTGGACAAAGTGGCAGCGGCAATCAGGGCATTATCGGAAATTTTAACCCCGTGATGAAGTTCAAATTTGTCCTTAATGCCGCGCAGAATGGAAATTGTTTCCTCCACGCTCGGCTCATCAACAAAAACCGGCTGGAAACGCCGTGCCAAAGCGGCATCTTTTTCAACATATTTTTTATATTCGTTCAAAGTGGTTGCGCCGAGACAATGCAACTCGCCGCGAGCCAACGCCGGCTTTAACAGGTTGGAAGCATCCATGGAGCCTTCACTGGCGCCGGCACCGACAATGGTGTGCATTTCATCAATAAACAAAATGATATTGCCGTCGGAAGCTTCAACGTCTTTCAAAACGGCTTTCAGCCTTTCTTCAAATTCGCCGCGGAATTTGGCACCGGCAATCAACGCCCCCATATCCAGCGCCAGCAGGCGTTTGTCTTTCAGACTTTCGGGAACGTCATTATTAACAATGCGCATGGCCAGGCCTTCAACAATTGCCGTTTTGCCCACACCGGGCTCACCGATCAGTACCGGGTTGTTTTTGGTGCGGCGGGACAAGACCTGAATGGTGCGGCGGATTTCGTGTTCACGGCCGACCACAGGGTCAAGCTTGCCTTCTCTGGCTTTGGCAGTAATATCTATTGCATATTTTTTCAGGGCTTCAAAATTTTCTTCGGAGCTTTCGGAATCGGCAACCCGGCCTTTGCGATAATCGTTAATTGCCTGATTCAGGCGGGCCGCGGTTACACCGGCATTGCGCAAAATATCATAGGCTTTGGTGCCGTCGGTCATTGTCAGCGCCTGCAAAATGCGCTCAGTGGTCACAAACTGGTCTCCGGCCTTGTCCGCCAGCTTTTCGGCTTCCTGCATTACACGGGTAAAGTCCTGCGACATCAGACTCTGCACTGCGGCGCCCGATACCTGGGGAATCCGTTCAACGGCATCGTCTGCGGCTCGGCGGATGTCAGCAACATTGCCGCCGGCATTTTCCAGCAGGCCGGTTATCAGCCCGTCTTTATCATCCAGCAAAACCTTCAGAAGATGTTCCGGTGCAATATACTGGTGTTTTTTGCGAGACGCCAGATTAACCACGTCTTGAACCAGTTCTTTGGACTTGTTGGTCAGTTTTTCAAAATCCATAGTCAAATACCCCTTCTTTCTCTTTTATTCTACTTAATATATAGGTAATGACAGGATTTTAAATCAAGTTTTTCACAAATTTATTTTTCGGGCTTCAACCGGATAACGGTAATTTCCGACGGAGCAAACAAGCGCATCGGCGGCCCCCAATATCCGGCTCCGCGGGAGAGATAAAGCTTGGTATCATTAACGTCGTACAAGCCGGCAAGATATTTGTTAGCCTGTTTTACCAGCAGATGAAACGGAAAAATCTGGCCGCCGTGCGTGTGTCCGGAAAGCTGAAGGTCATACTGCGCTTTGGTTATCATTTCCTTTTGAAAACGCGGGGTATGCGACAGCAAAATCTTATACTGTCCGTCAGAAGAATTCTCCAGCGTGCGGTCAACGTCAATTTTGAAAAAGGGGCTGCCGCGGGCGATGCTGACATCGGGCACACCGCCGACATACAATTCGGTGTCTTTCACCGGCAAGCCGTAATTAAACAGGGCCGACCAGCCCATTTTGCCGAATTTGAACTGCCAGGGCATCAGGCCGTTATAAAATTCATGATTGCCGAAAACGGCAAAGATACCGTATTTGCTCTGCAGTTCTTCCAGCGCCGCCATCTGCGGGCCGACGGCTTCCACCTTGTCATCACCGATATCTCCGGTCAGCAAAATGACATCTGGCTCCAGAGCATTTACTTTCTCCACCAGCTTTTCAATTCGTTCCGGCGAAATCGTCCGGTTAATATGCAAATCGCTGAGCTGAACCAGCGTATATTCCCGTTTCAGAGCGGGCGAGGCAAGCGTTACTTCTTTAACGGCGGGGAGCTTAATGCCTTCATACAGCGCATAAAAACCCAGCAGAAACGTCAATGCGACCGTATAGAGGTTTGCCAGGTTCAGCATTCTGACATCGGAAGGGTTCAGAGCGGCAGCATAAGGAGATTTAATCAATTTTGCCGTTTCATAGGCAAAGAACCACAAAAAGTCGCGCAGCAACAGCAGAATCAACAGGAGAAAAACTATCCCGAACAGAAAATAGCCGACATCGGAAACATAGGCAAAAAAGCGGGTATTCCCCCAAGCGGTCGCACGGATAACCGAAACGATGACCGGAGCAAACCAAGCCGACACAATAAGCAAGGAAATCAAAATCTTATAAACAGACCGCATTTCCGTATAGCCGACCAGGGTTTTGACTGAGATGGCCGAGGCAGCAATGGCAATAATCAGAGCTCCGATCATAAACATATTGTCTCCTGTAAAGAGAGTGACGTTTTATTCGGCTGCGGCAACCTTCCGGCGATAGGTGCGTTTGGGTTTTGCCGGAGTGCCGTCTTCCGTTTTATTTAAAGTTTGGGCTTCGCTGGTAGGAATTTCAATCACCGTGAAAGATTTTTTTTCAGATGCGGCAGCCGACATCGTTTTTTCTTCTGCCGGAGCAGCCTGAGGCGTTTCAATCGCCGTTACGGATGCCAGACGGGCGGGCGCTTCCGCAGCCGGAGCCGCAACAGTCTCCTCTGCCGGACGAACCGCATTTTCAGCCGGCGTTTCGGCAGCATCGGCGGCCGGCTGCTGGCCGTTGTTATTGCGGGCATTCTGATTCTGGTTTTTCTTTTCGTTGATTTCGGTGACGATTTTACGATAATGCTCCGCATACTGGCGGAAAACCTCGGCACTGACATAATCGTTATTGGTATGCGCTTCCTTGGCCAGTTCGTTGTAGCGTTTGATCAAGTCCAGAGCGGTGCCGCTGACTTTTCCGGCAATCGAATTGCTGTCAAACTTATAATTCAAGGAATAGATTTGGTTGTTATAGTTATTATTACGGAATTTGTTGTTTGTTCTTTTCATAAGTTTTATACCATAATCGTTAAATGAAAAATCTTTCAGATTTTCACAGTAAAATTAAAAACAATCAGTTTTTGGAAAAATTCAAAAGCACCTGTAACTTTTCGGAGCATTTTATGGGCACATAATAGCTAAAAAAGTTATAAATGCAAATTATTTTTTCAAAATTACACATCTATCAATTCCCGCCAAATCGGGAACGATTTTAAACGGCTGCAACCCGCTGCCGGCAAAAATGCGGCTGACGTCTTCCGCCTGGCCGACACCGACTTCCAAAACCACCCAGCCGCCGGTTTTCAGCAGTGCCGGAGCCAGGCTGGCAATCTGCCGGTAATGGTCAAGTCCGTCCGCACCGCCGTCCAACGCACTCAATGGGTCGTAGTCTTTTACTTCGGGTGCCAAAGCAGGAATATCCGCAACCGGAATATAAGGCGGATTGGAAACCAGCATATCCAGCGGCAGCCGCAAAGCCGAGGCCAGATTGTCATCAAACCAGCTGGCATTCAGCCAAGAGACCTGTGCTTCCAGTCCAAGCTCCCGGGCATTTTGCGCGGCAATCTGCAATGCTTCGGCGGAGCGATCTATCCCCTGCCCGTGCCAAAGCTTGTTCTCGGCCAGCAGAGACAACAGAATACAGCCGGAGCCGGTTCCGAAATCGGCTATATTCTGAGTAATCGCACCATCAAGCAATTTCAAGGCCTGCTCGACAATAATTTCCGTATCCGGACGGGGCGACAGCACTTTTTCGCTGACATTGAACTCATATTTGTAGAATCCCCGGCGGCCGAGAATTTTATCCATCGGTTTATGAGCCAGACGTTCCCGCAGCATCGAATCGAGCCGTTCCCGCTCTCCGGCAGTCAGTTCACGGCGAAGCAAAACCGCCTCATCGGCGGAAATGCCGCAGGCCGCTCCCAGCAACAACCGAGCTTCCAGCCGCGGCGTTTCAATTCCGGCAGCGGCAAGGCGGCTTGTCATATCGTTCAGCAATAATGTCATCGAATCCGTTTCAGATACAAAAAATACCTCTCGCGAAGAAAGGCACCGTTTCAGCAAATTTAATTACGCAGACGGGAATCGGACGCCTTTTCATGCAGAGGCATATCGTACGCTTCTTCATCTTTCTCCCCGCGGACGGTTTTCAAATGGGCGGCAATTTTTTCACGCAACGGCTCTGTTTCAAGAATCGCCGAAAAGCGGCCCTGATACATAAAGCCTTTCTGATTGTCAATTGTCAGATGTGCGTCCATTTAAATGACCTCCGGGGTTGCTGGGATATTATTATAACAGATTTAAGCCTGCAATGCAAGCTTTACCAGCGAAGAAAGATGCTCAAAGGCTTTTTTCTCAATCTGGCGGACGCGTTCGCGGCTTATTCCCAGTTTGGCACCCAGTTCTTCAAGCGTAACCGGCTCATCGGTCAGCATCCGGCTTTTAATAATCAAACGCTCGCGTTCGTTCAACTTAGCCAGACAATTCTGAAGAATTTTCTGCTTGCGGGCAGCTTCTTCCTTGTTGGCAAGCCGAGCTTCAATATTCTGCCGGTTGTCAACCAGAAAATCAATCTGCTCCTGCGTACCGTCGTCTCCGGCCATAACGTTTAACGACTTATCGCCGCCGATACGCTGGTTCATTTCAACAACGTCCTGCTCGTCAACCACCAGCTCGTCAGCAATTTTTTTGACAACGGCCGGTTCAAGAGCCTTGTTTTCATACAGGCCGAGACGCGCCTTAATCCGGCTCAGATTGTAAAACAGTTTTTTCTGAGCGGCGACGGTTCCGATTTTTACCAAAGACCAGGAACGCAGGATATAGTCGTTTATGGCCGCCTTAATCCACCAAATTGCATAGGTGGACAGACGGACTTTCTTATCCAAGTCAAACTTTTTCACAGCCTGCATCAGACCGATATTGGCTTCGGAAACGATATCCGCCAGCGGCAGACCGTAACGGCGGTAAGTCAGCGCGATTTTGGCGGCCAGTCGCAGATGAGACGTAATCAGTTTCTGAGCGGCGGCAAGATTGCCGTTTTGCTTAAAATCGGTAATCAGGCCGTGTTCTTCGCTTTCGGTCAAGACAGGGAATTTTTTAATTTTTTCAAAATAGGCAAATAAGCTGTTTTCCTCGATAACCAAAGGTAATTTAGCGTTGTTGTTAACAACCATTACATTTGTATTTTCAGCCATAAATTATTCAACCTTCTTTCTGTGAACACTCTGTTGTCAGATATAGGATTGATATTCGTTTATATCAACCTTTCCGGCAAAAGATATTATTCCTTTTTTTAAATATAATCAATATCCTCTGTTAAAAATTGAAGGATAGATGATAAAAAATTCTTCTTTAGGGTCTTCCGCGGCCACCAAATTGATTATCACGACCCGAATATCAAGACCGTGGGGATAAAGCAGCAAATAAATATCCGCAGCTTTGCCGTAGCCGTCATTTTTGCAGAGGCGAATCTGGTCGTTGTCCAGTCCGTTATTGATTTTGGTCATCAGCAGGCGGTTGGCAACATTATAATTCTGCCGCGAGGTAAAATTATCAACCGGAACTTCGGAAAAGTTTTTCAGATTTTTGAGCAACAGAGCCTGACGGCGTTTTTCGAGAATGCCGGAAACAGGATGCTGCCCTTGATATTCGGCAACCTTTGCCATAACCAAAGCGGCCAGTTTTTTGTCATCGCAGGGCGGAAGGTTTAATTCAGGGCCCTTTTCGACATAGCTTTCAACTTCCGGTGCCGCGATAACGTCCGGTTCCGCCGTTTTGTCCTCATCCCGGGCCTCCAAAGGTTCGGCTCCGATACCGGTAATTTCGTTTGACGCGTCTTCGGCGGCAACTGCCGGTTCGGGCACGGCCTTATCCGCCGGAGGTTCACCCGAGGCCCATCCCTGAGTGCTCCACATGACGGCCGCGGCGGCCCAAACCAACAATTTGCGCATCAACGTTTCTCCTGTCTCAGAAGTTAATACTGTTCGGGGTTCTCGGAAAAGGAATAACATCGCGGATGTTGCCGATGCCGGTCACCAGCATCATCATACGCTCAAACCCCAGTCCGAAACCGGCATGCGGCACGGAACCGTATTTGCGGGAATCGAGATACCAGGCATAGTCTTCAACCTTCATTCCCATTTCCTTAATTTTTTGTACCAGAACATCATAACGTTCCTCACGCTGAGACCCGCCGATCATTTCCCCGATACCCGGCACCAAAACATCCATCGCGGCAACAGTCCGGCCGTCATCGTTCAGCCGCATATAGAAAGCCTTGATTTCTTTGGGGTAGTCGCGAACGATAACCGGGCGTTTGAAATGGGTTTCGGCGAGGTAGCGCTCGTGTTCGGTCTGCATATCGATACCGAATTCCGGTTCATATTCAAATTTGTGTCCGGATTTCTTCATGATATCGATTGCCTCGGCATAAGTGATGCGGGCAAAACCGTTGTCAACGATGTTCTGCAGTTTGGCAATCAGCCCCGGTTCGACAAACTTGTCAAACAGCGCCAAATCATCAGGGCATTTGTCCATCACATGCTTGACGCAGGTGCGCACCATATCTTCAGCCAAATCCATATCGTCATAAATGTCGGCAAAAGCCATTTCCGGCTCAATCATCCAAAATTCCGCAGCGTGGCGGGTGGTGTTGGAATTCTCGGCGCGGAATGTTGGGCCGAAGGTATAAATATCTCCCAGACCCAGCGCATACATTTCGCCGTTCAGCTGACCGGAAACCGTCAAATGGGCAGCTTTTCCGAAAAAGTCCTTGCTGTAGTCAACCGAACCGTCGGGCAGTTTGGGCACATTGTTCAAATCCAAAGTGGTGACCTGAAACATTTCGCCGGCACCCTCGCAGTCCGAACCGGTGATAATCGGCGTATGGACATAGCGGAAACCGCGGTCGTTAAAAAATTTGTGTATGGCAAAAGACAATTCCGAACGAACACGGAAAGCCGCACCGTATTTGTTGGTGCGCGGCCGCAGATGAGCAATCGTCCGCAAATATTCGTCGGTGTGTTTCTTTTTCTGCAGGGGGAAGTCATCCGGTGCCAGAGAATAAATTTCAATTTCTCCGGCAACAATTTCATATTTCTGATTGCCGCCCTTGGATTCAACCAAGGCGCCGGTTACCGCCAGCGAAGAACCGGTGGTGATTTTTTTGACTTCTTCATAGTTGCTTAAATTATTATTGGCAATAATCTGGATATTTTTAAGAGATGAACCGTCGTTTAATTCAATAAACGAAAAATCTTTTGCATCCCGGCGGGTTCTGACCCAGCCTTTAACCAATACTTTTTCGATTGGTTGGTCAGCCTCAAGCAGACTGACAATTTTAGTCCTTTTAAGCATCTTAAACTTTCCTCAATTATTACCTTATTTTTATTGTTATTACCGGCGCTTAAAACCGCCGCAGAGGTGAATATATATCACTTATCTTTAATTGTCCAGCATTGACAAATCATAATCTATGGATAAATATAGTCTCAGCTTTTTAATTTTTCCGAAAGGGGACACCATGAACAAATATGCTCTTTTACTGGCTCTGCCGTTAACTGCTGCGGGAATCGCAGGCTGTGCCAGCGATATCGATTCAAATTATTACAGCACCGGCTCGGTCGGCCAGGTCAGTCAGGCACAGGGTTGCACGGTGGTTTCCGTCCGCCCGATTAAGGTTTCAACCCAAAACGGCGCCGGAACGGCTATCGGTGGCATTGCCGGCGGTATTGCCGGTTCGCAGATCGGCGGCGGCAACACGGCGCATCTGTTGGGGGCGGTCGGCGGTGCCATTCTCGGCGGTTTTGCCGGCAATGCGGCACAGGAAGGGCTGACCTCACAGCAGGGATACGAATATATTGTCCGGCTGGATAACGGCAACACCGTTTCCACCACTCAAGGGGCTGATGTCCTGTTAAATCCCGGTCAGCGCTGTCAGATTATTTTCGGCAATCCGGCAAGAATCATTCCGAACTAATTCAAAAAAATCCCCTCAACCGAGGGGATTTTTCTTATCCGTGCCTTTCCGGACAATCAGATATAAGAACAAACTGGACAAGGCGGTCTGGTGCATCTGTTATCACATTCACATTTTCCGCAGTTCGGATTGGAAGACTGCCAGATATATTTGGCCGGTCTGACATAACAATCGGCACTTGAAAAGTTATACTTATATCCTCTCTGACAAGCGGGATAACACTGAACACAAGTTCCGCCGCAGCCGTCACTGACAGTCGTGGAGCCCCAAGAACAGTTACTCTGATTGGTGCAGCTGGGGGTACAAGATTTTACGCAAGAGTTACCGGATTTCTCATAGCCTGAGTTACAGGTCCAGGATTGAATTTTGGCAGCACAGTCGGCAAAATAAGAGCAGGTTGCATTTGCCGGACAGGAGGCGATTGCCGCGGTCCGGTTATGACAGTTGTCCGGATAAGCCACTTCGCACTTTGACTGGCAGTCGCCGTAAACCTGCTGGCAGCCGTAAGGCGCGGAGACCGCATTGCGATTTCTGCAATTATCGGAATAAGCCTTTTCGCATTTGGAGGAACAGTCGGCAAAAGATTTCTCGCAGCCATACGGGGTTTGAACCGCAGTCCGGTTGCGGCAGTTGTCGGCATAGGCTTTCTTGCAGACGCTTCCGCAGGGAGCGGCATAATAAGTTTCACAGCCGTACGGAGTTGAGACAGGATTGGGGCAGACGCAGGTCGCGTATCTGGTGCCGCCGTCATCGGTGCAGGCATTTCCTTTAATCTGGGGGGCGCTGCATGAGGCGAAAGGATACTGCGCGGTGTCACAGTAACAGCGGTGTTTGCCGCCGCAGGTCTCCGAACTCAGTTTGCGGGGAGCAGGACAGTTTGAAGCCTCATAAGTATAAGAGGCCTCGCAGCATTTGTCATAAATCCTGTCATTATAAGGACAGGCACGGTTAAATAAACCGGAGGCACAGGAAGTAACGGCAAAGCCGAGACGTTTGCAGTTGTCACCGGTAGGGTCGGTAAAGTCATTGTCCTTAGCCTCGTTGTCAAAAGTCTGTCCGTTATTGCCGGTAATGAAATAGACGCCGGCGAACTTGTAGGATGGCAGACGGAGATTTCCGTCTGCCGTTGATACGGCTTCAAGACTTTGGCTTTGATTCGTATCTATGAGGCGGGCGGATGAGAAAAGGTCAGTTTTTGGAGTTCCGGCAAACGTCAAATGAGCGTCGGCGGGAACAGCTGTACAAGCAAATAACAGCGCGAACCAAGGAAGAACTTTCATCATACACCTCTCTATAACTGAAACCATACCACTTACAGAATGCCACAAGAGAGAAACAATGTCAATAAATAATTGCAGCCGCAATTCCTTGCGGCTATCACTTCTTATCCTTTTGGGCAGAAAACTGTTCTTATCGGGAAGGTTATCGCAGAGGCTGAACAGTGATTAATTGTCCAGATAAGAGGCGTTTTTATTGATTGTATAAATCTGCCTCGGGTTCGGGCGGTCATAATAAACATAAATCAAGTTGGACAGTTCACCGCTTTTCCACGGATTAAAATCACCGATGACCTGACGCTGGAGGTTTTGCGGAAAAACCGAGCGCAGCGTGTTGTCCAGATTCATACTGAAATCAGAAGCAAAATCTGGGCTGGCAATCAAATTCATGGCAACAATTCCGCCCGGGGCAAGATGATTTTTAACCCGCAGAAAATATTCCCGGGTAACCAGGTCCTGCGGAATGACCCGGGCGGAGGAATAAGTATCAAGTATGATTAAATCGTATTTTTCGCGGCTTTCTTTCAAAAACTGGTTAGCATCCTGAACTTCAAACTTTTTGTTTTTGCCCAGCCTGCCGTTCAGAAAATATTTTTCCGAAAGCGGCAGCAGAACCTTATCGACATCAACATAGACATAGCGGTTGAAATCGTCGTCACGGCCCAGCGTAAAGCCCCCTGCCCCGAGAATCAGCACCTTGCGCGGCTTGTCGTGCGGCAGAGTTTTGATAAAATTATTTTCGATATAAGAAATATAGGGGAAAAGCAGGTTTTCATCGGCGGAAATTTTAGAGGACGAACTGCCGTTAATCGACATAAAACGCGATTGTCCGTTATCTGTCTCAAAGATTGAAATGGTGGAAACGGCATTATCTTCGACAATATAGTAAAGCTTATAGAGCAGCGAACTGCGGTTTAGCAGTACCGCCGCCGCAATAATCAGCCCCAGCCAGTAAAAGTTAAATTTTTTATCCAACAGCACGGCGCCCAGAGCGCACATTGCCACAACCAGAACCACCGTATAATTAACCCCGATCAGCGGCATCAACAGCAAAGTGGAAAGAATCGATCCCAACACCGAGCCGACCGTATCCACAGCCATCAGTTTTCCGGTAAAATTGCGGTTATATTTGTGCAGATAACGACTCAGCAGCGAAGTAATCTTGCCGAACAGAAATGACGGATAAGACAGCAAAGCCAGACAATAGACGAAGGTTTTGACAATGTTATCGTTCAGCCCGAGCCAATCCATCATTGAAAAATACAGGTCAATCAGAATATAACTGGCAGCCAGAACAGTCAGAATGCTTAGAGAATAGAAAGAAGCAACCGCTGTTTGCCGAACAGCTCCGCGTGCCAGGCAAAAAACCGAACCGGCATAATACCCCAGCGACATAAAAGCCATAATCACGCCGATGACGATTGATGCGGTCACTGCCGTGGCGCCGACAAAGCTGCTCAACTGGCGCAAGACAATCAGCTCCAGCGAAAGGCTGGCAAAACCGCCGATAAACACGGCAGCCAGCAAAATAAGTTTCAAACGGCGGGTCATCGCTTTTCCTTCCTTTCTGACCGGTTTTCGGTTTATCATATCCGGGAAGATTAAATAAAACACTAAAATGATTCCATAGCATAACTTTTCTTTAAAACTGGACTCAAGCAGGCTGCCCTCTTATCCTGTTTGCAGGTTGTTAACTGAAAGGACAGACAATGGTAAAAATCGCAGCCCCGAAAGTAGAAGTGCTGACTCCGCTGGACGGAGACGCCATTCTTAAACATCTCGAATTATGCGCCCGCAACTGTTATAAAAGCGAAGACAAAATTACCGCGGATTCCGCACGGCAGATGGTTCGCAAACTTTTGGAGCTCGGACATGAGGCGATGATTGAACATTATAACCTCACGGTGAAACTCACCTGCGATATGGGCGTTTATAAAGATTTGACCCGCCACCGCCATGTTTCCTATGCGATTGAAAGCACCCGTTACTGCAATTATTCCAAAGGAAAATTCGGCAATGAACTGACGGTGATGAAGCCCTGCCACATCAAGGAAGGAACGCCGGAATATCAGATTTGGCTCAGCACGATGGAAACCATTGAAAAGAATTATAATGCCATGGCAGAACTCGGTTGCAAACCGGATCAACTGCGCATGCTGCTGCCCCATTCAATTAAGGCCGACGTAATTATGACAGCCAACCTGCGTGAATGGCGGCATATTTTCAAACTGCGCTGCGCTCCGGCGGCTCACCCTACGGTTCAGGAAGTTATGAAAATGCTGCTTGGCACCCTTAAGCGCGAAATTCCGGTCATTTTTGACGACATTCCGTATGACTGTCCGGCTCTGACCGCCGCGGAATAAAATGAAACCCCGCAATCAGCGGGGTTTCATTTTATGTCGGATTTGACCACTAAAAAAGCCCTCATAATGAGGGCTTTTTTAGTGGTGATCCCAACGAGATTCGAACTCGTGTTACCGCCGTGAAAGGGCGATGTCCTAGGCCTCTAGACGATGGGACCATTTGAATACGAGAGCATATATACTGGTTATTTTTTATCAGGTCAAGCAAAAAAATTAAAATTATGCAATTTTTTTATTTTTTATATCCCGATTATCCTTTTCCAGCAGTGTTATCCCTAAAATCCGAATCAGTTTGTGTTTCTTGCTCAGTTTGACCGACAACATCTGTTTGCGGATTTTTTTCAGTTCGCCGGAACCGTACAGCCAGAACATTCGCAGACGGAAAGCGGGATAGCTCTGCGGCAACAAGGACAAACGAAGATGAATCGGCAGGGAATCTCTCCATTTTTCCAAATCAAGATGCATATTCAATTGCTGCATTGTCTGCCAATAATGGCGGGGATTATGCCACTCATGAAAATATGGAAGCAGACGCAGGGCAATCGGGAAATATTCATCAAGTCCGCGTTCCTTATAGAAACGAAAAATTGTTTCCAAATTGCGGGCAATCGTTTCACTATAAGCCTTGCGGTTTTTCAAAACGGAAGCCAAAGCGGATTCTCCGTGCTGGCGATAATAGTAATATCCCTGCCGGATAACGCTGAATTTGCGGCAATAAGGATAGAGCATCATTCCGAAAAGTTCGTCTTCCCGGAAACGGCAGCCCGGCAAAAAAGCAATTTGCGCCCGGTCAATCGTTTCCTTGCGGAAAAGTTTATACCACAAATACCCGTCAACAAAATAGTTCCGAATATCTGCATCATAACAGCCGTTCGGAATATCCTTAAGCTGCAACACCTTACGGGGAGAAAGCCCTATCAGCACCGAATTGTTCAAAACGATATCAGCACCGCCGGCTTCGGCCTCATTATACAGAGCTTCCAGAAAATCGGAGCTGAAGGTGTCGTCCGGATCCATAAAATAGACATATTTACCACGGGCCTGAGACAGACCTTTATTCCGCGCTGCGGAAACGCCCTGATTTTCCTGCCGGATATATTTGAAACGTGCATCGCCGGCAGCAAACTCCTTGCAGATAACCTCCGAGTTATCCGGTGACCCGTCATTAATCATTAATACTTCATAATCCTGAAAATTCTGCGTCTTAATGCTCTCCAGACATTCTCGGAGATATTTTTCGACTTTATAAATCGGAATTATAATTGAAATCTGCATTCACTGCTCCTTTTGCTGAGGCTAACCTACAATATTTTTACCTGGCAGGCAATAACATTTTCGCTTAGCTGCACGGCTTTTTGACCTGAGGAAAATAACCGGAAGAAAAAGGTTTGTTTTCAATTTTAACGCCCTGACTGTATGGTTTGGCGGGCCGGTTTCTGATTCCTCTGCGCATTATATTTCTCTTAAACAACGAAAATCACCAGATACAAAAAAGCCGACGTTTTCTAAGGATATTTCCCTATCGTCGGCAATAAACGTTTTGACGGTCAGTTTCAGGCTTTGCGGTAAAATTTGAAACCGGCGGCAGAGAAGCATTCTCCGGTTTGCGCTGCCGGGCCTTTTATCCGTTTCGGCCGGGCTGACAGCGGTAATCGTTATATAATTGTTGTTCACGGTCTCTCCCCTGATATGTAACTATTAATTATTACTTTTAAATTTTATAAACCATTATTCGAGGCACGTCTATTTTTTTTATTACTTATGCAGAATAATTTCTTTTCAGACAAGCCTGCACAAGTCGGCAGAAACATATTTATTTTTTCAGGGAATTGGATTAACTTATATCCATTGCAACATTACCGCGATGAGAAACAAATGGAAAACAACGAACAGAAAGCCCCTTTTTCGCCGATTTTAATTATGGAATTTATCCGTCAGACAACGGTTGCCCGCTGCCTGACAAATGAAAATCCGAATTTGGAAACCAAATTCCGTTTGGGCAAAACCTATTACGACCAGATTATGTCTTTTCCGCTTCAGGCTCAGTTAATCCGTCTTACTCTGGCCTATGACGAAGCCACCGAAACTCTGAGCGTGAAAACCGACGAAACGCTGATTAACCGTTTCAAAGAGCAAAAGTCTTTGGTCGAGATTGCTCAAAAATATGAAGCTCAGTATGCCGAACGCTATCAGGAATATGTCAAGGTTATCGATTAAGCCGTTTATCTGACAATTTCCTGACACAGCGGATAGCGGCGGTTATTAATGGTCAGATAAGTATCGCCGTCATTTTGGCTGAAAACAACCCGGCTGGCGATATTTTCATATCTCTCGCCGGAGGCGGAAGCTACTTTGGTCAGGACGTTATTCACGCCGTTAATCCGCACAATCATTGAGTTGTCATCAAACACTTCCGCGTGGATAATCTGTTCACCGCATTTGAAATCCGCGGCATTTTTAACCTCTACGGTATTGGCGCAGCCCGTCAACAGGACCGGAAGCGCCCAAAGCCAGCACTTTTTCATACTTCTCTCCTTTTTTATTAAAAATTTCGTTAGGGATTTAATCATTTATTTTGTGTTATCAAGCGTTATTAATGCTGTTTTAACCGTCATGACATAGACTGGCGCTTATTAACAAAGGAGATTGGCAATGAAAACTGTTTTTTATTTGATTGTTCTGGCTGCGCTGGCTTACGGCGGCAAATACTATTATGACACTTATTTGGCCGAATCAGTCAACAATACCATTTCCCGGACGGCAGATTTTGCTACCGACAAAGCCGTCAAGGACTTTCAATAAACGTCCCCTACTTTAGGATAAGCCGGGCTTGGATTTTTATCCGTCCGGCTTATATTTTTGCCGTAAGCAATTTGTTAGGAGAAAAACAATGGATATTACCGAAAAGCTGCAAAAGGAAATGGACAAGATTAAAGAAGAGCACAAACAAATTATGGCAGACCATAAAGAACTGATGAAAGAACATAAGCAAATTATGAAAGACCATCAGCGTTATGACAAAGAATTCAAAAGCTGCAATTGTCCGATGTAACAAGACAGGGAGCTCCGGCTCCCTTATTTTTTAACCTCAGTCCCCTCCGACGGCCGGGGATTTAACGCCGTAACGATGTGGCTGAGCGGAACCAGCCTGATTTGCTTTTGCTCCAAGGTCGGCAACCATTGCTTCAGAGCTTCATAAGTCTGAGATTTGGGATGACCGATAGCAATGGCATAACCGTTTTTGCGGGCAATCTTTTCGGTCTGAGCCAATTGCTTGAGGATATAGCCGAGTTCATTGACATTATCAAGAAAGACATTACGGGTAGCATAGCCGACACCATATTCACGGGCGACACGGTCTCCGACCGAATGCGGCGTGGTTTTGGAATCAAGAAAAAACAATCCCTGTTCTTTCAAAACCTTCATAATCTCAGCCATACGCGGACGATCTTCGGTCAGACGGCTTCCCATGTGATTGTTTACACCGCGGATATTGCGGAATTTTGTCAGCATGCGGCGAAAATTATCGTTGACCTGCTGCGGAGTCATTTCAACCGTTAAAATATCCGCCGTCATATTGATATTGGATTTAGGCTGCATCGGCACATGGACCATTATTTCATGCCCGGCGGCCAAAGAGCGGGAGACCTGCCGTTCAAGCTGCGGCGGATAAGTCAGAAACGAAGCGGTTATCGGCGCCCGGAGAGAACTTATGTCCCGGGTGCGGCGGACGTTGTCTCCCATATCGTCAATGACAACGGCAATCACCGGACGGTCTCCGAAATACGGAGGCTTGGCATAAACTTTTATGTTCATGTCCCTGATTTTGCGGCGGTTTTCATGAATAATACAGGGTTTTCCCTGATCAATGACATTTACCGGAAGATTTTCTTCATAATGGGAGTAATCTTCTTCGCTTTCCTTAACGGCTACCGCCGCAGCTTGAGGAAGCTCCTGCAACAAACGGGCTTCCACCGGCTGCTCGGGGAAAGAAACGCCGCTTTCAATTTCATCGGCAATTAAATATTTTTCTTCAATCGGGCCATCGGAAAAATTTTGCGGCAGAGTGTTTTCTTCCTGTGAGACGGCCTCTTCCACCGCCGTTTCTCCGCCCATAATATCCGGATAGCTTATTTCAATAGCCGTTTCACCGACGGTTTTGGCCGCATCGTTTTTAAAACGATATTCCTGCTGATGCAGCAACCAGAAAAAAAGGCCGAGAAAAAGCCCGCAGGCTAAAACCATCCGCAATCCGGCAAAACCTTTTTTTAATATATTCTTCAGTTTTCTGCCGAGCGCAGATGATTTCAGGCGGGCTTTGGTCAAGGCTAATCTCTTTTGCGCAGGGTCGGAAAAGCGATAACATCACGAATGGTGGAAGCTCCGGTCAGCAGAATAGCCAAGCGGTCAATTCCCATTCCCATACCGCCGGAAGGAGGAAAGCCGTTTTCCAAAGCGACGACAAAATCTTCATCCAGCATCTGAGCTTCATCATCACCGGCTTCACGATCGGCGCACTGCGCTTCAAAGCGGGCGCGCTGTTCCAGCGGATTAGACAGTTCGGAATAGGCACAGCCCATTTCCATGCCTGCGATATAGGCATCAAAATGTTCGACCAGGCGGGGATTGCTGCGATGGGTTTTTGCCAGCGGCGAAATATCGCGCGGCATGTCCATAACCAGGGTCGGCTGAATCAGATGTTCTTCAACTTTGGCATCAAAGACCTCGGAAATAACCTTGCCCCAGGAAATGCAGTCGGAAGCGTCAACACCGACCGATTTGGCCAAAGTCTTGGCGTCGTCCAGTGTTTCGGCAGTCAGGAAATCAGCTCCGGTATATTCCTTAACCAAATCAATCATCGATTTTTTAACCCATGGCTTGCTCAGGTCAATTTCATGCTCGCCGACATGAATAACCGGAGTACCGAGAACCTGCTTGGCAACATAAGCAATCAGGTTCGGAATCAGTTCGGCCATGTCGTTGTAATCGGCATAAGCCTGATAAGCTTCCAGCGCGGTAAATTCCGGGTTATGGCTTTTGTCAATGCCTTCGTTGCGGAAGTTTCGGCCGATTTCAAACACGCGGTCAAATCCGCCGACGACCAGGCGCTTCAAATAAAGTTCCGGAGCAATGCGCAGATATAAATCCATATCCAGCGTATTGTGATGAGTAATGAACGGCTTGGCATTGGCGCCGCCCATAATCGGGTGAAGCATCGGCGTTTCAACCTCAAGAAAACCGTTGTCCTCAAAATAATGGCGGACAGCAGAAGTAATCCGGCAGCGTTTTTCAAAAATTTCACGGCTGTCGTCATTCATGATAAAATCGACATAACGCTGACGATAGCGGGCTTCAACGTCGGTCAGGCCGTGAAACTTTTCGGGAAGCGCCTGCAACGACTTGGCAATGATGTCAAACTTTTCGGCGGCAATAGACAATTCTCCGCGCGGCGTGCGGCGGATATAGCCGCTGATGCCGACGATATCGCCGACGTCCAGATTTTTCAGGCGGGCCAGTTCTTCTTCAGACAAATGGTTTTTATGGCAAAAAGCCTGTATTTTGCCGCTTTTATCCTTAATGTCGATAAACATGCCGCTGTTGCGGACAGCCATGGCTCGGCCGGCAACCGTTACGCGGTCTTCGGTGTCGGTACCGGCTTCAAGGTCTTTATATTTTTCCTGCAAATCAGCCGCAAAAGCCGTCGGTTGAAAACGATAAGGATAAGGATTGTAACCGCTCTCCTCCAAAGCACGCAATTTGGCCAGGCGGGACTCACGGTGAATATTGGTCTCTTCGCTCATATTAAAATTTCCATTTCATCTATATTAAAATCTAGCAAGCACTATATACACAAGCATTCCTTTTTTCAATAAAAAAGTATGATTTTGCTCTAGACATTTTTAGTGACGGATACTATAATTTTATTGAATAAACGGAGAAAAAGATGAAAAAAGAAGAAACTACGACCGCCCGCACCGGGTGGAAAATCTGGCTGGAAAAAACTTCGCAGTCTCTGAAGAAAGCCTGGAAGTTTGCCAATGAATTTGACCTTATCGAAAAAGCAAAAAATATCAGAATTCCCCGTTCGGTAAAAATCGGAGGGTTGGCCTTGCTGTTAAGCGGCAAAAGCCTTAATTCGCATGCGGCCGAAACGGGAGGACGCTCGGAAGACCGCAAAATCGACACGACCGAAGCGTCAGTCACAGCGGCTCCAAACAGAAACAATGACGCCAAGACGATAGAATTCAGCGCCGTTTTCCGGGCTTACCCGGGCAAATATTACAACGAAGTCTGCAACGGTTCTCCCTGTTGGCTGGCCTCGACTTATGAAACCAACGGTGCCGGTATCGGTAAAAACCCGAGCTCAATTGCCACCTGGAATGACAAAGGCGGCTACCGCGGCATTAACCAAATCAGCCCGGCACACGCTCAGAAATTTTTGAAATGGCTGGGAAATCACGAAAAATATAAAGAGGTTTACCAGTCCCTGAAAAAAGGCGGGGTCGGCAAAGCCAACTGGCAGAAAACCGCCAGACAGCACGAACATCAAATGACCGAAGCTTTCGAATGGTATATGGTTGAGGTTTACAATCAGGATAATTTCAAGGCCGTTCAGGATATTATCAACAAATCCGGCGTTAAAGCCAGCGTCCGCAAGCTTCATCCGGCCGTTTTGTCGCTGATGCATCAGATTATGGTGGAAAGGCCGGCGTCAAGAACAGCTATTGCCAACAAGGCCGTCAAATTTATCGAAACACACGGCGGCGACGAAGCTTCGCTCAACTCGGAGGAATTCATCAAAACGCTCACGCGCAACAAGAGCATTCAGACCAGAGCGATCAAGCTGTTGAACGACACCACGGTTGACTGGAAAACGGCGCAATTCGCAACGCTGGTTGCCCAGGCCGTTCCCGGGCACGGCGACATGCGCTCCTGGTTTGAAGAACAGGCTCAGCAAAAGGATTCCGTCAAGAAAAAAAGCAACGCCAATTCCGAAAAAATCGCTCAGGCCGCAAAAATACAGCCGCTGAAGCTGCAACCATTGACGGAACTGTTGCCCAAGGCCCCGAAAGAGCTTAACATGCAGGAATTGAAAATTGCCCGGAAACTGGCTTCAAACAACAAAAAAGAGAAGAAACAGGTAAAAGCCCCGGCCAAAGATTTGATCGACTATCGTCAGCTCAAGCGCAAAAAAAGCGCCGGACGCAGTTAATCACCCTTGACAAGCAAAAAGAACTAAAGTAGAACAAATATATTGTTTGTTCTACTTTTTTTAGGGGAAACGGATGCTGACCGAAAAACAATACAAACTGCTGATGTTTATCAACAAAGTTTTAAAAGAAACCGGCTGTTCTCCTTCTTTTGAAGAGATGAAAGAAGCCGTCGGCCTGAAATCAAAGTCCGGCATTCATGCGCTGATTACCGCGCTGGAAGAAAGAAACTTTATCAAAAAGCTCCCTCACCGCGCCCGGGCGCTGGAAGTTGTCAGACTTCCCAAGTTTAAACCCAGCGCAATCATTGAAGAAGAAAAAAAGCGGGAAACCGCCTTACAGAATTCAGCAGCGCAAATCCCCCTTTACGGAAAAATTGCGGCAGGAACCCCGATTGAAGCCATTGCCGACGAGAATGAAAAGGTTTCCGTTCCGTTTGAAATGGTTAACCGCGGATTGTTTTATGCCCTGACCATTGAAGGGGATTCGATGATTGAAGCCGGCATTTTGGACGGTGATACGGTCATTATCAAAAAAACGGACAGCGCCAACAACGGCGAAATTGCCGTTGCTCTGGTAGATGACTGCGAAGCAACGCTTAAAGTTATTAAGCGGGACAAAAACGATATTCTGCTTATTCCCTGCAACAAAGATTATCAGACCCGCAGGCTTCCGGCCAACCGGGTTAAGATTCAAGGTGTTTTAAGCGGCCTGCTGCGGCAATATCATTAAAAACCACAACTAACTCCACAGCCCCTCCCGAGGGGCTTTTTATTATTTTTCCGGCAAAGAAAAACCGTGTGGTTCGACACACGGTTGCGGTTTGAAAAATTTCCGGCAGTCAAATCAGCCCCATCTGTTGGGCGCGGATCAGCGCCTGTGTCCGATTGGTGGCACCGACCGAACGAAGCAAGGCATTTATATGCAGTTTAACGGTCGCTTCGGAAACACCCATTTCATAAGCAATCTGTTTATTGGACATTCCCTGAGCAACCAATCCCAAAACCTGCTGCTGACGGTTGGTTAAGGTTTTGCCGCTGGAAACCGGCGCCGTTGCGCTGTTTTTCTCCGACCCCGAGATGGCCGGATTTGGCTCAAGTACGGAAGGCGGCAAATAAGTTCCGCCGTCTAAAATCAACTGCAGGGCACTGGTCAGAATTTTCGGTTCGGAACGTTTGGGAATATAACCGCAAACTCCCTGCTCCAGCGATTTGCGGATATTGCGGGGATCTTCGGAAGCAGATACGATGACATAGCGGGCTCCGTTTGCCTTTTGACGGAGTTCGGCCAGGCCTTCTTCCCAATTCATATCCGGCATATCCAAATCCAGAATTACCAAATCGATTTTCTTCTCATCATCAAGAATTTTCAATGCCTGGGTAAAATTAGCAGCTTGAAAAATGACGGACTTAGGCTCAATTTTTTCCAATCGCAGACTAAGGCCGTCACGAAATAAGGCATGGTCGTCGGCTATGAGAACTTTCATACGTATAACCTCCTATGGTACTAACTTTGGCAGCTTGTTTTTTACACCAAAAGTTTTAATATGTCATTAATTTATCTCTGGGTTATAGATAATATGACCTATTAAACTTTTAAAGTGCGGCGTCTCATAAAAGTGACATAGTTCAAAATATGCGGTTTTAAAGATGACTGGATTATTTTTCGCGCGGGAGCGTTAAATATTCAATGCCGGCTTCGCGAAACATCTGCTCGGAAAAAGCAAGCTTATCGCGCCAGGTATTCTGCGGAGTATTTTCATCAATTTTGACTTCGTGAGTTACCACCATTTTAATTCCCGATTGGATAATGGCGCGGGCACAGTCGGTGCAGGGTGCGTGAGTGGCATACATTACGCAGCCTTTCAGCGAGGTTCCGGTCAGACAGGCATTATAAATGGCATTGCGTTCGGCATGTTCAAAAAAATCATATTTGGTCGGGCGCTCCATCCGTTCCGGCTTATTATCATCCACGCCTCTGACCAGGCCGTTATAGCCGGTGGCACGGATTTCACGGTCAGGGCCGACGACAATTGCACCGGTTTTGGTTGAAGGGTCTTTTGACCAGGTGGCAACCAATTCCGCAACTTCCATAAAACGTTTATGCCATTTTTCCGAAAACATGGGCAGCTCCTTTCAATCGTTTTTTTTAATTTAACCGTTCAAAAATTAACTTGCAATAAAAAAATCCCGGACAAACGGCCGCAGCACGATAAGCCGAAAAGCCAAGTCCTCCGGCAGCTTTTCATTCCGCCTTTCGGGCTGCAAATTTTTGCGGCAACCGAATAGTTTTACGACGCTCCCGAGCCCGGCACAAAATGCATTTTATCTTACTGATAAGTATAGTTGTGCTTGACATTCGCCTCAAAATGCAGGAAGTTATACGCAGTTCATTTTATAAATTAATTAGGAGAAAAAAATGAGTGCTATTGTTGATATTCATGCCAGAGAAATCTTGGACTCTCGCGGCAATCCGACCGTTGAAGCCGACGTTGTTCTGCAGTCCGGCGCTTTCGGCCGCGCTGCCGTTCCGTCCGGCGCTTCTACCGGTGTTCATGAAGCTGTCGAACTGCGTGACGGCGACAAGAAACGTTATGGCGGCAAAGGCGTTGAAAAAGCCGTTAACAATGTTAACGAAGAAATTTATGACGCTTTGGCCGGTTTGGATGCCGAAGACCAGATTGCCATCGACCAGGCCATGATTGACCTGGACGGAACCGAAAATAAAGGCCGTCTGGGCGCCAATGCCATTTTGGCCGTTTCCCTGGCCGTTGCCAAAGCCCAGGCCGAAGAAGCCGGCTTGCCGCTGTACCGCTATCTGGGCGGCACCATGGCCCGCACTCTGCCGGTTCCGATGATGAACATCGTTAACGGCGGCCAGCATGCCGACAACCCGATTGACATTCAGGAATTCATGATTATGCCGGTTTCCGCTTCTTCAATCAAAGAAGCCGTTCGTATGGGCGCCGAAATTTTCCATACTCTGAAAAAGAACCTGAAAGCAGCCGGACACAACACCAACGTCGGCGACGAAGGCGGTTTCGCTCCGAATCTGCAGTCTGCCGAAGAAGCTCTGACTTTCATTGTCAATTCCATTAAAGATGCCGGTTTCAAGCCGGGTGAAGACGTTGTTCTGGCTATTGACGCCGCTTCTTCCGAATTTTATGAAAACGGCAAATACGAGATGAAAGGCGAAGGAAAATCTTACACCAACGCTCAGATGGTTGAATTCTATAAAGACCTCTGTAACCGTTTCCCGATTTTCTCCATTGAAGACGGTATGGCCGAAGATGACTGGGAAGGCTGGAAGATGCTGACCGATGCCATCGGCGACAAAGTTCAGCTGGTCGGCGACGATTTATTCGTTACCAACCCGAAACGCTTGGCAATGGGTATTGAAAAAGGCGTAGCCAACTCTATTCTGGTTAAGGTTAACCAAATCGGTTCTCTGACCGAAACCATGAAAGCCGTTGACTTGGCTCAGCGCAACAAATACACCGCTGTTTTGTCTCACCGTTCCGGTGAAACCGAAGACACCACGATTGCCGATATCGCCGTTGCCACCAACTGCGGCCAGATTAAAACCGGTTCGATGTCTCGTACCGACCGTATGGCCAAATACAACCAGCTCATTCGTATTGAAGAAGAACTGGGCGATATGGCGGTTTATGCCGGTAAGTCTATTTTGAAAAAGTAATTTTTCATTATAAAAAAATCCCCCGCAGCGACCGTTACGGGGGATTTTTTTAAGATATAAGCGAAAGGCGGGGAAATGATTATTAAAATTTTAGGTTCAGGCTCGGCTTACGGTTTGCCGATGTGCTTTAACCACTGGGGTGAAATTAAAGACCGCACTCACCCGTATAACCAACGATCCAGATTTTCGGTTTATCTGGAAGACAACGGCCATAAAATTTTAATTGACATGGGGCCGGAATTTCGTCTGCAAACGCTTGCCAATAATATTACCGACATCGACGGCGTTTTCTTAACTCACGGACATTATGACCATATCGCCGGCGTACCTGAACTGTTCAGAGCGGCTGCATTGCTCGGAAAGCAGATTAACGTCTATGCCGCGGAAGAAACTCTGGCCGAACTGAAACGCTGCTACGGGTATATGTTCGGAACCTATCAGGAAAACGGTAAAGACCGTATTCGCTGGCTTGAAATAAAAAACGGCAATAATCTGATTGAAAATATGGACTGGACCTGTTTTGAACTGCCGCATAACCGGATTCACAGCTGGGGATTTCGCTATAAAAACTTTGCCCTGGTAACCGACTACGATAATCTGACGCAACAAGTGCTAGACTGCCTGCATGGACTGGACCTGCTGCTTTTGGAATGCAACAACGGAATGCAGCAGGTGCGCAACGGACACAGCAATTGGATAAAAATACAGACTTATCTGGAGCAATTACAGCCTCAAAAAACCATTTTGACGCATCTTTCGGCAAAAGTTGATTATGAGAGTTTTAAATCCCTGCTGCCGCCGCAGGTTGACTTGGCTTATGACGGTATGGAGATTAAATTGTAAATCGGGGCGGTTTATCCGCCCCTTTTGCTAATTTCTTCTTATATAAAACAGAAATCAGCAGCATTATAACATGTTTTATAAGAACATCTTTACGCTAAACCCACCATGAAAAGGGGGCTTAAATCCTAGACAATCATGATTTTATTACAAAACTAACAGCGTTGCATCGCTTGCAGCAACATCATTCTTTCGGCGCTGAAATTCTGTGGCCGGCGGATAACCGTCTGCCGGGCAGGACGGGTTCGCAAACTTCGTATCAAGGCAATATCGTCTGCCGCCGTTTGGGGATTGTCTTCCGTACTGTTTTTTCGGGCTGCTATTTTTGCTCTGACTTCCTGCAGGCGTTGGTGCCCGGATATCATATTATTTTTGAACTTCTCCGCAACCGTTTCCGGCAATACAGCCTCGGCTTGCGTATTCGTATTTTCCGTCTGTGTTTCGGGCCGTACCGTTGTTTCGGTGATATTTTCCATATTTGTTTCCGCTGCTGCGACGACGATATTTTCTTCCGACTCTGCCGGAGCTGCTGTTTCCCGATTATCGGCAGCGTTGGTTACCGGTGAAACAGACGGCTTATTTTCCGTTTCATTCTGTCGCAATTCGTTATTCAGCTTTTCACTGTATTTATTTACATCATCGGCAATCCGTCCGACCTTGGTATCACTGACGGCATCTTTGCCGATAATTACCGCAGCACCAATCAATCCGTCCACATTGGGCTCTTTGGCTATACTGCTGACAGCGCCGGAAACGGTATGAACCGTTTTAGCGGCATTTTGAAATTTTTTTTGCAGTTTTCCGGTTTTACCATCCCAGCCAATCAGTTCAACGGCGCCGTTAATCAGGATTTCTCTCCTTTCTTTTTTATCATCGGCTTTGATAGCCTTATATGTCGTTTTGGCCACGACTAAAGTTTTTTCCAGTATCTTTTCAATAACATAAACACCGGGACCAACAACTTTCATCAGACATTTGCAAACAAATATTCCGGCTTTGCAAGCCAGTTTGACGGCCTGAACAATCCTCTTAAAAACATTTTTGCGCTTTGTCTTTTTATCCGGCTTTTCAGGAGTTTCTTCGGCGTTTTTCTCCTTGTTTCTGCGCTTGAACACCTCTTTGACATCATTATATGCGCCCCGAACGCCGGTAACTTTCAGCACCGCATCCAAAACTTTTTTTCTTTTCTCTTTCGGCGTAACGTTTTCATCTTTTTTTACAATAACGGCAACGGTTTCATAGACATCCTCTACGCCTGCCACTTCGGTCACTGCCCTTAAAATCTGTTTTCCCCGATTGGGGCGGGAGCGGCTTTCATTTCCGTCATTTTCCGCCGGCACAGATGCCCCTTCCTGATCAGGATATTCATGCGCTGTATCCTGCGACGGCATTTCATCTTTCTGATTAACCGTATTTTCGTCATTCTCCTGCATCAGCCTTCTCCCCGGAAACAATAATAAATCAGTTTTAATTCTAACAGAAAAACCATCCCTTAGCAAGTTTTGCTGTCAGAAACGTTTTTCCGAAACAAAATCCCCTGAAAAAATTTCAGGGGATTTTTGTATCAGAAGTTGGCAATACGCTGCAGGGCTTCTTCGATTTTGGCTTTGTTTTCCATTGCTTCGGCCTGTCGGCGTTTTTCTTCTTCGACTACTTTGGCAGGAGCGCGCTCGACAAAGCTCGGGTTGCTCAGTTTGCGGGCATAGCCTTCCAAATATTTGTTGAGATTGTCCAATTCCTTTTTCAAACGTTCTTTTTCGGCGGCAAAATCAACCACGCCTTTCAACGGCAGCAAGATGATGCCTTCGCGGAAAACGCCTGAAACCATATCTTTGCTGATTTCCTGTCCGGCGGCAAAACATTCCAGCTTGTCCAAACGCGCCAGAGAGCAGATAATCTGATTAAAGCTTTGCAGATTAGCACAGGACTGCGCGTTGCCGTCTTTCAGATAAACCGTCAATTTGGCACCGGCGGGAATATTCATTTCCGCCCGCAGTGAACGAATGGCGCTGATGAGCTCAATCGACCAGTCAACCTCGTCCATGGCCGCGGTATCAAAAGCCGCATCTTTCGGCCAGGCAAAATTAATCAGTTTGCATTTACGTTCATCGCAGGTGTTATTCCACAGTTCGGTGGTAATAAACGGCATAAACGGATGCAGAATAACCAGAATCCGGTCAAGAACCCAGGCAAAAGCAGCACGGGTTTCGGCTTTGGCCTTTTCGTCTTCGCCATACAAAATCGGCTTAATCATCTCAATATACCAGTCGCAGAAAGAGCCCCAGGTAAACTGGTAAACGGCATTGGCCGCTTCCGAAAAGCGGAAAGCGTTCAGATTATCGGTTACCTCTTTGGTCGCCTGTTTGGCTTTGGCAATAATCCACCGGTTGACCGCCAGCTCTGCCTTAGTTTCATCAAAATCCGAGCGCAGTCTGCATTCGTTCATTTCACCGAAGCGGGCGGCATTCCATAATTTGGTAGCAAAATTGCGATAACCGGCAATGCGGGCTTCCGACATATTGATATCGCGCCCCTGAGTTTCCATGGCGGCCATAAAGAAACGCAGCGCATCGGCACCGTATTGCTCAACCAGAATCATCGGATCAATGGTGTTGCCTTTGGATTTGGACATTTTCTGGCCTTTTTCGTCACGGACCAGGCCATGAATGTAGCATTTGCGGAACGGTACCTTCTTCATCATGTACATGCTCATCATCATCATACGGGCAACCCAGAAGAAAATGATGTCAAAGCCGGTTACCAGCACAGATGTCGGATAGAACGTATCCAGATAGTCGCTTTTATCCGGCCAGCCGAGAGTTGAAAAGGCCCACAGCCCGGAAGAAAACCAGGTATCAAGAACATCAGTTTCACGGGTCAGCTCAACGTGTTTGCCATAATGTTTGTCTGCGGCAGCCTGAGCTTCTTCAACATTTTCTTCACAGAAGATTTCGCCGTCCGGGCCGTACCAAATCGGCATCTGGTGTCCCCACCACAGCTGACGGGAAATGCACCAAGGCTGGATATTGCGCATCCATTCAAAATAGGTTTTTTCGTATGACTTCGGCACAAATTCCATATCGCCGTTTTCAACCGCTTCAATCGCTTTAACCGCCAGTTTCGGTGCGTCTACAAACCATTGGTCGGTCATCAGAGGCTCAATAACCACGCCGGAACGATCACCGTAAGGAATAACCATCGGGTGGTCTTCAATCTTTTCCATCAGGCCGAGTTCTTCCAGCTTTTCAATGGTTTTCCGGCGCGCCGTCTGCGTATCCATCCCCGGGAAAGGCGTATTTTCATTGAGGGTGGCATCCTCGTTCAAAATATTAATCATCGGCAGGTTGTGGCGCTTGCCGACTTCAAAGTCGTTAAAGTCATGCGCCGGAGTAATCTTAACCGCACCGGTTCCCTTTTCAGGATCGGCATGGTCATCGGCGACAATCGGTATCGGACGATTGACAATCGGCAAAATCGCATTTTTACCAATCAGATGTTTCAGTTTTTCATTGTCTTTGGAAACGGCTACCGCGGTATCGCCGAACATGGTTTCGGGACGGGTGGTGGCAATGTGTATGAATTCGCCCGGTTCGTTTTCAATCGGATATTTGTAGTAATACATTTTGCCGACGGTTTCTTTCTGAACAACTTCCAAATCGGAAACGGCAGTCATAAATTTGGAATCCCAGTTGACCAGTTTTTTGGCTTTGTAAATCAGGCCGTCTTTATACATATTGACAAAGATTTTGCGAACCGCGCGGCTTAAACCTTCATCCATGGTAAAACGTTCACGTGACCAATCGCAAGACGCACCCAAACGGCGCAGCTGTTTGCAAATTGTGCCGCCGGACTGTTCTTTCCATTTCCAAACGGTTTCAATAAATTTTTCACGTCCCAAATCATGGCGGGAAACACCTTCTTTGGCCAGATTGCGCTCAACCACCATCTGGGTTGCGATACCGGCGTGGTCAGTTCCCGGCTGCCAGAGAACTTTTTTGCCCTGCATACGGTTATAGCGCACTAAAATATCCTGCAACGTATCGTCAAGCGCATGGCCGAGGTGCAAAACACCGGTAACGTTCGGCGGCGGAATGACAATCGAAAAAGCCTCGGAAGAAGAGCGCATATCGGGCTGAAAATCACCGCTGTTTTCCCAATCGGCGTAAATTTTTTCCTCAAAATCTTTAGGGGTATAGTTTTTCTCTAACATTTTTTATCCTTAAACTTTATATTCAGTTTATAATTGCTTGTTTCTTAACATTAAAATTCGTTTCTGTAAACCGCAAAATGCTCTCAAAAATCAATTTGAGAGCACAAATGTGATGAGACCGGTTCCGGAACAGCCGTTATGAACCGACCTTTGCCATCACTCGTTCAATTTCTTTGGAAACAACGGCTTCAACGATTGCCGGCAGGTTTGCATCCAGCCAGGCCTGGGTTTGGGCGGCCACGGCTTCGCGCGCATAGCTTTCAAAATTAACATCCATCTGCTGGGTCACCTGGCGGACAACAGCTTCACGCACCAGTTCGGAAATGCTCGGAGATGCCGACTTAACCGGTTCCGGACGGGATTCCGTTTCCGAAACATCAGCCGTTTGCGGCATTTCAGCCGCTTTTTTCTCGGCAAAAAGCTTGGCAAAATTGCTGATAATATTTGCTGAAACATCAGCCGCATCTTCGCTTGGGGCGGCAGGTGCTTCGACAGGCGTTTCGGTTTCTCTCTCGGCTTCAACGGTTTCAATAACCGGTTCGGACGGAACATCCTGAATATTGTCCGCCGGTTCAACCGCTTCAGGTTCGGAAGAAGGACTTTCGTTATATTCCAGTTCCGTCGGTTTGGTTTCTTCAACCTGAGCATGGAAATCCAAAATCTCGTTCAGCGTCGCATCGTCAATAACGCTTTCCTCTTCAGGTTCAGCCGGCAGCTCTTCGCTCTGCGGCATGCTCGCCATAACGCGGCTGGGGTCGATTTCGGGTGCGGCCGAGTGTTCGGGTTCATAAATCGGTTCGGCGTCAACATCAATTTGCGGCAGTTCAAAATCCAGCGGCGGCACGGCAACACTTCCCTCGCCCTCCTCGCGGAATTCTTCCGAGGCGGGAGCCGTCTCCGCACTCAATTCTTCATCACGAATCGAGAAGTCGGCCGTTTCCTGCGGCAAATCATCCGGCAAACCAAACTCCGGCACGGCGGCAACAGGTTCGGCCTCCGTATGCGGATAAACGCTGTCAGACGAACCATATTCCGGTTCGGACGGCAAAACCGGCTCTTCAACCAGGCTGCTTAAATTCATTACATCGTCAACGGTAACTTCCGGTTCTTCTGAGACTGGCGGTTCTGCGGGAAACGCATCTTCCTCCGCCAGAACCTGAGAAGCCAGCGGCGCTTGCATCGACGGAGTTTGAGGTTCGGGTTCGGCAACAGGCATGGCTGCCGGTGCGGTTTCTCCGGTCAGTTCATCTGCCGAAGGAGCCGCCAGACGGCTCAAATCAAGAATATCGTCTTCCGAGATTTCCGGTTCGTTGTCTGCGGGGTTACTGAGAACAGGTTCGTCCAGTGCTTCATCAACAATCATTGACGGGGAAAGGTTGAACACATCATCTTCCGGAGCGTCCGACGCTTGGGCATTATCACCCAGGCCGAGCAAAGCCTCGGCGGAAAGCTCGTCATCTTGGTCAGCGGTATTTAATTCATCAGCGGTATTTATGGCCGGGGGCAGTTCCGCCGCCGGAGCAGAAACGGGTTCCGCCTTTTTTTCGGTTTGCGGGGCGGGCTGCGGTACAGACTGTTGAGCGGCATTATCCTCCATCAAAATATTGCGGATTGAGGACAGGATATCATCCATAGACAGGTCTTCATTAGGTTCTTCAGCCATAATTTACCACCAAAAATTATATAATTATTTTTCAACTGACAAAGATAACCATTTATCACGTGTTTCTTTATAATATTTTTTAGGATTATAGATGTCAACGTTTAGTTTCAAATCTTCGGCAGTTAATTTGCCCATGGCCATCAGCACGTTCATGCCGGAAACATAATAGTTGCGGCGGGCTTTAACTTCCTCAACATTTGAGTTAAGCAGTTCCTGATAAGCATCCAACACATCCAGAATCGTCCGGTTGCCGAGCGCTTCTTCCTTTTGAACGCCGTCAAGGGCGATTTCATTAGCCTTGACCTGATCTTTAATCGATTTGATTTTGGCCCGGTTGGCAACCATATATTCCCACGCCGAGGTTACATCGGCCACGGCTTTGCGTTCGGCTTCAAGAACCTGCTCCTGCGCCTGCCATTTCAAATATTTGCTCTGGCGGATTTTGGCACGGCTTTCGCCGGAATTATAGAGCGGAATGGTCATATTGATGCCGATTTCAGCACTGTCAACATCAGGGTCGCGGTCATACATGTCGCCGCTGGTTTTGGTGTTGGAAATGCTTCCATCCAAAGTAACCTGCGGCAGCAATGCACCGGTATTGGTAGCTACGTCGTAGGTTTTGGAGTTAAGAATATCTTTGGCATATTTGACGCCGTAGTTGTTCATTTTGGCATAATCCAGCGCTTCTTCAAAAGTTTTCGGCAGAAAAGCTCCGATTTCCGGACTTTTCAGTTTATCAGGCGCGGCGCCGATAATTTTGGTATAAGTTGACTTGGAGGCCTCCAAATCGCCTTCGGCGGCAATCCGGTCGGAACGGGCCTGCGAGTAGCGCGCCCGGGCCTGTGAAACGTCTGTCCGGGTTACCTCGCCGACATTAAAACGCTCAACCGTTTCATCAAGACGTTTTTTCAAAAGTTTTTCGTTGTTTTTCTGCAGGTCAACAATCGCCGTGTTCTGCAACACGTCAAGATAAGCGGTTGAAGCGTCAAGAAAGACCGTCTGTTCCACATTGTAAAGATTGTTTTGCTGGGCGCGAACCGTGCTGTCTGCCGACTTAACGCTGTTGACGGTAGAAAAACCGCTGAACAAGGGCTGGCTGATGGTCGCGGCCAAAATCGTCTTGTCATTATCCTGATTTTTGGGTTCCACGTTGCTGTCAACGCTTGCGTCGGTATAACTTCCGGTCAAAGCCAGACTGGGACGGTATCCCGATTTGGCTATGGCAACATTTTCATCAATCGAGCGCAAATAAGCCCGCTGCGCCTGCAGGGTCGGATTGGTTTCATAAGCGCTGCTCAGGGCCTCAAAAATAGACTGGGCATTGGCCGTCGTCGAAAGAGCCGTCGCCAGCAGCAGAGAAGACCAAAAAGTCTTTTTCATCGAATTCACCTTAGTTAATTGTCGTTAATTGAACATACTATTATTTTACGGTATTTTGCAACTTTATTTCTTAAAAAAGTCATAACCGCTACATTTATTTCAAAAATTACCTATATATTAACCATATTTCAAACAATTTATCGTAAGTGTGAGGATAAATTAGTATGTTATCATAACAGAGGGGATAAAGAGTTGAGCAAGAAAGATTCCGCAATCATCAATGAAATTGACAAAGCCCGCTTAAAATTATCAATCGAGCATTACATCAAGTATTTTATCGGCAAACGCACCCGCGAAATCAACAAAGACGAAGCCCTGGACGCCATTGCTCTGGCTGTTCGCGAATTTGCCATGGACAAGATGTATGAAACGATTGCCCGGTACAACAAAGTCAACACCAAGCGCGTTTATTATCTTTCCATTGAATATCTTATCGGCCGGTCGCTGGAAAACAACCTGCACAACCTCGGCCTGTTTAATATTCTTAAAAACATTAAGATTGACGGTTTTCCCGAAGACATTTCATTAGAAGAAATTTTTGACGCCGAATACGATCCGGCGCTGGGCAACGGCGGCCTGGGCCGCCTGGCCGCCTGCTATCTGGACTCCATGGCTTCACTCGGCATTCCCGGTTTCGGCTACGGCATCAACTATCAGTTCGGTTTGTTCAAACAAAAATTTGACAACGGCTATCAGGTTGAGCAGGCCGACACCTGGCAGGGCGAAGACTCTCCCTGGCAGTTTGCCCGTTTGGACCGGAAGGTTGCCATTCCGATGTACGGCGACGTTGAAACTTTTAAAAACGCCAGCGGCCAGGAAAGCTATATCTGGATGAATACCAAAACCATGTACGGCGTGCCGTTTGATTTTCCGATCGTCGGCTATGACGGCAAATCGGTCAACTATCTGCGGCTGTTCTCGGCCAAAACCGACGACGAGCTGGATATTAATATTTTTAATGAAGGCGGCTATATCGAAGCGGTGCGTGACAAAATCGAAACCGAAACAGTTTCCAAAGTTTTGTACCCGTCCGATGCGGTTGAATCCGGCAAGGAGCTGCGCCTGAAACAACAGTATTTCTTCGTTTCCTGCGCCATTCAGGATATTATCCGCCGCTTTATGGAGAAAAGCAACGATTTCAGCGAAATGCCTAATCAGGTTTGCATTCAGCTGAACGATACCCACCCCTCGCTGGCCATTCCGGAAATGATGCGCCTGCTGATGGACGTTCACGGTCAGGATTGGGATGCCGCCTGGGACATCACGACAAAAATCTTTGCCTACACCAACCACACCCTGCTGCCGGAAGCTCTGGAAACATGGCCGTCCCGCATTTTGGGCAAACTGCTGCCGCGGCATTTGCAGATTATTTATGAAATCAACCGCCGCTTTATTAATTTTGCCAAGAGCAAATTCGGCGATGATGCCGGCAAATTGTCGAAAGTAACGATTGTTTCGGGCGACGGCGACAATCAGATTATCCGTATGGCCAATTTGTCAATCGTCGGGTCTTTCTCGGTCAACGGCGTGGCCAAGCTGCATTCCGAACTGCTGAAAAAATCACTGGTTCCGGAATTCTATGAACTGTGGCCGGAAAAATTCACCAACGTGACCAACGGCATTACGCCGCGGCGTTGGCTGCTGCATGCCAATACGGCGTTGTCTGACCTTATCTCGTCTAAAATCGGCGACGACTGGATTACCAATCTCGATTTGCTGGAAGGAATTGCCGATTTTGCCGATGACAAAAACTTCATCAAAAAATTCAATGAAGTCAAACAAACCAACAAAGTCCGTCTGGCTCAGAAAATTTTTGAAACCAACGGCATTATCGTTGACCCGAACAGCATGTTCATCGTTCATGCCAAACGCATTCATGAATATAAACGCCAGCTGATGACTATTCTGCATGTCATCGGCGAATATCTGGCAATTATCAAAGACGGCGTCAAGCCGGCGGCGCCGCGGACTTATATTTTTGCGGGCAAAGCTGCTCCGTCTTACAATTTTGCCAAATTAATCATTAAGCTGATTAACAACGTGGCCAGCGTCATCAATGCCGACCCGCGGGCAAACAGCCTGTTGAAAGTCGTCTTTATGCCGGACTATAAAGTCTCTCTGGCCGAAGTTCTTATTCCGGCCGCCAATGTCAGCATTCAGTCATCGACGGCGGGTTTTGAGGCTTCAGGTACCGGCAATATGAAATTTGCCCTGAACGGCGCCCTCACCGTCGGCACTTATGACGGTGCCAATATTGAAATCCGCGAAGCCGTCGGCGCCGACAACTTCTATCTGTTCGGCCTGAGAGAAGAACAAATTCAGGAAATGCGCCGGACAAATTCTTATAATCCGCGCAAGTATTATGAAGATTCAGATTACATTAAACGGATTTTGAATGCCATTAATTCCAATATGTTCTGCGAGAAAGACTATGTTCTGCTGTTCAAAGTAATCTACGAAGAACTGCTGAATCGCGATTATTACTTCATTCTGGCAGATTTGGAAGCTTTCACCAAGGCCATTCATGATGCGGAAAAAGATTATCTGGACAAAGACGTCTGGGCAAAGAAAGCCATTAACAACGTCGCCAGAATCGGCAACTTCTCCAGCGACCGTGCGGTTCTGGAATATGCCGACCGCATTTGGCACGTTAAACCGGTTTAATCCGTATTTTTGTTCAAGCAGCCCCTCTTTGGAGGGGCTTTTTTTATATCCAAGTATTTAGCTTCGTTAGTCTCAATAAATATCATCACTTATTATATATTGACATTATATGTTATCTATGCTAATCTGAGAACAGGCTTTGAATTAGTTATAGAGGTGTATCATGAGACGTCTTCCTTGCTCTGTTGCTCTCGCCGCGGCTCTGCTGCCTGCCGGCGCATTCTTTCATGCAGATACGGCGGTCGCCTCTGACACCAGCCTCATAGATATGAATCAAGACCTAGCCTTAATTCATTCGCCTCGGTCCGTTCCCAATCCGGAGCGGACTGTTTCTCCTTTCCAGCCCTTTAAGCTGGCCAAGGTTCATTTTGTTGTCGATACTGCCGATAAAATCGGTTTCGATGACATCGAACAGTCTTTTGACCATAACAATGCGCAGCGCTGCAAAGATTTAGGCTTTGCCCAAACTGCCGCCTGTGCCGCTAATCAGTTTAAGGCAAGGCTCTGTCCTTATGACGACGCCTATTATGACCGCTGCTGCGACAACGACTATAAATACACCAAGGGCGAATGTTCTTATCCCAACACTATCAGTTCAACTTCCTGCGGCGGCAAATACAAATGTTACTGCGACACCGCCCTTTATCCTTATACTTCTGCCAATTGTCCCGCTCCCAAGGAGCTTTCCGACAAATGTGTCGATGCTTCCGGCGCGCATTATGCCGAATGCAAATGCCCCTCTTATTACAAACCCTGTGACGCCTCCAAGAACCTTGTCGGGGTCGGTGAGGCCTGTCCGGGCGTCGGCGAAACCGTCTATGCCGCCTGCGACTGCAAGTCGGGATACAAATATGTCTGTGAGGAATTCGGGCCGACCAATCCGGGCGACTTTTGTCAGAACGGCATCAAATATTACAAAAGCTGCAAGACCTGCGGGGATTATGGTTATCTGACCAGCTGTCCGACCGGTATCGAATGCTCGTTTGAACAATGCTCGGGGAAATATTTCCCGACCGGCAAATGCGCTTCCGGTTATACCGACATCTCCGACGCCTCCTGCAGCTGGTACAAATACTGGATACCCTGTTCCGTCGCTCCGGAACGGCCGAGCGGAACATAGATTGTCATTCCACCCGGTCATGCTCCGGCCTGACCGGAGCATCCTGAGGATTGGCGGCGACGGCAGAGGGATTACCCGATCAAGTCGGGTAATGACAGAGAGAGGGGAATGCTGGGGATAATGGCAAGGAGAGGAAAGTCGGATATGACGATAAGGAAGAGAAAGTTGGTAATGACGACAAAAGAAAAAAAGCCGCTAAAGGCAGTGAAAAAAACAAGTCGGATAACAGAAATTTAACACTAAGGAGAAAGAAGATGAAACTATCAATTTTACTGGCGGGGAGCATTTTAACCTCGGCGATTGTCGGCAACGTGTATGCCCAGACCTGCGGTGCTCAGCCATCGTGTGCCGATTTGGGTTACAGTTATACCGGTTCAACTTCAGACTGTGTCGGTCCCGCCCTTAAGTGCCCCTTTAACACCTCCTATTTTAACTGCACTAAAAAAGCCGACGCTTTGGCCAAACTGCAAGCCGACATCGTCACTGCCGCCATGCCGAATTATAAAACTCTATACAGCAGGGCAACCGGTGTAACTTATACGGCAACCACCAACGGTTTTCTGATTGGAATTGATTATAGGGAAGCGACAGAGGGCGGTTCTGTAGAAATTTGGATTAATAGTTCAATGGTCAGAGTACAAAGGGAACAAACAGACTGGACAAGAAACTCATGGTCTTATCCAATTCAAAAGGGATCAACATACCGGGTCTCTATAAGCGGCACTACAGCCAGTTACTATTTTGCCCCTACCATTTAACCGGCAGAAAGCCCCTCACATGAGGGGCTTATAATATAGTTAATAATCTGCACGTTGTTCCGACTGAACTGCCGCATCATTCTGCCGAACATGATAAGCCGCATCATCAGGCGTATCCGTTACTTTCTCTTTCAGATTATGAGCCCCTTCCTTAGTTGCTTCCCAGGCATCGCCGCTCACTTCCTTGGTTTTATCCCAGGCTTTTCCTGAAACATCTTTAGTCGCCTCCCATGCATCTCCTGATTTTTCGGCAACGGCTTCACCGGCTTTTTTAGTTCCTTCCTTGGTTGCTTCCCAGGCATCGCCTGATTTCTCGGCAATTGCCTCACCGGCTTTTTTGGTTCCTTCCTTGGTTGCTTCCCAGGCATCACTGCTGACTTCCTTGGTCTTATCCCAAGCATTGGCCGCTTTATCGCTCAATGTATTTTCACTCATCATAAATTCTCCTTGTGTTGAATTATAGGCGCCTTGGTTTGAAGATTTTGCCGGAACGGCAACATTTCTGCTGTCTGATTTTGTATCTTCAACAGCCTTTTTTGTCGTATCGGCAACATCTGCCGCCATATCGGCAGCACCGGACTTCACATCATCGACCACCTGGCCGACGGTTGTCGTCTCGTTGATGCTTCCTTCAAAAATGCCTTTTCCGACCAGATAAATAATGATAATCAAGGCAATATAAAAAATATATTTTAAGATTGTACCCATGAGTAATCTCCTTTAACAATTGTTACGTTAAGGGAAATAATCACCTTGCGGCCTTTTTCAATTACACATCTCGGCTATAAAAAAAGCCTCTCCCAAAGGAGAGGCCGGCAATTTAAGAAGAGATTAAAAAACACCGTCACCGGAGGTATCGGAAGTTGCAACACTTCCTGCTGCCGGGGCGCCGGCTGCAGAAGATGTGCCACTCGGAACAATCTCCGGCAATGCACCAATGGCTTTTTTGCGTTTCAATTTATTGACAAACTTAATTGAGCGCTGGGCATCCCATTTCTTTTTGCCCTCTTCACGCTGAAAGATTTGTTTATAAACCTCAATAGCCTGATCAAATTCCGACAACTTGGTCAGACAAGAGGCCAAACCGTCATATAATTTATGGTGATAATTGTTATTAATCAGCATCTGGGCTTTTTTATAGCACTTCAGGGCATCATTAAACTTCAGCATTTTCTGATAAACGAAACCGATGCTGATCCAAGCCTGAATTTCCCGGCTGTCGATATTCAAAATTTTAGTAAAACATTTCAGAGCCGAATTATTATCACCCATCAACTGATAGGTAACCCCGACCCCGTTCCAGGCCTTAATATTGGATTTGTCGTTGGCCAAAACCTTTTTAAAGAAAGAAATCGCCCGGTCATACTGCTTAAGCTTTTGTAACGTTACGGCAATTGACAGCAGCGTCTGCGGATGCTTATTGTCAATTTTAATCGCCTGCTCCAGAACGTCCAGAGCTTCTTTGTAAGAGAACATATGCTGCAAAGCGATTGCCTTGCCGTTCAGGGCTTCCAGAGAGGTCTGGTCAACCGCCACGGCCTGATCGAAACAGGCAATTGCATCTTTATATAATCCGCGCATGCTTAAAGTAACGCCTTTGTTATTTAAAACTTCGACGGACTGCGGATTCATCTGTAAAGCCTTATCGAAACACTCGACAGCTTCGGTATAACGGCTCATCTTCTGAAAAGCAAACCCCTTACTGTTTAATGCTTTCCATGACTTGGGCTGCTCTGCAATCGCTTCGTCAAACTGGGCGATTGCTTCTTTATACATGCCCTGATCGAGCAATTCTTGCCCTCTTTTATAAGCACTGTTTTCATTTGATTTAACCATATTTTTTCTCTTCTCAAATTATAGTTACAAAATAATTCAGTGTTGAAACTACCATTTCTCAGAGAATTTGTCAAGATTCCCCGCAAAAAAATCCCGCTCAGCCTATTCTCAACTGCTTATGCAGGGGAATATCCGTCCGTATCTCCACGCAGCGAATGCCGAACTGACGGCAAAAAGTCTCAATCCGACGGCGTTTTTCTTTAAAATAGGCCTTATATTCTTTCTGAAAATATTTGGAACGGGAATCAAAAATAACTCTTTCGCCGGCATTCTCCGCCATATATTCGCCCGCCGGCGGCGGCAGCTCTTCCAAAACGTCAAACACGTTTAAAACATAAACCCTCGCCTTGCGGGACAAAGCCGCCAGCATTTTTTTCACCTCGTCGTCAAATGCCGAAAAATCGCTGATAACAAAAACCGATGCCTGACTCTTGATATTCTGCTGCAAAAGCTGCAGCGCTTTGGCAAAAGAGTTTTTCTCCGCTGTTCCCCGCAGAATTTTCCGGGTAGTTTCGCTGATTTTCTTTAACATAACCATCATATTCGCCCGGTTGTTCTGCGGCTTAAAAAACAAACTCTCCGCACCGTCAAAAACCAAACAGCCGAAGCGGTCTTTATTCTCCAAACTCATCCAACCCAGCAAAGCGGCAATTTTCGCCGCCGCAACCGACTTCAGCTCATGCCTCGTCCCGAACACCATTTGCGGCGACAAATCCAGCAAAGCATAAATCTCCCGGTCGCGCTCCTCCGCATATAATTTCGTAAAAGGCTGTTCTTTGCGTGCCGTTACCCGCCAGTCAATATCACGGACATCATCGCCGTAAGTATAGCTGCGGATTTCCTCCAGCTCCATTCCCCGCCCTTTAAAGGCCGATTTAACATCCCCGGCCATGGAAGAAAACGTCTTTGACTGCCCCAGCTGCCGCAAATAGGCAACATACTGCCTCTGTTCAATCAACTCGTCCAAACTGGCAAACAGCCCATTGCCGCCCAGTTCCGGAGCAACTCGACCAAAAAACCTGGTTATATGCTTCAAACGTTTCATTGGTTTACCTGTCTAATTTATCTGCGAGTTTGATAATCGGATGCACTATCGCCGGAATTTGAGTGCACACCGTACAACTCAGTACATAAACATCAGCGATATGACACCTGATTAACAAGCTCTCTACGGAAGGGGAACGATGCGGAGAAGCGCCTCAATAATCCCGTCTGCCGTCACACCTTCTGCCTGCGCTTCAAAACTCAAAATAATTCGGTGGCGCAAAATATCATATATCACCGCATGAATATCTTCGGGGGTAACGAAATCGCGTCCGTCAATCCAGGCATTGATTTTGGCACAGCGGTCAAGCGCTATCGTTGCGCGTGGACTGGCGCCGTAAAGCACCTGCCCGGCCAGTTTGGCGTCGTATTTTTCGGGATGACGGGTTGCCACAATCAGCTGAACCAGATATTCCTCAATCGCTTCGCTCATATGAACATTCAATACGGCCTGCCGCGCGGCCAAAATATCTTCCACCGTCAGCGGATTGAACTTCGCCGCCGGGGCTTTGGCCACTTCCCCGCGCACCAGCTGCAAAATCTTTTTCTCCGATTCGGCATCCGGCTGGTCAATTTTAATAAACATCAGAAAACGGTCAAGCTGGGCTTCCGGTAGATTATAGGTGCCCTCATGCTCAATCGGGTTTTGTGTCGCCATGACCATAAACAGCTCCGGCAGCAGATATTTTTTGCCGCCGACGCTGACTTGACGCTCGGCCATTGCCTCCAGCAAAGCCGACTGCACTTTGGCCGGCGCACGGTTAATCTCATCAGCCAAAATCAAATTGGCAAAAATCGGACCTTTCCGAAATTCAAACTCGCCTTTGGCCGCTACATAAATTTCGCTGCCGGTAATATCCGACGGCAGCAGATCCGGTGTAAACTGAATTCGGTTATAGCGAGAGGTTATACACTCGGCCAGCGTTTTAATCACCTTGGTTTTAGCCAGGCCAGGCGCACCTTCCACCAAAGCGTGACCATCCGCCAGCAGGGTAATAATCAGCTTGCGCACCAGTTCTTCCTGCCCGATGATTTTGGTTTCCAGATAATTCTTCAGTTCAATGATTCTTGCTTTGCTGTCAGCCATCCCACAACCTCTCTGTTACAATGTTGAAATACGGTTCAGAAAATCGTGATACTCGTCCAGAACCGCCCGCTTCATCGTTTCGTTTTCCAAGAAATCAAACAGTTCTATCGAACGCTTATAATGAATTTTCGCCCGTTCAAAATCACCCTGCTCCTGATTAAAAGCTTCCACCCGTGCCAGATAAAGCAAAGCCTCCGCCTCGGCAAAATGATGCGACACTTTGCCATACAGATAAACAGACTTCATCAGTGCTTTGCGCGCGTTCGGAATATCGCGGATAATATAGCGCAGACAGCCGATTGCCGACAATGCGCTGGCCTCGCCGAGCAAATCGCCGTTTTCACGATACAAATCGCGGCAGCGTTCCAGCAAATCATGCGCCACGTCATAATTTTTAAACTTCATTTCCAACCGCGCCATCGCCCGCAAGGTGGCCGCTTCTTTCAGGGTTGTACCGTCCTGGTTGAACAAATCCGCCGCCAGACGATACTTTTCCAGCGCCTGTTGTTCTTTATTATTCAGCAGACAAATATATGCTTCCTGCTCATAAGCATCGCCCAGCAGATTCTTATTATCTGTCGCGGCCGTCACTTCCTGAGCTTTTTTGATGGTTTGCAAAGCCTTTTCATCCTCGCCGCTGGCTGTCTGCACCTTAGAAAGCTTAATCAGGGCTTCGCCGTACGTATTCTGCCCGTCAATATAATTTTCCACCAGCGCCGTCGATTGTCTCAGGGCTTTTTCCGCCTCCTTATAATTGTCCAGACTCAGCTCCAGTTCGCCCAAACGGGAATAAACAAAGGCTTCCCCTTCCGTATCGCCTGTTTTGTGATACAAATCGGCGGCATAGAGATATTTCTTCCGCGCTTCGTCATATTGGCCGCCGTGCCAACAATCATCGCCGGCTTGAAACATTTTGGAGGCTTCGGTTACAAATTCGCCGTTATTAGTCCTAGGCATAATTCAAAAAACTCCTTTGCAATCATCTCAATATTATTATATATATGGGCTAAAGATGAAAAAAACAAGAAGTAAAACTCATGGACGACATATTCGATTTGGATGAAACCGGCGCCGCGCCGGTTTACAATAATACGGCGGCTTTAATGCCGACTTTCGCCTGGCTTGACCAGTTAAATCCGGAGCAGAAGCTTGCGGTGCAGACCACCGAAGGTCCGGTTCTGGTTCTGTCAGGTGCCGGCACCGGCAAAACCAAAGTGCTCACCACCCGCCTGGCTTATATCCTCGCCAACATGAAAGCCAACCCCTGGAACTGCCTGGTCGTCACCTTTACCAACCGTGCCGCCCGCGAAATGAAAGAACGCGTGCAGAAAATGATCGGCGACGTGGCCAACTCCGTCTGGCTCGGCACCTTTCACAGCATCTGCGTCAAAATTCTGCGCAACCACGCCGAACTGGTCGGCCTCCGTTCCAATTTTACCATTCTGGACACTGACGACCAAAAACGCGTCGTCAAACAGATTTGCGAAACCATGGGCGTTGACGACAAAAAATACCCGCCTCAGGCAATTATTGACCGTATCCAGCGTTGGAAGGACAAAGGCCTGACCGTTGAAAAACTGCAAAACGAATATAAGTCCAACTTGCTGACTGAAGTCTATCAGCGTTATCAGCAGCGCCTGCTTGAACTGAACTGCGTCGATTTCGGCGACATTCTGCTTTATGCCCTGAATATTCTGCTGTCCAACGCCGATGTGCTTGAAACTTACCAGAACCGTTTCAAATACATTATGGTTGACGAGTACCAAGATACCAACGTTACCCAGTATCTGTTTCTGCGCCTGCTGTCTCAGAAAAGCCGCAACCTTTGCTGCGTCGGCGATGACGACCAGTCGATTTATTCCTGGCGCGGAGCCGAAATCGAAAACATTCTCCGCTTTGAAAAAGATTTTTCCGACTGCAAAACCATCCGTCTTGAACGCAACTACCGCTCGACCGCCAACATTCTGGCGGCAGCCTCCTCACTCATCAGCCACAACGAAGGACGGCTCGGCAAAACCTTAAAAGTGGCCGAGAACAGCCCGGCCATGAACTGTGACAATACCAAAATCAAAGTCATCAGTGTTTACAGCGGCGAAGACGAAGCGAAATATGTCGTTGAGGAAATCGAAGCCCAAAAACGCCGGGGCAACGATTATTCGCAAATGGCCGTCCTCGTGCGCACGGCTTTCCAAACCCGGGAATTTGAAGAAAAGTTTATTGCCGAAGCTATCCCCTATCAGGTTATCGGCGGTCCCAAATTCTATGAACGTGCCGAAATTCGCGACGCTCTGGCTTATTTTCGTGTTGTTTTGCAGCCACACGACGATCTGGCCTTTGAGCGCATTATCAACAAGCCGGCCCGGGGGATCGGAGCCAAAACCATTGAAAAATTTCGCGACACGGCCCGCAGCAACGGCATTTCGCTCTATATGGCGGTTGAAAAAATGGTCAACGACGGCACACTCACCGGCAAAGCCAAAACCAATATGGCTGACCTGATTGACAAGTTTAACCAGTGGCGTCAGGCCATGCAGGCCATTACCCCCGACGACCTGGCTACCCAGATTCTCGAAGATTCCGGCTATATTGAAATACTCAAACTCGACAACTCGGTAGAGGCGCCCGGCCGGCTGGAAAACCTGAAAGAACTTATCAGCGTTTTGAGCGACCATGAAAAATATCCGACTTTGGCCGAATTTCTTGAACATGTCAGCTTGGTCATGGATAATGATGACGCTTTGGATACCAACAAAGTCATGCTGATTACCCTTCACTCGGCCAAAGGCCTGGAATTTGACATTGTCTTTCTGCCCGGCTGGGAAGAAGGCCTGTTTCCCCACCAGCGCAGTCTGGACGAAGGCGGCACCTCGGCTCTGGAAGAAGAACGCCGTCTTGCTTATGTGGCTATCACCCGGGCCAAAAAACAGCTTTATATTCTGACAGCATTGAATCGCCGGGTTTACGGCCAGTGGCAGAACAATATTCCCTCCCGTTTCATTAACGAGCTTCCGCCCGCCAACATTGAAATCTGCAATAACGTGAATAACTTTTATACCGGCAGCTGCGGCGGAAATTACGGAAACCGGTATGGCAGTTCTTATGACAGCGGTTCCTCTTACCGCCCGTGGTATGCAGCCAAAAGAAACAACGCGCAACGGGAGGAATACAATGACGGCAATCGCTTTAGCTATACCCGCGAGCCTGATTATCATCGGCCTGCTGCTTCAAATATAATCGGCACTAAGGTTTATCACCAGACTTTCGGCTATGGCAAAGTCATCGCCGCTGAAGGCAATAAGCTGGAAATCATGTTCGATAACTACGGGCATAAAAAACTTCATAAGGACTATGTCACCAAAGTATAATATCCTTTGTCGCCGTAAGCCGCGACAAGAAAACCGTATCAAATGGAAAGGACTAACTCATGCCCGGTCAGGTTAAAGTCGGCGTCGGTCTCTACATATTAAATAACCGTAACCAGCTGCTTCTGGGGCTGCGCCGGGGCGCACACGGCGCCGGAACCTGGTGCGCTCCCGGAGGACATCTCGAATTCGGCGAAAGCTTTGAACAGGCTGCCGTTCGCGAGGCTCTGGAAGAAACCGGCCTGAAAATAGCCCCTGACACCGTCAAAGTCGCCGGTGTCACCAACGACATTTTTTCCGCAGAAAACAAACATTACATTACCGTCCAGTTGGTAACCGAATGCCCGGTCAACGCCGCGCCTCACCTGACGGAACCTGAAAAATGCAGCGAATGGCGCTGGTTTGATCTTGATAATCTGCCGGAAAACTTGTTCATTCCCACTCGCAATTTTTTGCGAAACCACAATTTATCACCGTCATCTATTTAAAACCGCAGTTTTGACATTACATATTTTTCCGTATCACTTAAACAAGCGGAGAAATACCATGAATAAATTCAATTTATTGTTGACGGCCGCCGCAGTAGTTTTCAGCACTCCGGCTATGGCCCGGAATTCCGACGGCGGTTTCGTTGACGTCAACGTCATTACCGTTGAAGAAGCCAAAAATATGAATGACGATGCATACGTTATTCTTCAGGGATATATAACCGACCGCAACGGCGACGAAAAATATGTTTTTCAGGATAAAACCGGCAGCATTACCGTTGAAATCGACGATGACGACTGGGACGGCGTAGATGTCTCCCCGGCTGATTTGGTCGAAATTCAGGGCGAAATCGACAAAGGCTGGACGGCTGTCGAAATCGACGTTGACACCATCAGCAAGGTCGCCCCGCAAATGAAAAACAACGCCGCGGCAGCCAAATAATAAAAATGGCGGCACAACCCTTTAAATCCTGACCTTTGGGCCGGGATTTATTTTATCGGAACAGCAAATGAACAAATTCACCCTGACCATATTTACCGCGGCCGCTCTGGCCCTTACAGCCTACAGCCGCCTGCGGCCGCCGGCGGAAAAAACGTTTTACGCCGCCGTAACGCCCGTAAGCCGGCTGGCTGCCAAGGCTAACCGCAATCCCGTCACGCTGCAGGGGCATTTGATAAGCAAACTGGGGCCGGAAAAATACCTTTTCCGCGACCCCAGCGGCTCTGTTGCCGTTATCATTGAAAATGAAGATTGGAACGGGCTGTATATCCATCGCTCCGATAAAGTGCAGATTCACGGCGAACTGCGCAAAGCCTGGTTCTTTCCTCCCGCCGTCAATTCCGCTTTCATTCAAAAATTTCCGACAGAACGGCTCAGCCGACAGCAATACTGACAATAAATGCGGTCAGAATAAACAACATAAGTCCAAATCCGGCCAGAATAAGGATTTTCGATGAACCGGTCTCCCGCCGCAAATGCCAGTTTGCGGCAAAAATTCCCAGATAACTTACCAGATAGGCGCCGCTGGACAGATTGACAATGGAAGAAAAATCCATAAATATCGCCGCCAACAGAACAATGGCCGAAGTCAGAATATTGCCGTAGGTCCCCCTTTTCCAGAACTTTTTTTCATAAATCTTCGGCAAAACGCCCTGTTCGGCTAAAGAGCGGGAAATGCGGAAAATACTGAAAAACGTGGCATTAATGCCGGAAACAAAAGCCATAACCGCCGCCACATAAATCAAACCGTAGCCCCATTTTCCCAACAGTTTGTCCGCGGCAACAGCCACTGCCGTATCGGCATTTTTCTCAAGATCGGCCGCCGGAATAAAATTCAGCACAACATGGGCCAAAGCCATATACAGAGCCATAACCGCCAAAATAGTAATATAAATTCCCAGCCGGATGGTTCGTTTCGGATGCTGCACGTCGGCCGCAGCATTGGTAATAACGCCGTAACCGGCATAAGCAAAGAACGTAACGCCGATAGCTCCCCAGAAAGACATCAGCATCGGCTGCGGCAAAACATTGCTCAGCGTCAAATCGGCATTCCACATCGCCGCTCCGATTAAACTGCCGAGAATAAGAATTTTCAGCGTCACCAGTAAAATCTCAGCCCGGCCGACATCCCCCGCGCTCATCATATTCAGCAAAGCCAGCCCCACAATCAGCACGGCGGCAAACTCGTTGACGGTCATCCAGCTATAATCGGTTCCTTTCAGCAAAGCGGTAAAATAGATGCCGAACGACTTGGCCATCATGGAAATGGAAACTGCCGAGGTCAGCATATAAATCAAAGATAAAGTGCCTGAAACGCATTTACAGGAAAAGGCCCGGCGAAAATAGTCGGTCAGGCCTCCGGCATCGGGATAACGCGCCGCCAGCTCCCCGTACGAATACCCTGAAAACAACGCCGCCGTCCCGGCTACGGCAAACGCGCCGTAAGTCCAATATCCGGCAGACATAATCACCTGCCCCAGCAACGCAAAAATACCCGCCCCGACCACCGAGCCGATTCCCAGCGCAATCACGCTCCAAAGTCCCATGTCATATTTTTCAGAACGGTTCGGCCAAAACTTTGTTTTAAAATTCATATCTCACTCCCAAATTAAAATCGACCGGAATTTCCACTTTGTCTCCCAGCAAGGTGGAAACTTTAACGTAGGAACTCAAATGCTCTGCCGGCTGAAACTTCATCCCCGCCCCGATTTCATACATTGTATCCGATATGTCCTCCTTCATCGTCACGCCGGCAACGTCGATTTTGCTGCGGCCATTAAATTCCTCCACCAGATTAAGTTCGACAAACACTTCGTTCCTGTCCCACACATATCCGGCGGAAGCGCCCAGACGCCCCTCCAGAGAAGTTGCTCCGCGGCCTTTTATCCGCGTATTATGCGATGTCCGGTGCTCCATATTGCCCAGACTTATATACTTCATCTTCAAATGCGGCTCGGCAAACCAGCCGCCGTCAAGCCGCCAGCGCTTTCCCGTTTCCGCCGCCAGGCTCCAGCCGTTTACCTTATATTTCCCGTCCACGTCGGCTCCGTGCGGCAGATAGCTTTTCAGCTTCTGGTCATGCCAGTAATAATTGGCCGTCACATCCACAAAATATTTGTTCCGTGTCATCAAAGACGAATAAATGCCCAGACTCATCGTATCCCCGTCGGCCCGCCCGCTGCGGTCAAACTTTTGCCGCGAGTCGGTAAATCCGGCGGTAACACCGGCCAGCCAATAGTCAAATTTCTGTTGCGGAAGTTTGAAATCATAACCGATTTGGGTAGTCGTCGTATTTACCCGGCTTCGGCTGGCATCTTTAAAATGCAGTTTCATTTCCCGCAGGCCGCCTTTAATCCACAAACCGTTGTCCCGGTAATAATGCAATTCGTCAAAACGGTTATTCATCGTCTCCATCTGAGCAACAAACACGGAATTTACGGCCGAGTAAGCATTCCGGCTTAAAACCGCCGTATCGGTTGACTGCGATGTACGCTCCAACACCCATTCGCCGCCTTCATGATGAAGATCGTAACGGTAGGCGCCGATATCCACCGCACCGCCCAGCAAATGAAACTCGGCATCGCCGCCGTTATCCTGCACAATATGAACCTTATCGGGAAAAACCTCCTCATAACTGCGGTCTGTCATCGCTATTCCGAAACTTCCGTGCCCGTTCTGAACCTCCAGCTCATCGCTGTGACTGGCCGCCACTTCGCTGTTAAGGTAAAAATTTCCTTCACCGTTTAATCTGCCTATGGTTAGTTTGCTGTATTGATTATCGGCCACCAAATCAACTCTGGCCCCGGCAAGTTCCAAATCAGGAATTTCCGCGGCCCCCTGAACTTTCAACTCCCCGCCGGTCAGTCTGGTCGTTCCCGAAACCACGGAGCCCTCTTCCAGCAAAGTACTGCCGCCGGTTTGCGACAAATCGGAAATTTCCGCTCCGCCGCTGACAAGAAGGTTCCCGCCGTTCACCGTCATTCCCGCAAGAGAACTGTTTTCAAAGGCGATAACCCCTCCGTCATTCAGGACAATATTTTCTCCTCGCCCGCCGGAGGAAAAACTGAGACCGCCGCCGTTTACCGTGCCCTCCGACAAACGGCCGCCGTCCACAATTTGCGAACCGTCATACATAACCGAATTTTCGGCGGTGCCTTCAACCAGCTGATAACCGCCGTCAATAACGGCGCCGCGGCTGATACCGCCCGTCTCCACATATTGGCTGCCGCCGCTGTTGATTTTTGTTCCTTCGGCCGTTCCGCCGCTTTTAATTTCCTGCGTTCCCCGGCTGCCGATAACCGCATCAATATCGGTTCCGTAAACCGTCTCCGTCCCCCGCTGCAGACTGGCTCCTTGTGCCGTTCCGCCGCTTTTAACATTCAGAATACCGTTTCTCAGCGTGCTGTTAAGAGCCAGCCCTCCGGCTTCCACCTCCTGCTTGCCGTAGTTAATCAACGTCTGCTCGGCCCTTCCGCCGACCGTCTGTATCGCATTGTTAAATACCTGTGTTTTAACTGAAATTCCGCCGGCTTCAACCACCTGCCGACCGTAAGAATAAATCTCGCTGTTTTGCGATTCTCCGCCGGACATAATATTTTGCGTTCCGTGAACGGCAAAATCGACGGCCGTGCCAAATACGTTCTGCACGTCGCCGCGCGAAACACTGCCCCCTGTTTCCGTCGTTCCGGCCGGAATGTCCGCCGCCGCTGCCGTTGAAATACCCGCGGCCGCAATGCCGTATAAACTCAGCTGCCAGATTCTCATCCGCTTCCTTCTCCTATACATTCAGTGTATAAGATGTATAAGCCGGGCTTTAATTTTCAAGCACTGGACAAAGATAAAAAAAAGCCCCGTCTTTCCGGCGGAGCTCTCAAAGGTTACAGATTATTGAGCCATTGGACAATCTTATTGTCAACCGCTTCGTCATACTTTGACGGCAGATTGTTAAAAGACTGTGCCCGCTGTATTTCCGCATGTTTTGCCTGAGTCGTAAAATCCTCAAAATAGGAACCGTAATTGCTCCCCTGCGTTGAAAAGGGAACAACTTTCCGCCCCTGAAAATCAACCTGCTCCAAAAATGCCGATAACGGCGTCGCCATAGTGTACCACCAGACCGGCGCCCCGACAAAGATAATGTCATACCGGCTCAAATCCGGCAGTTCTCCGGCCAAAACCGGATAATTTTTTTCCTTTATCTGCCGACGCAGCGTTAAATAGAACCAAGGAGTCGTTTTAATTTCTTCCGCCGTTTTGATTTCATAAATGTCCCCGCCGGTTAAGGCTTTGATTTTTTCCGCAATCTCCCGGGTATGGCCGCTCAGGGAATAATAAACCACCAAAACCCGTCCGAACCGGCGTTCAACCGCTGCGGCAGGCCCCTCATAAGCGGCCATTTCCTTTTTGTTTTTTACAGCCACGCGATACAGATGAATTCCGCCGACAGCCAAACCGACCGCAATCATAATCGCCAAAAGATAAAGAACATATTTAAACATTTGCTTCCTCCTTCATTCTTATGTTGCTAATATAACGATAAAAAAATAAAAAAACAATCATGTCTTCTTTTGATACTTGACTCTTATGATATATAGTATTATTTCTATATATAAAGATACATAAATATGGAGAGTCACAATGAAAAAGATAGAAAACGTTAAAGAATTTGTTGAACGCATCGATTCCTCAAAAAAGGTCAACCCGAAGGACTTATCTTCCGATCAGGATCTGACCATCGCGATTATGAACCTTATCAGCATTGAAGAACATCTGGTTTTCTCCGGTGCCAAAACCGGAAAAAATTCATTCTACGATCTGATTGAAGAAGTTCGGGAAAAACGCAAAAATCTGATGCAGAAAATCATCCCCAGCTATGAAGGCGAAGTCTGGTGCATCTCCAAACATCTGCTGGCCTCGTCCATGCGGCTGATGGAAGTCGGCACCAAACAGCAGAGCTTGGGACACAAGGAAACCGCCTACGACCTTTTCAATCAGGCCTATGATCTTTATTGCCTGTTCTGGGGACTCAACATGAACATGTTGAACGTAACCGATGTTAAATGGGTCAAGGACAATGTCGAAGACGTTAAACAGCTCACCGCCAAAGTCAGCGAAGCCGTTAAAAACGCACCGCTTCCCGAAGCCGATGAAGCCAAACCCGCAGGAGCGCTCGCCAAAATGAAAGCTTTCGTCCGCAAAGCCGTTGACTGCTGCATCGAATAAGGATAAAGGCATGAAAAAACTTTTCACTCTTTTAACCGCGGTTCTCTGTCTGTTGACCGCCTGTTCACAGCAGCCGGCTTCACCCGGAGAATCCCTCTCGGCCGATAAAATCTATCTATTTTATTCCAACAGCTGCCCGCATTGCCATGATGCGTTGGATTATCTGGACCGGAATTATCCTGATTTGAAAATCAGCCTGGTTAACGTCGGCAACCGCGAAGGCTACGACCTCCTGATTAAATGCGCCAAAAAATTCAACCTCGGAAACCGTATCGGCACACCGCTGTTCTGCATGGGCGACAATTACCTGATGGGCTGGTCTCCCGAAACGGAAAAACGCTTTGACAGTTTGGTCAAACCTTTCCTGAAATAGGAGCCTGCAATGGAAAAACAGCTTCCGTCCGAAACCATGAAAAAAGCTGCCCGGGGGATAAGTTACATTGCTCATCCCCTGCGGCTTCGCATCCTTGAATATCTCGATGTTTACGGCGCTTCCTGTGTCTCGGCCATCACCAAAGGCGTCCGCGAAGAGCAGATGATTGTCTCTCAGAGCCTGCGCAAACTGCGCGACGCCAATCTGGTGCAAACCGAAAGACGCGGCCTGTTCATCTTTTATAAAATCTGTGAAGAATATCCCGCCAGCCTGTTCACCTGTCTGCGCAAGCTGTACGGTTATATGACCGACAGCTTTCACTATCTCCGCGACGACTGCAAAGCTGTTCTGCCGGCAGATTACACCATGCTGGCCGCCAATCAGATAAAGCTTTTTGCCAACTTTGATAAAATGCGGATTCTCGAATACCTGACTCTCAACGGCGCTTCCTGCGTTTCCGACATCGTTGCGGGAATTGAAAGCGAACAGCTCAAAGTCTCTCAGAACCTGAAACGGCTGCGCGATGACGGTTTCGTTGTCTGCCACCGGGAAGGGCGCTACATCATCTATGACATCACGCCCGGCGTACACAAAACAGCCATTCAGTGCATTCACAAACGCTACGATTCCCTGAAAAACAAGGCCGACTTTTAAGCCTTGCCGCGGGAACTTCGGATAATTTCAATCAGCTGCCGCATCGGCCGGGTCAAATATTTGTCGGGATGATAAAGAATATAATTGGAATTAACCATCGGCTCCGCCGCCACATCTAGTTTTACCAGCCGGCCTTCGGACAGTTCCCGGCGAACGATGATTTCCGGCAGTACGCTGACCCCCAGATTATACAACGCGGCCTGAATCAAAGCCTGTGAATTAACGCTGGTCCAAACCGGCTCCGCTTTCAGATTATGCACCCATAAAGCACTGTCCAAAGCATTGCGGATGGCACTGCCCTCTTCGCGCAGCAACAGCCGCTGCTGCAGAATTTCCTCCGGCGGAACCGCCTTTCTGCCGGCCAGAGGGTGCTCCGGAGAAACAACATAACAAATCTCATAAGACGAAAAGTTTTCTGCATAAAACTGCTGACTCGGAACTACCCCCTCATAAAGAGCCAAGTCGATTTCATTGTCCTCCAGCAGCTTTTCAATATGAGCAGCACTGTCCACCACCACCTGAAGCGGCGTCTGCGGACAGGTTTCGTTAAACTCTTTGATAATGCCCGGCAGCCAGAAATTGGCAATTGTCAGACAAGAGCCCACTCGCAGTGGCTGCTGCTCTTTCTCCGCCCAGAAATTGAGCCGCAAATCATCATATAAATCCAGCAGCCGTATGGCTTTCGCCAAAAACAGCTTTCCCGCCGTCGTCAGATAAATCCGCCGGTTCAGCCGGTCAACCAGACGGACGCCGAACTCTTCCTCCAAACTGCCGATGACATGAGAAACCGCCGGCTGAGTCATATTCAGTTTTTCCGCCGTTTTGGTAAAATTCAACTCATCGCATAATGTCTTAAAAACCTGTAATTGACGTATATTGACCATATTATTACCTTTTAGTTATTGCATTTATAATAAAATATAATTTTATTTATTATTTGGCAACGGTTATAATAAAAGTTAAGGAGAAAAAAATGACATTCGAAAAACTTAAACTTTTACTATGGCTGTTTAAAACCGATTTTTTCATCAGCAGTTTCACTTTCGGCGGCGGTTATGTCGTACTGCCGATGATTCGCAAATATTTCATTGAACAGAAGCACCTTTTCTCGGAAGACGAACTGATGGACATGTCGGCGGTCGCCCAGTCGTCGCCCGGAGCCATAGCCATCAACCTGGCCGTTCTCTGCGGCAAAAAAGTGGCCGGCTGGCCCGGTATTTTCGTTGCCGGAATTGCAGCCGTTTTACCGCCCCTGCTTATTCTTTCCGCCGTTTCCGCCTGCTACCGGAACTTAATCGACAATCCGGTGGTTGTCGCCGTTTTAAAGGGAATGGAAGCCGGCGTGGCCGCCCTGATTGCCGACGTGGTCTGGTACATGAGCCACATGATTGTCAAAAAAAAGGAAACGCTGCCCATTTTAATGATTCCTGCCGTTTTTACCGCTAACTTTATTTTCAATGTCAACGCCCTGAGCGCCATTCTCGGGGGCATTGCCGTTTTTCTCCTCCTGGAAAAACTCAAATTCAGAATTAACCTGAAGAAGGAGCTCCCCGATGTTTGAACTTTTAATCAGCTTTTTGCAAATCGGCGCTTTCAGCATCGGCGGCGGCTATGCGACCCTGCCCCTGATTCAGGAACAGATTGTCGAACTGCACCAATGGCTCACCTATAAGGAATTTACCGACATTATCACTATCTCCCAAATGACGCCCGGCCCCCTCGCCGTTAACGGCTCAACCTTCGTAGGATTGCGGATTGGCGGAATACCGGGAGCGATTGTCGCCACTTTCGGCTGCATCATCAGCGGCATTCTCATCTCGCTGTCGCTTCACCGCTTTTTTCAAAAAAACCACAGTCCATGCATTGAACAAACTTTCAAAGCGCTGAAATCAATTTCCGTCGGTCTGATTGCTTCAGCCTCTTCAACCATTCTGCTGCTGTCCTGGTTCGGCTGCAGTTCCTGGCAAACCATCAGCCGCCCGGCAGATTTAACTGCCGTTGCTATCAGTTTTGCAGCTATCGTCCTTCTGCGCAAATACCGTCTCAATCCGGTCCTGGTAATGGTTATCTGCGGCATCGGCGGTATCATATTTTATTAGTCCGGCCAATTCTAAAAAAATTCTCTTGATTACTGGCCAAACTCTGCTAATGTTTAAGCGGGTTGTACTCCGTAGAAAAGAATACGGCCCAGGGCTTAGAAAACCCTTTTAATCAATCAGTCGCCTGCATAGCGACTTAAAACGTTATATGCCGATTTCTGTCCTTTAGGGCGGATGTCGGCTAAATAAGGCTGTGTGCTGAATAAGCCGAGCCGTTTGATTGATTACGGTTTTCTAACATCCGCCCGCCTTTTCTTTAAAGAGCGGGTTTTGTTTTAACTGACAGCTAAAGGATGTTAATCGTATGAAATATATCAATATAATATTGGCGCTTATTTTATTATGCACCGTTTTTCTGATAAATAAAGAAAATATCGGCACATGGATTGCCGTATTGTTTGCAGCAGTCTGCCTTGCCGTATTTTGCTATATGCTTTCCGAAGAAGAAAACAAATATAAAAAGAAAATGAAAAACAAAAACTGAAACAAAAAAAACCACTCTTCAAAGAGTGGTTTTTAACTGGTAGCGAGGGGCGGATTCGAACCGTCGACACGCGGATTATGATTCCGCTGCTCTAACCAACTGAGCTACCCCGCCATCGGGTTCGAGCTATTTAATAATAAATTCTTCCCGCCTTGTCAATAGCTATTTTTAAAATTAATGTTTATTGCACAATCTTTTTGCCCCGCCTTGCATTCTCCTTTTCCGTGATTATCTAGCTTAGATAATTAAGTTATAGACTTAAGGAGAGATTGAAACATGCGGTACAAAACATTATTGGTCTGGGCCTTCTGCCTGTTATGCAGCCCGGCACTGGCTGATGAAGATAACGAGAACAACGGCCTGCGCGCCAACTTCCGGCGTGTTGCGCTGGAAATGTCTTCCACCTCGGTTTCGCATGCCGAACAATATCAGAATTCGCCCAACACCCAGCTCAGTTCAGACAGCGAAACCTTGTTCAAAGGCGTATTTGACTTCATTCTCGAATATGAACAGCCGGATTATCAATGGAACAATTCCGTTTATATGGAATACGGCAAAACCAGACTCAAAAAAGCCGACGGCTCAACCACCTCCTCCGAAAACGCCGATAAAATCCTTTTAACCAGCGATTACGCGCGCAAAATGTGGAAATACGGCGAAGCCGACGTCGGCCCTTTCGGCAGTCTGGGCTACCAAACCGAATTCACCGCCAACAATGATGCCCCCCGCAACAAAACACTGCGCGGCAAAGGCGGCCTTAAGCTGTTCAACGGACAATATATCAAAGAGCTTTACGTCGCCGCCGTCGAAGAACTCGACATGACCTACAGCCGCAGCGATACCAAAACCGCTTACGAAATCGGTATTCGTGCCGAATACCCGCTTCGCGACGGCATAAAATTCCAGCTCGAAAGCTATTTCCGCGACTACTTTCTTTACAGTCGTTACGTCGGAACCGATTTCAAATATGAATTTAACCTGACCGGCCGTATGGATGTCAAAATCCACAAGGACTTGAGTATCGCCCCTTATGTCAGCTATTTTGAGGCCCGTTCCCGCGAAGCAAGCGCGGCAGGCAGCAATTTTATGATAGGCCTGTCCTTCGCTTATGCCGACATCTTCAATCTTTAACCGTATTCTTAGAAAAATACCAAGTTATAAACAAAAAATATTCACGCGCTTTAAATCGCTTGATTCGCGCGGAATAATTGCTACATTTATCCCATAAATTTACACAACAATTTATGGAGAATTATAAATTATGGCAAAAAAATTAAAAGTCATGTTTTCTACGCATGGCTTGGTTGAGGGTGACTTCGGCTTTGAGCTGGATGAAAAAGGTTACCCGACCTCTAAAGTAATTTCAAAAAAAGTTATTACCGGACAGGATACCGGCGGACAGGTTTATTACGTTAAGGCTCTGGCTGCCAACTCCAATAACTATGATGTCGATTTGATAACCCGCCGCGTAGATCCGCGGATTTGCCCGCAGTTCGGCGGCACCCCGCATGACCTCGGAAAAGACATTAACTACACGATTGAACAGCAGTGGCATGACAGTTCCGTTATCCGCAGCCGGGTTCTCCGTGTTCCCGCCGGCGGACATTTCAACTTTGTTCCCAAAGAAGAAATCGTTCCCCTGCTGCCTGAAATCATCAATAATCTGTATGACTTCTACAAAAAAGAAGACTGCATCGACCGCATTGAAGTTGTTGAAGGCCATTACCGCGACGGTATGCTCGCAGCCGATATGCTCTGTTCCAAAATTGAACAGGAAACCGGCCGCCGCCCGGTCATGCTGGTGACCAGCCACTCCCTCGGCCACAAAAAATACGAACGCAATCTGCCGCAGTATCAGGCCGGAAACATCAGCGAAGAAGAATGGAAATGGCACAATTTTGAACAGCGCATCAAACACGAAACTTTCGCTTTTCACAAATCGGACATTATCATTGCCACCTCACCGGACGAACAAACCCGCCTGCTGGCAGAGCCCTATCTGGCCGATTTGAACAAAATCACCATTATTCCTCCCGGTTACAATGATGAAATTTTCAAACCGCTGTCACCGCAGAACCTGCACAAACTGAAATATCATTTTGACTATAAAAACATCTATAATGAAGAACGCAGCATCGACCTGACGGATAAAAAAGTCGTTTCCTCTCTGGGACGCGTTGTCCGCGACAAAGGGTTCAGCGAACTGTCGCGCTCCATGGCCGAAATTATGAAAGATGACCCCTCGGTTATCTTTATGGTCAGCGGCGAAATCGGCAACCCGGTTACTCAGGAATGCCGTGAAATTCTGAAAGATGTTGAAGACCGCGTTATTTTCCTGCCGTCTCTGAATCAAAAAGAAATGGCCCGCGTTTATAACGTTTCTTCCATTTTCGTCATGTCCAGCTTAAATGAAGCTTTCGGCATGGTTCCGATTGAAGCGATGGGCTGCAAAACGGCCGTTATTGTCGGACGCAGCGGTTTCAACGACTTTGCTCACTGCGCCGATATCCGCGATGATAACCAGGATTACGGCAAAGCCATCGGCATTTACGCTCCCTCGCAGGAGACTGACCGCTGGCGCCAGGTTAAAGCGCTCAAGCTGTTGCTGAACAATGAAGAGCTGCGGCAGAAGATTGCCGAAAACGGTCACCGTTATGTACGCGAAAATCTGACTTGGCAGCAAATTTCCGAACAGAAAGATCATATTGTTCAGGATGTTCTGTCCGCTCGAAAAAAAAGCCGACCGGGCAAATCAAAAAAGAATAACCTGCAAACTTCGGAAATCCGCTTGCCGAACCGGCAAAAAGTAATCTAAAAAAAATCCCCTGTTGCAAGACAGGGGATTTTCTTTACTTCTTGCCGTCGTCAATTATTTCATATTCGGCATCTATGATGTCCGGCGCCTGCTTTTCCCGCGGTTTGGCAGAAAAAACGTCAACGCGCCGTACGTCTCTGTATTTCCGATACCAGCCAGCCCCCAAATTAAATAATGCGGAGAAAACAACCACGGCCAGAAAAATCGGCAATAACACCGAAGCGACATAAAACGAAAAAATCAAAGCCAGCAGCCCGATTACAATAATTCCTAACCACACCAGAAACGCATCCAGTTGCCTCATCTGTTTTTCTCCTTGTCAATTTTTTGCACGGCTCCCAACACGGCCCCGACCATTGCCGCATTGTTTTCAAGTTCCGCCCGCCTTAAAACCAACGGCGCCGACAGAATTTGACGATTAACCTCATCCTGCAGCTTACCAAAATTCATAAACTCGGTCAACGATCCGAACATAACAACCATTTCCGGGTCAAAAATATTTGCCAGCCCGGCAATTCCCTGCATAACGTCATGTTCCCAAATTTCATAAGCCTTAACCGCCCGGGCATCTCCGGCCTTAATACCTTTGATGACATCATAACTGGTCACGGACGGATCGCCGAAGACCTCTTTGGCATCCAGCCCTAAAGCCGTCCCCGAAGCATAAATTTCATAACAGTCCCAGGCTCCGCAGGTACAGCGGCGTACCTGTCCCCGGTTAACCGGAAAATGAGCTTCTCCGGCAGCTCCGGATTTACCTTTCAGCAACTTTCCGTCAACCAGAAAAGCCACCCCTACTCCGGTTCCTATCGCCACCAGCATCACGTTTCGGCAGCCTTTTGCCGCACCGCAGCAATATTCGCCCCATAATGCCGCATTGGCATCATTCTCAACATATACCGGTTTAGATGTAAGCTTTTCAAAAACCGTATCCATATAGCCTTTGGGCATATTTCCCACCGACGAGATAATCCGCCGATTGTCCAAATCAGCTTTGCCTGCCGTCGCTATGGCTACGCCGTCGATTTCAGCTTCGTAACGGCGGACAATTTCCTGCAACAGCCGGAAAATTTCGTCATTATCCCGCGGCGTTGCGTCTCTTTGAGGCTCTTCCAGCAGACATCCGCGGCTGTCTGTCAAAGCGTGAGCAATTTTTGTTCCGCCGATGTCAAATGCCAAAAATTTTTTTGCACCGCTCATGATCACCTCCTTATTCCCGGGTTGTATCTCTTAAATATATGGTTTATATTCGGAGAAAGCAATTAACAAAGGAATTTTTTTCATGACAAAATATTTATTTTTGGAATATCCCAAATGTTCCACCTGCCAAAAAGCCAGACAATGGCTGGAACAGCACCAAATTGAATTCACCGCCCGTCATATTGTCGAAAACGCCCCGTCCGCCGAGGAACTCAAAACTTGGCAAAAGCGAAGCGGACTGCCGTTCAAACGCTTTGTCAACACCTCGGGACTGCTCTACAAATCAATGAATTTGAAAGAAAAACTGCCAACCCTGAGCGAAGATGAACGGTTCGCTCAGCTTGCAGCCAACGGCATGCTGGTCAAACGCCCGCTTTTAGTCGGAGAAAATTTCGTCCTGACCGGCTTTAAGGCCGATGAATGGGAAAAGGAACTCATCGGATAAGCCCGACCAATCCGTTCTGCTTGTTTTTTTATCAACACCGCTTAAAATTTACTCAATGTTAAGCGGTTAGCTCTATGATAGCATTAAATACATAATTTAAAAGATATCTTTACGAGGACAGAACTATGGAAAAATCAACAGTCATCGGAATTACCGCCGGTCTGGCTTCTATCGGAATCGGTATGTATCTCAAAGGCGCCGACCCGCACGCCCTGATTAACCCGGCCGCATACCTGATTATTTTCGCCGGCACCGCCGCTGCCCTGTTTAATGCTTTTACGATGAAAGAGCTGAAACGCTTTCCCGTCCTGTGCAAAATTATTTTCTGCGGACAAAAGCTGACCGAAAAACAAGAAATTCTTGAACTCTTTGTTGACTTGGCTAAAGCGGCCAAGCAAGACGGCATCGTCGCCATTGAAAAACGCGCCAACGAAATAGACGATGCTTTCACCCGCACCACCCTCTCCATGGTGGCCGACGGTTTCAGCGCCGACTTCATCTACGAAGTTGCGGAAAACGATATCAAACAAATGGAAGAACGCCACCGTGCCAATGCGCTTATCTTCTCCCAGGGCGGTATGTATGCACCGACATTAGGCGTTCTCGGCGCCGTTATCGGCCTGATTGCCGCGCTGGGAAACCTCTCTGACATCGACAAGCTGGGACATTCCATTGCCGCGGCGTTTGTCGCCACCCTGCTTGGTATTTTCACCGGCTATGTCTGCTGGCACCCGTTCGCCAACAAACTTAAAAGGCTCTCTGCCGCTGAAGTCGAAATCAAAAAAATGATTCTGGAAGGCGCCCTGGCGCTGCAATCCGGCGCTTCTTCCCTGGCAATGGAAGCCAAGCTCCAGGCTTTTATTCCCGTTTCGGAACGCAAACAGCGGAATGACTAAAACAAAGGAACAAAAATGGTTAAGAAAAAACCTGCCGAACAGCCCCACGAAGAACACGCCGACGAAACCTGGCTTATTCCTTACTCGGATTTGCTGACCCTGCTTCTGGCCCTTTTTATCGTGCTCTTCGCTTCGTCATCGCTTGACAAAAACAAAGCCGCGCAAATTCAATATGCTCTGGCTGCCGCTTTCGGAACGCTGTCTCCCGACCAATTAAACGGAACGGCTTTAAGCTTTCTGAAAGATGCCGCCGATGCCGACTTAGGCGAAGGCGTCGGCATTGGTTCCGATGCTCAGGGCGTTACACTGGATATTACCAGCTCTATTCTCTTTGAGCGAGGCTCCGATACCTTGAAAAAAGATTCCGTGGAACTCCTGAAAAAAATAACCGGACTTCTCCAAAGCAACAAATATCGCCGTTTCGGCATCAGCGTCGAAGGCCACACCGATAACATCGAAACCAGACTTTCCCGCTATCCGTCCGACTGGGAACTGTCATCCGCCCGGGCCGGAGCTGTCGTCCACGCTCTGATTAAAGAAGGGCTGAACGAAGAACGCTTCAAATCCATCGGCATGGGACATATTGTTCCCAAATACCCCAACGTCAATGCCTACGGCGAAGCCATTCCCGAAAATCAGGAACGCAACCGCCGCGTTGTTATCCGGCTTGAGATTTAACCGGCCGAAAAACATTGACTTTGCCGATATTTGCTGTTATTTCCAAGCCATAAGATATTTCAGGAGAAAAATAATGCTTGGAGAATTCAACATACAACAGTTTGTCAGCGCCTTTGTCGTTTTATTCGCAGTCATTGACGTAACCGGCTCAATTCCTATTTTTCTAAGCCTGAAGAAAAAAGGCAAAAAAATAGATGCCAAAAAAGCCGCTCTGCTTTCTCTAGGAATGTTTATCGGTTTCTTCTACGTCGGAGAAGCCTTTTTGAACCTGTTCCATGTTGATATTTCTTCTTTCGCCATTGCCGGCTCGCTCATCATTTTCGTCATGGCTCTGGAGATGATTCTTGATATCGAAATTTTCAAAAATTCTCCCGATTCGCCTAAGGAAGCAACTTTTATTCCCGTCGTTTTTCCGCTGATAGCCGGTGCCGGCGGTCTGACCACACTGCTTTCCATCCGCTCCCAATATTCGGATATCAATATCATTCTCGCCGTTTTGCTCAATGTGCTTTGGATTTACATCGTACTCAAAATTACCAAAAAAATTGACCGCATTCTCGGCGCCGGAACCATCTATATGCTGCAAAAATTCTTCGGCATCATTCTGTTGGCCATTTCCGTCAAACTGTTTACCCACAATCTGGCGATTTTGCTTAAGGAAATGAACTAGTTTTTTGACAGTCCCAACCGGCCGAACAAAGGAAGTTTCACTGCCGGCCGCCGTATGTCTATGCCGAAAGTAAGCCCGAGAACATTCAGTTCCACCCCTTCATACCAGCCGAGCGTCACCCCGAACAGGCCGTAAAGCGAGAACTGCACGCCGCTTTTGCTTTCGCTGACACCGACAAAACGGTTGCCCACCAGCCAGTCTTTGCCGATGGCGATTGACGGCAAGTCAAACTTAAGTTCGGGAACACTGCGAATAATATGAGAAACGAATGTATTGCTGTTGGGCCCCGGCCAAGCGCGATAAACCCGGCCGTAAGGATAATTTTGAACCGCTCTTTCAATTGCGGGAATAGCTCTGGCAGCATCTGCACCGCGAACTTCACCCACCAGCCGCGGTTCCGAACCGTACCACCGCCGGTCAGGGATTCCCTGTGTCACCGAAACCGCTGACAATCCCCGGCGCAAATACCAGCCCATCACCTGATAAATCGTATAGGTTTTGGCATTTTCGGGTTTCACCGCCACCCAGCTGTGAACGGCAAAAGCGCCGCGCCAGCTGTATGTTCGCGCCGCATAAACCTGAACCACCGCTCCTTTTTCATCTTCCGGCAACGGCGCCAGCCCCACACTGCTGCGGTCGGCAAAACGCCAGTCGGTGCTCCGAATGGTCATCGCTAAAATCCAAACCAGTATTCCGGCCCAAACGCCGATAATAACCTTCTGTTTCGCTGTATATCCGTCTTTCGGCTTCATCACTTTTTATGCTTGCTCTTCAGGGTCAGCAAAGGCAGAACCCCGCCCAGATAATATTTGCATTTGGTCGGCAAATGTTTCACTTTCATAAGCGGAATTATATTAAATAATTTCGTAATTTCAATCCCTCCTTTAAGCGTCTGACGCAAAAGCGGAATCACCCCGAACAAACACCAGTCTCTGACCTCTTTGCACGGTGCCGGAGATTTCCCCGGCTGACTCAGACAGTCGGATAAATAGCGATATGCTTTTTTCCTTTCAACCTGCAAAAGGCATTCAATCTGCCGGTAATCTGTCTCCCTGCCATCCGGACGGAACCCCTTAAGACTGTCTATCAGCCTGTCGCGAAGACCGAAAATTCCCAGCAAACTGTCCAAACGGGAAATTCCCCGTTCGGGATTAACCACACAAATAAACTGCTTTTCAAAAATCAGCGAAAAACAAACGCAATGAAATGAATCCGTCACGACGTAATCGGCATTCTGCAACAGTTTCAGCCAGTCACCGACCGGACGGCACAGCATAGCCTCTTTACCGCCTATTTTCTTCCGGCTGCCGTAAATATCAACAACTTTCCACCCCTTTTCTTTTGCCAGCCGTTCAACTTCCGCCGCCGCTTCGGGCGTTTCGTCCAGAATCATTTTCGCCACATAGCGGCCAGGCAGTTTCAACTGCGATTCTTTGATAATCGGGGCATAATCCGCCGCTGACAGCAACAGCGTCGGATCCAAAACCCGCACGGCTTCCGAACCGAACGCCTCCCGGCAAATGGCAATGCCGCTTTCTTCCCGGACGGAAATCCGGTTAAACCGCAGCAGTTTCTCCCGCATAATTTCCGTCGCCTGAGCATTGCCTTCCCAAAAGTCCGTCCCGAAACTGGCCGCATAGGAAAACAACGTTTTTGACGGCGCCGCAAAAGCCAGCAGATATTCTTGCAAAAAGCGGTAAACATAACGAAAACGCCAAACCTGGTCGCTTCCCACAACAAAACTGTCAAGCGAAGCATTCAGTTCCGACAAATCGTCCATATTGCGGCACACGCGGGTCAAATTTAAAAACCTGCGCCGAAACTTCTCAAAATTTCGTCCGGCAGCCCTCTCCCGCCGAAAAGCCCCGCTGAACGGACGCGCTTTCTTCTCGGGCCGATAGTTGATGACCTGTGCCTTACTGCCGCAGCGTTCAATTGCCGTCTGCAGAGCATAAGCTACCAGACAGGCTCCGAAATTATTGGTATGCTGCAAATTGAGAATACCTGTTTTCCGCCGCGGCGGCTTCTCGGTCGTGATGTAAGACGCTGCCAGTTCTTCCCAGCTTTTGCCGGCCTCAAAGTCATCAAAAAAAGCTGCCCGCCGCGCATCGGGCTTGGATGCATGCACCAAAGACGGATTAAACGGCACCGCACTGTCGGAAGGCACCTGCTCAGCCAGTGAAAACTTCCCCTGTAAAGTCTGAAAGATTGATCTGGCTTTCGGCGAATTGAGCAGCACCAAAGATGTTCCCTTGTCATCGTCATAGCGCTTGCGGAAATTTCCCGCACCCCAGAAATCCCCCAACGTCAGATCGCCCGGACGGCGACAGCCGACAAAACGGCAGGATGCGCAACTCGGCCGCAAATAAAGGTTGCTTAAAAAACCTTTCATATAGGCATTGGCCCGAAATGTTTCATGAACCCTGTCACCGACAACAACTTCATATTTTTTCCAACCGTTGTATTTGTTGCGAAACTCAATCCGGCACTTTTCCCCAACGCCCAAACTTTCCAGATACCGCTCAAAAACCGCCGGAGACGGCACCCCATGACACAAAACGTCCGCCGTCAGCAGATTGGCATCATCGCCGCCCAGAAAGGCATACAAACCGGCCACCTGGCAAGGTGTTCCGGTAAACAGAACCCTGCGCCCGTTTTTCAAATCAGCCCGCACCTGGCAGAACGCCGTCCCGATTTCGCTCTGAACATATTTGGAACCTGTCAGCGGTACCAAAGCATCGGCGCTCTCCGCCCGCACATGGCGCAAACGGTTATGCACGTCGAAAGCAGCCCCGTAAACCACACCGCCGTCAGCCAGCACATCCTCGGCCAAAACACGGAAAACCCCGCCGGAAGAACTGCTTAAACGAGCCTCATCTTGCCGGTTCCACACGGCATAAAACGCCGGATGCAACGTCCGCCCTGCCGTTTCTGCATGCAAAACCGGGCAGGCTTTTTCACATTTGCCGCAGTTAATGCAGCTCCGCTCGTCAATCTTCGGATATTTGAAACCTTCCCGGTCTTCCTGCATGGTTATTGCCTGCACCGGGCAGATATTAAAACAGGCCGAACAGCCGCAGCAATCTTCCGGCGCAACCGAATGAACAGTCATAGTCTGGTCCTTAATGTTTTTTTAATTTTATCCAAAATTATAACCGACTGTACGGCTTCTTCAATTAAATTATCCGTTTTCCCAACAAAAATTCCCGGCGCTGTTGATTAAACCCGCTTCATCATTGACGAAACCGGGTTCTTATTTTACATCAGACAAAGAACCGTTTGTAATAATTAACCAATGAGAGAATTATGGAAAAACTGAACTATCTTTTCACCCACCATGCCGTCCTCCCGGAATCCGTAATGTGGGTAGTCTTCGGCATTGCCGTTATCATCCTGCTTTTATGGGATTTGCTTTTTTTCAACCGCAAGAATGAAGTTCCCAACTTTACGCACACCCTGATTCTCTGCATTGTTTACATTCTCGCCGCCTGTATATTCGGCGTCTTTGTCATTTATGAAGAAGGCATGGACAAAGGCCTGTTGTTCTTTACCGGCTTTCTGGTTGAAAAGAGCCTCTCGCTCGACAACGTCTTTATCATATCTCTCATTTTCACATCGCTGCAAATTCCCCGGATGTATCAGCACCGCGTTTTGTTCTGGGGCATTCTCGGCGCGCTGGTCATGCGCGGAATTTTAATTTTTGTCGGCGATGCGCTGATTAAAGAATTCCATTGGGTGCTTTATGTTTTCTCCGCTTTCCTCCTCTACACCGGTATCAAAATGGTGCTGCCGGGCTCGGAAGAACAGGTGCCGTTGAAAGAAACCAGACTTTACAAGACGATTTCCAGATTTTTTCACGTCACGCATGAAATTCACGGCGAACACTTTTTCCTTAAGCAAAACAGGCGCCATTACATCACCCCGCTGTTTTTCGCCCTGCTGATTGTTGAAACCATGGACGTAATTTTCGCCCTCGACAGCATTCCCGCCATCTTTCTGATTACGCAGGATATCTTCATCATTTACACCAGCAACATTTTTGCCATTCTCGGACTGCGGGCGCTGTATTTCCTGCTTGAAGCCGCCGTCTGCCGTTTCGTTTATCTCAAACAGGCATTGTCTGTCATTCTGATTTTCATCGGCAGCAAAATCTTCCTGCCCTATCTTGGCTGGAAGATTGAACCGTGGCATTCCCTGACCATCACTTTTTCGATTATCTTTATCGGAATTGCCGCCTCGTTGCTCTCTTCAAAATGCAGCAAAGCTTAACCCCGGGAATTTTACCCGTAAAAAAACCCTCCGTTTGGGCGGAGGGTTTTTCTTTTCGGATGTTTACATAATATATTCCAGATACAAAGCTGCCGAAGCAATGAGAACGCTGAGCAGCATAACCGGAATTGACCACAGCAGGAACTTCATAAAGTTAATCGGATGACCTTCCCGCATAGCCAAACCGGCCACAACGACATTCGCCGACGCGCCGATAAGCGTGCCGTTTCCGCCGAAGCAGGCACCCAGCGACAAGGCCCACCAAACCGGCATCATCGCCTCACGTCCGCCCAGCGACGGTTCCATTGACTTAAGCATCGGAATCATCGTTGCCACAAACGGAATATTGTCAATAATGCTCGAAAGAATGGCCGAACTCCACAAAATCAGGTAAATCAGCTTATTGATGCTGCCGTTGGTCATTTCAATAAACTCATGCCCCAGATAAGACAAAATACCGGTAACTTCCAAACCGTAAACCATCACAAACAAACCGATAAAGAAGAAAATCGTCGTCCAGTCAACCGCGGCTAACGCATTGCGTACCTTATCGTCTCTTTCTTCGGCATTGCCCTTAAACGTATAAAGCAGCATCAGCACCGCAGCACCGGTCAAAGCAATGGTCCCGTTGTCCAAATCAAGCTGGCGCGCAGAAACAAAACAGGTAATCACCCCGGCCAAAACCACCAGCGACTTAACCAGCAGCCCTTTGTCGGCAATGCATTCCTTTTCGTTCATTTTCATCACTTTGGCTTTGTCTTCTTCGGTTGCGGTCAATTTCCGTCCGACAACAAAATCAAAGATACCGACCAGAACAACCATCGTTACCAAAACGACCGGCGTCAGATTCAGCAAAAAGTCATTAAAACTCAAACCGACGGAAGATCCGATAAGAATATTCGGAGGATCGCCGATTAAAGTTGCCGTTCCGCCGATATTGGAAGCAAAAATCTCCAAAACCAGATACGGATAAGGATTTAATTTCAGCCTCTGGCAGATACGAAACGTTACCGGAGCAATCAGCAAAACCGTCGTTACATTATCAAGAAATGCCGAAAATACGGCCGTAACGAATGCCAAAACAACCAACAGGCCGCGCGGGCTGGCCTTAACGCGTTTGGCCCCCCAGATGGCCACATACTGAAACATACCCGAACGTTCGGCTATTGCCACAATCACCATCATTCCGACCAGCAGGCCGATAGTATTGAAATCAATCCCGGCCAAAGCGGTTTTCTGCGTCAGAATACCGCTGACAATCATTGCCGCGGCACCCAGCAGCGCCATAATGGCACGGTTTACTTTTTCCGAAAAAATAACCAAATAACAAATCGTCACAATTCCTATTGCCACGATCTTGGGATCAAGCCCCCAGATTAGGCGGGAAGCCTCTAAAACATTGCTTGTTTCCATAGGGATATTCCTCAAAGTTAAACTTATCCCTGATAGTTAATGATTTAAAATGCTAAATAAAGTTTAAAATCGGCAATTATTTTTTCAACTGCATCAAAAAACTTTTTCGAAATGCCGCCGTTGTGCCCCATTTTTCATACTCTCGGCGGGAAATCCGCCCCATCTCCGGCAGGTCCCGCCGGCGATCAATTATCTCGCGGATGGACTCACTCAGTGATTCGGCATTGCCGCTGGTAAAAATATCGCCGTTTTCTCCCGGACGCACCAAAAACTTTGCCCCCGCATTGCTGCTGATAATCAGCGGGCGCGAAGCCATACATGCCTCCAAAGCCACCAAAGAAAACGATTCGTCCCGCGAGGCAACCATAATCACGTCATTCTCGCGGTAAAAATCCCACAAATTATCCCGGCTGCGGGATTCTTCCCAAACCACCTCGGGCAAATCTCCGCTTTCCGCGGCCAAATCCTCGGCAAAAGCACCGTCCCGGCGGCCGGCAATATGGAACTCCGCCTGCGCCCGATAAGCTGCCGGCAACAGCCGGACGGCCTTCAGCAACACATCCTGTCCTTTAATTTCACAAACGGCCCCCAACATGGCAAAACGGATTTTTTCCGCCGGCCGTTTAGGCTGCAACCCTTGTTCTTTCGCCACGTCGGCCACGGCCGGATGAATAACCTCGACCCTCGGATTATACTTGGCCGCAATCTCGCGCGCATAATCACTCACCACCGCAAGTTTGCCGGCCTGTCTCAGCGTCTGTTCCAAATCGGGACGAAATTTCTTCTGGCGGAAACGGGCAATATAATCTTTCTCAATCACCTGAGCTTCATGAATCCACCATAAAACCCGCGGTCCTTTCAACAGACTCACTGCCGGATAAGCCACCGCCGTATTGGCAACCGCATAAGCGCAGTCGCCGCCGAATTCGTTCAACAACCGGGCATTGTCACGAAATCCGGGATGATAAAAAACCGGAATTCCCAACTTTTCGAACTTTTCCCGCAGCGGCCCGTCCATATAAGCCAGAACCCGAACCGAACCGCCGTCGGCCAAAATTGCTTCTGCGCCCGCCAGCAGCATCAGCGGCGCACCGGTCGCCGATAACTCATGCGAAATCAGTACGGCACGATAAAGCGCCGTTTTCTGCCTGTCTTCCGCCAGCCGAAGCCGGAAAAGCTGCAGATTATGACGATTCTGCAGCCAGTTTTTCAACTTTTTGATTTTCCTGCCCAGCATAAAGGCTCCTTTCCGGCTAAGCGGCCTTTTTCCCGGTCAGCTTGCTGAGATACCAGTCAACGGTTTTAACAATGCCGCTGGCAAAATTTTCATCGGCCTTCCAGCCCAGCTCCGTTGTCAGCTTGGTCGCATCAATCGCATAACGGCGGTCATGCCCCGGACGATCCTTTACAAAAACGACCAAATCTTTATAAGAACCGCCTGATTTTTTCGGCATTTTGCTGTCCAGAATGGCACAGATTGCATCAACGATTTCCAGATTGTTCTTTTCGTTATGCCCGCCGATATTATAAGTTTCGCCGGACTTTCCCTGATGGAAAATCAAGTCGATTGCCTTGCAGTGATCCAAAACATACAGCCAGTCGCGCACATTTTTGCCGTCACCGTAAATCGGAATATTCTTCTCTTCCAAACAGTTGGAAATAATCTTCGGAATCAGCTTTTCCGAATGCTGCTTCGGCCCGTAATTGTTAGAACAGTTGGAAATTGTCACATTCATGCCGTAGGTACGGTGATAAGCCTTGACAATCATATCCGAACTGGCCTTTGACGCCGAATAAGGCGAACTCGGATCATACGGGGTCGTTTCATAAAAATACCCCGTTTCACCCAACGCACCATACACCTCATCAGTTGAAATATGATGAAAACGGCTGTCTTCATAGCCTTCCCGAAACTGGTGCGGCGAACTCATCCAATAGTTGCGCGCCACGTCAAGCAGCGTAAACGTTCCCAGAACATTGGTCTCAATAAAGGCTTTCGGTCCGGTAATTGAATTATCGACATGGCTCTCCGCGGCAAAATGAACCACTCCGCGAATATCATTTTCCCGAAACAGCTTTTCCACCAAATCGCAGTCGCAGATATCGCCCTGCACAAATTTGTAGTTGGCACAGTCGGCGCAATCGCTCAAATTGTCCAAATTGCCGGCATAAGTCAGCTTATCCAAATTAATAACCTGATAATCGGCATATTTTTTTGCAAAATAAGGCACAAAATTTGCTCCGATAAATCCGGCGCCGCCGGTAACGAGAATAGATTTCATTGTTGGTCTCCGTATAAGTCGTTATATTTGAGGAAACGGTCAAAATACCGTTCTACCAGTTCATCTACCATAATATCGGGATGATATTCATTCAGCAAAGCTTCCAGCTGCGGACGTTTGTTATGCTTGTTATGCGCATAAACCGTTTTGGCAAAGGCCTTATTCAGATAAGGCACCAGCCCCATACCGAAAGAATCCCTGATCATAAACAGCGTCTTTTTCACCGGCGCCTGAGGATTTTCATAAACCAGCATAAAGCCGTGGTCTTCATCCTTCAGACACTTAACCGGCATACCATCCAGAAAACTGACCCTGTAATTGGTATCTTTAATCCCCGCTACGTCCAAATCGGATTTTTGACTGCCGGCAATGCTGACCATTTCCGGCCTGAGCGGCGTTACCGGCAAATGGTAGCCGAATTTGTTCAGATAATCGGCCATAGCGCTGTAACCGACATAACCGCCCACTTCATTCCAATGCGAGTCCAGCGGAAAATAAATTTCCATCGGCATTTTTTGTTTCGCCGCAGTCAGGGCTTCTTTAAAATTGAGAATTTTAACCTTGGTGTATTTCTGCAGATATTCCACCGCCAAATCCATGCGCGACTGCTCCGATTTCCGCTGTTTTTGCAGCCGCTCCGGCATATATTCCGAATACATTGCTTCTTTGTTCGGCGCAACGACAATCATATAGTCGATGCCGCGCCGGGCATAAAACTGCCGGGCCTTTTCCACTCCCGATGCCATTTGCCTGAGCTCGTCTTCGCTGAAGCGTACCTCTCCGAAATAATCAATCAGCGTATAACCGTCCGGCACTTTGGCGGAATCATAAAAAGCCCAGCCTTTCTGCCCTTGAATGGTTATTCCGTTGTCAATGCCCAGCTTATACTGGATTTTGCCGTATTTTTTCAGCAGTTTCTTCCGTCCGGCAAAAGTATCGTTATAATAAGCTTCAAACTCTTTGGCAAAATCCCGGGACAGTTCCGTCGGTTTAGCTTTCAGCGGGCGGTTGTCCAGCAACTCCGTATTACTGGCCACCAGATTCGCCAAAAACGGATAAAAGACAATATACAGAAACACCGCTGCCGGAAACAGGCGATACCAGACATAAAGTTTTTGCAGCCGTTCTCTAATCATCATAATGTCCCGAGAAAATTCGCCCGTAATTGATATAACGGGAGAAATAACGTTCGATCAGCTCGTCGGCCACCACGTCCGGCTGATACTTCTGCATCAGCTCCTCGTAGAACGACAGCTTTTTGTTGCCGGCCGGCGCATTGACCGTTTCACTGAAAGCTTTATTCAAAAACGGCATCAGTGCGCCTGCAAATGAATCGCCCAGCACCATCAGCTTTTTGCCGTTGGCCGTACCTTTATTTTTGCAGACAAAAACATACTGTTCACCCTCTTCACGCGCACAATCCGTTTCTGTCCGACTCAGATAATCAATCCGATAATTCATCTCCATTGCCTCGGGATGCATATCTACATGCTGCTTGCCGCTTTCGGTAATCATTTCCGGCGTCAGCGGCTTCAGCGGAACCCGGTATCCCATTCCGTTAAGCGCATGCGCAATCGCTTCAAACCCGATATAAGCGCCGATATTGTTCCAATGTGTATCCTTTTTGAAATACAAACGATACGGAAAATCATTTTTAGCTTCCAAAATCGGCTCTTTCAAATTAACAAACACCGCTTTGGTATGCTTTTTAAGATATTCGACGGCCGCATCCATGCGCGACTTGTCCGAAGAACGCGCCCGTTGCATGCGCTCCGGCATATACTCCGAATAAATCCCCTCCTTGTTCGGCGCGATGACAATCAAATATTTCGCCCCGCGGGCTGCATAAAAATCAGCTGCCTTGTTTATGCCCTCGGCCATGGCTTTCAGTTCGTCTTCGTCAAACCGCACCTCGCCGTAATAATCCACCATCGTATTACCGTTGTTGACCTTGACCGAATCATAAAACATCCAGCCTTTGTCCCCGTAAAAATACTGTCCGGTGTCAATTTTCAGCTTCTGCTGCAATTTGATATATTTGGACACCAGCTTTTTGCGGCCGGCAAACGTATCATTGTAATAAGCCTCATAATCCCGGCTGAAATTCTTATCCAAACGAGTCGGCTTTTCATGCAGCGGCCGATTGTCCAACAACTCGGTATTGCTGAAAAAAATATTTGCGGCAAACGGCCAGAACACCATCAGACAGAAAATAAACCCCGGCAGCAGCCTATATAATACATACAGCTTTTTCATGCCCTAGAACCTGAAATAAATAAACGGATTATATGTATTGCTGGCCAAAAGCAGCACGCTGAAATAAGCAATAACCGCACACCAGGCCGGATTAACCAGTCGCAGAAAACCGAATTTATATTCGGTCTTCACCGGCAGCTTGTCAAAAATGAGGGTCAGGAAACCGCAGCTGACCAGTCCCAGAGCGGCAACCATCATAAACTCATTCGACAAATAGGCGGAGTAAACGTCCGTTTTGTAAGGAACAAACATCCGTTTCAAATAATCAAGCGCCGCCGTCAGGTTTTCCGCCCGGAAAAAGACCCAGCCGACCATAACCACCAACAGCGCGTAAATATTCTGAATCAGGCGAAAACGTAAAAATTTCTCAATCGGCAGCATCCGCTCCAAAACCAAAAAGACGCCATGAAACAGACCCCAGACCACAAAGTTCCAGCTGGCACCGTGCCATAAGCCGGTCATAAAGAAAACGATCATCAGATTACGATAGGTTTTGAACTTTCCCTCCCGGTTGCCGCCCAACGGAATATACAGATATTCCTTAAACCAGGTTGACAGCGAAATATGCCAACGGCGCCAGAAATCTTTGATAGAGGTGGCAATATAGGGATAGTTGAAGTTCTCGTTAATGTGAAAACCGAACATTTTGCCCAAACCGATCGCCATATCCGAATAACCGGAAAAATCGAAATAGATCTGGAAAGTATAAGCCACAATGCCGATCCAGGCCATCGGCGTGGAAATATCGTTGATGCCCAGTGCAAAAATTTCATCTGCGGTTTTGGCCATGATATTGGCAATAATGATTTTTTTAGCCAGCCCCTGCAAGAAACGGACAGCCCCCTGGTTAAACAGCGGCAGCGAAACCTTGCGGTTGTCAATCTGCGCCGCAATATCGTAATATTTTAAAATCGGGCCGGCAATCAGCTGCGGAAAGAACGAAATAAACAGTCCCATTTTAATCAGGCTTTTCTGCGGCGGGCAAACCCGGCGGTAAATATCCACCAGATAAGAAATCGACTGGAACGTATAAAACGAAATACCAATCGGCAAAGGCAGTTTTTTGACTTCGACTTCCAAACCGAAAACAGCATTAACGTTTTCCATAAAAAAACCGGAATATTTGAAAACGCCCAGCAGCGCCAGATTGATAACGATGCCCCCGACCAGCGCCCGCTTGCGCTTTGTTTCATCTTCCGTCCCGATTTTCAAACCGTAGATATAATTGATGACAATTGATAAAATCATCACCAGCACATAAACCGGCTCGCCCCAGGCATAGAAGAACAGGCTCGCAGCCAACAGCAATACGTTACGATAACTCTCCTTGGTCAGGAAATACATTCCCAGCACAATCGGCAAAAACATCCACAAAAATATTAAGGAGCTAAAAACCATTTTCTAACTTCTCCACACAGTCTGCCAGGCTTACCGCCCAGTGATTAATTTTTATTCCGAAATCTTTTTTTATCTTGGCTTTGTTTAAAACCGAGTAGCTCGGCCGAACCGCCGGCGTCGGATAATCTTTGCTTTCAATCGGCAGCACCTCGCAGTCCAAATCAGACTGCGCCATAATCGCCGTTGCAAAGTCATACCACGAACAAACGCCCTCGTTGGAAAAATGATAAACTTCTTTCGTACCGGGCTTAATCTGCGGCAGAATGTCAACAATCGCCTGCGCCAAATCCCGCGCGTAGGTCGGCGTCCCCGCCTGATCAAAAACCACGTTCAGGCTGGCGCGCTCTTTGCCGAGCCGCCGCATTGTTTTCACAAAATTATTGCCGAAAGTCGAATACAACCAGGCCGTACGAATAATAACCGCCGTTGCCGCATTTTGCAAAACAGCCTGTTCGCCGGCCAGTTTCGTCCGGCCGTAAACCGATTGGGGATGCGGCTCGTCATCTTCGTTATAAGGGCGGCAGTTCCGTCCGTCAAAGACATAATCCGTTGAAATCTGAATCAGCGGAATACCGGTTTTTGCCAGATTTTCCGGCCCGAGAACATTAATCTTTTCTGCCGTTTCGGCATCGCTTTCGGCTTTGTCAACCGCGGTATAAGCCGCACAATTGATAATAGCCTCCCACTTCTGCTTAGCCGCATAAGCCTGCACGGCTTCGGCGTCGGTAATATCCAGTTCGGCCCGGTCAACATAAACCGCCTTGTCCTGCAGCAGCAGTTTCAGCTCATTGCCCAGCTGCCCGTTCGCTCCGGCTACTAAAAACATGTGACATCCTTCAAAAAGGGTAAAATTTTGTCTTTATCCGACAAAACCGCTTCCTCTGGCTTAACTTTCCAATCAATTCCCAGTGCGGGATCGTCAAAACGAATGCCGGCTTCGGAAGCTTTGTTGTAAACGTTATCGCATTTATAGGCAAACACGGCCGTCGGCGTCAAAACCGAAAAACCGTGCCCGAAACCGCGCGGAATCATCAGCTGGCGGTTATTTTCCGCCGACAGCTCAACCGCCACATGCTGCCCGAAAGTTTTTGAATCCTTGCGCAAATCGACTGCAACGTCCAGCACCGTTCCCTGCAAAACGCGCACCAGTTTGGCCTGCGAGAATTCACCCTTCTGGAAATGGATGCCGCGAATGGTGCCGTAACACGATTTTGACTGATTGTCCTGAATAAAATCATAATTCAGACCGGCCTCTTCCATTTTAGCTTTGTTCCAGCTCTCAAAAAAATAGCCTCTGGCGTCTTCAAACACCTGCGGTTCAATAATGACCACACCGTCAAGGGCCGTTTTAGTAATCTTCATGATAATCCTCTACCACTCTTTTCAAATAAGCTTTGTAATCAATGCCGTCTTTCAGGGAATTGATAATTTTGGACATCTGCGCATCATCGATAAAACCGCGGCGATAAGCAATTTCCTCAATACAGGCAATTTTCAAATCCTGCCGTTTTTCAATAATACCGATAAAATTGGAAGCATCCAGCAGCGACTGCGGCGTTCCGGCATCCAGCCAGGCATTGCCTCGTTTCATCGTAACCACGTTCAGCCGCCCCTCTTCCAGATACATTTTGTTCAAATCGGTAATTTCCAGCTCACCCCGGGCCGAAGGTTTCAGGCGGCGGGCTTTTTCCACCACGTCGGACTTGTAGAAATACAGGCCGACAACCGCGTAGTTTGATTTCGGCTGTTTGGGTTTTTCTTCAATCGAAATCGCCCGGTGGTTCTTGTCAAACTCGACCACCCCGAACCGCTCGGGATCCGAAACATGATAGCCGAATACCGTACCGCCCGGATTATGTGCAACCTCTTCGCGGAAAAATTTGAGCTGATCACCCATATAGAAAATATTGTCACCCAAAATCAGACAGACATCGTCATTGCCGATAAAATCCGCCCCGATGGTAAACGCCTGGGCAATCCCTTTCGGCTCATCCTGAATCCGGTATTCAATCGTCAGTCCCAGATTGGAACCGTCACCGAACAGCTTTTCAATATTCGGCGTATCCTGCGGCGTTGAGATAATCAGAATGTCCTTAATGCCGAACAGCATCAGGGTTGCCAGCGGATAATAAATCATCGGTTTGTCATATACCGGAAGCAGCTGTTTACTGGTCGTATTAGTCAAAGGATAAAGACGCGAACCGCTGCCGCCCGCCAAAATAATGCCTTTCATTAAGCAGTCCTTCAATTGTTAGAATTCTAATGAAAATATGTTACACAATCGTCTTTCAAAGGCAACTGCTTTTTCGCTGATACACACACGAATGCGGAACCTCCGCAAAAAAAGACTGGTATTTTCATTAAAAATCAATTATATATAGAGTAAAGTTAATTTTAGCTCACAAAAAAGGAAGGCTACATGACAGTTAATATAACGCATTTTGACGGCCTGTCTCTGGAAGAAAACGTTAAAAATAACTTCAAACAGGCCGATATGGAAGCCGCATTGGCACACATTCTGCAAACGCGCTATAACGCCATAACTTTGGCCAAACGGTTCGGCTGCGATCCCGAACAGGCCGCTTCCGCCGCTCTGCTCCATGACCTCGGCCGCCTTGTACCCGCACACGAATACCTTGACCTGGCCGAAACGTTCAATCTTGAAATATTGCCGGAAGAAAAACAATTTCCCGACCTGCTGCACCAAAAATTATCTCGGGTCATCGCTGTTGAAACGTTCAACATAACCGATAAAGAAGTGTTAAACGCCGTTGCCTGTCACACCACCCTGCGTCCGAATGCCGCACGGCTTGATAAAATTCTCTTTCTGGCCGACAAGCTTGCCGCAGTGCCGGGCAAACAGCCAGCCTTTATGCCTCTGGTCATCAAACAGCTGGAAAAATCTCTTGATGATGCCGTGTACTGCTACTTGTTCAACTACCTGCAAAACGGCAAAATGCCGATTGTGCATCCCTGGCTCCGGACTGCTCTTGAAGAACTGACACCCCGCCGCCTGGCCGGATAATCTCCCCTGTCGGCATTTCCTTCTCCTCCGGACTTTAAATCCGGACCGGGCGTTTCTATATTAAAGAAACACCCGTTATTCCGCAAAGGAGAAAATCATGATTATTGAACATGCCGTTTTCGCCGCCGGTTGTTTTTGGGGCGTTCAAAGCGCATTTGAAGAAATTCCCGGCGTCATCGGAACCCGCGTCGGCTACACCGGCGGATCATTGTCCCACCCGACCTACCGGCAGGTTTCCGGCGGAAAAACCGGACATGCCGAAGCCGTCGAAGTCAATTATGACCCGCAAATAATCACTTACGGACAGCTGTTGGACATTTTCTTTAAAATACACAACCCCACCACCAAAGACCGCCAGGGGCCTGACATCGGTCATCAATACCGTTCAGCCGTTTTTTATGCCAACGACATGCAAAAAGACGCCGCGGTAAAAAAAGTTCTTGAACTCAACCGCAGCGGACGCTTTCAAACTCCCGTCGTCACCGAAATCGTTCCGCTGAAAACGTTCTATCCTGCCGAAGAATACCACCAGCACTATCACCTTAAACACGGACAGACCAGCTGCTGTCTGACTCCGGAGTGCTGACATGGATAAATTTGAAGCCGAATACCGGGCCAAACTCACCCCGGCCCAATTTCACATTTTACGCGAAAAAGGAACCGAACCGCCTTTCTCCGGCCGTTATTATATGACCAATGAAAACGGAATTTACCATTGCGCAGCCTGTTATAACCCGCTGTTTGACAGCAAACACAAGTTTTTCTCCTCCTGCGGCTGGCCCAGTTTTGACAATCCGATTCCCGGCAGCGTCGAATTCATTCCCGACCACAGCCACGGTATGGAAAGAACCGAAGTTGTCTGCGCCAAATGCGGCTCTCACCTCGGGCATGTTTTTCCCGACGGACCGACCGACAGCGGCAAGCGCTACTGCATTAACTCCCTCGCTTTGGATTTTGAAAACAAAAACAATCCGGACAATGAGCTTTAATTTCCCCAAGCTCCGATATATGCGGTGAGCAAGGCTTAGAAGCGAAAATAAATAAACGGATTATACGTCGAAGCCGCCAGCGAAATCGTTGACCAGAAAAAGAGCAGGAACAGCCAAATGTTAACCAGTGTACGCTGTACCTTACGCTCATATTTGATATAAATCAGATTCCGGCAGACCGGCATGGCACAAATCAACCCCACAATCAGCATAATGGCAAATTTATTGTTCACGCCGTAATCATAGTCGGGCAAATGTTTGGTCACGTCAATATGCAGCATCCGGCAGATGTATTCATAAGCATAAGACAGGCTTTCGGCACGAAAGATAATCATCCCCCAGACAATGGCAAAAAAGGCATAGACATGCTTCGCCGCACTGACATACCAGCGGTCGTTTTTATCCTTGTCCAAACCGAAAAAACGCTCAATAACGATAAAAATCCCGTTCCATATACCCCAGGCAACATAGCTCCAGGCAGCCCCGTGCCAAATACCGGTCACCAAAAACACCGCAAACAGGTTCCAGTAAGTGCGAACCGCCCCTTTGCGGTTGCCGCCCAGCGGGATATACAAATAGAGCTTAAACCATGTTGCCAGCGAAATATGCCACCGCCGCCAAAATTCGGTAATTGACTTGGAAATGTAAGGATAATTAAAGTTTTCCAAAAATCTGAAGCCGAACATCAGCCCCAAACCGATTGCCATATCGGAATAGCCGGAGAAATCATAATAAAGCTGCAGACAGTAGGCCACCGCCCCCAGCCAGCTGACGCCGGTTGTCAGATTTTCCGGAGCCTGGGCAAAAATCTTATCGACGACTTCAGCCAGCGTATTGGCTATCAGCACCTTTTTGGCCAAACCGGTAATAAACCGCTTAAAGCCGATGATAACATTCTTAAACTCAATCGTCCTGTTGTCTATCTGCTCGCAGACATCATGATACTTGACAATCGGCCCTGCCACCAGCTGCGGAAACAAAACGATATACAGAGCAAGTTTGTAAACGTCCTTCTGCGCCGGCACTTCCCTGCGATAGACGTCAATCAGATACGACATTGCCTGAAACGTATAAAATGAAATGCCGATCGGCATAATGACGTCCAGCAGTTGGAAATCCGTCGCCAAAACGCCGTTAATGTTATCGACGACAAAATTAAAATACTTGAAATAAAACAAAAAGCTCAAATCGAGCACGATTGTCAGGCTGACAATCCACAGCCTCTGCCGGGAAGAATAATGCTTATCCAGCAAAATTGCCCCCGCATAGTTCACCAGAATGGTAATAATCATAATTGCCAGATAGCGCGGCTCACCCCAGGCATAGAAAATAATGCTGGCAATTAACAGCACATAATTGCGGATTTCCTTTTTTGACAGGAAATAAACCGCCATCACCAGCGGCATAAACACAAACAAAAATGTCATGGAACTGAACAGCATCGCTTAATCCTCGGGTACTTCCATATTCAGCAGGCGGCTCAAAAAGCGCTCACCGGTTTCAATCACCAGAATATCGGGTTTATAGTCAATAATCGTTTCGGCCATATAGGGCAAATCATAGTCGCGGCCGTAACCGCTGTATATGTTAAGCATGCGGCTGAAACTTTCGGCGGCATACCAGTTCATGCGCAGAAACTGGCTGTCGGCATAAAAGACAGCTTTCAGCTTGTTGGCCGGGTTGGAGGAAACATAATCAAACGTCTCGATTCTTTTTTCCTTGTTTACAAAAGTATGCGTCCCTTCCGCCGTCGGCTCTTTCACTTCAAACTCGTCATAGGTCAGCTCCTTCTCCGGCAAAACCTTATAAGCGTCAATTCCCAAAGCCGAAGCAATATCCACATCGGCGCTGACTTTCGGCACAATGTTGAAATCGCTTTCCTGCATGATTTTCAGCGAGGGAAAATCCTTTTTAATCCGCCGGAACAAACCCAAATAGCCGATATAAGCACCCCAATGGTTCCAATGGGTGCCGGTCTTATAATACAGGATATGGTCTTTTTTGGCTGCCATTAACGATTCTTCGGGATAAATGACCGGAACGAACGATTTCGCCCGCATATATTCTTCCACCTGCTCTATTTTCGCGGCTGGATTGATTTTCTTGAAACCGTCGGGATAAAATTCCGGATAAATCCGCTCTTTGTCGGGAACCAGAAAAACATAAAACTTCATGCCGTGCTTTTTCGCCCACAGGCTGATCCGCTCCAATTTGTTCTTAATTTTCCGCAAATCTTCATAATTATAGAGATATTTGTTCTGAAACATCTCCACCGAACCCCAGCGTTTGGTATACATCCAGCCGTCCTTGCCGGCCATTGCGGTCTCGCTCTTCAATTTGCGGTTCAAAAAGAGATTGAGCCGGCTGTTGACGTCAATAAACAACTTGCGCTGATTGAAATGGTCGTTAAACCAGGCCTCAAAATCCCTGCCGTAATTGAAATTCAGCCTGCCGTCTTTCACCAGCGGCACATAAGCCGCCAACGTGCGGTTTTCCTGCTTGCTGACAGTGTCATGGTTAATCTTCAAAACCGGAACGAACATAAATGCAATCACAAAAGCCACAAATACGATGTCAATCCGCGAGTTATGTTCCACGATTTTAAACTGAGCCAGATAATCAACCAGTTTATAACTGGCCATGCCGCCCAAAGTCAGCATAATGACAAACACTTTCCAGTCAAAATCCGCCGCCTCTCCGACCAGATAAAAATCTTTTCCCCATAACAGGATAAGAGCGGTCAACACCGCGGCAATAATCATCCGACGCATCAAAAATTCCTCTTATCTGCAACTTTTGGTAAAGTTAGCATATCCTTAACTCTTGTCAATTATTGATTTCATTTTTCAAATAGGCCTTTATTTCACGGCTGATAAAAGCTTTCAACTGCGGATTATAATGCCCGATTCCCGGAGCAATGACCAACTTTGAAGCAGGCATCCGCAAATGCAGCTGATAAGCCGAATAAAGCGGACAATCCATATCCAGCCGGTTATGAATCAGCAGCGCCGGAAGATGCGAAATTTTCTTAACCTGACGCATAATCTGATTATTTTTCAACGTATAGGCTTTCGCTGCATAATTCAGATAAATCCGCAGTTCCTGCCGCCCCGCATCGTCAAGCGCTGCGGCCGTTCCGAATGACGGATTCACCGCTCCCAAAACCCGCTCATACCAGCCGTATTGGTTCGCCGCCTGCAATTGCTTGGCTTCATCGCCGGAGTTAATCAGCTCTGCATAATATTCCGGCAGCGATTTCCAACTTCCGGCATTTTTTGTCATTGCCTCGACAAACTCGGGATAAAACAATGCACTCTGCTTGTTAAACCATTCCTCGTGTACGCCGTCGGCCAAGAAAATCTGCGACAACAGCAGACATTCCACCAGCTCGGGATACTTTTCGGCAAAGCAAAGCATAACCGTTGATCCCCAGGATGCTCCCCGCAGAATAACCTTTTCCTTAAGCTGCAAATGCTCATACAGCCGTTTCATGTCCCACAGGGTATCTTCCATGGTGTTGTTTTCCAGCTTTCCCGCCGGCAGCGATTTGCCGCAGCCGCGCTGATCAAACATAATCACCCGATATTTTTTGAGGTCAAAAACCGCGGCATGCCCGGCATGAGTCTGTCCGCCCGGACCGCCGTGCGTCAGCAGAACCGGCTTTCCTCCCTTTTTCCCGTATTCAGCAAAATAAATCCGGTGCCCGTCCGCCTCCGGCAGATACCCTTCATTGAAAGGCTTGGGTTCCCGCCATTTTAACCACCATTGTTTCAGCATGTTTATCTCCGTAAGTTTACCTTATGAAAATAAACTAATTTTAAATTTAGGCAATAATTTACTTTTGCTTTCTATAATAACCCTCATCAAAATTTAATTCGGAAAGTTTAATTAATGGATTCGGAAATCTGCCTGCATAACGCCAATCTGCTGACCGGCTATTCGGTAATGAACAATTGTGCCGTCCTGCTCAAAAGCTATAAAATCATTGATGTTTTCAACGAAACCCGTTTCGCCAAAAAAAATTTTTCGCCTGACGTCCGTTTTATCGACATGCAGGGTGCCAACATCGCACCGGGCTTTATTGACACGCATATCCACGGCATCGGCGGCTGCGGAACCGATGACCTTTCCTCCGATTCGATTCTCAAAATGTCCGAAATTCTGCCGCAATACGGCGTCACTTCGTTCATTCCCACGCTTTACAGCGCTCCGAAAGAACAAATGCTCAAAGCCATCCGCGCCGTTGTGGATGCCATCGGCCGGGAAAAAGGCGCCAAAATTCTCGGCATTCATCTTGAAGGCCCTTTCATTTCTCCCAGCCGTCTCGGTGTCCAAAGCGCAGAATCGCTCAGCCCGGTTGACATCTCTCTGATGGATGAATTTCTTGCTGCCGCCGAAGGGCATATCATCAATATGACCGTTGCCCCCGAACTGAAAAATATGCGCGAACTGGCCCTCTATTGCATTTCCAAGGGCATCGTCCTCCAGGCCGGACACACCAACGCCACTTACGAACAAATGGTTGAAGGCATGCAGGTGCGTATTCTGCACACGACCCACCTGTTCAATGCCATGAGCCGCATGCACCACCGTGACCCCGGAGCCGTCGGTGCTGTTTTCATTCACCCGGAAATGTCCTGCGAACTGATTGCCGACGGCATCCACATCAACCCCGAATTCATCAAGTTTCTGCTGCGCTGCAAACCGCTCGACAAGCTGGTTTTGGTCACCGATTCGCTGAAAACGACCAAACAGCCTTCCGGGCCTTTGATCGCCAACGGTGACGAGGTTTATCTCGACAAATGCTTCTATCGCAAATCAGATAACGTCATTGCCGGTTCCGCCCTGACCATGATAGAAGGCGTCAAAAATCTGGTTTCTTTCGGCCTGACGCTCGATCAGGCGGTGCAGATGGCCTCAGCCAACCCGGCCAAAATCATGCGCAGGGAACACCTCGGACTGGTTGCCCCCGGCTACGATGCTGACCTGGTCGTCTTCGATAAAGATTTCAACATTCATTATACCATTGTTAAAGGACAAATATTCAAACAAGGAAAAACACCATGCGCGTTTTAATTCAATCTGATTACGAACAATGCTCCCTCTGGGCCGCCAACTATATCGTTTACCGGATTAAAGCCTTCCGCCCCTCTGCCGACAAACCCTTTGTTCTCGGACTGCCCACCGGCTCAACCCCGCTCGGAACTTACCGGGAACTTATTCGCCAGCATAAGGCGGGCAAAGTTTCGTTCCGCAATGTTGTCACTTTTAATATGGACGAATACATCGGCCTGCCGCCGGCTCATCCGCAGAGCTACCACTATTTTATGGAAGAAAACTTTTTCAAACACATCGATATCCAGCCGCAAAACACCCACCTTCTCAACGGCATGACCCGCGACTACGCCGAAGAATGCAAACACTACGAAGAACTAATCCGTTCCTACGGCAAAATTAATCTCTTTCTCGGCGGTGTCGGCTCTGACGGGCACATCGCCTTTAACGAACCGGGTTCATCACTTTCCTCGCGCACGAGAATAAAAACCCTCACCTCCGAAACCGTCAAAGCCAATTCCCGCTTCTTTGACGGGGATATCAATCAGGTTCCCCGCACGGCATTAACCGTCGGTATCGGAACCATTATGGACGCCGAAGAAGTGATGATTCTTGCTGCCGGAGCCAATAAAGCCCGGGCAATTCACCACGCAATTGAAGGCAGCATAAACCACATGTGGCCGGTCAGCATCCTGCAAATGCATCAGCATGCCCTGATTGTCTGCGACGAAGACGCAGCCAATGAATTGAAAGCCGACACGGTAAGATATTTCAAAGATATTGAAAGCGCTAAAATAATCAAATAGAAAAGCACCCATCCGGGTGCTTTTTTCAATGCCGGCTTTTACCTTTATATTTAATAATCATAATCAAGATATATCCGGCAAAAAACAATGAAATGGAGTTAAAAACCACCATTTGAACCGAATGGACGTAAAATCCGTATAACACCCAAGATAAAATCCCGATACAATAAAGAATATAACTGACCAAAGACAAACTCTGCACATCTTTTGTACGAATAGTTTTGAGCGTCTGCGGCATAAAGCAAAAAGCCGTACACAGGCCGCCCACATAGCCAATGGTCTCGGCAATCAACGGATTCATCTAAAATTTCCTTTCTCTGCTTTGTCAAACGATTTAAACCGGATTTTCCAAATTCCAGGTTGTCCGGATAATATCTTCCACATTTGTTATTTCCGGCTTCCACCCCAACAGCTCACGAGCTTTTTCGGATGAAGCAATCAAAACCGCAGGGTCACCGGGACGGCGGCCGGCATATTTGACATTAAGTTTTTTGCCGGTAACCTTTTCAGCTGCTTCAATCATCTCTTTTACTGAAGTCCCCTCACCGGTTCCCAAATTCAAAACCGCAGACGGCATGCCCGCCATCAGCTTTTCAATTGCCAGAACATGGGCCGTTGCCAAATCGCTGACATGAATATAATCACGGATACAGGTTCCGTCCCGGGTATCATAATCCGAACCGAAAACCGACACCCCCTCGCGCACGCCGCTGGCCGCCTCTATTATAATCGGCAGCAAATTCTGCGGATTTCTTTCCTTGCCGCGAATATCGCCGGCAGCATCATAACCGACGGCATTAAAATAACGCAAAGCAACGTACCGCATCCCTTTTAAGCGATCATACCACTCCATAAAGCGTTCAATTTCCAGCTTGGTAAAACCGTAATAATTTATCGGATTGACCGGATGTTTCTCATCTACCGGTAAATATTCAGGCATTCCGTAAACCGCCGCCGACGAAGAAAAAACAATGTGGCGTATGCCGCTGGCACTCATCGCCATCAGAATGTTCAGCGCTCCCTGAATATTATTAATTGAATATTTGTCGGGATTTTCCATCGATTCGCCCACCGCTTTTTTAGCCGCAAGATGAACCACGGCGTCAAAACCGCCGCGCATCGTGTCAAACAACCGGCCGGAATCCAGAATATCGCCTTCGACAAATTCAGCCTTTTCAAACAAATTAACTTTCTGCCCGGTTGACAGATTGTCATAAACCGTTGCCTGATGCCCTTTTTGCAACAAAGCTTTCACCACATGGCTGCCGATATACCCGGCACCGCCGATAACCAGAACTTTTGCCATTTTTCACCTCTTTCCGATACAGGAATAAACAAAACCTTGGTCCTGAGCGGACTGTCCGTCCAGCATATTCCGCAAATCCAAAATCTGCGGCATTTTCATTGTCTGTTTCAACTTGGACAAATCCAAATCTTTGAACTCTTCCCATTCTGTCAAAATCACGGCCAAATCAGCTCCTTTGCAGGCTTCTTCGGCACTGTCGGCATAACTGACACGCGTATTCAAAAGACGTTGTGCATTTTCCATCGCTTTCGGATCATAGACACAGACATTGGCATTATGCTTTAAAATCTCTTCCAAAATCTGCATTGCCGGAGAGTCGCGGCAGTCATCCGTCCCGCCTTTAAAAGCCAATCCCAACACGGCAATTTTGGCATCTTTGCGATTCTGCACCATTTCAAGCGCCCGTCGGCCCATCCGCGCTTTGCGCTCATCGTTCCGGGCAATGGTCGTCTCAATCAAAGACAAACGGGCACCGTATTTCCGCCCCATCTGCGCCATGGCATTCGTATCTTTGGGAAAACACGAACCGCCGTAACCCGGCCCGGGATTCAGAAATTTATTGCCGATACGGCTGTCCAACCCCATTCCCTGCGCCACTTCGCGAATGTCAGCCCCTGCCTGCTCACAGAAATCGGCCATTTCGTTAATATAATGAATTTTCATCGCCAGAAAGGCATTGGAGGCATACTTAATTGTTTCGGACGACTTGCGGCTGACCAGCAAAAACTTGGTTTTCCCCTCAAAAGGCCTGTATAAATCAAGCAGAACCTGTCTGGCCCTGTCGCTGTTCGCCCCGATAACAATCCGGTCGGGATTGAAAAAATCATGAATGGCAAAACCTTCGCGTAAAAACTCCGGCAGAGAAACCGTATCAAAATCAGCCTGCGGATTAACCCGGCGGATAATGGCTTCAACCTCATCGCCCGTCCCGACCGGAACCGTCGATTTGGTTGCCACAACCGTGTAACCGTCCAAATGCGGAGCCAGTTCTCCTGCTGCCGCATAAATATATTGCAAATCGGCCTCTTTGGTTACCGGATGCGGCGGTGTTCCGACTGCAATCATCACCACATCGGCACCTTTAACCCCCGCCCTCATATCGGTCGTAAAACTCAGCCGCCCGGAAGCCAGATTCTTCTGAAACAGGTCTTCCATTCCGTCCTCATAAATAGTGGCTTTACCGTTTTGCAGAGAACGGATTTTCTCCTCAATCTTATCTATACAGACGACTTGGTTTCCCAGTTCGCTGAGCCCGATGCCCGTCGGCAGACCGACATAACCGGTTCCGATAATCGCTACTTTCATCAACAGTCCTTCTTTTGGTTTGTTATAAGCCCTTTATAACAAACCTCCGGGGAAACGCAAACAGATAATCGGAGCTTTCCACCATTAACCCGCAAAGCCGTTAACACCTTGCCGGAAAACGGCACCGGATTGCTCTAATCCGCCGTTGTACAAATTTACTCACGTGTTATATGTGATTTGCCATAAACTGAAGCTCTGCCGAATTTGGAGAATGAGGGGAGTAGAGTGATTTAGAAGGCGTAAAAAATTCCAGCGTACATATAGTTACGTGAATTTTTTGCGACCGAACTAAATTGCTCTAATCCGCCATTATACAAATTCGGAGGCCGTCAACCGCCGATGACACAATACCTCCCGCATATCCTGCTCCTTCGCCGCACGGATAGAGACCGCGGATATTGCTCTGAAAAGTTTCATCTCGCAAAATACGCACCGGAGAAGAAGAACGGGTTTCAATCGCGGTTAAAACGGCGTCAGGATTGGCAAAACCTTTCAGCTTGCGATCCATCTGCAAAATTGCCTGCCGCAGCGTCTCCGTAACATAAGGCGGAAACAGCCGTGCCAGATCGGTGAATTTGACCCCGGGACGATAAGACGGCCGCACCGTTCCGGCTTCGGACGAAGCACGTCCGGCAAGAAAATCGCCCACCAGCTGCGCCGGCGCATGATAATTTCCACCGCCGAGTTCAAAAGCTTTCGCCTCCAGCTCGCGCTGCCAAAACATTCCCTGCAAAGGATGCGTTCCGCCGAAATCTTCTGGATTAACCCCGACCAGCAACGCCGCATTGGCGTTTTCCTTATTTCGGGCAAACAAACTCATCCCGTTCGTGACTACCCGCCCCGGTTCCGAAGCCGCAGCCACCACTTCGCCGCCCGGACACATGCAAAACGTATAAGCCGAACGTCCGTTCGCCAAATGAACCGCCAGTTTATAATCGGCGGCTCCCAACTCTGCCCGTCCGGCATAACGGCCGTATTGCGCCGCATCAATCATCGTCTGCAAATGCTCAATCCGCGCTCCGATGGAAAACGGCTTGCGTTCCATCACAACTCCGGCCTCATAAAGCATTTCAAAGGTATCTCTCGCACTGTGCCCTACTGCCAAAATCAATTTTTCCGTCGGCTGTTCGTAAACCGTACCGTCTGCCCGGCGGATTTGGACAGCCCGCAACCGGTTTTCCTCAACTGCCAACCCGCATAAACATTCGCCGAAACGATATTCCCCGCCGAGCGCAATAATTTTTTTCCGAATATTTTGCACCACGGTCACCAGCTTGTCCGTTCCGATATGCGGTTTGGCCAAATAAAGAATCTCCTCCGGAGCTCCGGCAGCCGCCAGCTCCTGCAGCACCTTGGCACTGTATTTGTCTTTTTTAATGCCGGTCATCAGCTTGCCGTCGGAAAAAGTTCCGGCGCCACCTTCCCCGAACTGAACATTGGAATCCGGTTTCAGCTTCCCCGTCCGCCAAAACAGGCTGACGTCTTTCTGCCGTTCGTCAACCGGTTTGCCCCGTTCAATAATAACCGGCTTCAAACCGGCTTCGGCCAAAGCAAGCCCGGCAAACATTCCTGCCGGCCCGCTGCCGACCACCAGCGGACGAATATTTCCCGGCTGCTGTTTCCGAATCACCAGAACCGGCCTTTCCTTTATCAGTTCAATATCTTTCCAGGCCAGAATCGTCGCAATATAATCTTCGTCACCCCAGACTTCCATATCCAGGGAATATACGAAATGCACATTCCCCTTATTGCGGGCATCAACCGATTTCTTGGCAATTTTAACACTCTTGATATATTCGGGATCCAGCCCGGTTTTGATTGAAACGATTTCTTTCAGCCCCGCCAGATCAACATTCAAATTCGCCTGTATATTATTTACTCTGATCATCCAACCAACCCAAATATGATATTAAAATGATATTTTTGTAATATTTCCTTGCCAAGCCCCGCAAAAATATTTACTATTTTCAATTATGAGAAAAATCACGGGCCTTTGCATTATCGTCGCACTTCTGGTTTCAATTTTTGATATTATAGATGTGAACGACATAACACTCAATGGTAAAGAAATTTTTACCACAGATAATGCCTGTGCCCAACACAATGACGATGACCTGAACGACAGCGGCTATCACGCTTTTTCGCTTAACCTGCAAATATTTAACCTGCCGCAGACGGCAAGCTGCACTTTTTTTGCCGAAGCACCGGAACATCCGCTGCCTTGTTTTGATATTCCCGCCTACCCTCAGCCTGATTTTGACTTATGCCGTCCCCCGATTGCTTAAGCGCCATAGCAATCAAACAAATACATTTTTAACAACCGGAGAACACCATGGCTAACGACTTAAATCTGTTCGTTCTTTGGGCAAACGGACGACATAAAGAAACAGAAATTATTAATGACATTAACCGGCATTTTGAAATTTTGCAAAGTTTTGAAATCACCTGGACGCCCAAACTTTTTACCCGCAATCTGTCCCGCTTTTACGGCAAGAAACTGCCCAGCGCCGTCAAAAAGAAAAGACTCTGCGGCACCGGAAGCTTTCTGGTCATTTGCGTCAATGACACTCAGCCGAGGATACATAACGGCAAAAATCTCAATATTATTGCCGCCAAAGCGCGTTATCGCCAAATAATCGGCAGCAACTGTATCCATGCCGGTGACTTGCAGCCGGAAGCTGAGGAAAACCTGCTCTTCCTGACCGGGTTAAACTGGCAGGACCTTTTATCCTCCCGACAGCAGCCGATACGGCGCCCGATTAAGCTTTATCAGGACTTATGCGGCACACCGAGCTGGCTGGATGAGGAGCAATTTGAACAGTTTCTCCGCAAATTGCCCAATATTCGTTTCTCCCGCAACGCCGACGAATTTAAAATATTGACCGATGACCGGCATCAGACCTGCCGCCTGCTCAATGCCAGCAAAAAAATCTTCTCATGGCATCGCGACTGCTACACTATTCCCATTCGCGGTAAGAATATTAAATTCCGCATCAGCGAAAGCCCGCAAACGGAGTAACTATTTGTCGGTATCTTCATCGTCATCATCACTGTCGGAAGCCGACATGATTTTCCAAATACTCCGGCGATACATCCAGACATTGATAATTCCCAAAACCACGGACAATGAGCCGAACAAATAAAGCAGATAATACCAGTTCAGCTCATTGGCCGACATCATGACATCCTGTCCGCTGACACGGATAAAAGCAATTGAAACCGCCGTAACGACAAAAGCCAAAATAAAAGCCAGCGTCCAGATTTTATGCAAAATGACTTTCTTAACCATAAAGGCCGTTAAAATATAAATCAGCAACAACGCCAAAAATAAATACAATTCCATAACAAACAGCTCCTCTTCTTTAATTTTCGCTGTTCTGAAATATAATCGCGCCGAACATAATTTCACCCCGTAAACACCAAAAAGCTGCCTCTGACGAGACAGCTTTTTGATACTTTTTCATCAGAATTAGAACATATATTTCACTTCCTGATAGGTTAAGTATAAACCAATAATTGCGCCTGCAATAACTCCCCACCATGCCACGGTCAAATCTGTCCAAGCATAATCGAAAAACAAGCAGGAAATTGCCCAAAGGATAAAACCTCCGATAATACCGGCACCGACACTGTTCTCAACAAGAGCCCATAATACGCCAATACCTGCACAAACAACCATCCATACTAAAACTACTGCAATCGCAACAAAAAATACTAATAAAATTGTTTCCATATTTGAATTTTTTTAAATTTTAATAATAAGGTGCGAACAATCAGATTTATCAATTCATAGACTTCTCGGTAATCAAAAACTCGAACGAATTCAAACTCTCAAAAACCTTACGCCCAATCAAACCCGACACATTCACTCAACAACACAATCTCAACTAAAAAAATATATAAACTAAGTTTAGTATAGCACAAAAAAAAGGCCTAAACAATATATTTAAGCCCTGCCTAATGCTGATTTTGTCAAATAAATTAGGGAAGACAATGCGTAAGGAAACTTTCAACCTGAAAATTCTGTATGAGTTGACCGGAGAAGCCCTGCTTAAAGGGTGGGCCACTGCCCGGACGCCACCTCATCCATACTCTTGTGCTCTTTGCCGAAACGCAGATTATAAGCCCAGAAATTAGCCATCACCCGCTCAATGTAAATACGGGTTTCACGAGAGGGAATAACTTCAATAAAAAGCAGCGGATCGTTATTATACTTGACCTTTTTCTGCCATTTGAACAAATTGCCCGGCCCGGCATTATAGGCCGTCGCCAGATAAAAAAGATTGTCGGTGACAAAAGGCTTGCCCATAAGGTAGCTGAGATACTGCTGGCCGACTTCCATATTGTAATCGGCATTATACAAAACCGAACTGTCTCGCTTCAGACGCCGGTCTTTCGTCACATGATAGGCCGTGTTAGGCATCAGCTGCATCAGCCCTTTGGCTCCGGCTCCGCTCTGTGCCTCCGGCTTAAAAGCCGATTCCTGTCTGATTAAAGCCAGAACCAGCGCCCGACTGACTTTCCAGCCGCCTTTCGGTTTCCATGTCGGAACCGGATAGGCAACGTTATCATAGAAAAGGCTTTTTTCATTATCCTTTATCTCATTGGAAAGCTTAATTCCCAAAGCCGGCATATTATACTGTGCTGCCAAATACAAACAGGCCTCCTTCTGACGCTCGTTCATATTTTTATAAGCATAATTCAGTTCTTTTTCCGCCAAATCGGGATTTTTTGACATTATTAAAACAATCGCCCGCTGAATGGCACTCGAGGCCAGCATGTCATTCACATAATCATAAGTGCTGAAATTATTGAAATAAGCATCGCCCGACCAGTTAAAGTCCCATGGCTGACGCAGCTGATAATTGGCCAGCATGCCGTAAAACGTACGCTTATATTTGGAAGCCGTTTTCAGCCACTGATTGGCTTGCGGCTTTTTGTTCAGTCGTGAATATGCCCGATAAGCCCAGTAAGCACCTGCACTAACCAACCATTCGTCATTATCGGTTTTGGCTCCGAGCCGGCCGAAATAATCCGCCGCTTTTCGATAATTGCCGCTCCGCCAGGCGGCCAGACCGCCAACCCACAAAGCCGTGGCATCTTTGCTGCGCCGGATTGCTTTTTCCGTATATTGCAGAGCCAGCTTATCCTGCCCGTCGATTAAATAAGAAGTTGCCAGTGTTGCGCTCATCGCATCATATTCCCGGTCCGGTATCCACAGACGGAAATTTTTATCCGCCAGAATCAAACGTGCAACTTTAATCTTTCCCCGGTTTATCGCCTGCCTGAAAGAAGAAACTTTCTGCCGGACATATTTGCGTTTGGCATCGCTCAAATGCTCATACTGATTGTTAAACCAGCTGTAAGGCGAAACCGGAAGCTTGGGCAAAAGCTTTTCAATATCTGCCAGCTCCTCCTTGGCGCCGTTGAACTTGCTCTTGGCCAGACGCAGCAGACTGAGTGCCTGCGGATGGTCATAATAGAGCCGCAGCCAGTCTTTCAGCTCGGCATAGGAAGTCTTATAATTTTTGGAAAGATACTTTTCCGCCAGCACATGCCCCATCAAAATCTGATTGCTGACGTCGGCAATATGCTCGTCGGCGGTTTCCACATCATCTTTATTCAAAGCCCGGAAAATCTTTTTATAACTGGCAATATCCCGTCTGCTGATAACCAGATTATCCATAATCTGCTGATAGCACTGGCGGTCAATAATAGGCTTTGCCGCAAATGCCTTTTGCGGAAACCAACCGGCGGACAATAACGCCGCAACTGTCAGAAAAAGCCTTTTCCACACTTTGCCAGTCCTGTTATAAATAAAGCACAAATCCGGTTACTTGCGCAACCAGCGGATCTTAGCCGCGCAATCCTGCTGGCTCAACCCTTTCACACGGCAGCGGTTAACGATAATATTCGGAATGCGATCCATTGAATAGCAGCCGTCGCCCAACAGCGTATAGTCATAATGAACCGGCTGATTCGGCGGAATATCCGAAAAACTCAACGCCGTTTCCATATTCGGCCAGCGCAGGCGGACACTTAAGTTATTCAAGCTGCGGTCCAAGGTTGTCAGAATCTGAAAACGAACATCGCAGGTCACCGTTCCGCTCATCATCCGGTTGACGGTAAAATCGCTGTAATAAAGAAAAATTAAGGTCTCTTCCTTTGGCAGAGGATTTCCGTCATACATAATCGGACGTATAATTGTCGTTCCGCGCTTGACGCCGTCAAGAGTCGGACGCTTGACCTGAGGCAATGACTTATAAAGATAATCCTCGGGATTTTCCACCACTTCTTTTGCCGGCGGCTTGGTCTGCTGCTGCACCGGTACCGTTGCAGGTTTGGCCGCTTGTTGTTTTGGTGTCGTACGTATTCCCCACCAGTTTCCGCCCAAGCGGTCTCTGTTGTTCCAACCGGAAACACGTCCCGTCTGCGGCTGAACCTGAGTCTCTGTCTTATCCGGCACAGCCGCCGGCGTTTCCTCGCCGAACATTTGGGCCGCAGCCCAGCCGCTCCAAAGTCCGATTCCCAGAATTGCCGTCAGTCCGGCCCTAAATTTCAGGTTCATTTTTTTCACCGTTCAATTATCTGATTTGCCCCATAATATCCGTGGCTTTGCTTAAATTCGACACCGCTTTGTCATAAGTTTCGGTCAGTTCCTGCTCCTCTTTTTTGCGGGCATTCTGTTTTATTTTCTTTTCTTCGTTAAAAGAAACTTTCTTAAACTCACGATAATATTCGGGATCGCGAGCGGAAACAAAACGAAACAGATTATCACAAGCTGCGGCACCGGCACTCTGCATGGTCATACCCGACTGTTCGGGATCAACTGCCGAACAGTTCTCCAATGAAAATTCGGCATCGTTCAGCATCAGGAAACAGCGGTCGGACGCCAGCTTGGATTTAAGCGAAACCTGACGATAAGGCTGAAGCGGCGGAATCCGAATGCTGGTCGTCAGAGAAACCGGCGTAATGCCTTCCGTCTCGGAAACCGGCTCGGCAAAAGCACCGCCGTTTTCATTATAGTTTTCCATTTCCATCTTGCGCTTGGCCAATTCTTTTTCATCTTCGATAACATTGCCGATGGCCTCGTCTTTCCAAGTCAGGTTAACCGTTGCGTTATCGACGTTTTTGTTGGAACGGTTAAAGAAAGTAATGTTAAACTCACAGTTGGTAATTTTGCCGTCACGGTTTTTAAGCGGCTTAATGTCATGAACCTTAAACAACACGGCAGGCTGGCTTTCGTCAATACTGCTGACCAGTTCATCGCTGTCTTCCCCGTCTTCGGCCCAGGCCGGGACGGCGCTCAACGCAAGCAAAGCGCAGGTTGCATGCCATAAAAATTTTTTGTTGTTACCCATTGTCACTTTCCTCAACAGTTAAAAATTTGATTGCAATCAAAATAATACTTTCTTTCAGCATACCCAAAAATAGTGAACAAAAAGATAACACGCGCCTAATTGTTGCACAATTTTTGTTTCATCCGCAGCATATCAACCCAGGCCTTGGCCTTCTGTCCGCTGTTGCGCAGCAGATAGGCCGGATGGAAACTGGCCAGAACCGGAACTTTTCCGCCGTCTGACTTTTTATACTCCAGCCATTTGCCGCGCATTCTGGAAATCGGTTCGCCGTTGTCCAACAGTGCATTTGCGGCGCTGCCGCCCAAAATCATAATTGCCTCGGGCGACACCAAATCAATCTGCCTTTTCAAAAACGGCAGACAAACCGCTATTTCGCCCTCGGTCGGGGTTCGGTTCCCCGGCGGACGCCACGGTAAAACATTGGTAATAAAACATTCATTGCGATCAAAACCGATGGCTTTCAGCATTTTTTCCAACAACTGCCCGCTGCGCCCCACAAAAGGTATGCCGCTCCGATCCTCGTCCGCGCCGGGAGCTTCGCCGATAAGCAGCAGCCGTGCTGTCCCCGAACCATACCCGAAAACAGTCTTGTTGGCCGTCAGCTTCAGGGCACAGCCGTCAAACTCTTCAACCATTTTTTTCAGCTCTTCCAGCGTTTCCGCCTTCTGACACAATTCTCGCGCACTCTGGCAGGCATTGATTGTCGCCTGCGCCAGTTCGGTCGTAGCCGGGCGGGCACTGTTTTCGGCCGGACGAACGGCGGCGGAAACGGTTGCCGGAACAATCCGCGGCATTTCCTTCGCCGGTTCGGCCAACGCAAAAGGAACTTCCCCGCAGGTTTCATCCACGCCGGCGGTCAAATACCACTCAAGAATTTCCTTTATGCCTAAATCTTCGTTCATAATACCGTAAACTAAAGCAAATCTTTTATTTTGTCATTTAATAATTAATTATTTACACATAATAGTATATAAATATAAATTACTGTTGTATGATAGCGAAACTATTATAAAATGGGCGTGATTCCTAATCGTTTAATTCAGGATTTGTTTAATTATGGCAAAAGTCAGCTACATATTGGTCATTCTTGCGGGATTTATCCTTTTCAATTCCTGCTCCAACCAGCAGAAAATAGAAGCTTCGGCTCCGCAGCCGAAAGCACCGGCTGCCGCCCGAATTCAAAAATCCTACGGAGCTTACCTCGCCGGCCGCGTCGCCCATCTGCGCAAAAACTTCAACACCGCTGCCGACTATTACATTAAAGCTCTCAACGAAGACCCCGACAATCAGGATCTGCTCAGTCGTGTTTATGTCATTCTTGCCTCCAAAGGGCGAATTGCCGAAGCGGCGCGCTACGCCGAAATATCTCTGCAAAAAGGCGATAAAAACAACATCACCTACATCATCATCGCCGTAGAAGAAATGAAACAGGGCCGTTATCCCGAAGTCATCAAAACCATCAATAAGCTCGACGGTCAGGTTTACCGCGAATTCATTAATCCTTTGATTAACGCCTGGGCTTACGCCGGGGAAAACAGGCCCGACAAAGCGCTCAAAGAGCTTTCCGCCATTGAAAAAGAACCGAGTTTCCGTGCTCTCTATAACTTCCATGCCGGGATGATTAACGACTATTTCGGACGCACCGCCGAAGCCCGCAAACATTACGAAGTCATCGTTAATGAAGAGAGTCTGGAAATGTCTTTCCGCGCCCTGCAGGTCATCACCAACTTTTACATCCGCAGCGGTGAACAGGAAAAGGCCGTCGCTCTGGTTAACAAATATACTGATGATAAACTGATGCTGGATATGCTCAACAAGCTTGCCAACGATGTCCGCCGTGCAGATCCGCAGACAACCGCCAAAATCATCAACAGTCCGCAGCTCGGCCTGTCCGAAGCCTTGTTCAGCATTGCGGCCACGCTGCGTCAGGGGCCTTCCGGCGTTGACCTTGCCCATATATTCATCTGTTTATCTATTTACTCAAATCCCAAATATGATTTGGCCAAACTGCTGTTAGCCGACATTTTGGAAAACCGTGAGATGTATGCCGAGGCCAATGACGTTTACAACGAAATCAGCGAAGATTCCGTCGCCTACTACTCCGCTCAGGTAAAAAAAGCCAACAACTATGTCGCTCTGCAAGACTATAAAAACGCTGAAATTCTGCTGAAGTCCCTGGCTTTGGAATCCCCGGGAAACTATCAGGTTCTGCTGGATCTCGGCGATGTCCTGCGCTTGCAGAACAAACCGAAGGAAGCCATTCGTTTCTATGAGGAAGCGCTTGAAAAGCTCCCCGAAAACGCCTCCCAACAGTGGGTACTCTATTATGCGCTCGGCGTCTCTTATGAAAGCAACAAACAATGGGACAAGGCCGAGGAAAACCTTGTCAAAGCATTGGATATCAGCCAAAACAACTATCTTATATTGAACTATCTCGGTTACAGCTGGCTGAAACAGGGCAAAAACGTTGAATCCGCATTCGGTATGGTCGTTGACGCCTACAATCAGCTGCCCACCGACGGTCACATCACGGACAGTCTCGGTTGGGCCTTTTACCAGCTCGGGATGTATGACCGCTCAATCGAATATCTTGAAAAAGCGGCGGAACTCGAACCGGCCAATGCGCTGATTAACGAACACCTCGGCGATGCCTATTGGCTCGGCGGACGCAAAAACGAAGCCCGTTTCCAATGGCATCATGCCCTCACTCTCCCCGATGACAGCGGCGAAGTCATTCGGGAAGAAGTCGAAAAGAAAATTTCCCGCGGCGTCAGGGGGCATCACCCGCTGGCTTTTGATAAAAAAGAAATCGAAGAAAAAATAAAAGCCATCAGCAAAGACTAGACAAAAACATTTGCTAACAAAGCTGGACAAATTTCTCCCGATATGCTATTACTGATAACAGTAGCATATCTTTCAAGGGAGAACAGCCTTGTTAAACAATCCTTTTGCCAAACTGTTTTATGACAAATTTCAGGAAGAGGTTCTCAACCAAAGCACTTTTTACGGAGACAAGGAAACCATAACCCATGGCCCTTTGGAAAACAAATTCATTGAGCGTTTCAACCTCTTTCTCAAACGTTGCGGTCAAAAGACGATAGACATCTCCCACCATTGCATTTCAGACAAAAAACTGGCCCGGTTTTGTTCCAGCCTGCGCTTTTATATGATACGCAACGTTCAGAACCTTCCGGACATAACTTCGGAATTCAGCCGCGACAAAGACCTGATCAGCCTTTTTGACAGTTCTGCACAATATCTGATTAACCGCAGCCGCCAATACCGTCTCCGCGGCAAACGAACGCAACAGCTCTCGGATATCTACGATTACACGGTCTGGAAAGTAAAATTTCAGGATGATCGCGGCAGCACGCAGATGATTCCCGCCAAAATTCCCGCCAAACCGACGGGAACCGCATTATTTGTCTTTGACCCTAACCGCTGCCCGCAAAATGAGACACTCGCCGGCAAAGTTTTTCATCACGACATGCAGGATGCTTTTTCCGGAAGCCGGCACGAAGAAATGAAAACTTTCTTCGTTCACATGCCGCCCAGTTACCCGGAAGAAATTGCCGCCGCCAATGTCCTTACCACAATCCGTTATCCTGACGAATATACCGAAGCCGACATGACTTTTGCCCGGGAACAATGGAGCAACTATCTCGGACGAAACCTCAAATATAATGAAGACAACGAAATCATTTCCGGCTACCGTTATGAAGACAACGATTTTGTTGAGGCCATGAAAGGCCTGAAAATATTCGGCTATTGTGCGGCAGCCGCTGACGCGCACCGCTGCCTGAAAGCATTAAAAAACCTGGCAGAACAAATTTATGAACCGGAAGTCGTTTCCCGGGCAATGAAAAATGTGACGCTGATGGCTTATGCCCTGATGCCTCTTGAAGAAAAGACCGATTACCAAGGTATCTATTTCATGTCTAATGACATCAATGACCTTTCCAATCCCGAACATGTGATGATGACCAATTTTCCCGAACTCTACCCGCAAATTCGCATTTCCAAAGCCGATTTGCAAATTGCCGACAGCAAAATAACCGAAACTGCCGCAGGAGATTTTATTATCGTCAGCCCGATGCCTGAAAACTCTATCCAAATGGATAAAAACGGACGGCTGGTTGACAAGCTTAAAGACAAAAACAGCCGCCCCGCCCGGCTGACTTTAGATATGTCGCTCCCGGCAGCAAAATCTGCCGCCAATCCCCGCAAAAAAGAATGGCGCGACGGACATCGGCTGCAAAACAGCACCTCGGCCAATCTGGGAAGCGTTAACCATATCATGTTCAAAACCGTGTTCAATAATGTCTTGGCTGGCAAAACCGGTGCCGATATCTTTGGCAAAGCGGCCACCGGCAACCCGAACTATATTCTGACCCCTGCCATTGCCTATGCTCACCGCCGGAAATTAAAAGAATAACCCCAGCCCGAAAGGATAAGAAGAGATAGCCGCAAGGAATTGCGGCTTTAATTATTTATTGACATTGTTTCTCTCTTGTGGCATTCTGTAAGAGGTATGGTTTCAGTTATAGAGAGGTGTATGATGAAAGTTCTTCCTTGGTTCGCGCTGTTATTTGCTTGTACAGCTGTTCCCGCCGACGCTCATTTGACGTTTGCCGGAACTCCAAAAACTGACCTTTTCTCATCCGCCCGCCTCATAGATACGAATCAAAGCCAAAGTCTTGAAGCCGTATCAACGGCAGACGGAAATCTCCGTCTGCCCTCCTGCAAGCTCGCCGGCGTCTATTTTATTACCGGCAATAACGGACAGACTTTTGACAACGAGGCTAAGGACAACGACTTTACCGACCCTACCGGCGACAACTGCAAACGTCTCGGTTTTGCCGTTACTTCCTGTGCCTCCGGTTTGTTTAACCGTGCCTGTCCTTATAATGACAGGATTTATGACAAATGCTGCGAGGCCTCTTATACTTATGAGGCTTCAAACTGTCCTGCTCCCCGCAAACTGAGTTCGGAGACCTGCGGCGGCAAACACCGCTGTTACTGTGACACCGCGCAGTATCCTTTCGCCTCATGCAGCGCCCCCCAGATTAAAGGAAATGCCTGCACCGATGACGGCGGCACCAGATACGCGACCTGCGTCTGCCCCAATCCTGTCTCAACTCCGTACGGCTGTGAAACTTATTATGCCGCTCCCTGCGGAAGCGTCTGCAAGAAAGCCTATGCCGACAACTGCCGCAACCGGACTGCGGTTCAAACCCCGTATGGCTGCGAGAAATCTTTTGCCGACTGTTCCTCCAAATGCGAAAAGGCTTATTCCGATAATTGCAGAAATCGCAATGCGGTCTCCGCGCCTTACGGCTGCCAGCAGGTTTACGGCGACTGCCAGTCAAAGTGCGAAGTGGCTTATCCGGACAACTGTCATAACCGAACCGCGGCAATTGCCTCTTGTCCGGCAAACGCAACCTGCTCTTATTTTACCGACTGTGCTGCCAAAATCCAATCCTGGAACTGTAACTCAGGCTATGAGAAATCCGGTAACTCTTGCATAGCGGCAGTAAAAATCGGTTCTTATATTTATTCAGACGGCTCGATCGGCAACGAAATAATCGCCAACAAAACAATCATTGCCATTATTGTGGATACTTCATCACGTCTTGCAATGTCATTAGAAATTGAAACGCCAAAAGACGGAACAGAAGCTGATACTTTCTGCAAAAATTTCACAACACAAGGAACTTCGTCTGGAAGTTGGAGCTGCCCGACAATGAACGATTTACAATTAATTTATAACAATAAGAGCATCCTGAACAATTCACTGCATAATGCCGGAAGGCCTCGATTAAACGGCGAAGACAATATTCATCCGGTCTATGGAAATAACTGGCGCTATTGGTCTTCTGAAATGACAAATTATGGCGATCGTCGCGCAATGTTGCTTGGAGACGGACATATCACATACTTTAACAATAGCTGGCCCGGATATACCATCCCTGTCCGAAAATATTAAAAAACAAACCAGCCCCTGCGCAACTGCGAAGGGGCTGGTTTAATCTGCATATATTATTGCCGCAGTTCAGCACCGCATTTCTTTTTCATTTCCTGAATAATTTTATTCATCAGAACTTCCAAATCCTGATCGCTGAACGTTTTCTCAACTGGCTGGAAAGTTACTGAGATGGCAATTGATTTTTTATCTGCCGGCAAATTTTCCCCCTCATAAAGGTCAAAAACCCGCACTTCGGTAATGGCATTGCGATCTGCCGTTTTGGCTGCGCTGACAACATCAATTGCCCGCACTTTCCGGTCAACCACAAAAGCCAAATCCTTATCCACCGGCTGGAATTGCGAAAGCTCCAGTTTCTTTTTGGCTTTGCCCTGACTGTCTCGCGGCAGCGGAATATTGTCGAGATAAACCTCAAACGCATAAACCCGCTGTTTAATACCTGTTTTTTTGGTAATACTCGGATGCAACTCACCGAAATAAGCCAGAACATTTTTGCCCAGGCGCAACACGCCGCTGCGTCCCGGATGATAATATTTCGGTGCATCCAGTGTAATTTGGGCATTTTCAAAAGGCCCGTTTGCCGCTGCAATTGCGGCCAAAGCATCGGCTTTCACATCAAAAACGTCAAAAGCTCTCGCCTCACCGCTCCAATGTTTCTTCGAAGTCATTCCGACCCGTACGCCGCCGGCAATCAGCGTCTGCTGTCCCGGTTTGCGCCCATAAAATTCAGGCCCGACCTCAAACAATGAAACATTGCCGTAACCGCGGGCAATATTGTTCTTAGCTCCTAAAAGCAAATTCGGCAAAACCGACGGCCGCATTTCATTCAAATCGGCGGCAATCGGATTCATCAGTAGAACAACGTCTTCCGAACGGCGGAAATACTGTGCAATATTACTGTCGGTAAAACTCCAGGTAACCGTTTCCAACATTCCCCGGTCGGCCAGTTCATGCTTAACCGTAACTGCCCGGCGCTGTGCCGGCGTCAATGTTTGCTTCGGGAAATTGTCATGCGGCAGAGATTCAGCCGGAATATTATCCAATCCGATCATACGGACAACTTCCTCCACCAAATCATGCTCGCCTTCAATATCTCCGCGCCAAGTCGGCGAAACTGCCTTAATCCGCCCGTCAGGCTCAATCGATGTCTCAAAACCGAGATTATTCAAAATTTCGATAATCTTATCGGCGCTGACCTCAATACCGATAAAGTCTTTCAGCCGCGACGGACGCAGATAAGCAACCCGTGCCGCACAGTCTTCCGAACCGGCAATCATCACGTCGCTAGCTTCGCCGCCGCAAATATCGATTATCAGTTGTGTGGCATAGTCCGACCCCAAAATATTGGATTTCGGATCAACCCAGCGCTCATAACGATAGCGGGAGTCTGAATCAATCTGAAAGCGGCGGCCGGTACGGGCAATGCACTCAGGCTTAAACAAAGCACATTCCAAAAAAACATCTTTCGTCTCTTCGGAGCAGCCTTTGGCAGCTCCGCCCATAATACCGCCCAGACATTGCACGCCCTCATCATCGCAAATTCCCAGAGACTTGCAGTCCAAAGCATATTCCTTGTCCTCCAGCGAAACAAATTTTTCGCCGTCTTTCGCCATACGAACCGTCACATTGCCTTTCAGCTTATCGGCATCAAACACATGCAGCGGACGAGCCATATCGTAGTTAATATAATTGGTAATATCAACCAAAGGCGAAATCGAACGCAACCCGATAGCCGTCAGACGGTCTTTCATCCATTTCGGCGTTTCCGCTTTGTTGTTAACATTGCGGATATAACGGCCCACATAAGTCGGACAGGCTTCAAAATCTTCAACTTTCACTTTAACCGGGCTCTCAAAGCTTCCGGAAATTTTGCGAATTTCCAGCGGCTTAAGCTTTCCCAAACCGGCTGCGGCCAAGTCACGGGCCACGCCGCGCACACCCAGACACTCAGCCCGGTTAGGCGTAATTGAAATCTCAAACACCGGATCAACCGGCAGAACGTCCGCCGCCGGAACACCGACCGGCGTTTCGGCCGGCAGCTCAATAATGCCGTTATGATCTTCGCCGACGCCGAGTTCCTTCTCCGAACACATCATGCCGAAACTTTCCACACCGCGGATTTTTCCGACCTTCAGCGCCTCGTTATAACAGGGAATAACCGCACCGACCGGAGCAAAAATGCCGATCAGCCCCTGTTTGACATTCGGTGCCCCGCAGACAACCTGCAGCTTCTGTTTTCCGTCGTTAACCGACAGCAAATGCAAGTGGTCGGAATCCGGATGCATTTCACAATTTTCAACCTTTGCTGTAACAAAGCCGTTTAACTTGCTGGCCGGATTAAAAACTTCCTCAACTTCGAGTCCGATTTTTGTAAGCGTTTCGGCAATTTCATCAACCGTTGCTGTCGTTTCCAAATGCTCTTTTAACCATGATAATGTGAACTTCATCGTCTTTTCCTCCTATCTCTGCGCGCCGCCGTTATTGCTTAAACCGCCGGTCATCGACGATTCGTCCAAAGGCACAAAGCCGTAATGCTTCAGCCATCTCACATCAGATTCAAAAAACGTGCGCAAATCGGGAATACCGTATTTCAGCATTGCCAGTCTGTCCATACCGACCCCGAACGCAAACCCCTGATACTCGTCGGGGTCAATGCCGCCGGCCCGCAAAACGTTAGGATGAACCATACCGCAGCCGAGAATCTCCAGCCAATCGTCTCCGGCACCGATTTTCAGCTCCGTTTTCGATTTCAAACAGCCGATATCCATTTCTGCCGAAGGCTCGGTAAACGGAAAATAAGACGGACGATAACGAACCGGCAGCTCGTCCAACTCAAAGAAAGCCTTTACAAAGTCATACAGGCAGCCTTTCAAATGCGCCATGGTAATATTCTTGTCAATCACCAAACCCTCGACCTGGTGGAACATCGGGGTATGCGTGGCATCATAATCCGAACGATAAGTCCGGCCCGGCGCAATAATCCGTATCGGCGGACGCTTGTTCTCCATCGTCCTTATCTGCACCGAAGAAGTCTGCGTTCTGACCACATAACTGTCATCAAAATCCGCACTCTCGGGATTGGGAATATAGAATGTGTCCTGCATTTGGCGTGCCGGATGATTGGCCGGCGTATTCAACGCATTAAAGTTATGGAACTGGTCTTCGATATCCGGCCCTTCGGCAACATCAAACCCCATCTGCCCGAAAATGGCCACGACTTCCTCGTAAATTTTGCTCACCGGATGAATACGCCCCTGATTCTCCGGACGAACCGGCAGGCTGACGTCAATCGTTTCGCGGGCAAGTTTCTCGTTCAGCTCCTTTTCTTCCAAAACGGCTTTTTGAGCTTCCAGCGCGGCCTCCACTTCCGACTTCAGAATATTGAGGGTCTTCCCTGCTTCCTTTTTTTCTTCAATCGACAAACCGCCGAGAGACTTCATCATCTCGGTAATCCGTCCTTTTTTGCCCAGAACGGAAACTCGGATCTCCTCCAGCGATTTAATGTCGGCGGCCTGTTTCACGGCTGCCAGAAGTTCGGTTTTTAATTGCGTTGTATCTTCCATTTTTCCACCATAAAATATTAACCTAAAACTTTAATTTGTTTCCGAAAACAACGGATTTTAAAATGCAAAAGAGTCAACCGAAACCTCAGTTAACTCTTTTGTAATGTATTTGCTAATTGCTTCTAAATTATTTGCTCAAAGCACTTTTAGCGGCTTCAACCAGTTTGGCGAAGTTTGCAGGCTCTTTCAAAGCAATATCAGCAAGGACTTTTCGGTCGAGTTCAATGCCGGCTTTGTTAAGCCCGCTGATAAATCGAGAATAAGTCATATCATGCAGACGAGTAGCTGCATTGATTCTTTGAATCCACAGAGCGCGGAAACTTCTTTTCTTGGCTTTACGGTCGCGGTAAGCGTACTGTAAACCTTTTTCAACTTTTTCAACGGCAACGCGGAAAACGTTTTTGGAACGACCGCGATACCCCTTGGCCATAGCCAAAACTTTTTTATGACGGGCGCGTGCGGTTACACCTCTTTTAACACGAGACATCTGAATATCCTCCTACAAATACGGTAAAAACTTTTTAACAATAATGGTATCAGACTCTGACAACAGGGTGGTACCTCTGGCTTGTCTTTTCATTTTCTGAGTTTTGCAGAAAAGGCAGTGTCTCTTTTTAGCAAAGTTTCTTTTCAGTTTGCCGGTTCCGGTAACGCTGAAGCGCTTTTTAGCGGAACTCTTCGTTTTCAACTTAGGCATTTTGCTTCCTTTCATAAAGTTATCATTTGGATGCTTTACAAGTATTCAGGCATGCCACATCAGCTCTGAAATACTCAAAACAAAAGCTTTATACACGCATCATTCGCAGATTGCAAGTATTTTTTATAAAATTTTACCTCTCAAAGATTTCCAACCTTTTCTATTCTTCTAGCAAAAAAACGAAAATCCGAAACTTTTTCTTTTGCTGTTAAAAATTGGCATTCTTCTGGAACCTCATTAGGACTTATTCTTATAAATTGCTCCAAATTAATATCATCCGCAAAACAAATAATATTATGCAAATCTTCCATAATATCTGTTAAAATTTTTACATTTCCAATTTTTCCAAGACTTCCTTTTAACCAAATTTCCTCAACATATAATTCAATACTATCCTCGGATAAATATATTTTAGCGCCATCATCTCCTAAAAAATAGTATGGAGGAAATATACCTAACTCAGAAATAGTAGATGGAAAAACTATATCATCTAAATTATTCCAAATTTTATCTATCTCCTCACCTAGCTTCTCTTCAAGATTAACTTCATTTACCCTCCAGACATTCGAAACAACTGTCTCTTTTTCTACCCTAAAAGAAAAACTAACACGGACTTTAGGAGATAAAAGGCGAACCCAAATAGGTATTTCATTAACAAATGAATTACCATCTAAATCTTCTATATCTTGCAACATTTGCAAGCCAATATTCTCTCGTTTTGCTTTTTGGATTGCTGTTCGACTAAACCCTCTTCGAGAAATCAACACCCCGACGTCAGCATGAATATCCTTACACTTAGAAACAAAACCATCTACAATCTTAACATCTATTTTACGCCCATAATCTTTACACTCTATTACAGTACAAACTTTACGTCCCAAACCATTTTTTTCTTCATATAAGACATCCACTTCTCTTAAACCATCCGGACCTTTCAGTTTTATATTCTTTTGAACTTTCCCCTTACCTTGAGATAATATCTCCAAAACTTTTGCCGTTAAATCATTAAACTCTTTTCCATTATTCTTTACTGACATATTTTATTCTCTATTAATATTAATACAGAAAATTTCCGTTATCGCGCTGCTCCCGGATATAATCGGCCCGCTCTTTTTCGCTGACCAGCCCGTCGTTATTCTTGTCCATCGCCTTAAACTGCTCTTCCGGTGTCTGATAAGTGCCGTTTTTCTTATTGCGGCGGATGTTGCGGCGGTCCTCCCGGGTCAGTTTTTCAAACCGTTTTTCAAATTCCTCCAAGCTCAGGGCGCCGTCCCCGTCCTTGTCATATTCCTTCATCTGATATTCGGCAATTTCTTCCGAACGGCTCTTAACCTGATGATCGGGCGGAAAAACATATTTGGTCTCTGCGACACCGGCCATACCCAGCAAAATTAAAACAGACAGTCCCGATAACCTTTTCATCATTTCTCCTCCGTTCGCCCAATCAGTAAAAATTTTCTCCCTCCGGCGGAATAAATGCCTCCGCCCGATGATCCACCAGCTTGCCGTCTTCCAGCGTTACCCGCCGATCCATCCTGTCGGCCAGTTCAAAATTATGCGTTGCAATCAGGGCAGATAACCCTGTTTCTTTTACAATGGCCAAAAGCTCGGCAAAAACTATATCTGCCGTCCGCGGGTCAAGATTTCCTGTCGGTTCGTCCGCCAGCAGCAATTTAGGCGTATTGGCCAGCGCCCGGGCAATGGCTACTCTCTGCTGCTCGCCGCCCGACAACTCCGCCGGACGATGCTTAAAACGTTTTTCCAGTTTCAGGCGCGACAGCAGCCACTGCGCTTTTTCCCGCGCGGCTTTGAACTTCACCCCGGCAATCAGCTGCGGCAGCATTACGTTTTCCGTTGCGTCAAAATCAGCCAGCAGATTATGATATTGATAAACAAACCCCAGATAATCGCGGCGCAGCGCCGTTCTCAAACCGTCACCGAGCTTGCTGCATTTCTGCCCGTCAAGATAAATTTCTCCTTTCGACGGACGATCCAGCAAACCGGCAATTTGCAGCATGGTTGATTTGCCGGACCCCGACGGTCCCAGCAAAGCAACGATTTCCCCCGGCATAATTTCCAAATCGACACCTTTCAGAACATCCAGCTTCTGGCTGCCCTGCTTAAAGGTTTTGACAACCTTTCGCAATTCCAAGGTCGGAACAACAGTTTTATTCATAGCGCAAAGCCTCCACCGGGTCAAACTTGGCGGCACGATAGGCCGGATAAATCGTCGCCAAAAAAGATAACAACAAAGAAATGCTTACCACGGCCGCAACCTCGGTAATGTCAACTTTCGCCGGAAGCTTGGAAAGAAAATAAATTTCCGCCGAAAACAAATCCTGCCCGACCAAATGCTGCAATCCCTGACGGATTGCCTCGATATTGTCACAGAACAGCAGCCCCAGCGCCAAACCGAGCGTTGTACCGACCACGCCGATAAACGCGCCGTCCATAAAGAAAATCCGCATAATCATCCCTTTGGTTGCCCCCATCGTGCGCAGAACCGCCACATCGCGCCCTTTGTCTTTCACCAGCATAATCAAGCCGGTAATAATATTAAAGGCCGCCACGATTATAATCAGGGTCAGGATGATAAACATCACGTTCCGTTCAACGTCTATCGCATTAAAAAAAGCGGAATTGCTCTGTTTCCAATCATAAACATACGCACCGGCACCGATGCTTTCTTCAATCGCTTTCCGCACCGGCTTGACCATTTTGTCATCATCCAGTGTCACGTCAATATTCGTCACCGCTCCCGGCAGACCGAAATAAACCTGGGCCGCTTCCAAAGGCATAAAGATAAAATTGGAATCATATTCAAACATTCCGACTTCAAAAGTACCCAAAACCTTGTAAGACTTCATCCGCGGCACGGTTCCGAAAGCCGTCACCTTGCCGTTCGGCGAAATCAGGGTAATCTCGTCCCCGGGAACAATTCCCATTTTATTGGCCAGACGAACGCCGACAATAACGTTGTTACCGCCGAAATCTTCGGGATTGATGTTTTTTATACTGTCGCGGAGAATGTCCTTTTTCAGCAGATCATCTTTGGAAATTCCCCGGATCATCGCCCCCTCCGCTGCTTTTCCGGCAGAAACCAAAAGCTGGTTTTCAATCATCGGAATCACGGTTTTGACATTGTCAAACTCGGCAATTTCCTTAGCAGCCTGCTGATAGTTGTTAAACGGCATGCCGATTGAAGAAACAATGCCGATATGTCCGTTGATACCCAAAATCCGTGACAACAGCTCCTCACGGAAACCGTTCATCACCGACATCACGATAATCAGGGTCGCCACGCCAAGCGCAATGCCCGTAAAGGCAAAGCCGGTAATTACCGAAATAAAACCTTCCTTCCGCTTGGCCCGCAAATAACGCTTGGCCATCAGACGTTCAAACTTTGAAAAAATCATCCATTCTTCTCCTCTGGTCTATCTTGATTTATAAGGCCTCCCCGGTTCTTTTGCAACCTCTCTCCCGTCAATGTGCATAAAAAAAGCACCGGAATCAATCCGGTGCGCTCAGATAATTATATTGCCGGACAGGCGGATTTTAACAGGCCGGACGTTTTGACATCAGCCCTTCCGAAATCTGCAGATTCGTCATAATCATGCAGTCCAGAGCCTTCTGATTAAGATTATCAACGTTCTTGCCGACCTCAAGCGTGCGGCTGGAAACATAATCCGCCAGCTTAATCAAATTTCCTTTGGTTTCGCGCGGCAGCGGATTTTTTTCATCGGAAGCCAGCGTTTTGATATAAACCCAAAGCTTCATATTGTTGTCCAAAGCGCTGATTAAGTCGGACGTGCTGTTGTTTTCGCGGGCATTCGACAGGTCAACCGCACATTTCAGCAGCGAGAAAGCCTCCTCCCGGGCCAGATTGTTTTTAACCGCTTCAATCAGACCTTCGGAAATCTGCATATTGATATTGACCAGGCAGTCAAAATCGGTTTTGGTCATTTTCAAACCTTTTGACAGAATCATCCTCTCAACAAACTTGGACAATTTCATCAAATTGGCTTTAATATCTTCGGGAAGCAAATTCTTTGCACTCTTCAACGATGTTTCTATTTCCACCCAAAGTTTCAAATTGCTGTCCAGAGCGCGGATAATCTCATGCTCGTTATTGCTCATCGAAGCCTTGGCCAGGGCCATTGCCTGATTAAGCAGGATTACCGCTTCTTTCTCAGCATTTTTAACTTGGTCATTATTATTCATGTTTACTTCCTCAAAAATTAAATAGTTCACACACAATATAGTTTCATTCCCCGGCTATTTAAACAGCAATAACCAGACATCCACAACTTTATGCGTTTCGGGCCTGCCCGAATGGGGAGATGGACAGGCCTTCGGCGCAGCGGAGAGAAATACCTCGCAAAGTTCTTTCTCTCCCGGACGAACCGGATAAGAATGGGGAGAATATCCGATTCGCAAAGGGTTAATAATTCCGGCCTTTCAGCCTGAAATTCCGTTTTTCCTGTTGAAGGAAACAAAACAGTATCCGCTGTCGGAATTTCAGACCGGCCTTACATAAAGCCTTGAATAGCTTAAAACGGCGACAGAATATCCAGCAGCTGACGGCCGTATCTCGGCTCCTGCATATCCGAAACCGTACCCCGACCGCCGTAAGAAACACGCAGTTCGGCAATTTTGCTCGATTCGATGGTATTGTCGGATTTGATATCCGCCCGGCGGATAATGCCGCGCACCGTCAGCTGGCGAAGCTCATAGTTCACCCTGATTTCCTGTGTTCCTTCAATCACCAGATTGTCATTCGGCAAAACCTGCGTTACCACCGCCGCCATGGTCATGTTAATTTTCTCGGAACGATTGATTTTGCCTTCGCCCTGAACATCGTGGTTTGACATTACATTGAACAAATCGGACGTATCAACCGTATCCGGCAGATAATCCTTGGCATATTTTTCATAACCGGCCAGGGTATTGATATTTACCGTATCTTCGTTGTCATCACGATATTGCTCGGTCTTGTTCTTCATCGACGCATTGTCGGAAGCCTCGATGTTAACCGTGATAATATCGCCCACTTTGGCGGCTCGCTGGTCTTGGAAAAATCCCGAAGAACCTTTCTTCCACAAAGAATTGGCCCCGGCATATTGTTCCGGCTTCGCCGGCATCGGCATCGAAACCGCCTGATAGCCCGGCGCATCCACCGGATTTTGTATCGGTGCCAGCTCCGGCTCTTTGCCGATGCTGGTCAGCCGCGACCAGGTATTGCAGCCGCTGAGCGATGTTGCCATCAGCAGCAGTGCTGCCAGCCTGCATAAATTTTGTTGTTTGTCAGTCATGACCATAGCTCCCCTCTATTGGACATCAATATAAACCGTTTCGGCATCGACAACCGTGCCGACCAGCACTTTCTTGCTTTTGGTGTTTTCAACTTCGATCCGCTCGCCTTTCACGCCGTCCTGACGTGCCTGCCCGCGGGCCGTAATTTGCATTTTATCCGTTTTATAAACCACGGTAATCAAATCGTTTTTCTTAATCAGAATTTTCTCGCCGATGTCACGGTCGGTTACAATTTTACCTTCTTTCAGATATTTTTTGGCCTCTTTGTTCACCAACTTGTCTTTTTCGGTCACAAACATCGGCTTAACCCGGTTCATGCGCACCGTTATTGTCTTCAACATATCCGGCGTAATCAGCTCTCCCTTGTCAATATTGCGGGCGGGAACATAAATTTCTCCCAAAACATAATATTTCCCGGAAACGACAGTCCGTGCAAAGGCTTTTCCGTCGGCAAAAATTTCCACCGAGCAGGAAAACTTGTTTGAGAGTTCGTCGGTTCTCAGTTTTTCAACCAGGATCTTAGCTTTTCGAGCATTTTCGATTTGAAAGACAGTCTGCCCACCAAAAAATTCCAAATCAACAGCCTCAGGCCGCCCTTGCTCCACAAACTCTTTTTTGATTGCTTCTGATATTTCATCTTCACTCACCATCAGCAGATTCTCTGCTGCCTCTTCCGCCCGAACCTCACAGGCGCCCAATATTAACATTAATAAACCGAAGATAATCCCTTTTTTCATAAAAACGACTTTCATTTCACCGTTATCTCAATTGCGTAATCGTATTTAACATCTGATCCGAAGTCTGAATAATCTTTGAGTTCATTTCATAAGCACGCTGGGCCGAAACCAGTTCCGTAATCTCCGATACCGGATTAACGTTTGACGTTTCCAGATATCCCTGCAAAATGGAGCCGAAACCTTCCACATCCGGATTATCGACAATCGGCGCACCGGAAGCCTGTGTTTCCAGCAGCAGGTTTTGCCCCATGGCTTCCAAACCGGCCTCATTCACAAAAGTCGCCAGTTCCAGCTGCCCGACGTTGACCTCATCGGTCTCGCCGTCCTGTTTAACCCAAACTTCGCCGGAGTTGTTGATATAAACTTCCGTTGCATCGTCGGGAATGGTAATCTCCGGCTGAACAATATAACCGTCATGCGTTACGATCACGCCGTCGCCGTTCTTCTGAAAAGCGCCGTCGCGGGTATAGGCAATACCTTTACCTTCCGGCAGTTCAATCTGAAAATAACCGCGCCCCTGAATAGCCAGATCCAGAGAATTGTTGGTGTTGGTCAAACCGGTACCGCCGGTAATCCGATAAATTGCCGCGGTACGCACACCCAAACCGAGCTGAATGCCGGACGGAACCACTGTCTGCGCAGCCGAAGACGTCGCTCCCGGACGAATGATATTCTGATACAACAGGTCGTTAAATTCGGCCCGGCGCTTGGTATAAGCCGTCGTGTTCATATTGGCAATGTTGTTGGAAATAACGTCAACGTTCGTCTGCTGGGCCAGCATGCCGGTTGCACCGATTGCTAAAGATCTCATATTTTCTCCCCTTTATAATTAAGCCAGCTGCGAGTAAGCTGTAATTGTGTTTGACAAGCGCTCATGTTCTTCATCAATCATACTCTGAACAATCTCGTAAGAGCGCTGTAATTTGATCATTTTGGTCATTTCGGTAATCGAATTGACGTTCGACTGTTCCAAAGCCCCCTGCACCACCTGGGCGTCTTCCGGCCCGACAGTCATGGCATTGTCTGCCGTATTGCGAAACATTGTGTCTGCAACTTTCATCAGTTTTCGATTATCGGCAAATTTTACCAGTTTAAGCCGGCCGATGGTTCCGTTTTCGGTTGTCACATCGCCGTTGCTGGCAATTGAAATGTCTTTTTCCCCCGGCGCAAAAAAGAGCGGCTCGTTGTTTTCCGACAAAACGGTCTGCCCTTCCATCGTCACCAGTTGACCGTTGGCATCAAGCGTAAAGCTGCCTTTTTTGGTGTACATTTCCCCTTGATTTGTCTCAATCGCGAAGAAAACATCGCCGCGAGATGCCAAATCAAAAGTATTGCCGGTATTGACGATTGCTCCTTCGCGGAAATCCTGATATTGCCCGTAATCCTGCGTAAAATAAACCGGAACCCGGCCAAAACCGGTTGCCTCCGGCGTCTGCACCAGATAAGACGAAAAAACGGCATCATCCTGTTTGTAACCGCTGGTATTCATGTTGGCCATATTGTTGGAAACGATATCCATCTGCTTCCACAGGGCCATCTGGCGCGAAAGAGCTATGTATTTGGTATTATCCATAAGTTTATTCTCCCCAATAAAAACGGATAATGTAACATCTGCTTTTGTATATGCAAATATCGTGCCAAAAATTCAAAAAGTATAAAAAAAGCCCCTCTGCACGAGGGGCTGAAAATTAACTTACCGCATTTCCTTGCTTTGAAGAAAATTCTGCAAGAAGAGACTTAATCTCCTCAAAAAACTGCCGGTCTTCAGAATTGGCCGAATACAGAGAATCTCTGCACGGAAGCTTTTCTTCAATCTGCGCATAGTGAGCAAAAGCGGTTATAATAACCTCGGAACAACCTCCGTATTTCCGACATAAAGCATTTGCATACTCTCTTGCCAACTGGGGAACCTGATTTCCGGGAACATTAAACATTTCACATGCTCTTTGTACAGCATCTTGTTTTGCCATAGTTTTATTTGTTTTGCGGTTAATAATAAAAATAACTGTATATTTTTAACTAAATATATATCTTTTTATTTTTTTGTCAATATATTTTACAGAAACACTTTTCAAGAATACTTGAATTCGCTTACTTGCAGCCGGAAACTTTCTTCAAAACATAATGCTCGGCTAAAGCTCCCTCAACCGGTTTTTTGTCCATATTCAAACGCCGCAGCTGACCGGGCTCAATTTTGTAATAGCTCACGTCATCGTCTGCCGCCCGAAGCGCCAGCACATTGCTGTCACGGCTGTAAGTTCCCTGCTCGTTAAACGTTCCGTCTTTCTTGTCAATATAAACCGACTTCATCGTAAAATGATGATTGCGGTCCAAACTGATTGTTGTTTTAATGCCGGGAGCATCGGCTGCCGGCAGCGTCCCCTCATAAACGCCGCAATATTCTTCAACGCGGGCGTTGGTATTGTCGCACCCCCATAAAACAGCGGCACCCAACAATAAAATTGCTAATTCTTTTATCATCTTTTTCACCTGATTTAATGGTTACACATTTTCGATATAATTCTTATATCTCCGCTTTCACGACAAATCAAACTAATTGATTATCCCGCCCCAAAAAGAAAGAGGTGCAAAACCTGCACCTCTTTCTCTTAACGCCTCCGCAAGGAGAATGAAAATAATTTTCAGAACCGGTAATGATTGAGCACCAGAGCAATGTTGCGCACATCGTCATAGCTCATTTTCATGTTTCTGGGAGAACCGCCGATTCCGACATGGCCGCCAAAGCCGTTGCCCTCGGTCAGTCCGTAAAGCTCATTCAGCTTTGCATAAACCTTCTTCAGACCATTCTCACCAAACATTTCTTCGGCCACTTCCGCACAAGGCGTACCGATAATGATGTTCCCTTCGTTATAAAGGGCGACAACCACCGGATTCTGCCAGGAAGAAGCAACGCGAACGTTACCGTCCTTTTTACCGTACCATGTATCGAAACCGAATACAGAAGCACCGCGGATAACGAGAATACCCTCCTCTTTCACGCTGCGTTCAGCCATATCGGCTTCGGCTTTTGCCACGAGACGCTCCTGTTCTTTCACGGCAGCCTCAAAAAAAGGAGCTAGCATCTCCTCATCTGAGAACATCAGTTTGCGCCAACCGTGAACGGACAGTTCCGCGTTAGAACCAACCCCTGAGTAAAACATATGCCACAAGGACAACAGTTTACCATAAGGCAATTCCATACGGTCTAATCCGACGGGGTCGGTATCCAAAAGCGCGATTGTTCCGGCCAAAGCTGAAAAATCGCGACTCATGGTTTCCGCCATTTTGCCTTTCAAGAACTTATTGTTCTTATTGGCCGCTGACGGAATATAACCTGCCAGCGAAGCGATTGCAAAAGTACAATCGGCATCAATATGGCTGATTACAAAACGCGGGTCTTGGTAGCGTTTTCCGTAACAATCGCGATAAGCGCGGATTGCTACAGATTCTAATTTAGACAAATCCCGACCATCAGCAGTTACACCATGGTGATCCATATCCAAATTATCTACAATAGACACGCCCCCGTAAGAACACTCCACCGGGCAATAGCCCTGACACATAAATTTTTCTGCTTCCGCTGCTGTTTTAGCAAAAGCAATTTCCAGTTTTTTCATATATGTAAGTTTTTAATTTTTTGCATTTGAAATTGAGGCATGCAAAAAGACGACCTCGAAAATAACGCTATCTCAAAGAGATAATATGTAGAGACATTATTATACCAAGGCCGAAACCCTATATGAAAGCGGTATAATAATATAAACAGAGACTTATAAAACAGACTTTTATTTTAGCACAAAATCGATACCCTGTCTAGACAAAACCTCCGCCGATTCCGCCAACAAAAAATCCCTCAATTGAGGGATTAAAAAACAACTTTCAAACAAATATGCCAAACCTGTAAATGGTAATTTGGATAATTTTTTCGACGTGTACATTTAGTTACACTGTCCTCTATAAAAATACGGAGAATGAGGCGAGCAGTAAGAAATAAAGGGGAAAGTACCGGAACACTGCGGCAGCAAAGATAGTCCGGGGAACTATCTTTCGCCGAAAAGCACTGGCGGAAAGAAAACAATCCGGTGAATTGTTTTCTGACAACAGACAAAGTTTGTTGATTTTCAAGCTAGCGACAGCGAAGCGGAGAAAATGTTACAAACTGTTTTATTGTTGTGAGAAGCGACAGCGCAACGAAACAACAACTTAGTCGGAATTGTCAGAAGTACGTGAGGACACTTTCACCCTGCAATTTCTGTACTAATCGACCATTATACGCACTTTTAAGTTTTGATTTTGATAAAGCCCTATGCTGCGAAGTAACCTTTGAGTGCCGTGTACAACTAGTTACACAAACGAAAAGATTACAAGCATGATAGGGCTTTTGCAAAATCAAACATTGAAGTCGAGATTCCACGCCGCATAACGTGCCGGATCATCAATCCAGTTTTCGCGTACTTTCACAAAAAGAAACAGATGAACGCGCTCATCCAGCTCGGTTTCAATCTCCCGGCGGGCAGACTGGCCGATTTTTTTAATCATTTCGCCGCCGCGGCCGAGCACAATGGTTTTCTGATTGTCGCGCTTGACATAAATTGTCATTTCCGCCCGAACGGAACCGTCTTCGCGACGCTCCCAGAGTTCCGGTTCCACCGTCAGTTCATAGGGCAGTTCCTGCCGCAGATAGAGAAACAGTTTCTCACGCACAATCTCTGCCGCCAAAAGTTTCAGCGGCATGTCCGACATCTGCTCTTCGGGATAATACCAAGGCGAAACCGGCAGATTATCTGCCAGATATTTATAAAAATCTTCGATATTCTGACCGGTTAGCGCCGAAATCATAAAAGTCTCTTTAAAATTTCCCGCTGCATTTATCTGTGCACTCAACCCCAGCAGTTTTTCTTTGGCAATCAAATCGACTTTATTCAAAACCAAAATCGCTTCAATTTTTTGCTTGTTCAGCTTGGCCACAATCGACTGGGTCTCGTCATCAAAGCCGCGCTTGGCATCCACCACCAGCACCACGATATCTGCATCTTTCACGCCGCTCCAGGCAGAAGAAACCATTGCCCGGTCAAGCCGGCGCTTGGGTTTGAAAATTCCCGGCGTGTCAATAAAAATGATTTGCGTCTGCTCATAGACGCCGATACCGCGCACCATCGTCCGCGTGGTCTGCACTTTAGGTGACACAATCGACACTTTTGAACCGACGAAATTATTGGTTATCGTCGATTTTCCGGCATTCGGAGCCCCGATAAGCGCCACAAAGCCGCAACGCGTCTGCTGTTCAGCATTTTGTTCCATGCGGATATCCTAAAAAGTCTAACATTTTGGCGGCTGCAGCCTGCTCGGCCAGCTTTTTGTTGCGCCCTTCTCCCTGCTGCGACTTAACACCACGCAGCGAAACCGTCATAAAGAAAGTCGGCTCATGTTCGCTCCCGGCTCGGCCGACCACCTCATAAACCGGATTGCCCAGCCCTTTGCTGTGCGCCACCTCCTGCAACAAGGTCTTGCTGTCTTTCGGCGGCGCAACATTCTTGTCAATCAGTTCTTTCCAGTGCTGGTTAACAAAAGTAACCGCCTGCTCACAACCGGCATCCATAAAAATAGCGCCGATAACCGCCTCGCAAACATCACACAGCACATTTTCATTTTCGCGAATTTCTTCGTTCGCCACCACCATAAACTTGTCAAGATGGAGCGTCAAAGCCACTTCCGCCACCGTCTCCTTGCAAACCAGACCGGTATGCCGCTGCGACAGACTGCCCTCCGGCTCATTCGGAAACATCCGGTATAACAAACTGGCAATCGAAACCCCGAGCACCCGGTCTCCCAAAAACTCCAGCCGCTCATAATTTTCCGACAAACGCGCCGTATGGCTGCTGTGCGTCACCGCCTGCTGCAGCAAATGCTTGTTTTTAAACTCATAACCGAGAATTTTTTCTAACTCTGATAAATTTTCCATAGCTAATTTCCATAAAATGCTTTTAGTGAGACGGATAGAGGTGAGTATCGCAGCACAGAAACGGAATGTACATAGAAGTACATGAGCATTCGAGCAGCGAACCGCGCCTCTAGGCATCCGCTAAAAGTATTTTAATCATTTTATTTTGTTGAACAAGCGTTCCCAACGTATCTTCTTAGGCCAGGTCCAAGGCTTATACCAGGCACCGTCGTCATTATGCGAAAAGAACAGAAAACGGGCTTTGCCGACCAGATTTTCAAAGGGAACGAAACCGACGTTAACGCGGCTGTCGTCCGAACGGTCACGGTTATCGCCCATCACGAAATAATATCCTTGCGGCACCGTCAGCTCTGGCAGATTATCTTCGCTTTCGCTGTCGGAAACCTCCAAAATTTTATGCTTAACGTCATTCGGCAGCGTTTCGATATACTGGTGATAACGCTCGGCATTGCCCTGACTGTCACGAATGACAAAATCTTCGATTTCTTCGCGGTTGACCAGTTCGCCGTTCACATAAAGGCGGCCCTCTTCCAGCTTCACCTTATCGCCGGGCAAACCGATAATCCGTTTGATGTAATCGGTTTTGTTGTCCTGAGGAAACTTGAAAACCACCACATCGCCGCGATTAGGCTCGTCAGCCCAAATCCGCCCCTCAAACAGCGGCATGCTGAAAGGCAGCGAATGCTTTGAATAACCGTATGTATATTTGGAGACGAACAGATAATCGCCCACATACAAAGTCGGATACATTGACCCGGAAGGAATTTTAAACGGCTCAAACAAAAACGTTCTGATAAGGATGGCGATAACAATTGCATAAAACAACGTTTTCACCGTATCCATCAAACTCTCATCATCTTCCATATTAATCTCTTTTTTCACTAATAATCAGTTGGATAACGCATTATCTTAGAAAAAAACATGTCCGTTCGTGCCTTTTTCAAAAATAATCATGCACATACTAAACATAATTTTACGTTATAGCAACAATAAAATCAGATTAATTCAATAATTACAAACGCTTGCGCCCAAGGGTAATCGTCGCTCATCGAAACCTGAACATTCACTTCCTTCGAGCCGGCAAGTTTCTGCAAATGTTTCAGCGCACCGCCGTAAATTTTCAACTGCGGTTTGCCCGACTTCTGATGCACGACGGCAATGTCTTTCATAAACACCCCTTCGCGGAAACCGGTGCCCAAAGCCTTGGCAAAAGCCTCTTTGGCGGCAAAACGCTTTGCCAGTGAGCAGGCATATTCCTTGTTTGAAATCGCCTGACGCTTTCTGATTTCCTTAAATTCCACCGGAGCAAACGAACGTTTTAAAAATCTTTCTCCGAAAATGCTGATCGTCTCTTCAATACGGTTAATATTGGCCAAATCGCTGCCGACACCCACAATCATAAAAATAATCCTTTTTAGCTTCTGGTTAGTTTATCCAATGTATTTTTTACTATATAATATGAAATTATCCAAGCTGCAATACAAAAAGGCACACAGCCGACAATCATCGGCTTGAGCACCGGCCAGATATCGCTGAAAAAGCGTGAAAAATCAAACGTCATCAGAGCATGTGCCGACTGCTGAAAAATATGTTCAAAGTTCACATGCGGCAACATGACGGAACTTCCCTCCAGCATAATCCGCCCGGTATAGTAAACCGCGGCCCAGATAAACGGAAACGTCCAGGGATTGCCCGCAATCGTACCGATTGCCGCCGCTAAAACATTAAAACGCAGTGCCCAGGCCAAAACCACCGCCAGCAGCGTATGCAAACCGACAAACGGCGTAAACGACACCATTACGCCGACCGCCGCCCCGCCGGCAATGGAAGACGGCGTTCCGCTTAACGACCGCAGACGTTCAATAAAATGCCGTTTAAAACCGGTCAGAATATTTTCCATCCCTTTTCTCCTGAATTTTTCTCCGATATAAGCACTTGCTGATAAATTTGAAGACAGAACAAAAAAATAAAACCGTTCCGGAGATGAATCGGAACGGTTTGGATGGCGGCGAAAGGTTAATATCTTATCTTAGAAGTTCAGTCATCCCCCTATTCGCAGCCACTCCCGGAAAAGCTCTTAGTGAAACCCGATTCTGATTTCCCTTATGCCAAAATTCAGAATCTTTCTTTCCCGGGCGGAAATTGGTTTTAGTCAGCTTGTTTTTCTTGCAGAATAACGCTGACTGACAAATGGTAATAATCCAGCAGATAACCGATATCCATATTCGTCAGTGCCGCGCGGCCGCTTTCAATTTTATCAAGGCTTTTAAAATTAACATTGGTCTCGTTGCAGACCTGTTCGCGGGTAATATTGCGTTGTGTCCGGATGAACAAAAGATAAATTCCCAATGTCCTCCCGATAGTGGTTTGCAAATCTTTAGGGGTAATTTGCAGAGTTATTTTTTCAAACATTTTAGCTCCTGTTTTGTCATTATTAAAACAAAACCACCTTTGGGTTAAAGGTGGAGGAGCTGAAAACTGTTTAGACACAGTCATGCTTATTCGACCAAAGGCTTATATCACACACTCCTCCGTTGGAGGATATTATTGTCTAAATGATGTTTTCAGGCACCACAACCGGCCTCCCGATTGCAGGAATTATCATAAAGCAAAAAAATTAATTTGCAATTAAAAATTTTACAGACAGCCTCGGGCTGAAATTGCACCCGCACGACGTGCGTACCCAACAGGTGCGCAGTCTGCGATTTCTGTATGAGATAACCACTATATGAACTTTGAAAAAAGCTCGGAGAATTCTGCTCGCTAATTCTGTATTAGATGACCATTATACGAGCTTTTATTGGTTGGCGCGTGACACATACGACACTACCTTGCTCGCTTTGAGAGCGGCAATAATGTCGGTCAGATGTTTTAAATCTTTAACATCAATATCTAGCAGAAGTTCAAAATAACTGACAGTGCGATAAACAATGTTCAGGTTGGAAATATTGCCGTTGTTGCGGGCTACCAGATTGGAAAGTTCGGCCAGAGAACCGGGCTCATTGGCCAGCATAACCTTCAGACGGCCGGTATGCATTTCATTGACGGCTTCTTCGCCCCAGGCAATATCCAGCCAGCGTTCCGGTTCATCGGCATATTTTTCCAAAGCTTTACAGTCAATGGTATGAACGGCAACCCCCTTGCCGGTAGTAACAATACCGACAATGCGATCGCCCGGCAGCGGGTGACAGCAGCCGGCAAAATGAACCGCCATTCCCGGAATAAGCCCTTTGATTTTCAGCGGTTCGCTCTTCTTGTCTTTTTTAATAACCTTTTTGAAGCTCGGCACTTTAATCGACTTGACCACTTTTTCAAGCTTCGACTGCTTATAAGCCGGATAAACCGCCTTTAACACATCCCAGCCGGTCACCAGCCCCTCGCCGACTTTGGCATAAATATCTTCAATCGATTCGGCCTCAAAATTCTGCAAAACATTCACCAGGCCTTTTTCGGAAAACTCCAGATTCTCGCCTTTAAACAAACGCTCCAGAATTTCCTGCCCCAGCGTAATAAACTGGTCGCGCTTGCAGGCACGAACATAACGCCGGATAGCCGCCTTGGCCTTGCCGGTAACCACAAAACGCTCCCACTCCGTTGACGGATGCTGCGCCTTGGAAGTCAGAATGTCAACCTGGTCGCCGTTTTGCAAAACCGTGCGCAGCGGACGGATTTCACCGTTAATCTTGGCACCGACGCAGGTATCGCCGACGGAAGAGTGAACCGCATAAGCAAAATCTACCGGTGTGGAATTAATCGGCAGCCCGATTAAATCGCCTTTCGGCGTAAAACAAAACACCTGGTCGTTATACATTTCCAGCTTGGTGTTTTCCAAAAACTCTTCCGGATTGGAAGCCTGTTCCAAAATCTCCAGCAGCTCGCGGATCCAGCGATAGTGCTTGCCCTCGGCTTTCTGTCCCTGCTTATAAGCCCAGTGAGCCGCCACGCCTTTTTCGCCGATTTCATGCATTTCATGCGTGCGTATCTGAATTTCAATGCGCGTATTTTCCGGCCCGATTACGCCGGTGTGAATAGACTGATACCCGTTCGGCTTCGGGGTGGAAATATAATCCTTAAACCGCCGCGGCACCATGTGATATTTGCTGTGCACGATACCCAGCGCCTGATAACAGGTTGCCACGTCGTCAACAATAATGCGAAAAGCCATAATGTCCGACAGTTGCTCAAAAGAAGCGTTTTTCTGCTGCATTTTGCGCCAAATCGAATAAGGCGTTTTTTCCCGGCCGGAAACCGTGGCCTTAATGCCGTTTTCCGCCATATCTTTTTCCAGCTGGGCAATAATCTTCGGCACAATGTTGCTGCCCTGCTCGCGCAAAAAGTTCAAACGCGCCACAATAGAATCATGAGCGTCTTTGTGCAGCTCGGCAAAAGCAATTTCTTCCAGTTCGCTTTTCACTTCCTGCATACCGATACGCTCGGCCAGCGGCGCATAAATGTCCAGTGTTTCTTTGGCAATTCTGGCCCGCTTTTCGGGCTTTTGCAAAAAATGCAGCGTCCGCATGTTATGCAGGCGGTCAGCCAGTTTAATCAGCAGCACGCGAATGTCTTCCGACATTGCCAGCAGCAGCTTGCGAAAATTCTCCGCCTGTTTGTTGTTGGCCGATTTCTGCTCAATCATTGCCAACTTGGTCAAACCGTCCACCAACTGCGCCACCTGATCGCCGAACAAAGAGCGAACTTCTTCAATTGTCGTATCGGTGTCTTCCACCGTATCGTGCAGCAGCCCGGCGATAATCGACGCGGAATCAAGCTTAAACTTGGTCAGAATACCGGCAACTTCCACCGGATGCGAATAATAGGGGTCGCCGGAAGCCCGCAGCTGAGCCCCGTGTTTTTTCATCGCAAAGACATACGCTCTGTTAAGGGCATCCTCATCGGCATCAGGATCATATGATTTTACCAAATCCACCAATTCGTACTGTCTGAGCATTTTTTCGGTTCCCTACTGTTCTTTTTTATCTCGCATATTCATATAAGAGCGCTTTTTTGTCTAAGAATCAAGTTTTTTGTTCCTGCAAGCATTCTTCCGGCAATTATACGTCTGACAATATTAATATTTGATAAAAAAATAAGGGTTCTTCTTCCCAACGGAAAGAAAAACCCTTACTTCGCATTTACCTTGAAGGTCAGACGGCGGTACCGTTCAGCGAACAATCCATAATCTGGAACAAATCGCCCGTCTTAAGGATTGCACAGTGAATACGCGAATAAACAGTCAGCGACGGCAGCAAATAATCTGCACCATCCGAACGGCCGATGACAAAAACATCGTCGGCGTTCATTGCCGAAAGAATATTCCGCAAAGCAGACAAATCTATCTTTCTGGCATAAACGGTATTGGGAATAACCGTTATTTCAGGAAGATTATCCGCATTCGCAATTGCGATAACTTTTGCCGAACGTCCGTTTGCACTCACCTTTTTCAATAAATCTATAGTCTTCATAAAGTTAAAAATTTAATGGTTTATACTCGAAAAGAATATAAGTACTGCTTTTTGTTATTCCGAAATTCCGTTTATAAACCTCAGACAACAATCCGAAATTTAACTTTGAAGGCTGGTCAATAATAACAAAATAGTAAAACATATACTTATAATTCTAAATACAGATATACCATAGAATTAAATATATGTCAACAATATTTTACTCTGACCGTTTTTTTTGTCACAGACACATAAAAAGGCTGTCCATAAGGAACAGCCTTTCAAATCAGGATTTTTTTATTTTTATTCTTCGTCTTCCAACCCGTCGCCGAGATCGTCGCCCAAATCAAAGCCGTCTTCCAAACCGTCTTCTTCATCAAGCGGCAAATCAGCATCGCCGTCGTCGGCAGCGTCCAAATCCAACACATCGTCATCATCGCTGTGAACCTGCATTGAATCGGACATCTCGGTATCCAGCAGAACACCGGAGAACTGATCGTCCAGATCAGCCAGTTCTTTCTCGGCTGCCATAATTTCCATTTCTTCTTCTTCGGGCTCTTCAACCTCAACATATTTCTGCAGCCCCATAACCAAAGACTTCTGCAGTTCTTCAATGCTGACCGTTTCGTCGGCAATTTCGCGCAAAGCGACAACCGAGTTTTTATCATTGTCGCGGGCAACGGTCAACGGAGCTCCGGCAGCCAGGTCTTTCGCACGCTGGGCCGCAACCATCAGCAGTTCATAGCGGTTAGGAATTTTATCAACGCAGTCTTCTACAGTAACTCGAGCCATTTCTTTATGATCCTATCAAAAATTTAAAGAATGTTTTTTAGCTTTATACTAACTAAAAATCGGAAATGCAATAACAAAATGCAAAAAAAAGCGTGCCGTCAGTTCAAAACGGCAACCGGCTGCCCCAAAATCCGGTATTTTCCGGCCTCAAATTCCTTTTTCAGCAGTTTGCGGTTTTTCCGCGCTTCCAGAATATCATTCAGCGGCGCACGATACATTTCCACCAGCGTCTGCATGGTCTGAAACTGCAAAGCTGCCTTGCGGCCGCCCAGATTTTCTTCAAGATACCGGTTATAAGCGCCGTCCCGGAAAGCTTTCAGGCTGGCCAGCGTTGACGAACGCATCATTCCCATCCGATAAGCCTTGATCGTCTTGTCACAGGTATAAGCCCAGCTCTCGGGGGTAAAGCCCTCGCCGCCGACCGCCATCCGCAGCTGCAGTTCCATACCGGCCATCCGTAGTTTTTGCACCAGACGCTGGCAGGGATTAACCATGTCTTTCAGCATATTGACGGTCAGCCCCTTGCCGTTTTCCTGCTCCCAGCGGTCAAGAAAACTTCCGGCATTGTAAATTCGCGCCATGCGCGGGCTGTCCGGGGCAATCTCCCGCACTTTCGGCAGCGTCCGGGCAAAAGCCTTAATATCGGCGCTGGTCAGCGGGCTGTTGATGTCCGAATTTATCGTGCGCAGGTCGCTGGCTCCGGTTTTAACTTCGGGTTTGGCTCCGGGAACAAACTCGTCCGCCGGCACCAGTTCTCTGATTCGAGCATAGAAGTCCCCGTCATACGGTACTTTCGGCGCCGCCTTGCGCATAACCGGACGTTCCGGACTTCGGCGGTTTTCCGGCCACATTTCCGGCATCAGCAGATAATACAGATACGGTGACAAAAACTCCAAATCTTCAATATCGGCCAGTTGCGGAGCGATTCGCGTCGGAAATTTGTTTTTGGTTTCTTTAATTCCCGGCATATTCAGAACTTTCTCCGGCATATTCGGCACCGTATGCAGATAAGGGCCGATGTACTGGTAATATTCCGGCGGAATCATTGACAGAATATCAAGCAGATCCTGTTCATGCTCATTCCGCAGACGCCGCTCGGTAGAGCCGTAATCGGTAATCGTCACCCTGAACAGGCTGTCAAACAGGTTGCCGATATCCCAGTGATAATCGTAACGCCGGTTATAACGGGCGTTTTCCACCAGATATTTGCGCTCCAAATCCGCATATTTCGGCAGAGGCTCGTTTAAATCGACTTTGAAATATGCCGCATAATCTGCCGGAGAAGCCTGCACGACCCGAAAAATTCCGGCCGACAAAACCACCCCGGACAGCAAAGCAGCCAGTTTTTTAGTTATTGTCACCTGTCAGTCTGACCTTATAAGTTAAGACGGCTTGTCCCTTGGCCGGAACACTCACTTTCCAGACCGCAGTCGAAGCGTTTTTCTTTTCATGCTTCAGGCTTTCGCCGACAACTTCCCAGTTGCTGTTGAACCCTTGCTCAAAAACCACCGTTTCGGCTTTGTCTTTGGCATTATTGAATTTAATTTCCGCATCTGCCTCGGAAATATTTTTGGCAATGCTTTTAACGCCGGTCACCTTTCCTTTGACCGCAATATCAAACGACTGGCCGATTTTCAGCTCTGCATTGTCGCCCGCCGCCAATTGCTTCAGGCTGCTTTCGCCCAAAAACTGAACTTTGCCGCTTTTGTCGTTTTCATAAAAACGGACCACGCCTTTCGGCAGCGGTTCGCCCAAATTGGAGGCTTTGTCATTCGTCAATTTAAAAATGACGTCAGGATTCTGGCGGACAAACTCGCTCTCCCGCATATTCGGCCACAAATAAAGCGGAGAAGTCAACCGGTATTCTCTGGCAAATTTGACATCATCCTTGCTCAGCAGCGAAACCTGCTTGGACTGTTTGTCGGTAATTGTGGTTTTGAACGGCAGCGTATAGATGTAATAATCGGCCAGAGCTTCCTGCGCCGGAGTTCCCGCCGCACTGTCGGCCATTGCCATTTCCGCATTGCGAACCATTTTTGCCGCATACATCATCGGCATCGCCCGCGGCTGAACCTGGCTTACCAGATTAACATTCCCGGCCACCAGCTGCACCAGAGCATTTTTATAATCGGCACCCGATTCATTGGTCAGCGTAATCCACCCCTTAAGATTCAGACTGTCCGCACCGGTAATGTCTGCCACATAATCGGCTTTCCAGCTCAGTCCGCGGGTCAGATAAGCCAGTTCCAGCCTGTTGTCTCCGGCCTGTCCGGCTTCCAAATCGGCCGACAGAGTCGGTTTTGACGTCAGATTCTCCGGCAGACTGTCAAAAATCAGCCGACCCGGGAAATGCGTCTCAATGCCGTAACTGAACTGCAATATCGGATTGCCGTAATTGCTGTCCAAAATCTTGGCCTGGTCAAACACGGTCGTACCCGTTTTTTCATCATACAAAGCGGTTTTAACCGTTTTGCCGACAGATTCGTTCACAATATTCACCGGCGTCAGCAGATTGTAATTGTAATTCTGCTCAATCACGCTGATTTGGCTGCCCGTCAGCATAGCGGTCTCCGGCATGATTTTTTCGGCCACGCCCTTAAAAGCCACCGAATTGCGTCCGGCATTCAAAGCTGCGGTACGGCTGTCGCGTACAAAGGCCAGATCATTGTTGTAAATGCTGACCGCCACCGCCGCATTGTCTCCGCCTTCCAGAATAATTTCCTTGGCAGAAAGATTTTGCGGCATTGCGGCGCCCGCGATACCGGCCGCCATCAGAAGTTTCACTGTCGAACTTGTCATTTTTGCTCCTTTGCTCACATGTTTTGCCGCTAATATAATCCATAAAAGCACAAAAAAAAAGTGATAAAATAAGATTATTGCTAGACTCGGGAATAATATTCTCCTAATATTGCATCAGATAGATTACAGGCTCAATTGTTTAAGGAGATTTGTTATGGCATGGACTGAGCAAATGGTCGAAGACCTGAAAAAAATGTGGGACGAAGGCTTAACTACCGGTGAAATAGGAAAACGCCTGAACGTTTCCAAAAACTCCATCGTCGGAAAGGTTCACCGTCTGCAACTCCCTGCCCGTCCGTCTCCGATCAAGAAAAAAGACAGCGGCGAAGATACCGCCGAAATTCCGGCCGCCAAAACCGCCAAAGCCGAACCCGCGCCGAAAGAAAAAGAGCACAAAACCGTTGCTCCCGCACCGAAACCCGCGGCAGAGCCTGATCCGGAAGCTCTGCGGGAACGGATTGAAACCATTCGAAATTCCGTTCATGTCGAACATCCCAAAGGCAAACATAAAACCATGCTCACCGACTTGGACAACCACACTTGCCGCTGGCCGATCGGCGACCCCAAAGACGAAAACTTTCATTTCTGCGGCCGCAAAATCAAAATCGGGCAGACTTACTGCGAAGAACACGCCGCTGTTGCTTATGTTAAAGCCACCGGTAAGAAATAGACTTTGTAAATTATTAACCAATTCTGTGTTAATTTAGTCTGAGTAAGTTTAATTTAGGGGATTTGAAAAAATGTCTATGGGGAGTCTTATAGCTTTTATTGCCGGTTTTGTTGTCGTTATCGGTTCCATTATGTCGGCAACCGACAAACCGATGGCTTTCATAGACATCCCGAGTATTATCATTGTCGTCGGCGGTACGTTCGTAGCCTCTTTCATTTCTTATGAAGCCAAAAATGCCGTCGCCGGCTTAAAAATGGCGCTCAGCACTTTCAGAAAACACAAGGATTCCGAAAATTCGCTGAAAGACGAAGTCGGCCGCATCGTCCGCTGGGCTTATATTATCCAGAAAAACGGATTACAAGGCCTCGAAAACGAAGTAACCGACGATTTGCGCAACGAAAACGCCTTTCTCGCCTACGGCGCAGATTTGGTCGTTACCGGTTATACCGGCGCCGAAATCAAACAAATTCTCGAACATATGCTGGAATCTCAGGCCGAACGCAACAAACGCATGACCGACGTTTTAATGAAACTCGGCGGCGATGCCCCTGCTTTCGGTATGCTGGGAACCCTTATCGGCCTGATTATCATGCTCGGCAACATGGCCGGCGATCCTTCGGCAATCGGACCGAGTATGGCTGTTGCTTTGGTTACGACTTTCTACGGTATTATTCTGGCGCGTATCGTCTTCATCCCGATGGCTACCAAAGCGGCCGCGCGCAACGATGTCACCTTATTCAAAAACAATCTCCAGATGGAAGGCCTGGTTCTCCTCGCCGAACGTAAAAGTCCGCGCTATATTCAGGACAAAATCAATTCCTTTGTTGACACCCGGGAACAGTTCTTAATCGACCGCGATATGAACAACACGCCGGCCCAATAAAACTTTGGAGTTTTATCAATGAAAAAGAAAGCCGCAGAAAAAATTGACGAAGACTGGATGTCCACTTACGGCGACATGGTTACGCTGCTGCTGTGTTCCTTCGTCATGATGCTGGCCGCTTCAACGCCCGATGCCGCCAAATATGAACAAATCCAGGCCGGCCTTAACGAAGGTGTCGGCAAACAGGAAAACCAGCCTCGTCCGATTGAAATGATGATGGTTGAGCTCAGTGACGATATCCAGTCTATGGAAGCCGAAGACAAAGTTGCGCTCGGAACCGATGCTCAGGGAATCGTCCTTGAATTTGAGGGAGACACCCTGTTTGATTACGGCTCGGCCGAAATCAAAAAAGAAGCTCTGCCCACACTTAAACGCATTGCCGCCACCCTGCAGTCGGAAAGATATAACAAATTCATTTTTAACATTGAGGGCCATACCAGCGACGAACATTTTTCCAGCGCGCAATACCCGTCCAACTGGGAACTTTCATCCGCCCGCGCCGCATCGGTTGCCCGTTTTCTGGAAAGCCGCGGCATAAACCGCGTCAGACTGCGTACGGCCGGCTTGTATGATGTCTCGCCCAAATATCCCAACCGCGACCCGTTTGGCGAACCGATCCCGCAAAATCGGATAAAAAACCGCCGCGTTGTCATTCATGTTGAACCATCCTACCGCTAAAAAAATCCCCTTCCGAACGAAGGGGATTTTTTTATTTAGCCGTAACCTCGGCACAATAACCGTTACTGCCGGAACTCTCGCTGCTTCGTCCGCACATATCCTGACAGGTATCATAGCTGCCGTCTCCGGCGCCGGTTTCTGATGTGCTGGTGTAGCAATCGCTTCCGCCGGTTTTATAATCACAACAGGATTCCGTGGTATATTGCATCCGCCAGTCACCCCAGCGTTCATTTTGCGTACACCCGGTGCAAGCACTCGTCGTATAATAAGACTTTCCTTTATAACAACGATAACAAACGCCGCCGCAGCCATCATCACCGGATTCCACCTGATAATAGTCGGACGAACATTTATTTCGCTGAGCGTTGCTGTCGGAACACTTGGCTTCACAGGCCGCTCCGATATTGCCGACATTGATGATCGGACGATAATTGACCGTATCCCTGATAACAAAATAAAAACCGCCGGTAATAGAACCGCTGTCTGAACTGGAATTCCCGTATTTAGAACAAAGTTTCGACAGGGTTGTCGTTATGGCATCGCTTTTGCCGCTCCAGAAGCACCCGGGATTTTCAGAATGATAATCACCCCCGTCAGAATTGCAGTAATAATACTTGGCATTACTGCCTTTATTAACACCGTAAGTACATCCGCCAAAAGTGGAAGAAATGTAATTTCCCGACATAATTTTGGCCGTTGAAATCTTTCCCAACGTCGTATTAACGGCAAACATATTATCCAACAGCTTTTTCAGTTGTCCGGCCGAAGGAATAAACCAGTTTGCCCGATTTGTTCCCACCGTCTTATAATTTTTAACCCGTTCATAAAGATAGTTGCTTCCGAGAGAAGCATTTTTCAATATTTCATCAACGGATGTCTTACCGTCCATATCTTCAATCGCCGAATTCTCATCTTCATATATTTTTGTCTGAGCCGTAATAGCCATATTCATCGCAAAATATTGGGTACCGCCGTAACTGGTACTTTCAAACACGCTCCGGTCTCCATCCTGCAAAGCCACGGCTAATATATCCTTGCGGGAATTCGTTACATAAAAAACAACCCCGATGGGCACTTTGTTGGAAATCAGCAAAGAGCTGGTTGAACCGTCCGAATACAAAATATCGCCGACATTAACATCACCGCCGGTCTGGCCGTCGGTACAAAATAACTTATTTATATCATACGGACACCGCACCACGCTCAAACCGACACACTGTTCTTCCGTCTTATTATACCCCATTGTCGCACAATCGGGCGTCGGCGTACAAACCTGCGCATGAGAAGAGAAAAGCGGAAACAAAACCGTTGCAACTCCTGACATTAATCTCATCTGCATCTTTTTCATTTTTTCTCTCCTTAAAAGCAATGGAAAATATCTTTGTTAAACGGACACGCCAATCGATAACTGTTGCCGCATTCTTTAGCCGTGCGAAAATACCCCAGCTTTTTGCAGTCTGTTTCCGGACGCGTACACAAAGTTTCCAAATCCGTTGTTCCGACATTACACCCCAAATCACACCATTTTTGAGAGCAGGCCTCATATTCACAAAAACGCCCTTCCGGACATACGGTCAATTTGCACTTGTTTTCACACCCCTCGGCCTTGCAGGTTTTAAACAAATGCGTTTCTCCGCGCCAGCAACTGTCCGTTCCTTCACCGCCGTAAGTGCATTCTTTATAGCCGTTGCAGCTGTTTTCAACCCGTTTATATTTTATTGTGCCGCAACTGTTGCAAACCAAGGTTGACGCATGATATCCCTGTGCATTCGCCTCGGCTGCCGTATAATCATACCCCTCACAGGGGTTGCAGACACATCCCTTATAACTGCCGTCATAAGGGCAAATAACCGTTTCATCGGTTACCTTTCCGGTCGGGCAACTCACATAATACTCGTTATCTTCACAGGCTCGCCCGTTGTCTTTCTGGCATTTTTTAAAATATTTACCGTCATAGGGACAAGCCTCCGCCGGATACGCCGGCAGTGCACAGGCAGTCACAGCATAACCGTTATTTTTACACCAATCGGTCGCCCCATAACATTTATCGACATATTCATCTCCGTAGGGGCACCTTTTTCCCGCATACGTTCCCGAGGCACAGCTGGAAGCTTTTACCTTATATCCCAGCGAAGCACAGCTCTCCGCAATACTGAAATCCTGATTGCCGAAATCCGTCCGTACAGTTCCGTCAGTAATAAAGCGGACTCTTGCCTCACGTTGAAATCCCTTTAAAGAATAAACAGGCTGCACCAGCAACGGTGCAACCTGAAGCTCTGATTTAAAGGCTTGGTTTTGAGTCATATCTATGAGACGGGTGGCTGAGATGGAAGAATCAAGACTCACACCATACGCCGAAGCGGAATACGGTATGAACATTAAAAATGCTCTAAGGAGAATACTTCTCATCATACACCTCTATAACTAAATCAAAGCTCACCTCCAAATTAACATAATTTACAAAATTAGTCAATATATAATAAAACACCTTTTTCTTTTTTTCTATTCTGCCCCAGCCATTGGATATAAAAAACCCCTCAGCTTAAGCCAAGGGGTGTTTTCTCTCTCTAAAATCTAAAAAACATTGCCGGCCAGCCGAAACTCTCCATTATCATAAACCGCATGAATACAGCCGCAATTGGGAACTTTGGGCTTTTCTACCCCGAAATAACCGAGCAGGTTGCTCATCGTGCCGCCGTGAACGGCCAGCCCGACACACCGATAACCCTCTCCGGCAATCGTCCGCATCGCAGTCAACACGCGCTCCCGCACTTCCCCAATGCTCTCACCCTGAGGAAAACGGACGTCAAGTTTATCTTGTCCCGGATTAAAAACCGCTTCACCGACTTCCTTATAAAGCCGATTAACATCATCAAACGTCATTCCCTCGGCCACCCCGTAATGACACTCCCGCAAATCGGGAAATTTAACCACTTCTATTCCCAAAGGCTTTGCGGCAATTTGCGCCGTATGATAAGCACGGATGAGTGGTGAAGAATAAATAATTTCCAACTTTTTGTCCTTCAGCTTGTCAAACAGACAAGCCGCCTGCGCCCGTCCGGTCTCATTTAAATCCACATCTGTTCCGGAACCCTGCCAGCGCTTCTGTTTGTTAATATCCGTTTCGCCGTGCCGAAAAATATAAAAATCAACCATTTCCATTGTTCCGTATCTGTTAAACCTGATATTCATTGCTTAAATATCATTTTCCGCCTCCGGCGTCAACTTTTCTTTCGCCCTCTCAAAGCAAACTGCAAATGCTTTTCCGACTAACATATTTCCCTCACATCAAGTCTCCGTTAAATGTAAGTTTTTTCCGTAACCTGTAAAATATTTTTCTTGATTACTAATCAAACTCTGCTAATGTTTAACCAGGTTGTATTCCTTAGAAAAGAATACGGCCTAGGGCTTAGAAAACCCTTTTATAAACGCAGTCGCCTGCATAGCGACTTAAAACGTTATATGCCGATTTCTGTCCTTTAGGGCGGATGTCGGCCTAATAAGGCTATGCGCTGAATAAGCCGAGCCGTTTGCGTTTATACGGTTTTCTAACATCCGCCCGCCTTTTCTTAAAGAGCGGGTTTTGTTTTAACTATGACTAAAGGATGTTAATCGTATGAAAAAAATATTTCTAACCTTAGCTTTGATTTTCAGCTTGTCTGCTTGTGCTGTTACACACACACCGGTTATGCATACCATTGAATTAAAAGATATGGACTACTCAAATATCAATAATCTGAAAGAAGGAGAAAGCTGTTCTCTTTCTGTTTTGGGATTAATTGGGCCTTTCGGAGATATGAAACTGACAAACGCGGTTAAAAATGGTCGTATTACTAAACTGACAAATTATGACTATAACTATCAAAACTATATTTTAGCACAACGCTATTGTATCCGTGTTTACGGTTACTAATACGGCAAACAGACAGGGCGATTCGCTCTGTCTGCTCTTTTTTACTTCGGAGAATATAAATATGAAAAAAATTACATTCTTAATATGTTCTATTTTTATCTGTAGTTGTACATCTCATGGAGATAATAACTACTATCAAGGAACAAATACGGAATTTGCATATGCAAGAACTTATGCAAAAACAGTTCCCTCTTCAACAGAAAAAATTTATACAGATACAACGCCTTATCTAGTAAAAAAAGCATATAGAGAAATAGAATGCGAAACGGATAAATTTATAAAAACAATTAGCTGTCACTATAGTTTCACCTCATCCAAAACAGGTGATGAGTATGCTGTTAATTCCCTTTTGATAAGTGCAGACAGCCAAACAAAAAAAATAAAAAGAATATACACAAGTATAACATCATCAAACTATATTACTTTCATAAGCGCAAACGATAGCGAAGGGAAATCAATAAAAGTAACAAACGGTCCACTACTAGGAACCGCTCAATTAGGAATTGGCTTACCTTATTACAAATCTCACCAAAATACAGGAACAGAAATAAGAGTATATTCGTCTGTTGGACATTTTGACGTAAACATAAAAGATTATGAGATACAAGCAATTTTAAAATACATAAAAGATAATTTTAAAATATAATTATTTAAGCCGGAGTTAATCTCCGGCTTTTTTGTTGTCAAATCCAACCACATTCTTCTACACCACAAAAAAATCATATAACACAGCAACTCTACTTGGTTTCGTTGCACCCTTCCAGTTTCTCCATATAAAAACCCCCTCTGTTAAAGAGGGGGTTTTTATATGGAGCGGGTAACGGGAATCGAACCCGCATTAAAAGCTTGGGAAGCTCTCGTTCTACCATTGAACTATACCCGCATTGCCTTATTTAGATAAAACAAAACTTTTCATTTAGCAAGCACTTTATTCAAAAATCACCAGCATCACGCCCAAAATGATTAAAATAAAGCAAAACATTTTTTTCAAAATAACCTGCGGCGAAATCTTTTCCATCAGCGGAACCCCGAATTTCTTCAGCAGCAGATAAGCGAATGCCAGCATAAAAATCGGCTGGGTAGCATTCACGGAAATCAGCGTCACCGGCGACAGGCCGGACAAAGCATAAACCCCGCAAACCATACCGAGAAAACAAATAAATTCATTGACGACAAACAAACGGCACTTTTTCAAATAAGGCGGAAAATTCCTGACAATATCTTTCCGCCAAGGCTTCACCAACAGAAACGCCAACGGAATCATTCCGGAAATCACCCCGGGAAATATTGCCAGATTTATCCAGCTCAAATCCTCAATCAGCGTATATTTTTTCAAAACTTCGGCAAAAGCCACCAACAACGAAGCCAGAACCATATAATAGAAAGCGCGGTTAAGCTTGGGAATTTTCCGCCCCTTTATGCTCAAAGCTACGGAAGACAGAATAATCACCGCAAAACCGACATATTGCGCAAAATCAAGCTTGTCGCCCAGCCAAAAATAACTCAGCAGCGGCACGCTGACCTGCCCCAAAGCAAACAACGCCGCTACAATTGACGGATCAATCACTTTCATCGCCAGATAATAAGGATATAAATATCCAATATAAATTGCCGCCAAAATCAAATAACAGCCCCACACCTCGGGCGACGGCATGGTCGGCGTTCCCAAAAACAGCAAAAGCGGCAAAAACAGAGCATTGGATATCGAAACATAAAAAACCATCGTCGTCGGATGCTTGAATGTCCGGTTCGACAAATGACTCTCAATAATCACTGCCATTGCAGCAAAAATCGGCATTCCGAAAGCGGCAAGAAGAAACTCCATCTGTCCCTTTCGTTAATTTTGAGCCGCGTTTTTAATGGAATTGATGAAATTGGTTGCGTTGTTGACAGCCGTTTCGTTCAGCCCCATAGATTGCAGCGTCAATTTGCGAATGCAGTCGTTGGCCACGTCCTCGGCTGTTGCTTTGACACCGAGGCCGGACGTAAACAGCGTTCCGTTGGCAGCCCGGGAATTTATTTCATTCAGCATACAGGCATTAAGCTTGGCCGTGCTTGAACTGTTCTCGTTTAAAAGCAATGTGTTAAAATCAATATTATTGCAGGCACAAACCTCAACAACGGCAAATAAAGCAGCAATTAATCGATATCTCATATTTTATCCTATCTTAAACTTGTACCTTCACTTTTTGTCAGTAACGATTGAGCATTGCGAAAAGCCATATTCTGAGAAAAAGCATCTGTCATTTCCAATTTAGCCAAACAATAGCGGGCTGCTTTCTGGGCTGCCGCCGTATTTCCCAGGGAAACAACCCGGCCGTCTTCTGTCATCTGATTAATTTCGTCACGCAAACAGGCATTTAGCTGCCCATGCGGCGATAACGGAGTTTTGTTCTCTTTAAACAAGGCACAGCCGCTTATTGCTATTGCAGCCATAACAGTTAAAATTATAGTCTTCATTTTTTTCTCCTGAAAATAATGAAATAGCCATAGCATAAATATATTAATTTATTGCAAATAAAATTTTGCATTTTACAAACTGATACCTGTTTTTAGGATAAACAGCAAACTAAAAAAAAGCCCCGAAACGGAGCTTTTTACAGGCATATCGGTTAAAATGCCACCGCAGCCCTGACAAAGTTGCTCCTATACGGCGTAGCTTTGCTCTCTTGGCCTGTTGTCGACCAGGCGCTCTCGGTAGAATACTCGCTTGACGTCCAATAACTGATAACACTTCCCGACTTGGAAAACCTGTCTCCCCCCACCAACTCCAAAGAAGCCTCAACATAAGTTACAACACTTTTTAACGCCGTCCATTCTTTGATACTGGGCAAAAACCATTTTCCCCTTTGGCAAAAATCCTTTGTACAGCCAGTAGGCAAATAAGTGTTTACCTCTTTTGCCGGCTCATAGCTTCCGCCACATGAGGTCTTTAATAAAATATCGGTAAAATTCCGCCCGGCCCCCTCACAAAGTTGAGGATGCCACCCATCAGTACAATCCGGAATAGACGTATTGCAAGTCGAACTAGACCAAACATAAGTTTTACTGCTAACATCACGCAAAGCAATAGCTAATCTATTTTCAGCATCAAAAACAACGCCAATCGGTGTTTTACCGGCTTCATAACCGTCAGAAACCGAACCGTCGCCATATAATATCGAACCAACTTTAACCTCGGCACTTGCTTTGCTGCAATATAATTTGCTCAAATCAAACGGGCACTTTAAAATATTTTTTGCTCCTGCGCAATCTGAAGAAGATTGTACATATCCTAATTGCTCACAGGTCGGTGCAACAGCACAAGTCGCTGCCTGCGCCGCCGGAACAAAAGCAATCAGGGCCGGCAGAAATACCCCGAAATATTTTTCACATCTTTTACTCATTATTTTTCTCCTCAAATTAAATTAACGCTATTTCCCTTAAGAGCGAAAATTGAGGCTATGCTCATTTAACCAAACAAGACAAAGCTCCACCGCACCAGTAATTATCCAAATCCAAATATCCTGTCGCACAACCGACAGCACAATATTTTTTAGAACAACTCTCATATTCGCAGGTATTGCCGGCCGGACAGCTGGCCAAAGTACATTTATTCTCACAGCAAGATCTACAGGTATCAAATTTCTGAACTGCCCCCGAGTAACAGACCTTCGCTCCGGCCTCACCGCCGCAGTCGCAAGTTTTGTAACCTGAGCAGGCATTCTCCGTTCTCTTGTACTTAATCGTGCCGCAAGAATTGCACACCTCGCCCGGAACATAACCCTGGGCACTTGCCTGCGCTGCCGTATAGTCATACCCCGAACACGGATTGCAAATACATTTCTTATAGCTCTCGTTATAAGGGCAACTCTGATTGATGTCGCCGACTTTCCCCGCCTCACAGGTCAGACTGTAGCCAAGTTCCTTACAAGCACGGATATTATCCGTTTCGCAGGATTTATAGAGAGACGATTTATAAGGACACGGATTAGCCGGATACTCCGGCACAGAACAGGATGTAACATGATAGCCGTTGTTCTTACACCAGATATCGGGATCGATACAGTCACGAACAAATTTGCTGTCATAAGGGCATTCGTCATCTTTGATATACCCGGCCGGACAACCGTTATGAACATAACCGGCTTGCTTGCACAAATCATCTGTGGAGAATTCTGTGTAACCGAAATCCAATTCACCGTCACCGACAATAAATTTAACATTGGCAAATTTAGGATAATATTTCAAAGGCTCTTGCCTCTGCAAAACCAATCCGGCAAAGGAAGAAGGAACAGGCCGCTTAGGAATTGCGGCGGCCTGAGGCCGTGATTCAAAGGTTTGGTTTTGGCTTGTATCTACGAGGGAGGCATACGCGGAACTTAACGAAGCGAACGATGCCGTCGGATAAACTAAAAAGAATACCGATGACAGATAGATAGTTTTGCTGATTATTCGCATAATACACCTCACAAATATAACTGAATCAAAGCCTAAATGTAAGGTAACATATTATTTAAAATTTGTCAATACGACATTGGACGATTGCTTTCTTTTTTCTAAGTTGATTAGACATTTTGAACTAAGAAAAGAACCGGCACCTACATGAATAAGCAAAGATGTTGCAACACTCGTCACAGACAAATTTGTCAATATCTTTAAAAGCCTTGCTGCGATTCGGATTGAGTCGCACTTTTTATCCGCTGCGGAGCATTTTTTAATGGATTTTTGAGATTTAACATGCTATAAAGCGCGCATATAGAGATTCTATATTGAGTTTAACCGAGCCGGAAGATTAGGCCTTAAATCGTCTTAATCTGAGGCTCTTTTTGTGTTCTAAACATATAAGGAAAATAACTTATGTCAGAAGTCAAAATGAAAATGATGGACGGTAACGAAGCCGCTGCTTCCGTTGCCCACCGCATGAATGAAGTCTGCGTTATTTACCCGATTACCCCGTCTTCTCCGATGGGCGAATGGGCTGATGCGTGGTCTGCCGCCAAACAGAAAAACCTGTGGGGCGTCGTTCCCGAAGTTCAGGAAATGCAGTCTGAAGCAGGTGCTGCCGGCGCTTGCCACGGTTCTATTCAGGCCGGTGCCTTAACCACCACCTTTACCGCTTCTCAGGGCTTGCTCCTGATGATCCCGAACATGTATAAAATCGCCGGTGAACTTTCTCCGTTCGTTATGCATGTTGCCGCCCGTTCCCTGGCTTATCATGCGCTGTCCATTTTCGGTGACCACACTGACGTTATGAGCTGCCGCCAGACCGGCTTTGCCATGCTCTGCTCCAACTCCGTTCAGGAAGCGCACGACATGGCCGCCATTGCTCAGACTTCAACGCTGCGCAGCCGTGTTCCGTTCATGCATTTCTTTGACGGTTTCCGCACCTCGCATGAAATCAAAAAAATCAAACTGCTTTCCGACGACGATCTGCGCGCCATGCTCGAAGGCGTTGACTACTCTTTCAACGCTGAACATGCTCTGCGTCCGGAATCTCCGGTCATCCGCGGTACGGCTCAAAACCCTGACGTCTTCTTCCAGGGCCGCGAAGCTTCCAACCCCTTCTACAAAAAAGTTGAAGGCATCGTTCAGGAAGAAATGGACAAGTTCGCTAAAATCAGCGGCCGCCAGTATCATGTTGTTGATTACGTCGGCGCGGCTGATGCCGAACAGGTTATCGTTATTATGGGTTCCGGCGCCGAAACCGTTGAAGAAACCATTAACTATCTGAATGCCAACGGCGCCAAACTGGGCCTGTTGAAAGTTCACCTGTATCGTCCGTTCCCGGAAAAATCTTTCCTGAAAGCTTTGCCGAAATCAGTCAAAGTCGTTTCCGTTCTCGACAGAACCAAAGAATCCGGCTCCACCGGCGAACCGCTGTACCTTGACGTTGTCGCCACTTTGACGCAGGCCTTTGCCAACGGCGAAATTGCCAATATGCCGAAAATTCTCGGCGGCCGCTATGGTCTGTCTTCCAAAGAATTTACCCCGGGCATGGTCAAAGCCGTTTATGATAACGGTTCTGCCGCCAAACCGATTAACGGTTTCACCGTCGGCATTAACGATGACGTTAACAAAACGTCCCTGCCGTTTGACGATTCGATTGACACCGAACCCAAAGACGTTGTCCGCGCCGTATTCTACGGTTTGGGCGCAGACGGTACTGTCGGTGCAAACAAAAACTCAATTAAGATTATTGCCGAAGACGCCGGTAAATACGGCCAGGGTTACTTCGTTTATGACTCCCGCAAATCCGGCTCTATGACCACTTCTCACCTGCGTTTCTCGGATAACCCGATTAAGTCGGCTTACCTGATTAACAAAGCGGACTTTGTAGCTTGCCACCAGTTCCCGTTCATGCGCAAGGTTGACATCCTGAAAATCGCCAAACCGGGCGCAACTTTCCTGTTGAACGCTCCTTACGGCGCCGATGAAGTATGGAATCACCTGCCGATTGAAGTTCAGGAAGAAATCATCAGCAAAAAGCTGAAATTCTACACCATCAATGCGGTTGAAGTTGCTCGCGAAACCGGTATGGGTCAGCGCATTAACACCGTTATGCAGACCTGCTTCTTCGCCATTTCCAACATTCTGCCGAAAGATGAAGCTATCGCGCAGATTAAGAATGCGATTAAGAAAACCTACAGCAAAAAAGGCGACGCCATCGTTCAGAAAAACTTCCAGGCCGTTGACGCCTCTCTGGCTCATCTGCACGAAGTTAACTATCCTGACCATGTCACGTCAACTTTCCACCGCTCTCTGCCGGTTCCGGCCAATGCGCCTGAATTCGTTAAAAAGCTGACCGGTGAAATCATTGCCGACCGTGGTAACGAACTGCCGGTATCTGCTTTCAGCGAAGTCGTTGACGGAACCTGGCCGACCGGAACCACTCAGTACGAAAAACGCTGCATCGCTACCGAAATCCCGGTTTGGGATCCGGAAACCTGCATCCAGTGCGGCAAATGCTCTCTGGTCTGCCCGCACGGCGTTATCCGTATGAAAGTCGCTTCGGAAGAAGAACTGAAAAACGCGCCGAAAGGTTTCAAATCTGCCGCTTATAAAGGCAAGGAATTTGCCGGTAAACAGTTCATTTGGCAAATGTCTCCGGAAGACTGCACCGGCTGCGGCATCTGCGTCAGCGCCTGCCCGGCTAAAAACAAAGCCAATCCGGAACGCAAGGCCATCAATATGGACCACATTGAAAATCATCTGGAAGAACAGGTTGCCTGCTGGAACTTCTTTGAAACTCTGCCCTACGTCAAACGTACCGAAGTTGTCAAGAACCTGCCGAAGACCACTCAGCTGATTCAGCCCTTGTTTGAATTCTCCGGTGCCTGCGCCGGCTGCGGTGAAACGCCGTATGTCAAACTGTTGACCCAGCTGTTCGGTGACCGCATGGTTGTCGCCAATGCGACCGGATGTTCTTCAATCTACTCCGGCAACCTGCCGACCACACCGTATGCCAAAGACGAAAAAGGCCACGGTCCGGCTTGGGCAAACTCTTTGTTTGAAGACAACGCCGAATTCGGTCTGGGCATGAGATTCTCCATCGACCAGCAGACCCATTTTGCCAAGACCCTGCTTGAGGGGCTGAAAGACAAAATCGGTGCCGAACTGGTTGAAAAAATTCTCGCTAACCCGCAGGCCACCGACGTTGAAATCGATGACCAGCGCGCCAATGTCAAAGCTCTGCGCGACAAGCTGGCCGGCATCGACACCCCTGAAGCCAAACACCTGAACAAACTGGCTGACTACCTGATTAAGAAGTCAGTCTGGATTCTGGGCGGCGACGGCTGGGCTTATGATATCGGCTTCGGCGGTCTGGATCATGCGATTGCTTCCGGCAAAAACATCAATATCCTGGTTATGGATACCGGTGTTTACTCCAATACCGGCGGTCAGCAGTCTAAGGCTACCCCGATGGGTGCCAGCGCCAAATTCGCGACGGCGGGTAAATCTCTGCCGAAAAAAGATCTGGGTATGATTGCCATGTCTTATGGTAATGTTTATGTTGCCCAGGTTGCTTTCGGTGCCAATGATGCTCAGGTCATCAAAGCCATGAACGAAGCTGAAGCTTTTGACGGCCCGTCCATCATCATTGCTTACTCGCACTGCATTGCCCAGGGCTTCAACCTGGCTGACGGCTTGCAGCACCAGAAGAACGCGGTTGAAACCGGTTCTTGGCCGCTGTTCCGTTACAACCCGGAAAACATTAAAGAAGGCAAAGCTCCGCTGACTTTGGATTCCAAAGCTCCGAGCAAACCTCTGTCAGACTATATGTCTAACGAAACCCGTTTCCAGGTTGTCAACAAGATGAATCCTGAACGTTATGAAACCTTGTTGAATAAGGCTCAGGAGAACGTTAAAGAAAAACGTTCCTTGTATGAACACATGGCAGAATTTGCCATTAAGGAAGGCGCTGAATAATCAGCTTTCCGCCAACAAAAATACCCCGAAGCAATTCGGGGTATTTTTTTGTTATCAAATATTGACTATCCAAAAAAAACATACCATCCTATAATATATTAATATTTCTAAACAACAAAGGAAGCTGACATGAGTGATAACAGCCAAAACGATGAGACCCCACTCACTCCGGAACAACAGGAAAATGATTTTATCTCTATTCTCGGAGAAAAAAACTTTGACAAAGCAAAATACCGCCTTGACGCCCAGAAACTGCAAAACATCGGTATGCCTTTGGATATACTTGACCCGATGGCTTACAAAAAAGACGATGATAATGATAATGATAAGAATAAGAATAAAAACAAAAACTCAAGAAACACTGACCAGCCGGACTATAAAGGCGACGGCCTTTCATTCATTTCGGAAGAAAAAAACGGAAAACTTTTCGGCCGCGGCAGCAACGGTGAAACATTTGAAGCTAAAAACTATGAGGAACTGAACAAACTCATTGCCGGCTCTTACAAAAAAGAATATGAAAAACGCCCCGACAAAGGAAAAAACAGCATCGTCGAATATCATACTTCCGATAAAAATCCCCAAAAGATGGCCGCTTTCGCAAAAGCTTTCATTAATGAGGGTATTGCCGTCGGCGGAGATGTTCCTCAAGATCCCAAATTCTGGCAAAATCTGAAAAAAGAATATCTGAACAACCCCGAACACTCCATTGATAATTGGCAGCACCTTACCTGGAAAGTTCCCCCTCAATATATGGGAGAGATGAAAAATGAACACTCGCTTTCACCAACACAAGCAACAAACCCCCGAGCAGCTTCTGGATCGTTCATCAAACAATTGCGCAACGGAAACAACCCCAAACTGACTCCGCAGCAAAACAAACCACAGCAACGGTCAAACGGCAATCAGCCGCTTTCCGTACAGCAGATGATCGGCAACGGTTATCAACGCTGAACAACGAAATACCCCGAAACAATTCGGGGTATTTCGTTATTTCCTTATGACTGAATATCCTCTCAGCCCATTTCCTGATATCACCATATTGCAAAAAAAAGAGAGAGCGGCTCGCTCCCTCTTTTTCTTACCGGTATATCAATAGCGATATAAGGTCAAAACATGAGCCAACGCCGCGTAACGCGTCCGTTCCGAAGAGGTCATTTTTTCAGCCGATTTGCCGCCCAGCGTTTTGAACTCCTTGCGAAGTTTTTCCACACCGTCGGCATCTCCCGGCAGCAAATCGGGAAAAGCGGTCAAAACAACATCCGTCGGCGAAACGGCAGTATAACGGCCGAAACGACGCGGCGGCAGCAGACACTCGGCCGGCTCCTGCCGCACCTCTGCATTCTCCGCTGCTGCGGCAACTTGTTCCGCCTCGGCATTGCCGGTTTCCTCATCCGCAGGACTTTCCTCGGCAAGCGGAAGCTCGCCTTCGCCCGAAGACTCATTGTCTTCCTCATTGGCTGAATTATTCACTCTGTGCTGTCTGATACCGATGATAACCAGAATCAAAATACACAACAACAATCCCGGGATTGCCCACTCATGCAAAAAATTTACGATTGTTTCCATGACTTTAATTTTTTTGAAGTTTATTAATAAGGATATTTTCCGGTTTTGAACCATGTGTCGAGGATACCGTTGACCATGGTATTCATCTGATAACGCAGATAAGCCGCCGAACTGCTCTCCCAGCCGTTGCCGGCTTTGTTGCCGTCCAAATCGCAGCCGGTAATTTCAATTTTGCGGCTGTTGACCAAAGGCAGCGCATCAACCTTGGAAACGCCGATCAGCTCCCACTGTTCCGGATGTTGCAAACAGAACGCGTATCCCTTCATGAAATACTTGCGCACCACGCTGAAGGCCCCTTCCCGCGACGGAAAGCTGTTCTGCTTCTCCTGCGGCAGCGGAAATCTCCCGTTATTCCAATCCGTAAAGCAGCTCAACACATTGCCGACGACAATATCAACGCCGTAGCCCGAAGTCAGACTGTCCACGTCAAAAAGTCGGTCGCAAAGCTGCGCCACCGGTGTTTCAAACGCCAGAAAATGAACATCTCGCATGGCAAACGCAAATTTCTGCACAGCCGACAGAGAATGCCCGGCTTCCGTCAACAGTCCGATACGCGGACAATCCAGTTTTGACAGCCGTTCCGAGCCGCATATAATCTGTTTCAGCTCGGCAATTTTTCCGCCGTAAACCAGAGCCTCTTTCAGCAAATTTCGCCGGATATAGGCCTCATCGAACCCAAGGCTTACCAGAAGCTGAGCATAAAGCAGCGCTTCCGATGTGCCGGGAATTTTCTGCCCGGTTGACGGTGCGCTCCCCAGCAAAATGATTTCCGGCGCTTTGTGTTCGGGTTCCGGATACTGCCGACGGTGTTTCATAATGATTTCCCCGGCATACTTGACAATCCGCGGATAACCGCCGAACACCACCAAAGCATCAAGTTTGGGGAGATTGTCAATTCCGAAACTGTCAACTTGCACAAGCGCGCCGTTAAGCGTGCAGGCATAGCGGATCGGATACTCCTGACTGTAAGTCGCCCATTTTTGAAGCGCCAGAATTTCTGACACTTCGGCACTGGTAAGTGCCTGAACTTTTTGTTGTTTCATATCAATAAAAATTAAAAGTGAAGACATAAAGCGACAGGCACTTGAAAATCCTTATAAAAAAGTTCAACTTTTTTAAGTCAAATTCCAATAATACCCATCATAATTAAATTTAGGTTTCCACGTTATCATAATCGGTCAAATATAGCAAGACAAATTTAGACAAATTGGAACTTATCAGCAAAACAAGACTTCCGCTTTGTTCCGCATACCTTTTCCGGCGAATCGTCTGCCGATTCGCACCTGTTCCAGATTGCCTCAGGCCTCCTTCTTTCCGGTTTGGGAGCCCTGTTTTTATCCTTTGAAATCGCAAAAACAAAACGACACAACTTTATATTGAAAATAAGATTTAAATTCTGTGGGTTATTTGAAAATTCTCAAAAAATTACTATCTATTGCTGATATTAATAGACTCATAAAATATTCAAATTTAGGATAAAAAAATGACAGAAAATACATCACAACCGGCTGCTGAATTTAAAGCCGACTTTAATGACTTGAATTATTTCAAAAACATTTATCATCAGGAATATATCAGAACCGCCCATCAGAGCGGCAAAAAATATCGCAGTCTGAACGGCGCCGTTCAACGGGCTGTCGTCGAAAAGGCCATGCTCCGCACCGAAGCTTATAAATTCTCCCGCTACGGACAGGGCGAATTAAACGAGCTCACCCCGGAAAAGCGTAAAGAGCGCACCGAATTCATCTTCCAAAAATACTGCACTTTTTATGCCTACAGCGACGAGAGCCGGAAATACCGCCGCGGCCTGCAGGACATTCTGACCGAAGAGCAGACTTTTCTTTACCTCCACCCGATGGAAAAAGACCGCGCCAGTGCCCGGCGGGAAAAAATCCGCCAAATGGCACAGGAAATCGATGCCGGACAGTATCGCGGTTACGACATCACCCGTTTCTACCGCCAGCGTCAGGGACAGGAACTGTAAAACGTTTTTCAAAAAGGAACCGAACGGTTCCTTTTTTCTTTCCCTTTACAAAAACATATTGCTTTTTTCCTCACCCGCGTCTATCTTATCTTTAGACAAAATAATTTTTCTTTCGATTATTAACCCTAAAAAATACAGTCATGAACAAAATGCCTATCCTGGAAGCTACGCTTCCCGCCCGGGATGAATGCCTGTTCCCGACTCAGGCCGATGCCCGTCACCATTTTGCCCGCTTGCACCTTTTCGGCAAAATCTCCTGCGGCATAGCCTACACCGACAACAACGAATGCGAATTGGTTTGGCTGATGCAAACCCGAGACGGACAACACTATCCGCTCCAGGCTTTTCGCAGCAAAGTTCCTTACAACGGTAAAATCATTCGTTTCCGTCAGGAAAACATCGGCAATTACATCGGACGCGAAAATCATTTTTACATCCTCTGTGATGATGATTTTCTCGGCCTGACCATTCGTGAAGTTGCCGTCTATGCCGACCAGCAGGACATTCACGCTCTTTATGCCATGGATAACATCGCCTACGAAGACATTTCGCTGGTAAAGGTTTTTTCCATTTTGCCGCAGCGAAAATTCCTGTTTGTCAGCTGGCTGATTAACCGCTGTGATCATACCGGAGAATTCCGTCCGGCTTTCATCGAAGACACCATCATTCATCGGGGCTTCGACCCGACAAACATTACCTGGGAAACGATGACCGCCGGCGACACCTTCATGCATTTTGACGAAAAGTTCCGCGTTGCCTATGACCGCAACACCGGCTGGTTTTTCAACAAAGTCTTTCACAATCCTTATATGCGGATTGTCAAAAGCAACATCTGAACAAAAGAGGGGAAATCCCCTCTTTTGTTTTAAGCCTCGTTTTTTAATTTTTCCGGATTAAGCCCTTCCAGTTCAGGCAAAACAAATCGCCCGTCCTTGCGGACCAAGATCCCGTCCAAATAAATTTCACCGCCGCCGTGCGCCGCATCCTGCATCTGTATCAAATCCCAGTGCACGGACGAACTGTTGCCGTTCGGCGCTTCGTCATAAGAATTGCCGATAGCCATATGAAACGACCCGCCGATTTTCTCGTCAAACAAAATATCCAAAATCGGATGCGTAATACCCGGATTAAGTCCGAAAGCAAATTCCCCCATATAACGGGAGCCGGCATCTGTCTCTAAAATATCCTGCAGCTTGTCATTGTTGGCCAGAGAAGAAGCCTCCGTAATCCGCCCGTCTTTAAACACCAGCCGTACATTGGAAAAGAAAATACCGTTATATACCGTATCGGTATTAAACTGCACCACCCCGTTAATTGAATTTTTAACCGGTGCGGTATAAACCTCGCCGTCAGGAATATTGACCTCACCGCAGCATTTTATTGCCGGAATCCCCTTAATGGAAAAAGCCAAATCCGTCCCCGGCGCAATTATTCTCACTTTATCCGTCCGCTCCATCAGCTCTTTCAGCGGCGTCATCGCTTCACACATTTTGGCATAATCCACCAAACAGGCGTCAAAATAAAAATTCTCAAACGCCTCCACCGACATTTTTGCCAACGCTGCCATGGCCTGATTGGGATAACGCATCACACACCAGCGGGTCCGGGGCACCCGTGTCGAACGATGAACGGGATTATAATAATGCTGCATATATAAAGCCATCTGCCTTTCATTAACATCCGACAAAGCAAAAATATCGTCATAACCGCGCAGTGCAACATAAACGTCGCTTGAAGCCATCTGCTGCCGGTATGTTTCTCCGAATGCTTTCATCTGTTCTTCAGAAGCATTGTCAATCACCGCTTTCAACAAATGCTCGTCATTGTAAAAATAAAAAGGCACACCGCCCAGCTCGGTCGCTTTCCGAATAAAAATTTCCATTAAATCCAAAACCGCCGGCCCGAAAGCTTCAATATAAATCTTTTCGCCTTTTTTCAGTTTGACCGAATTTTTAAGCACATTTTCAGCCAGTTGATATAATCTGTTGTCTTTTTGCATTTACATTCCTTTGTTTAATCAGTATTTCAGCCTGTCAATTAAGCATTTTGAGATAAACAGTAAGAATTAAGGGAGAAAAAAGCGGAGTGTACAAGAAAGTACATGAGCATTTTTTCCACCCGCAAATTCTGTACCAGTTATCCATAGCCCTCCCCGAAAAATGGTTTATATGAGATAAACAGTAAGAATTAAGGGAGAAAAAAGCGGAGTGTACAAGAAAGTACATGAGCATTTT
>ENA-UONU01000026-UONU01000026.1-human-gut-metagenome-genome-assembly--contig:-CS51-NODE-26-length-195200-cov-12.015758_pt1 | contig 195200 bp, 118 predicted proteins | sample MGYA00242462_ERZ724009 | MGnify/ENA metagenome assembly ERZ724009 | reverse complement strand
TGCCCGGCTTCCGTTTTATCACGTCCTCATGTTTTTGGTGGCAGTCGCTTATCTTGATGTTAAACAACCATTCAAAACCTTTGGATAAATCCACCAAATAGGCAGGCTTTCCGTTCTGATAAACGATGTCTTTGGAGAGGAACAGACCGCTTATCATTTCCATGATGTCGATAAGAGCTGTTTTGTCTGCAAGAAAAAGAGGAGAAAGAGCTTGTTTATTAATGCGTTGTTGTAGCTGTTCCGGGTATTTGATGCGCCATTCAACAAGGCGTATTTCGGTGTTTAAAAGTTCTATCGCTTCATCAATTAGATGCAAAGAGGGTATTTTTTTCTTGCTCAAACCGTGTGCGATACGATTTAAGACGATACAAGCCAAAAGAAAAATAGCGGAGTAGTACGCTATAATCCTGTTCGTTAATACTGAAATCAGTTACGTGGGTAGCCAATTCATTGATAGCTTCTGTTAGTTCATTTGCAGAAACTTTGCATTGTGAGTATTCCGACAATAGGCGGAAAAATCTCTGTTCTAATAAATTCTTAACCATTAGGCAATAAATTACACAAAATAAAATCCAACCCTAACCTTAAAAAGTCAAGATTGGATTTTGCAAACAATAGTATTTTAAATCTCAAATTTGATATTATTCAAACGTTCTACCGCTTCCGGGTCATAATGGGAATAGAAAGCCGTTTGGTCTTTATCCAATGACTTGATTTGGTTCATGTCATCATCGGAAAGCCGGAAATCGAAAATGTCGAAGTTCTGTTGCATACGTTCCTTGTGCAAGGATTTGGGAATACAGACAATCCCCCTTTGGATAAGCCAGCGTAAGGCAACTTGAGGTATTGATTTTCCATATTTCTCTCCTATGTTTTTTAGAGTATCGTTTTGGAAGAAGCCGTTTTTCCCTTCTACAAATGCTCCCCAAGATTGAAGCTGTACACCTTTGCTTTGCATTAGCTTTTGGTATTCGTTGTGCTGCCAAAATATATGTGTTTCTATTTGATTGACGGCAGGAACTATTCTATTATGCTGAACCAAATCAACAAGACGGTCAGGGAAGAAATTGCATACCCCGATGGCACGTATTTTACCATCTTCATAAAGTTCTTCTAAAGCTCTCCATGCACCATAATAATCTCCCAGCGGTTTATGGATAAGGTAAAGGTCAAGATAGTCTAATCCCAATCGTTCGAGTGAACCGTAGAATGCACGTTTTGCACTCTCATAGCCGGCGTCTTGAATCCAAAGTTTGGTAGTTATAAACAGTTCTTTGCGTGGAATATCACTATTCCTGATAGCTTCTCCAACGGCTTTTTCATTCATATATGCCGCAGCAGTATCAATCAGCCGATAACCGACTTTTAGGGCATCCGTAACACATCTTTCGCAATCTTCGGGGGCAATCTGATAGACACCGAATCCCAATAAAGGCATTTCAATCCCGTTGTTTAATTTTGTAAACTCCATAATTATTAATTATTTGATTTGTAATTACTTGAAAAAATGGTGATAAACGATAATAATGTGAAGATGAAGCCGATTAGCATGGCTGTGTGGCAAATAGCAACCATATCTGCTGTATGGGTTGTACAAGCTACCATTACAGAAAGCCCGACAGAGCATCCTATCTGATGTGCCGCATTGACCACCCCGGATGCCGCTCCTGAGTCTTCAGGTCGTACTTCTTGTATTCCAAGATTTGTAAGAGGGCTCATCACCAATCCCTGCCCAAATCCAATCAATATCATCGGTATGCCTATTCCCTGCCAATAACCGCTCGTAGTATTTAAATAAAGCATGCCTATAAATCCGGTTAGCATCAATACAAAACCCCCGAACAGAGTTTTTTTATCTCCCCAGCGCCTTACTGCCCGTGGAACCTCTATTGCACCCCAAAAAGTAAATAGGGTTAAAGGAAAAAACGCAATACCCACCCATAAGGGCGAAAACATAAAAACCTCTTGTAGATATTCAGACACGAAGAAATAAAATCCCATCATCGCTCCGGCAAATAATATGCGGGCTATGTTGGCACGAGTGCGGGGCTTGTTGAACAGACGCAAAGGCATAATGGGAGCTGTGGCTTTTGATTCAATTCGCATGAACAGAAAAAGGGAAATGCAGGAAACTATCAGCCATAGCCATATATTGCTTGCCCCATTAATGGCATAGACAAAGCTGAAAATGCCTATGACGGAAGCAATCGTTCCATAAATGTCAAAATACCCCTTGGAATGTTTTTTGTTATTTTTGTTAAGCATTTTCATTGAAACAATAAGCATGAACATAATAAGTGGAAGATAAATAAAAAATCCATATCTCCAAGAAAAGAAACTGGCTAAAGTTCCGCCTATAACCAAACCTATGCACATACCCAAACCAGAAATAGAACTGTGCCACGCTATTGCTTTTATACGTTCTTCGCCAGTGAAGTAGTCCATAATCAAAGCCAGTGAAGTAGGTGCGAGAATAGAAGCCCCCACGCCTTGAATAAATCGGGAGAAAATCAATATTGTTGCAGATGTAGCGATTCCTGCAAATAATGAACCAATTCCAAAAAGTAAAAGAGACAGGTTCAAGATACCTCGCCTGCCGAAAGCATCACTCAATCGCCCGCCCAATAGCATGAAACATCCCCAAGCCAATACATATGAATTCTGCACCCATGACAATACAGATTGGTTTAAATCCAAATCTTTAGCCATGTTCTCCAATCCTGTAATGACTATCGCCCCATTGATGGCAGTTGCCAAATAGCTTAACAATACAATGGTCAATATGAATTTCTTTTTTATCTCCATATTCTTATTCTTTTTTCGGGTGCAAAATTAGGATGTATCAGGCTTGTGGTCGGTGCAAATACTACGGATAGAATTATAAATTTTATCGGTACAAGGTGGAATTTCTATATTTCAATACCTGTATTGACTGGAAATAAATACCTTTGCTTTAGAATTTTGCAATAAACGATGATGAAAATAACAGAAATAAAGAATATACGGCAATATTGTGATATGATTGGGGCGGAAACATTACATCCATTGGTCAATGTCGTGGATTTCGCAGCACTTCCACCTATCCGTTATATCAATTTGCATCGGAGAGCAGAGTATTATGCCATTTGTTTAAAAGAAAGCAAGCATACGGCTTTAAGGTATGGGCATAGCGTGTACGACTATGAAGAAGGTACACTCGTTTTCATAGCTCCCGGTCAGGTGGTCGGTTCAGAAGAAGATGGTGAATATCATCAAGTAAAAGGGTATGCGTTACTGTTCCACCCTGATTTGCTGCAAGGAACTGAATTGGCACAGAACATGAGGCGTTATTCTTATTTCTCTTACGACATTCACGAAGCATTGCACCTGACGGAGCAGGAAAGGCTGATTCTTGTAGATTGCCTGATACACATACAAAACGAATTGCAGCATTATGATGAGCAAAGCAAATATTTGATTACTGACTACATTAAGTTGGTTCTTGATTTTTGCGTTCGCTTTTACGACAGGCAATTCAAGACACGGACAATAGAGAATCATAATGTCTTGGCTCGGATGGAAAAATTGCTTGATGATTATTTCCTTTCTTCCTTGCCTGTGCAGAAAGGATTGCCTACCGTGCAATACTGTGCCGATAAGCTATGCCTTTCCGCTAATTATTTGGGCGACCTTGTCCGAAAAGTGACCGGAGTCTCAGCTTTGAAACATATTCATCGCAAAACATTGGAAATAGTAAAGTTGCGATTAGATGACCAGTCCAAATCTATTAATCAGATTTCAGAAGAGTTAGGCTTCTCTTCTCCGCAACACTTTAATAATTGGTTCAAAAAAATGGAAGGAAAAACGCCCAATGAATATAGGATACAGGGACATTAAAAAGATTAGTTGAATGAGTTTAGTTTATTCTTTTGTCTATATATCCAAAACGGACTAAACCTATTTCTATTGACAGCAAAGTATGTATGCTGGCGAAAAGAAAAAAAATAGTATTTTTCTTTTCGCCAGTTTTACTTTTATGGTTAGGGGGCATTTGTTACCTTTGCACATGAAGCCCACCACAAAGCGATTTCTTCGTTTTTTTTGTTACTATTTTGTTACCCACTGTTAGTAATATGTGGGCTTTTGTTTTGATAATCAATATTATATTCTGTCATATATATAATATGTGGCAGAATATCATTAACAGTTATCAGCTCTGGAAAAAGAGAAAGAGGGAATCCTAAGCCCTCAGGGTACGGAGCATGTCAAGACATTATTCGTCGTACCCCAGTTTCTTCTCGTTATAATCCGACGCGATATAGGCGGGGCGCCTTTTGGTTTCTTTGAAGATACGTCCGATGTATTCTCCTATGACACCCAATGAGAACAGCTGAATACCGCCCAAAAATAGGATAACTACTATCAAAGTGGGGAAGCCGGCAGCCTGGTCACCGTATATAATAGTCTTTATCAGGAAATAGATGGCGTAGATAAAGCTGGAAATAGAGCAGAGAATCCCGCATACGGTGGCGATACGTAAGGGAGCGGTGGAAGATGAGGTGATCCCTTCGATGGCCAGGTTCAATAGTTTGAAGAAACTCCAGGATGAATGTCCGGCGAGGCGGTCGCCCCGGTCGAACTCTATGCTTTTCTTTTGGTAGCCTATCCAGCAGAATAATCCTTTGGTGTATCGCTCTTGTTCCCGCAGACGCCTTAACGTCAATACGCAGCGACGGTCGAGCAGGCGGAAATCACCTACGTTCGGCAGGATGTCTATCCGGCTCATGTTCTGCAGAATCTTGTAGAAAGCAAGCGACAGCCGGCGGCGCAACCAGCTCTCTTCTCCACGGCTGCGGCGCTTGGCGTAGATGTCGTCATAGCCTTCTTCCCAATATTGCAACATCCGGTCTACGAGCTCGGGCGGGTCTTGCAGGTCGGCATCCATTATTACGCAGCAGTCTCCGGTCGTGTAGTCGAATCCTGCCAGCATGGCGATTTCTTTGCCGAAGTTACGTGAAAGATTTACGAAGTTCACCCTGTTGTCCGTTTGTCTGAGTTGGCGGATGACGTCGAGCGTCTGGTCGCTGCTGCCGTCATTTATAAACAAGATTTCCCACTCATAGGTATCGTTGCGGTTGATAAGCTCTATCAAACGTTGATAGAGAGCGGGGAGCATAGCCTCTTCGTTGTAGACCGGAATCAGTAAGGTTACTTTCTTCATTTCACAAGTGTGTATGATAAATACTTCGCAAATATATTATATTTAAGGAAGCTTTGAACAATATTACTTAAAAAAACATCGATTTGAGTACATCAACCTTTTCGTTTGAAAACGAAGCGCACCAATAAGAAATTGACCGGAATGGCTATGGCGAATACCGGAATAGGAGCGATGGCTTTGGAAAGTCCCAGCCACAGGAAGGTGTTCAGCAGTCCGATGTGCAACAGGTAATTGAATAAATGCGCCCCGCCGAAACCGAACGCTTTGCTCCATGACGGCTTTTTGCCGAACGTAAAGTAGGCGGTAAGGTAAAAATTGGCGATAAAGCTGAGGGCGTAACCGAGGGTGTAAGCTATATTTACATTGATGAATTTTTGCAGTAAGAAGTATATTCCGTAGTGCAGGGCGGTCGCAAAAACGCCCACCATGACAAAACGTATGAATTCGGGAAGTCTTTTTAATTGCTTCATTTTAGGTTTACACTATCATTGAGGCGGCAAAGTTAGGTATTGTTATAGAATAATTCGTATTTTTGCAGCGTGAAAATGTAAAAACGAAAATATATGTCAGACAGAAAGATAGCGTTCTGGTTTATTGCACTGTTAAGTGTGCTCGTATTGGTTCCCTTTTTAGGAGAAACCATTTTTTATTCGAAAGGGGAACCTCGTGAAGCGATAGTTGCGTATACCATGCTGGAAAGCGGTAACTGGATACTTCCGATGAACTATGGAGTGGAAATAGCTTATAAACCGCCTTTTCTTTATTGGACGATAGCCGTTATTTCATCCGTCTTGGGGGGAGTCTCGGAGTTTTCGGCACGTATGCCGTCGGCGCTCGCTTTTCTGGCTATGCAGTTGGTTTTCTTTAGTTTCGTTGCCAAACGTAAGGACGTAAAGACGGCGTTCCTGACCTCTATCCTTCTGTTGTCTTCTTTTGAAGTACACCGCGCGGCGGTAGCTTGCCGGCTGGATATGTTGCAAGTTTCCCTCATCGTGATTTCATTGTGCCTGCTTTTCCGGTGGGACGAGAAGAACTGCAAAGGAATTCCCTGGCTGGCCGTGTTGTTGATGGCATGCGCTACATTGACGAAGGGGCCGGTCGGTTCCATCTTTCCTTGCCTGGGTATCGGTGTGTATCAGTTATTGCGCGGACGTTCGTTCGGAAAGACTTTCTTTTCGCTGCTGGGTATCGGATTGTTATCCCTCATTCCTTTGGGCGTCTGGTTTTGGGCGGCTTATCAGCAAGGCGGGGAATCGTTTGTCAATTTGATGCTGGAAGAGAATACCGGACGCTTTTTCCGGAAAATGTCCTATGCGTCACATGAGAACCCGATATGGTATAACTTCCTGACTATTATTTGGGGATGGATTCCCTGGACTTTGGTACTGCTTATTTCCTTGTTCGGACTGAAATGGAAAAAGATGCATATCCTGCCGGAAGGGGCTTCCGTGGGTGAACGTTTGAAGAAAGGGTGGAACAAATTCCGTTCTCAGTCGCCGTTGCAGCTTTTTGCGTGGGTGGTAATCTTAACGATTTTCATCTTTTACTGCATCCCCAAGAGTAAACGCAGCGTATATTTACTGCCTATCTACCCGTTTATGGGAATGTTGCTTGCCGAATACCTGCTGGCATTGGTGCAACGGGGCGCGAAAGTGTTTAGGATTTCCGCCTGGATTTTTGCTTCATTGGCTATATTGCTTACCGTTACTTTCTTTGCGGTACGTCTGGGAATGATTCCCGAAAGCATTTGGGGCACAGGCAGGCACGCCGCCGAGAATATAGCGTTTACGCATGCGTTGCAGACCGTACAGCTTTCATTACCGAAATGGCTGATTGTGTTCTTGCCGCTTGTGGCTGCTGTCTGCCTGCTGTACATGCTGGTGAAGCGTGCGGATACGCGTTCGCTGTTATATGGCACGGCGGGATGCGTATTATGTATTTTTGTGTCATTGGACGGAGTTTACCAACCCAATATACTGGCGGTGAAGTCGGACAAGCATCTGGCTGTACGCTTGAATGAATTGGAGCCTCAGGGCACGGTATATTCGTATGGCGACTGGGTGAAATTCTATGGCATAAACTACTATTTGGGCGACCGCGTACGTATCTTTGATAGAATGCGGCCTGCCGAGGGGTATGTATTGGTGACGGATGAGCTGCAGGAAAAGTTCTTGCAGGAGAATAAAGATTCCTACCGGTTGGAAGAAGTGCATCGTACTCCTTTGCGCAGTTGTGATTTGCGTAGGAAAGTCATCGTTTATAAATTCAGCAAGAAATAAAATGTGCCCTCGCGAGTTGATTGACAAATATTATCCGGAAGCGGATGAACTGAAACATATTCTGCTGACGCACAGCCGTTCGGTGGCTGATAAGGCTTTATGGATTGCCGACAATCATCCGGAATTGTCTTTAGACAGAGACTTTTTGTATGAAGCGGCCATGCTGCATGATATAGGCATATTCCTGACGGATGCCGACGGTATCTGTTGCTTCGGCGATAAACCTTATATCTGCCATGGCTATTTAGGAGCGGATTTGGTGCGTTCGGAAGGTTACCCGCGTCATGCTTTGGTATGTGAAAGGCATACGGGAGCAGGGCTTTCGCTGGAAGATATCATTGCGCAAAATCTGCCTGTTCCCCACCGGGATATGCTTCCGGTAAGCATGGAGGAGCAGGTTGTCTGTTTTGCCGATAAGTTTTACTCCAAGACGCATCTGGAACGGGAAAAAAGCGTGGAGAAAGCGCGGAAGAGTTTACAGCGCTATGGCGAAGCCGGTCTGCAACGCTTTGACCATTGGTGCGAACTGTTTTTGTAGCAATCTAAATTTCTTTAAAAAGGGAGATTATCCGTATAAATTACGTACTTTTGCCCTTTCAAGCGTAAACTGTTAGTTAATGACGCCATTGAAAGCAAATACATTCATATCATTCATACTACTATTCGTCTTACTTCTTCTTTCCGGTGAGGCTGCTTCGCAACGTCGTCGGCGAGGTGTTGTGCCGCCCGAAAGACAGCAAGCGGACTCTTTGCGGGGCGATTCGCTCGGACAGAGGATTGCGTCTTCTCACAGGAGAGGTGTGCGCGATACCTTGCAGGCCGATTCTTTGCAGATGGATACGCTGGCTGCTCCCGGCAAGAAAAAGCAGCCTTTGGATGCTCCGGTGACCTATGAAGCCAACGACTCTATTGTGTTTGCCCAAGGCGGATATGCGCATCTGTATGGCCAGGGAAAAGTAAATTATCAGCAGATAGAATTGGCGGCCGATGTTATTACCATGAATATGGATAGCAGCACGGTATATGCCCACGGGGTAGAGGATTCGTTGGGTGTGAAGAAGGGAACTCCGGTTTTTAAGGACGGGGAAACTCCGTATGAGACTAATACGATTCGCTATAACTTCAAGAGCAAGAAGGGTATTATAAGTAATGTGGTCAGTCAGCAGGGAGAGGGATATGTGACCGGAAACAATGCGAAGAAAGGCACTAATGACGAGCTGTATATGAAGAGCGGCCGATATACGACTTGTGACCACCACGAGCATCCCCACTTTTATATGCAGATGACTTACGCGAAAGTACGCCCTAAAAAGAATGTTGTGACGGGTCCTGCCTATCTGGTGGTTGAGGACGTTCCTTTGCCGCTGGCCGTGCCGTTCTTCTTTTTTCCGTTCTCGAGCAGCTATTCGTCCGGTTTCCTTATGCCTACATACATGGATGACTCCAGCCGCGGTTTCGGTTTGACGGATGGCGGGTATTATTTTGCTATCAGTGACAAGATGGATTTGAAGCTGCGGGCCGATATCTTTACGAAAGGTTCCTGGGCGTTGAATGCAGAGTCTAATTATATCAAGAGATACAAATATTCCGGCTTGTTCCAGGCAAGCTATCAGGTAACCAAGACCGGTGATAAAGGATTACCGGATTATTCCGTTGCAAAAGACTTCAAGATTGTCTGGTCTCACAGACAGGACGCGAAGGCCAATCCGAATCAGACGTTCTCTGCCAGCGTGAATTTTGCGACCAGCAGTTATGAACGTACCAATATCGGAAACATGTACAACTCGAATGCCATGTCGCAGAATACGAAGACCTCAAGTGTCAGCTATTCCCGCTATTTCTTTGACAGGAAACTGACGGTTGCGGCAACTACCAATATTGCACAGACCATGAGGGACTCCTCGGTCAATGTCACTTTGCCCGACTTGAATATCTCTTTGTCTACGCTTTATCCTTTTAAACGCAAGAAAGCGGCAGGCGAGGAAAGATGGTATGAGAAAATCTCGATTCGGTATACGGGACGTTTGACCAACAGTATTCAGACAAAAGACAATCTTCTGTTTAAGTCCAATCTGATAAAGGACTGGAAGAACGGTATGAAGCATGAAATACCGGTCAGCGCTACTTTTACATTATTCAAATACTTTAATGTAACTCCTTCTGTCAGCTATACGGAGCGTTGGTACACGCGTAAGGTGATGAAGGATTGGGATCCCAATGCCGCCGGTGGCAGTGGCAAAGAAGTGGCTACCGATACGATTTACGGTTTCCATCGCGTATATAATTACAATGCCAGTTTGGGTATCAATACGAAGATATACGGTATGTATAATCCTATATTCCTGCCTAAAAAGAAGATACAGATTCGTCATGTCATAACTCCGTCGGTGAGCATAAGCGCCGCTCCGGATTTCGGTTCCTCACGCTATGGGTATTACGAGTCTTACATCAGGAATTATGCGGACGGAAGACGGGATACCGTGACGTATTCTCCCTATTCGGGACAAGCATTTGATGTGCCGGGAAGAGGCAAACAGGGAAATATAACCTTTAGCATATCCAATAACCTGGAAATGAAATATTACAGCAGCAAGAAAGATACTGTAAAGAAGGTTAGTTTGATTGATGAGTTGGGCGCCAATATCAGTTATAATATGGCTGCCGCAACGCGTCCTTGGAGTGACCTCGGTTTGAATTTACGTTTGAAGTTGAGTAAGAACTATACATTCAGTATGAGCTCTTCATTCAAAACATACGGTTATAAATTCGATAAGAATGGTAATGTGGTGCCTAATGACCGTACGGAATGGTCGTATGGACGTTTTGGTATATTCCAGGGGTACGGTTCTTCTTTCAGCTATACATTTAATAATGATACGTGGAAAAAGTGGAAAGAGAAACTGAGCGGTACCGGCGATTCCGATAAGGAGAAAAAAGACGAAGCGGCCTCTGAAGAAGGAGAAGGCACGGAAGACGGCTCCGATGATACCGGTATTCCTAAGAAAAAAGTTGAAAAAGCCGCTGTCGATTCCGACGGCTATCAGGTATTCAAAATGCCGTGGTCTCTGAACTTTAATTATAGTTTTAATATATCTGAGGATACCTTAAAGCCTATCAACCGGAAAACGATGCGTTATCCCTATCGCTATACTCATAACCTGAGCGCTTCCGGCAATATAAAACTTTCCAATAAGTGGGCGGTCAGCTTTAATTCCGGTTACGATTTTGAAGCTAAGAAGATAGTACAGACCACCTTTAATATCACGCGCGACCTGCACTGTTTCAGTATGTCGGCCAGTTTGTCTCCTTTCGGGCAGTGGAAATATTATAATTTCACTATCCGCGCCAACGCAAGTATCTTGCAAGACTTGAAATGGGAGCAGAGAAGCCAGACGCAGAGTAATATCCAGTGGTACTAATTATAATTTAGGTACGGATGACACGGATTCATTTTATTCTTTTTCCGTGCAATCCGTGTCGTCCGTACCTGAAAAATCATCAAATACATTTTGACGCAACTCCATTTACGGGTACCGCTTTACCATTTTATCTCTTCCTCTCCGTGCGCTTTCAAATATTCATTGGCTTTGCTGAAATGCTTGTTTCCGAAAAAGCCGTTGTATGCGGAAAGGGGAGAAGGGTGGGCGGATGTCAATACCAGGTGCTTGTTGCGATCTATAAAGGCGCCTTTTCGTTGCGCATAAGCTCCCCATAATATGAAGACCAAATGTTCACGTTCTTCGGCAAGGATGCGGATGGCGGCATCCGTAAATGTTTCCCAGCCGTGGTTTTGATGGGAGCCGGCCTGATGGGCACGTACTGTGAGGGTGGCATTGAGCAATAATACGCCTTGTTCCGCCCAGCGGGTCAGGTTACCGGTGGGTGGCGCGTCCGTTCCGATATCTTCTTTGATTTCTTTGAAGATGTTGACTAAAGAAGGCGGAAAGGGTACGCCGTCATTTACGGAGAAACACAATCCGTGGGCTTGTCCGGGACCGTGATATGGGTCTTGGCCGATAATCACAACTTTTACTTTATCGAAAGGACATAAGTTGAAGGCGTTGAATATCAATTTTCCCGGTGGATATATGGTATATTTACCATATTCCTCACGAACGAAGTTCGTTAATGTATAAAAGTAATCTTTGTCAAATTCAGGCTGCAAATGGGCTTTCCAGCTATCTTCGATTTGAACGTTCATAATAGGAAGTGTTAGTGGTTTACGACGCTAAGATACAAATATTTCACCATAGTATACAAAGAGCCCCACAGAGTTTTTACTTTTTCCTTTGAAACTCTGCGGGACTTTATATCGTTTACAGGCTATATTCAGATTAGATGTATGTTGTGCGCCTTGCATTCCGCGCGCATGTCTTCAGGCCAGATGCTGGCTTGTATCTCTCCGATATGCGCTTTGCGCAAGTAGAACATACACAGTCGGGACTGGCCGATACCGCCGCCGATAGACAGGGGCAGAGCGTCTCCCATCAGGCGTTTGTGGAAGTAGAGTTCCAAACGTTTTTCTTCACCTTCCTGTTTGAGCTGACGCTGGAGGGCTTCTTTGTCTACGCGGATACCCATTGAGGATAATTCCACACTGCGCTGAAGCACATCGTCCCATAGCAGTAAGTCGCCGTTTAGGCCGGGCAGGCCGTTCAAGCCCGGAGTTGTGTAGTCATCATAGTCCGGGGCGCGTCCGTCGTGTTTTTTACCGTCGCTCAGTTTGCAACCGATACCGATGATGAATACGGCTCCGAACTTTTTGGCGATGGCATGCTCCCGGCATTTCGGTTCTAGATTGGGATACATCTGCCGGAGTTCTTCCGCATGGATAAAGTGCAGTTTCTGTGGCAGGCAGGGCTTGATTTGCGGATACATTTCGTATACCATGTACTCTGTACGAACCATCGCCGCATAAATACGGGTGACTATCTCTTTCAGAAAATCTATATTACGGTCTTGTTCGGTGATAACACGCTCCCAATCCCATTGGTCTACATATAAAGAATGTAAGTTGCCTAATTCTTCGTCCGCGCGGATGGCGTTCATATCGGTATAGATTCCGTATCCCGGCTCTATATGGTATTCGGCAAGTGTCAGACGTTTCCACTTGGCAAGCGAATGTACTACTTCTGCTTGCGCATCGCCTAAATCCTTGATGGGAAAAGATACCGCCCGTTCCACACCGTTCAAATCATCGTTGATACCCATGCCTTTCAATACAAAAAGAGGGGCGGTGACACGACGCAGGCGAAGCTCGGAAGAAAGGTTCAACTGGAAAAATTCTTTAATCTGTTTAATACCTAATTCCGTTTGTTTTAAGTCCAATAAAGGTTTATATCCTTCGGGTTTTATCAGGTAGCTCATAGGTTTAATCTCTATAACTTCTATTAATTTGTTCGGCAAAGATAGGAATAATATTGATACTTGCTTCTATTTTGAGTGAAAAAATAACAAAATGTATGTGTATATTGCTTTGCTGCTCTCAAAATAATATCGAGAGCATTCTGTGTGAAACAGATAGAAAAAACGCGTGAAGATTAGGAATATGCGGAGATTTTTTCTACTTTTGCATCCGAATTAAGGCTCCGTAGCTTAGTGAATAGAGCGTCAGATTCCGGTTCTGAAGGTCGTGCGTTTGAATCGCACCGGGGTCACTAAATAAAAAACTCCCTTTGCAGCCATGCGCAAAGGGAGTTTTCTATTATTATAAGTCTTAGTTTAGAAATAGAATGTCATGTTTAAGGCACCGCCAAGGCTTTCGGTTCCGATGTGGAAGCCTCTGTCGCCCGGGCTGCTTAAATCGGTTCTTTCTTCGATTTTACCGAGTGTGGTGTTATATCCTTCTGTTTTTTGGTAGGACTGGGACCCGAACATATAATATGCTGTTACGTTAACCTCGGCGCCTAAAGAGATTTTAGGAGCAACGAACCATTCTACGCCGACACTTCCGGTAAGTCCCGTGTAGAAAGTACCGTTATCTTTTGTTTCCAGAGGGCGGTATCCGTTTGAGTATATGCCATTGCCGCTGAATTCAGGAGAAATACTCGGTTGTTGGTTGACGGTAGTCATTTCATTGGCCCATTCGTAAGTGTATTTCTGTGTCTGAAAGGCGAAAAGGACACCTGCTCCAAACACGCCCTGTACTCTCTTCGAACCTTTGCGGTATTCCATTCCCAGGTTGAGGCTCATGCCGTTGTTGCTAACACGGCAGGCATCGATAATTTTATCTTCACTCAGAGGATTGTCCAAAAGAGCCTTGTCATCTTGCACATAACCTCTGTTTTTGTCGGATCCGAACATGAAACCTACATTGGCGCGCAGTGCGATGTTGTCTGTCAACATGTATTTGGCCAAAATAGAAACATCCGGTATTAAATTGAAGTCACTGTTGTCTTTTGTAAAAGACGAACCACCACCGAATGTATCGTTGTTATTACCACCGATGTGCTTCAGCAAAGGGATTACATTGACGCCGATGGCCCAATCTCCTGCTTCCGGAAGATACTGCTTGGCAGCCTTCTCCTGCGCATTTGCTCCCATTAATGGCAGCAAACAGATTATAAAGACGGATAATATCTTTTTCATGCGTTTATTATTTATTCTGCATTAATAGTTGAAGACGGTTTTATCTAATTCCTCATGGTTATATGTTGCCTTTCCTGCGGCGATAATATCATTAGGCTTTATGTCGCTTAATATTATTTCCGGTGAGCTATATACGGCATCTTTGGCGATAACAGAATTTTGGGTAGTGCCGCTACCGCTATTAGAGTTGATTTTATAATACGGCGCCTCAAATGATTTGGCCTTAATAGTAACCGTAACTCCATTTTCAACGGCGGGAATTTCGATTTCATATTTACCTTGGGCATCCGTTGTTGTTTCAAGAGTGGTATATCCTCCGTAACTGGAACTGTTGTTGTTAAAAGAATAGTTATTTATCATTACATAAACAGTCGTGTTCATCACGGGCTTTTCGGTATTTACCGCAGTACTGCTTGATGAGGTTTTGTTATCATCATAAACGAAGCTTCCTTTGATGATAGCTTTCCCTTGGATATTGTCAATAGACAATGAAGTTTGATCTTCTGAGCAAGATGAAAACCCTAATGCTACGATAGCACAGGCGATTAAAGTTTTAATTCTAGTTAGTTTGTCCATAATTTTAAATGTTAGTAATTAATAAATATTGACGGCGCAAATTTATTATTGTTTTATCTAACATCCAAATGAAAACTAAAATATTTTAATATTAATATCTTTTGTGTAAAATTAAATATCTGTTTTTCTGTATTTTAGGTCTATAAAGACTTTATCAACTTTAAGTAAAGCCGATGTAAAAAGTAAATAATATTTATGATTATTCTTGTGGCTCGAGCTCTTTCCGCACTATTTCCCAATTATCACAGAAAGCCTGCATGGAAGGAAACAATAAATCGGCTCCGGCATCCAATAGCACTTGCCCATCCAATGGGCCGGTATTGACGGCAACCGTAAATATACCCGCTGCTACTCCGGCCTGTACGCCGATAGGGGCATTCTCAATGACAATGGCTTCGTTGGCTTTTACGCCTGCTTTTTCCAATCCCATAAGATAAGGTTCGGGGTTGGGCTTACCGTATTTCACATCAAAAGCGGTTACCATACGTTCGCGCCGGAACATACCGGGAAAGTTATGGGACAACCGGTTTAACAGAGAGTGCTGGCCGGAACCGGTTACCAATACGGGAGTCAATCCTTCCGCTTTTATTTTTTGCAGCACCTCCCAGGAACCGGGCATACGTTCGGGGTCGGGGTGTTTGTTGAATTCTTCGCTTTTCTCGGCATAGATACTTTCTATCATGTCAGGAGTAGCGTCTTTGCCGTACTGCCGCTGATATACAAGATTTATTGTGGCGGCTCCGGTACGTCCTTCATGCATATAAGCTTCCTCTCTGCTCAGGTGCAGACCATGGCGTTCCATCACCTTATGCCAGGCATCCGCATGATAGGGCATGGAATTGAATAATACACCGTCCATATCAAAAAGGACGGCTTTCAGCCGGATATCAGCGTATCCGTGTTTTTCAAATAGTGGGTAATTGATTCTTTAAACACTTGGTAAATTGAGAATTAAGAATTGAGAATTGAGAAATGGGGGGGTGGTAAATCAAGAGTTGAGAATAAAGAAACAGCTTCTTGACATTGCGCATGATTATTTGTGCGCAGCTATTTCTCAATTCTCAACTCTCGATTTTCAATTTATTACAGTCTTGCCTGAATTGCTTTGGATTCTTCTTCGTAGCCCGGCTTGTTCAATAAGGCGAACATATTCTTCTTGTAGGCTTCCACACCCGGTTGGTTGAATGGATTGACGCCCAGGAGATAACCGCTGATACCGCATGCTTTTTCAAAGAAATACAGCAATCCGCCGATACTTTCCTCATTCAGTGCGGGGATAACGATGCGCATATTGGGTACGCCACCGTCTACGTGAGCCAGCTGCGTGCCGAGTTCTGCCATCTTGTTCACTTCGTCTACGTGCTTGCCGGCGAGGAAGTTCAGGCCGTCGAGGTTGGCTTCGTCCGAAGGAACTTGCAGGGAGTACTGGGTCTTTTCTACTGAGATGACGGTCTCGTAAATGGTACGTTCGCCTTCCTGAATCCATTGTCCCATGGAGTGCAGGTCGGTAGAGAAATCTACGGATGCAGGGAAGATACCCTTGTTCTCTTTACCTTCGGATTCACCGTAGAGTTGTTTCCACCATTCGCTCACGTAGTGCAGTTTGGGGTTGAAGTTTACGAGGATTTCAATCTTCTTGCCGTTTTTGTAAAGCTCATTGCGGGTAGCCGCATAGATGGCTGCCGGGTTCTCCGCGAACGGAACATCCTTTCCGCAAGTCTTTTCCATGGCTGCTGCGCCGGCTACCAGCTTCTCGATGTCAAATCCTGCTACTGCGATGGGCAGCAAACCTACCGGAGTGAGTACGGAGAAACGACCGCCTACGTTATCGGGAATAATGAAAGATTTGTAGCCTTCATTGTCTGCGGTGACACGTGCGGCACCCTTCTTGGCGTCTGTAACGGCAACAATCACTTTTTTTGCCATATCCTTGCCGCGTTGGTCTTCGCATTGCTTTTTCAGCAGGCGGAAAGCCAAAGCCGTTTCGGTAGTAGTTCCTGATTTGGAAATATTGATGACACCGAATTTCTTATCTTTCAGATATTCGGTAAGTTCGTACAGATAATCTTCACCGATGTTGTGTCCTGCATACAGAATAACCGGGCCGGACTTCTTGTCTTGCAACCATGTGAAACTGTTTGACAAAGCCTCGATAACGGCGCGTGCACCGAGGTAGCTTCCGCCAATTCCGGCAACAATCACTACTTCACAATTTTCACGCAATACTTGCGCGGTAGCTTTCAGGTCTGCCAAGTGCTCCTTTGTAATAGAAGAGGGAAGGTGCAACCAGCCTAAAAAGTCATTACCTTTACCGGTACCGTTTTCCAATGCTTCTTGTGCAGCCTTAACTTGAGCTTCGTAGGCGAAAACGTTTTCTTTGGAAATGAATCCAAGAGTCTTTTCAATGTTCAAACTAATCATAATATTATAGGTTTTAAATTCTGTATTTCGTCCTTCCTGTTCCTTTTTCCGTATTACCGGAAAGAGTCAGTCAGTAACTTAATTTCAATCATCGGTGAGATGCGTTCATACAAGATGTTGTACACGGCATCCAGTATCGGCATATTCACGTGGTAATGCTTGTTGATTTCCTTGATACATTTGGTTCCGTAATAACCTTCGGCTATCATTTCCATCTCTATCTGGGCGCTTTTTACGGAATATCCCTTGCCTATCATCGTACCGAACGTACGGTTACGGCTGAAGTTGGAGTATCCCGTCACCAACATGTCACCCAGATAAACGGAATCACTGATGTTTCTGTTCAGCGGATGTACGGTTTGCAGGAAGCGGTCCATCTCCTGGATGGCGTTGGACATGAGTACCGCCTGGAAATTGTCACCATACTTCAAACCGCTGCAAATCCCTGCGGCAATGGCATATACGTTTTTGAGCACGGAACCGTATTCGATGCCGGCCACGTCGTTGCTGACGGAAGTCTTGATGAATGAACTGGCCAGGCGACGGGAAAACTTGTCCGCCTTGTCTATATCGGGACAGGCTATCGTAAGATAAGAAAGCCGTTCGAGCGCAACCTCCTCCGCATGGCAGGGGCCTGCCAGTACGGCAATGTTCTCCGCCGGTACACCGTATTCTTTCGTGAAGTATTCCGATACAATCACGTTATCATCGGGTACGATGCCCTTGATGGCTGTAATAATGAATTTATCCTTGATTTTTGTCTTCAGCTTCTTCAAGTGAGCTTTCAGATAAGGAGAAGGAGTCACAAAGATAAGTGTATCCGATTCCTTGACTACATCGTTGATGTTTGAGTTGAAATTGATACGCTTGGTATCAAACTTGACGCCCGTCAGGTAGGCAGGGTTATGACCGAGACGCTTAAAATCGGCAATGCGGTCGTCACGCCGCATATACCAATTTATAGTATCTTCTTGCGCCAATACCATTTTAGCAATGGCAGTGGCCCAACTTCCTCCGCCCATAATGGCTATCTTACCGGGTAGTTTCATTTCTTAGATTTTCTCAACCCAACCTTCCACATCTTTCACGGTCGGATTCGCCAGTTCCAATTTATATTTCTTGTTGATGCCGCAAATGTCCATATGCAACTTTTGCGGGTTTACATCTTTCATGTCACTAACCAGGTTGTAGCCGGCCTTTTGGATGACCGCCACCCATTCTTCCGGAATACCCAACTCCATAAATTTGGCAGGCGCGTCTTTCGGAGTAACCTTTTCGGGACGCATCTGCGGGAAGAACAATACTTCCTGAATGAATGCCTGTCCGGTCATCAGCATGGTCAGACGGTCGATGCCGATACCGATACCCGATGTGGGAGGCATGCCGTATTGCAGCGCTTTCAGGAAATCCTGGTCGATGAACATGGCCTCGTCGTCGCCCTTTTCACTCAGTTTCAACTGCTCTTTGAAGCGTTCTTCCTGGTCGATGGGGTCGTTCAGCTCACTGTATGCATTGGCCAGCTCTTTGCCGTTTACCATCAGCTCGAAGCGTTCGGTCAGTCCCGGTTTGCTGCGGTGCATTTTGGTCAGCGGGCTCATTTCCACCGGATAGTCGGTGATGAAAGTAGGCTGTATGAATGTGCCTTCACAGAATTCGCCGAAGATTTCGTCTATCAGCTTGCCTTTGCCCATGGTGTCGTCAATCTCCATTTTCAGTTCGCGGCACACCTGACGGATTTCTTCCTCGCTCTTGCCGTTGAGGTCGTAACCGGTCTTTTCCTTGATGGCGTCCAGGATGGGCAGACGGCGGTAAGGAGCCTTGAAGCTGATGGTCTTTCCGTCGATGGTGGTTTCTGTGCCGCCGTTTACTGCGATACAGATGCGTTCGAGGAGTTTCTCGGTGAATCCCATCATCCAGTTGTAGTCCTTATATTGTACGTACAGCTCTACGCAGGTGAATTCCGGGTTGTGGTTTTTGTCCATACCCTCGTTGCGGAAGTTCTTTCCGATTTCGTATACACCCTCAAAACCGCCTACGATGAGTCTCTTCAGGTACAGCTCGGTGGCGATACGCAGGTAGAGATCCATGTCCAGTGAGTTGTGGTGAGTTGTGAAGGGACGTGCGCTTGCGCCGCCGGGGATGGATTGCAGAATCGGTGTTTCCACTTCCGTATAGCCGGCTTCGTCCAGTACGGCACGCATGGTCTTGATGATTGTGGCGCGCTTCAGGAATGTTTCTTTGACGCCGTCGTTCACGATGAGGTCTACGTAACGCTGGCGGTAACGCAGTTCCGGGTCGTCGAACGAGTCGTAAGCCACGCCGTCCTTATATTTTACGATGGGAAGCGGCTTGATGCTCTTGGCAAGAACGGTCAGCTTCTGGGCATGGATGCTGATTTCGCCCATTTGGGTGCGGAATACAAAGCCTTCGATGCCGATGAAGTCGCCTAAATCGAGCAAGCGTTTGAATACGGTATTATACATTTCCTTGTCTTCGCCCGGGCAGATGTCGTCGCGGGTGATATATACCTGGATACGGCCTTTAGAGTCCTGTAACTCGATGAAAGACGCTTTCCCCATAACACGGCGGCTCATGATGCGTCCGGCTACGGATACGTGACGCGGTTCGGCGTCATCTTTAAATTCATTTTTGATATCGGTAGAGAAAGCGTTGGTTACATACTCTGCTGCGGGATAGGGTTCGATGCCCATCGCGCGAAGTTCATTCATGCTGTTGCGACGAATGATTTCTTGTTCACTTAGTTCTAATACGTTCATTTCGCTATAATTCACTCAATTTGGGGACAAAAATACGAAACATTTTTCAGATACCGAACCTTTAGGGGAATTTATTCACCGCAGAGGCCGTGTGCGCTGTGGCGGGCTGTTAAGTATTCATCAGGCAAAGTCTTGGGAAAAGATAGCTTCGGGTAGGGAAGAAGATAGTCCGGCTCCGCCGGAAAGCCTGCCTAAGGTAGGGAATGAACTTTATCTTCAGGCTGAAGATGTGTATCTCCAACCTAAAGATGGATATCCCCAGGCTGAAGATGTATATCTCTAACCTGGAGATGAAACTCAAAGCCGGAGTGAGCGCTCCTTCATCCCTGTCTCTGATGCTTTTCGGATAGGAGAGAGGGTGCCTTTTCCTTAAGACGAAGCGGGATGCTTGCTCACCTGACGAATTTTGAGTACCTTTGCGCCCTCGAAAAACAGGTAAAAAGTATGGCAGGACAAAAAACACCCACAGCGTTGGGTACGGAGAATATCGGTAAATTATTGATGCAGTATGCCGTTCCGGCAATTATCGCCATGACGGCGTCTTCCTTATATAATATGGTGGACAGCATCTTCATCGGTCATGGTGTAGGTACAATGGCTATTTCGGGATTGGCGCTGACCTTCCCTCTGATGAACCTTGCGGCGGCTTTCGGTTCGCTGGTGGGCGTGGGAGCGGCTACGCTGATTTCCGTCAAATTGGGGCAGAAGGATTATGATACGGCTCAACGGGTGCTGGGTAACGTGTTTGTACTGAATATTCTGCTGGGGGTGGCTTTTACGGTGGTGGTAATGGCGTTCCTCGACCCTATTCTTTACTTTTTCGGCGGCAGCGACGAGACTGTGGGATATGCGCGCGACTATATGCAGATTATCCTTCTCGGAAACGCCATTACGCATCTTTATCTGGGACTGAACGCGGTGCTGCGCTCTTCGGGGCATCCGCAGAAGGCGATGTATGCCACTATCGCTACGGTGGTTATCAATACGATACTCGACCCGGTATTTATCTACGGCTTCGGCTGGGGCATTCGCGGGGCGGCTGTCGCTACGATTCTGGCGCAGGTTATATCGTTGATATGGCAGCTCAGGATATTCAGCGATAAAGATGAGCTGCTGCATTTCCATCGCGGTATTTTCCGCCTGAAGCGTAAGATTGTCTTTGATTCGTTGGCTATCGGTATGTCGCCGTTCCTGATGAATATGGCGGCCTGTTTCATCGTAATCCTTATCAACCAGGGGCTGAAAAAGTATGGCGGCGATTTGGCTATCGGCGCTTTCGGCATTGTCAACCGGCTGGTGTTTATCGTTGTGATGATTGTAATGGGATTGAACCAGGGAATGCAGCCCATTGCGGGCTATAATTTCGGAGCCGGACAGTACGGCCGTGTCACCAAGACGCTGAAGCTGACGATAATCTATGCGACCGGGGTAACGACTTTCGGCTTTGTCGCGGGTATGCTGTTCTCCGATTTGGTAGTCAGCATCTTTACGTCGGATGCCGAGCTGATTGCCCTCTCGGCAAAGGGATTGCGCATTGTAGTGATGTTTTTCCCCATCATCGGCTTTCAAATGGTGACGGCCAACTTCTTCCAGAGCATAGGAATGGCGAGTAAGGCAATATTTCTTTCCCTTACCCGCCAGATGGTGGTGTTACTGCCTTGCCTGATAATTCTGCCTCGCTTTTTCGGTGCGGCAGGCGTTTGGTACAGCATGCCTATTTCCGACTTGCTGGCCAGCCTGATAGCGGCGGCAATGCTGACGTGGCAGTTCCGTAAGTTTAAGGCACAGGCGCAAGGCGCCTGAGGAACCTGTCGTCCGGCTCATCAGTTTGGAAGCGGCACCATGGGTCTGCGTCCGTGATTCAGCTTCAGGCCTAATTGGTAGGACTCCGGACCATGAAGGTTCTTTATATCCATTTCACCGAGATTGACCAGGATACCGCGCGCCATGAGGCCGGCATCTTCGTTCGCTTTGCGCGGAAGCGTTTCGGCTTTGTCTTTCAGGTCTGCCAGATGAACGCGGATGGCGGGTTGCATGGCCTTATCCAGAGAGAGGCATTCCAACAGGGAATAACCGATTTTCCGGTCGGCTTCTTTTGCCGGATTGTTCAGGCGTTCGATGCCTTTGGCGGTTTCTCCCAGATAAGCGGCGGCATAGGCGGCTTCACAGGCTATGTAGGGATCTGCGTCATTCAGTAAGGCAAGCAGGGATGCGGGGCAGGTTTTTAGCTCTCCTTTGGCTCCGAGTTGCGCCAGACCGACGGACGCCCAATAGCGCATTTCGGGATATTGGCTGGATAACGCTTTCTCGAACACGGGAGCATCGCCCGCATGGGCTGTACCCGCCAATTCTACAAGATTGTACAGTTCGTCCAAAGGATATTTCTCTTTGCGTACTTTATCATATAATACCACATTCTCGCGAGAGGTAGGCATGAAGAAGCCCAGGTCTTTGGTGGCGCGGATGTGGTCGGAGAGGGCTGTGCGCATCTTCACCAATACTTCTGCGTATTCGGGAGAGTCGGACAGGTTGTGCAATTCACCCGGGTCTTTCTCGAGGTCGAACAGCATTTCGGCGGGATGGGCGTTGAAGGTCTGCGCCCAGTCGGGGTTGGTGTTGTGTCCTCCCAAGACCAGTTTGTCCCATGCCTTATTGGACGGCATTCCCCATTGGTAGTAATTGCGCAGGGCGAACTGACGGTAAGGGATGTAGCTGCGGATGTATTTAAAACGTCCGTCGGTCGCGGCGCGTACCGGCATGAAGTGGTGCAGTTGGTTGGCCGCTAATGCGAATTGGATTTCACGCTTTTCATCGGATGCGTACTTCCCGAATAATGCCTTTCCCTGCATGTGCTTGGGCGGTTTTACGCCTGCAAGGCTGAGTACGGTAGGTCCTAAGTCTGTGAAGTTGACCAAAGAATATTCTTTTCCGGATGCTTTTTCTCCTGCCAGGTGTTGCCATTTGGGCGGGAAATAGGCTATCATAGGCACTTCCAAACCGCTTTCATACAAGTAGCCTTTGCCGCGTGGAACGCAACCGCCATGGTCGCTGAAGAAGAAGATTATCGTGTTGTCATCCAATCCTTTTTCCTTTAAGTCTTTCAGGAAGAAACCCAGCCATGTGTCCACATCCTGTACGGCTTCCAGATGGCCGGCATAGTCGGAACGCACTTCGGGAAGGTCGGGCACGTAGGAGGGCAGGGTGAGCAGTTCGGGATAAATGCCTTCTGTGGTATAATCTCTTCGGCCGTCGGTGTGGAAAGTGCGGACGCGTCCCATGTGGGAGGTTACCGTGTTGTATACGGCAAAGAACGGCTGGTCTTTGCCGCGCTGCGGACTGTTGTAGGAGGCTTTCGTGGTACATTCGTCCCAGCAGCTTTTGTTGTCCGTGGTGGAGTTGTAGTGTGTCTTGCTGTTGTTGGTGCAGTAATATCCGGCTTCACGCAGCCATTGCGGGAAGAAGATGTTTGCCGGAGTATCGTATGAAACAGGATGGACATCCATGCCGTAGGTCGAGGAGTAGCAACCCGTAATAAGCGACGAGCGTGCAGCAGAGCTTTGCGGAGCCACCGACCACGCGTTCATGAATTGTATGCCGTGAGCGGCCAGACTGTCCGCATTGGGGGTGTGTACATCCTTGTTGCCGTAACAACCGAACTCGTAAGCGCTGGTATCTTCGAAGGTGAGCCAAAGGATATTGGGCCTTTCGTTTTTTTTGTTGTCTGCTGCGTCCGCCTGGGCCGTATGCAACCCGCAGAAAGCAGTACACATTAATAGAGGTAAGTTTTTCATGCTATATCAGTTTTTATTAACAGTCGCTAAGGTAGGACATTCAAGGGGAATACACGCTTTTTTGTGTACAAAATGCTGTCAATATTGTTTCTATCGGCTAATTTTCGACAAATTTAGCGGGATTTGAACAATATTGCGGCTGGTTCTGGACAGATGTCGCGGGGTATTGGATAAAAGAATGGCCGAATATTAGCCGAAAGCTTTACTTTTGAAAAATAAATCTTAATGTTAATAGTATGAGAAATGTATTCTTTGCAGCACTGCTTTATGTGCTGTCTTTATCCGGACAGGTACGTGCCGAAAATATCGTTTTTTCAGACAGTGATTTACGTAATGAAGCGGAAAATTTGTTGGTGGAGTGGGTGGATACTCTGCTGACTTATCAATGCGCGGAGCTGAATCCGGCGCTTGACGGAGGTATCCTGTGTCCTGCGTGTGCCCGTATTCACGGACGGATAGGTGACGCCGTGCTGCCTTTGATGTATCTGGCGGATAGGACCGGCAATGATAAATATTTGATTGCGGCCAAGCGTTTAATGGCCTGGATGGAAAATGTGCATCGTCCGGACGGCTCATGGATGAATGACGTGCATGTATCGGACTGGAGCGGTACAACCGTCTTTGCCGCTATCGCTTTGTATGAGGCGTTGCACTATCACGGACATTTGCTGGATGACTCTACCCGGAATCACTGGAAGCAACAATTATTGGAAGCCGGTGAATTCATGATGAAAAATCCTCAAATGTACAGCCGTCGTATGCAGGGAAAAATGAAACGTTTGAATAATGTGAATTATTCAGCTTCGGTTACTTATGCCCTGCAAGCCCTTGGTGGAATGTTTAACCGTCCTGATTTTCAGGAAGAAGCCCGGATAGTAGCCTCGGACTTGAAAAACTTCTTCACGGAGAATGATTGTTTCTTGTATGGTGAAGGACCTAAGATTTGGAGCCCTACAAAAAACGGTTGCCTTCCTGTCGATTTAGGCTATAACATAGAAGAATCATTGCCTAATCTGGCCTATTATGCGCTTATGGCGGATAATCAGGAATTGTTGGCTATCGTGGAACGTTCGATGAATACCCATCTGGAATTTATGCTACCCGACGGAGCGTGGGATAACAGCTGGGGTACGCGTAGCTTCAAGTGGACGTATTGGGGCGGACGTACGAGTGATGGTTTTATGGGGGGCTATTATGCATTGGCAGACCGCCATCCCGAATATCTGGAAGCTATCCGCCGTAACGTGCGATTGTTGAGAAAATCAACGGTTGACGGACTGCTTCATGCCGGTCGGGATTATCGCGCTTCGGGGATTCCGGCTTGTATTCATCACACCTTCGGACATGCGAAAGCTCTGACCGCGTTTCTGGAGTTGTCGCCTGTTAAGGCCACCCCGAACAAAATGTTGCCGCGCGACGCGGAATATGGCGTGAAATTCTTCCGGGATATTCGTACATGGCTGGTTGCGGAAGGTCCGTGGAGAGCTACATTTACGGGTTATGATGCTGAGTATAAAGTAAAAGGAACTCATCCTATGGGAGGAGCCGTCTCATTGTTATGGCATGCGCAAGCAGGTCCTGTATTCGCTGCTACAATGAATCAGTATACATTGATAGAAGCGCCTAATATGCAGAGTAATAGCCGGAAGTATCTAATGAGCGGAACTCCTCGGGTCGAAATGGTGCAATACGGAACAATTTACAGCAATCTCGATGACTTGGATACGGATATTACGTATACTAAAGAAAAAGATACGTATAATTTCCATGTTAATACGCACTTGGTAGATATTGACCAGCAAACTCCTATCCAAGGTTCGATACCGGTGAGTATGGACTATGTTTATTCTAAACAGGGGGTAACCATAAAGATGGACCATTGTCCTTATTCCGCATATATGGTTTTGCCGGTAATCGCTTCACCTTCGGATGTTACCGAGGTTGGCTCTAAGAATATGCGTATCCGAAAAGAGAACGGGACCTTGGAAATCTCCTGTGTAAATGGTCATTTGAAGGTGGCTCCGACCGATGCGGACGGGCGTATATTTAATCCTGTACCGGGTTTTTCTTTTATTCCCCTGCAAGTATTCCCTGAAAGCCCAAGTAAAAAAATAATAGTTAAAATCATATATAATTAATATATTTTTGTTTCTTTGTCTTGTATTAATAATATAATATATGAAGATATTTCGACTTTTACTAATGCTATGTGGAATGTTATTTACCGGTATCGGGTTTGCCGATGAAATCGATGGAATGCGTTTCACGCATATAGGTTTGGAAGATGGACTGTCGCATAGTACAATATTTGGAATTAATCAGGATAAAGAAGGTAATTTATGGTTTGCCACCTATGACGGCCTTAATAAATACGACGGTTATAATTTTACGGTCTATCGTCATCAATACAAGAATCCCAAGAGTATAGCGAATGATATTACCCGTTGTGTCGTTATCGATGACGATAATCGTATCTGGATAGGAACACGGGACGGCTTGTCACTTTATAATCGTCGTCAGAATGAGTTCTCTAATTTCTATTATAAGAAAAGGGGACAAAATGTGGCTGTCATGAATATTGTGCCTTTACAGAAGGACTGGCTGATGATTGGAACAGCGGAGGGTATCTTGCTTTTTGATGTGAAAGGCGGACATTTCATGAGTGATACTCTGTCTACCGCTTTGCATCTGCTGAAACCTTCTGCATTAGTCAGGCAGGGGGACTGTGTTTATATCGGTACAGAGAGTGGGGTATATACCTATTCTTTACAGGATGGAACATTGAAGAAGCTGGTGGAGTTACCGACAAAAGCGCGGATACACGGAATTTTATGCCAGATGTTTAATAGAATATGGATAGCGACCGAAGGCAGTGGTTTGTATATGTATGATATAAAAGCCAAGAAACTAAAGAACTATCGCTACGAGGATAAGGCGTCCGGTCTAAATTCAAATTATGTGCGTTCGTTGGCGTTGGACCAGGAGAATCGTTTATGGGTAGGGACTTATAGCGGATTAAATATATATAAGGAAGGGAAAGATTGTTTCTCCTCGATGGAGAGTTCTATAACTCAAGCCGGAACTTTATCTCAGAACTCGGTGCGTTGTATATTCAGAGATTCGCAAGGCGGTATGTGGCTGGGTACATATTGGGGTGGTTTGAATTATTATCATTCGTTGTGTAATCGTTTCCAGCAGATAAAGCATATTCCTTTCTATAATTCGTTAAGCGATAATGTGGTCAGTTGTATTGTAGAAGACAAAAAGAATAATTTGTGGATTGGCACGAGTGATGGCGGCTTGAATTTCTATGATAATATAACAAAGACTTATAAAAACTATTTATTCAACCCGGATACATCGGAAGGGGTTCCTTTTAAAGACATCAAAACTGTATATGTGGATGAGTCTGCCGATAAAGTATATGTAGGTGCCCATGCCGGCGGAATGATGATATTGAATCGTAGAACGGGAAAGAAAGAGTTTTATAATCAACAGAATAGTAACTTACCAAGTAATAATATTTATTCAATTATATCGGATGAGGGAGAGGGGCTATGGGTAGCTTCATTGGAGCATTTCATCTATTTTGATATTGCCCGAAAACGTTTTACTGTTATAGACAAAGATGTAAAAGGACGTCCCATACAAAAATATAACCGCTTATTATTCCGGGATTCTAAAAGGCGTATTTGGGCAGGTGGAGAAATGGGGTTGTCGGTATATAACCAGATTGATAAGTCTTTATTGACCAATACTGATTTCCATATTCCTACGGTGCTGGAACAGTCCTTTGTGAATTGTATTTATGAATCTGCATCCGGTTATATATGGATTGGTACCCGCAACGGACTTTTTGCTTTGCGGGAAGGGGATAAAGAGCCGTTGCAATATACAACGGATAACGGTTTGCCGAGTAATGTTATCTATGGAATTCTGGAAGATAGTTATGGACGCTTGTGGGTAAGTACTAACCAAGGTCTGAGTTGTTTTAATCCGGATAATCGGAAATTACGTAACTTTACGATAGTGGATGGTTTGCAAAGTAATCAATTCAATACTGGGGCTTATTGCCGTGTTAGTAACGGACATATGTTGTTCGGTGGAATTAATGGGATAACTTCATTTCGTCCCGAAACGCTAATAGATAATCCTTACACTCCCAAACCGGTAATCAATAAACTCTTTGTATTTAATGAAGAGGTATTACCTAATGATGAAACCGGAATCCTTAAAGAGAATATAGAAGGTGTAGACCATATCATATTGAAATCTTCTCAGAATTCTTTTTCTATATCATTTGTCGTTTCTAATTATATAGCAGGTAAACATAATACTTTTGCTTATAAATTAGAAGGATATAATGAGGAGTGGTATAAACAAGGCGATATAAGTCCGGTATCATATTCTAATTTGCCGGCAGGAAATTATAGATTTCTTTTAAAAGCGGCAAATAATGATGGGAAGTGGAGTAAAGACATGGCAGTTCTTCATATTAAGGTGCTTCCGGTTTGGTATTGTACCTGGTGGGCTCTTTCAATATTTGCTTTGTCTTTCGTTTTATTTGCTTTTATAATATTTCGTTTCTTTTGGCTGCGTAAGAGTATGCAGACGGAAATTCGTATGGAGAGATTGGATAAAGAAAAACGGGAAGAAATCAGCCAAATGAAAATACGTTTTTATGTTAATATTTCACATGAATTACGAACTCCGCTAACTTTAATTGTTGCTCCGTTACAAGAATTACTTAGTAGTATTTCAGGGCATTGGGAGCGCGAGAAATTGTTGTATATCCAAAGAAATGCAAAGAGACTTCTACATTTGGTAAATCAATTGATGGATTTTCGACGGGCTGAATTAGGCATTTTTGAATTAAAACCAGTATATGGCAATGCATATAAGAGGGTTCTGAATAATTTTTTAAATTATGAGAACTTAGCAAAACGTAAAGATATCGATTATAATTTCTATTCAGAACTGCAAGATGAGGATGTGTTGTTTGATGGTACTTATTTAGATTTGATTGTCAATAATTTGTTGTCGAATGCATTTAAATATACAGAAGAAGGTGAGAGTGTCTCTGTTAAACTTTATAAGGAGAATAAGAACGTCATTTTACAAGTTACGGACACTGGAGTTGGTATTCCTGAAGATAAACAACAAAAGATATTTGAACGTTTTTATCAAATAGAAAATGGACATGAGGGAAGTGGCATCGGACTATCTTTAGTGCAACGTTTGGTCGAATTACATCATGGACAAATTACGTTGGTAAGCGAGGTAGGGAAAGGTTCTACATTTTCTATTTATATTCCTCAGGATAAATCAGCATATAGTACTGAAGAATTATTGGGAAGTAGTGGAGAGTCAGATGAACAGCGTGTCTATTCAACAAATGCACATGATGTATATGTTGATAATGTAGAAATTGTGGAGGAGGAAGCCACTGACAAGAAAGAAGGGAGTAAACATGGGACAATTCTTATAGTGGAAGATAATGAGGAGTTACGCCAGTATTTGTCAAATGGTTTGTCTTCTCAATTTAATTTAATAGAAGCTGAGAATGGGCAAAAAGCATTAGATTTATTGAAAGATAATGATGTAGATTTGATACTTTCAGATGTGATGATGCCTGTAATGGATGGAGTTAAGCTTTGTAAATTGGTAAAGCAAAATTTAAGAACTTGCCATATTCCTGTATACCTATTATCAGCTAAAGTAGATATTAAGTATCAATTAAAAGGATTGCAGGTAGGAGCAGATGATTATATTCCCAAACCTTTTTCAATGGAGGTGTTAGTTGCTAAAATCTTAAATATGTTACGTACGCGTTATCGTATTTTTGAACGTTATTCCAATACGATAGAGGTGGAGCCTGAAAAAATAACGACTAATGCAATGGATGAGGAGGTGTTGAAGAAGGCCATTGCTATAGTTGAAAAGAATATGAGTAATGTAGAATTCTCCACAGAGCAATTTGCCAGTGAAATGAATATGAGCCGTTCTAATCTTCACTTGAAACTAAAGGCAATAACAGGTAAATCAGCTATTGATTTTATTCATAGAATACGTTTTAATCGTGCTTGTCAATTGTTGAAAGAAGGGAAGTATACTATTTCTGAAATTAGTTTTATGGTAGGATATAATACTCCTTCCTATTTTGCTGCCCGCTTTAAAAAATATATTGGATGTCTTCCTACTGAGTACGGAAAGAAATAGTATAAGCCTCTTACAGCCCTTGCATAGCGTGTGTTCTACACAAAAGTATTATTTGGTAGACAATATTAGTATTGGATTTGTGAAAAAGTGTAGAAATGTAAAACAATGTTTTTGAACTTTTTTAAGAGCATGTTGTATGTTTGCTTTTGAAGATTTATTCTGATTGTTAAACCTTAGATTTATTTTATTATGTACAAAATTAAAGGAGTAATTATGGTTATCCTCGCTTTTGTCAGTGTGTCCATGTATGCGCAAAGTATAGTGGTTACTGGTAAAGTAATTGACAGTGAAGGATATGAAGTTATTGGTGGTAGTGTCACTCTTAAAGGAGCTCCCGGTGTTGGAACAGTTACCAATGTAGATGGTCACTATTCTTTGAAAGTAAATGATGCATCTAAAGATGTATTAGTCTTCTCTTATGTAGGTATGACGTCTAAAGAGGTAAAAGTAAATGGACGCAATGTGGTCAATGTAACATTGGAAGCAGATGCAGTTATGTTGGATGAGGTTGTTACAATTGGCTATGCGACTGTTAAGAAAAAAGATTTAACAGGTTCTGTTTCTTCTGTAAATTCAAAGGAATTAGCTGCTGTACCTATTTCGGATGTTACTCAAGCATTAAGTGGTAAGGTTGCAGGTGTGCAGGTTATTCGCTCTCAAGGCTCGCCAGATGCCGATGTTTCGATAAAAGTACGTGGTGGTACTTCTATTACTCAAAGTAATGAACCTCTTTATATTATTGATGGTTTTCCTAGCGAAGATGGCTTAAAGGGCATTGAATCTAGCGATATTGAATCAATTGATATATTGAAAGATGCCTCTTCTACCGCCATTTATGGAGCTAGAGGTGCTAATGGTGTTATTTTGGTTACTACAAAGGGAGGAAAAACAGATAAGTTCAACATAAGCTATGATATGTATGTTGGCTTCAAGAAAGTTAATAAGAAATATGAATTACTTGGTGTTAAGGATTTTGTAAAATTAGATTATGAACGGGCTATTAATGAACCAGATGTAATGCGTGATTATACAATTCCTACTTATGGTACATGGGATGAATTTGATGGATTATATGGTAATCGTAAGGGGATTGACTGGCAGAAAGAAGTTTTTGACCATCGCCCTGCTATAACTCAGCAACATAAATTTACGATTAGTGGTGGTAACAAAACTTCTCAATATATGCTTACTTATACTCGTAATGATGATAAGGGTATTTGGTATGGAAGCGGCTTGAAGAGAGATAATTTTCGTTTGAAACTTAATCAAGAAGCAACTTCATGGATGAACTTCTCAACAAATGTTAGCTATATTGATGAAAAGACTGAAGGATTGGGTACTCTTCAAGAGGGAGGAGCTTATAGCCGCATGCAACATGTGATCCAGTATAGACCAACTATTGGAAAAAATGGTAGTGATGAGCAATTATTAATAGATGATGATGATCCTGTATTATTGTTGGAAGGTGCAAGTCAAATGCAGAGTCCGATGGCTACTATTGAAAGTGAACAAAGGGATAAACGAAATCGTATTATGTCTATTAACGGAGATGTACAGATTAAGTTTACCAAAGATTTATCATATCGTGGTACTGTAGGTATCCGTAAGCGTACAATCAATACGGATGTTTTTTATTCAGAAAGATCTAAGCAAGCAAAGAATGCAGGTGCTCCTTATGGTTGGAAGGAGATTGAAGAGCAACAAAACTTCATGTACAATAATGTAATAACCTGGGATAAAACATTCAATAAAGAACATCATTTGACTTTGGTTGGTGGACAGGAGTTTATACAGTATAAGACTGATTACTTGAAGGCTGGCGCCAGAAAGTTTGATAAAGTTAATTTTGGATTAGCTGATATGTCTTTAGGAGCAAGCCCGGATAAAGTAGTGACTTTATTGGAAAGTGATAAGATGTTGTCCTATTTTATGCGTGCTAATTATAACTTTAAGGAAAAATATTTATTTGCAGCATCAGTACGTGCGGATGGTTCCAGTAAGTTTGGAGCTAATCATAAATGGGGTATATTCCCGGCAGCCTCTTTCGCATGGAGAGCTTCTGAGGAAGACTTTATTAAGGAATTAGGAGTGTTTTCTAACTTGAAATTAAGATTAAGTTATGGTACTGCTGGTAATAACAAAATAAATAATTATTTAAGTTTATCTAAGATGGGATCCGTATGGATTCCTTATAACGGAGAAAGTACTGTTGCAGGTTTTGTTAGTAAACAATTACATAATCCTGATTTGCAGTGGGAAACTAATGTGACTGCTAATTTAGGTGTTGATGTGGGCTTTTTGAACCAGCGAATTCAACTCAGTGTAGATATTTATAATATTGAAACAAAAGATTTATTGCTTGATGCACCTGTGCCATTACTTTCAGGATATAAAACCATGATGATTAATGCTGGGAAAACAAATAATAAAGGTATCGAAGTAGCTATTACCACACATAATATACAAACAAAAGATTTTTCTTGGAGTACCAGTCTGAATCTTTCACATAATAAGAATAAGGTGAAAGCGTTGTATAATACAGATTATATGGAAATTGTATCAAATTGGGCACAGACTTCCGAATTTAATAAGAGTGACTATATTATTCGAGTAGGACAATCCTTAGGGCAAATGTATGGTTATCGTTTAAAAGGCATTTATACAGTAGATGATTTTAATTATGATGCACAACAACAGAAATATGTTATTAAAGACGGAATTCCTTATGATAAAAACTATTATCCAAAACCAGGATATTGGAAATTCGAGGATGTAGATAAAAATAATGAAATTACAGAGGAGGATAGAACTGTGATTGGTAATGCTAATCCAAAATTATATGGTGGATTAACCAATACTTTCACTTGGAAAGGTTTTGACTTAAGTGTATTCTTGAATTTTTCAATAGGTAATAAGATTTATAGTGCCAATAAAATGTATTATACTAAATTTAATAACCGTTGGAGAAATACATTAAAAGATGAAGCTATGCGTCGTTTCACGGTTATGAATGATAAGGGAGAATATATCTTTAATGATCCGGTACAATTGGCTTCATTGAATAAAGGACATGACTATGCTTCTGTTGAAGGTAGTTCCAATTTATTCTTCCATTCTGGATATGTAGAAGATGGTTCATTCCTTAAGATAAATAATATATCATTAGGATATACTTTGCCGAAAAGCCTGACAAGTAAGATTAAGCTTTCTAATGTACGTTTTTATGCAACAGGTTATAATCTTTATACTTGGACTAAATATTCTGGATATGATCCAGAGGTTAATACATATCCTAATAATGGATTAACTCCTGGTATTGACTGGGGAGCTTATCCTTCGGCTATTTCACTTGTGTTTGGAGCAAATATAACTTTCTAAATTCTAATTGATTAATTTTGGAGATTATGACAACTTTATATAAAAGATTGGCTATTATGCCTATGATAGCATTCTGTTCAGCATTTTTATTCACTTCTTGTGATGATTTTCTTGCGGAAACAACATATGATTTTTATGATGAGCAAGACTTTTATAAAGATGTTTCTGAATTAGAGTTAGCAGTGAATGGTGCCTTTGAAGTATTAAGTCAAAAAATGACATATGGGCATTTTATGTTGGTGAATGATTGTGATACGGATTTGAGTCATATAAAAGGTTCTGGTACTGGACAGGTTGCTCGTGATTTGGGACATTATAATATTTATACAGCCCATACTTGGGTAGAATCTGCATGGGGATTTTATTATACCGGTATAGACCGTGTTAATCGTATTATGGCTAATAAGGATCGTGTTGCTTTACCTGATGATGCGTCTAAGGCCACTTTTAAACGTTTGATAGCAGAGGCTAAATTTCTGCGTGGAATCTGTTATTTTGATTTGGTACGTATGTGGGGAGATGTACCATTGAAACTGACTCCTTCTGATAAAACGGAAAATTTTGCAATGGCCCGTACTGATAGAGAGGAGGTATATCAACAAATTGTAGAAGATTTACAAGCAGCTGCGGATGATTTGCCATGGCATGATGAACTTAGTTCTTATGAAGGGCGTCCTACTAAGGGAGCGGCAATGGGCTTATTAGCCCGAGCGTATTTATTTAGAGCTGGATATTCATTACGTCAAAATGGTAAGATGGAACGTTCGGATAAATATTTGGAGTATTATGGTAAAGTGAAAGAAATTTGTGCTGAACTTATAAATTCACACCACCACTCTCTGAATTCGAGTTATGAGAAAGTGTTTAAGAATGTTTGTGAGAATGTGTTGGAACCTAATGAAGTTATGTATGAAGTTCAGTTCTATAACCCTTCAGGAGAGGATACTCATAGTAGTAAAATAGGTTCATATAACTCACCTGAAATAGACCGAAACTCATCTTATGGTTTGGGTAACTCTTTTATCAAAACAACTCATTTTGCATATGATTGGTATGAACAGGGAGATATCCGTAGAGAAACGGCGATAGCTACTTTTAAAATTGATGCATCTGATAAAATAATTCAAATTCCTCGTAAGAAAAGTTATACATGGGCTCCAGGTAAATGGCGTAGAAATTGGATTCCAGGTCCACCGAAAGATTTGGAAAATATGGATATCAATTTTATCCTTTTACGATATTCTGATGTATTACTAATGTATGTAGAGGCTGTGAATGAAATAAGCGGACAGTTAGATCAATTGGCTTTGGAGTGCCTTAACCAAATTCGTAGAAGAGCATATGGATATGCACCTACTACGGCTGAACCTGCCATTGATTTTACAAATGCAGATTTCTCTGGTCCACAGAGTGTACGTGATTATCTTTTCATTGAACGTGCAAGAGAACTGTGTTTTGAAGGCTTCAGACGTTTTGACCTTATTCGTTGGAATAAGCTTGCGGAAGTTCTTGATGACTTTGCATTAAAATTTAATGCTGCTGTTGCGGATGGAACATTAGATGCATATGTGTGGGCGGCTGGTGAATATTTTCAGGAAGGTAAACATGAATTGTATCCAATTCCTTCTTATGAAATACGTGAGACGAAAGGAAGTTTAGTACAGAATCCAAATTATTAGTTTAGATTTATAATTTATCAGTGAGATCCATTTGATAAATGGGTAGGGTGACGATGAACAAGATTTTAATTATAAGCTTTGTTTTAGTCACCCTATATTTTTAGTTATATCTAAAAATATATAAAAATGTCTCAGTTAAAATAAACTACGATTATGAATCGACTATCATATACACTATTGCCCCTTACCGCCCTCGGGTTCTCGGCTTGTACTTCCCCAAAGAAGGAGGTAAGTCGTCCTAACATTATCTTTATGATGACGGACGACCATACCACACAGGCGATGTCATGTTATGGCGGTCGTCTTATCCAAACTCCGAATATGGATAGGATAGCCAATGAGGGTATCCGTATGGATAACTGCTATGCAGTCAATGCGCTGTCAGGTCCCTCGCGCGCTTGTATTCTCACGGGTAAGTTCAGCCACATGAATGGCTTTACTGATAATGCGACTACTTTCGATGGAAGTCAGCAAACCTTCCCGAAACTATTGCAGGCAGCAGGTTATCAGACATCAGTGATTGGTAAGTGGCATCTGATAACCGAACCGCAAGGGTTCGATTACTGGTGTATTTTGAGCGGACAGCATGAGCAGGGTGATTACTATAATCCCGACTTTATTGAAAACGGTAAGCATGTGGTGGAGCAAGGTTACGTGACCGACATAGTTACCGATAAAGCGATCGAGTATTTGGAACATCGGGACAAGAGTAAGCCTTTCTGCATGATGTATCATCAAAAAGCTCCCCATCGCAATTGGATGCCGGCGCCCCGTCATTTGGGGATGTTCAACAACACCACATTCCCGGAACCCGGCACGCTTTTCGATACATATGAAGGCAGAGGACGTGCCGCCAAAGAACAAGATATGTCGATTGAGCATACGTTGACTGATGACTGGGATTTGAAGTTGCTGACCCGTGAGGAAATGCTGAAAGACACTACCAACCGTCTTTATCAGGTATATAAGCGTATGCCGGCTGCTGTACAGGACAAATGGGATTCTGTCTATGCGCAACGCATTTCGGAGTATCGTAACGGAAACCTAAAAGGCAACGCGTTAATCAGCTGGAAATATCAGCAATACATGCGCGATTATTTGGCTACCGTAGTTGCTGTGGACGAGAATATCGGACGGTTACTCAATTATTTGGAAAGGACTGGCGAATTGGATAACACAATCATTGTCTATACCTCCGACCAGGGTTTCTTTTTAGGAGAGCATGGCTGGTTTGACAAGCGTTTCATGTATGAAGAGTGTCAGCGTATGCCGATGATTGTCCGATATCCCAAAGCAATCAAGGCGGGAAGCACATCGAATGCGATAGCTATGAACATAGACTTTGCTCCTACATTCCTGGATTTTGCAGGAGTAGAAATTCCGGATGATATTCAGGGAGAATCTTTGAAACCGGTTCTTACCAATGAGGGGAATGCGCCAGCTGATTGGCGGAAGGCAGCTTATTACCATTATTATGAATACCCTGCCGAACATTCGGTGAAACGCCATTATGGTATTCGTACGACTGATTTTAAATTGATTCATTTCTATAATGATGTGGATGAATGGGAAATGTATGATATGCAGAATGATCCGCACGAGTTGAATAATCTATACGGTAATCCTGAATATACTGCTAAACAAGCCGAACTTATGCTGTTACTGAAAGAAGTGCAGGAACAATATAAGGACAATGACCCTGATGAGAGGATAACGGAATTGTTTAAAGGTGACAGGCGTTTTATGGAGAATCGGTGAAAAGTAGAGGATTCTTTGCCCGAACTTGATATTTAACAGGAGAATACTTATATTTGCTACCAATCATTCATAAAATATATCTATGGACAATAAATTTGTAGTAAATATAGGTCGCCAGTTAGGTAGTGGCGGACGAGAAATCGGAGAGAAGCTGGCTGTTCGCTTGGGCATTGATTTTTATGATAAGGAACTGATTAACCTTGCTTCCGAAGAAAGCGGATTGTGCAGGGAATTCTTTGAGAAAGCGGATGAAAAGGCTTCACAGGGAATTATAGGTGGTTTGTTTGGTATGCGCTTTCCGTTCATAAGTGACGGAGCCATGCCTGCAACCAATTGCTTGAGCAACGATGCATTGTTTAAGGTGCAAAGTGATGTGATACGGAAGCTTGCTTCCGAGAAGTCCTGTTTGTTCGTAGGGCGTTGCGCCGATTACATTTTGCGGGATAATTCGCGTTGTGTCAATATCTTTATTTCCGCATCGCGCGAAGATCGGATAGCCCGTTTATGCCGTCTGCACTCTATTTCGGAGAACGCGGCAGAGGAGAAAATGAATAAAGCGGATAAGCGGCGTGCGGAATATTATAACTATTATAGTTATAAGACTTGGGGAGCGGCTGCTACCTATCATCTTTGTATTGACTCATCCGTATTGGGTATTGACGAAACGGTCAGCTATATAGAAGAGTTCATAAGGAAGAAACTGAAACTGTAGTTTGCGAGTTCGTTGGAGTGGGAATATATCATCACATAAAAAGCCCTCTGAATAAGCTCAATAATCATTATAAATAAAATCGGGGAGAAATTTACTATAATTTTAGTAGGATTATAGTAAATTTCTCCCCGATTTTATTTATAGCTTGAAAGCGCTCCTTGAACTAATCTTTACATCATTGCCAGCAATATCATTTGTCCCGCCAGAATACGCAGGAACATCGTTAACGGATAAACCGTAGAGTAACCTACTGACGGCGCATCGTTACCCGATGCCTGATTGGAATATGCCAGTGCGGGCGGATCGGTATTACTGCCGGCAATCAGACCCATTAACGTGAAGTAATTGACCTTGCAATAAAGTCGGGCAATAATGCCGATTATCAGTAACGGAATGGTGGTAATCAGGAAACCATAACCCACATAAGACAAACCGCTTCCTTCCACTACTGTTTGTACAAAATGCTCTCCCGCCTCTATTCCCACGCTGGCAAGGAACAGTACGATACCTATCTCACGTAGCATTAAGTTGGCGCTCATGGTGGTATATGTTACAAGATGAAGTTTGTGTCCGAAGCGTCCGATAAGGATGGCCACTACCAGCGGACCGCCTGCCAGACCTAATTTCACCGGAGTTGGCATGCCGGGGAATGCAATAGGCAGGCTGCCCAATAAGATACCCAGGAATATACCTACGAAAATTGTAACGATATTCGGCGTATCCAGACGTTTCAGCTGATTACCCAATACGCCGGCTACACGCTCTACGGCATCTTGTTGCCCTACAACCATTACGCGGTCACCCACTTGGAGCACCAGATTAGGATCGGCAAATAAGTCCATACCCGAACGGTTGATACGTGTTACGTTTACACCGTACATACTGCGGAAGTGCATGCTTCCCAGTTTCTTTCCGTTGATTTCCGACTTGGTAACCAAGATACGGCGTGAAACCATGGGAGTATCCTGCTTCTCCCAGTCTACTTGGATTTCCTTACCGATAAAGGCTGTTACCGCTTCGGCATCTTCCTCGGAACATACGATGAACAACTGGTCACCGATGTGGAATTCCGTGTCTTGGTTCGGGATGCTGACATGCCCTTCGTGACGAATACGGGAGCATACGAAAGAACGTCCCAGGAAGTCTTTCACCTGAATCAGCTTTTTACCGTCGATAGCTTCATTACGCACTTCCAGATGCAGCATATGCGGCATGTGTTTCATATCGGTTTCTTGCGTATTGAGTTGCTCTTCTTCCTTTTTCAGATTGATGCGGCAGATATAACGTACGGCGATAATAGCGCCGATGATACCCACTACGCCGAGCGGATAGGCGCAAGCATATCCCAATGCAATAGGATCGCCTGTATAGTTCAGCTGGTTCAGCGCTTCTTGGGCGGCACCCAAACCGGGAGTATTGGTCACGGCACCGTACAGAATACCTACTATCATCGGAAGGTCTATATTACCGTCAATGAAGTAAATACTCAATGCGACAACGATATTCAGTGCCACAATGCCTACGGCAAGCATGTTTAGCGTCATACCCCCTTTCTTGAAAGAGGAGAAGAACGACGGCCCCACTTGCAGACCGATACAGAATACAAATAAAATCAAACCGAATTCTCGGATGAAATGCAAAATGTGTGTTTCACCTGTAAATCCGAAATGCCCCATCAGAATACCGGTAAAGAGTACAAACGTCACTCCCAGCGATACTCCGAAAACTTTAATCTTGCCCAACAGTACCCCTACGGATATAACGAATGCGTATAAGCAGACGATATGCGCAACGGATGTCGGGTCCCAAAGAAGACTTTCTAACCAGTTCATAGTACCTTATTATATATTGCTTTAAAAATTTTGCGCAAAATTACTTAATAAAGGGGAGGTAACAAAAGGTTTGCCTTTCTTTTTGTAATACCAACTTTGCAAAAGCATGGGGTATGCGGGGAATATGTCTTGAATAAGGATGAACATAGTGCTATCAGTAAGTGCAATTTTCTCTAAAAAGCCTTTTTGTTTTAAGTATTTCCTTATATTTGCAAGTCTCTTGATGACAAAATGAATACTATTCATCTATTTTAATTTTAAATAAACTATGGCAGACAGTAAAGAAAAACTCTTCTCGGACTTTTCTCCGGTTTCTACGGAACAGTGGATGGAGAAAGTAACCGCAGACTTAAAAGGTGCGGACTTTGAGAAAAAGCTCGTTTGGAGGACGAATGAAGGATTCAAAGTGAAACCTTTCTATCGCATGGAAGACCTCGAAGGTTTGAAGACCACAAATGCTCTTCCCGGTGAGTTCCCGTACCTTAGAGGTACAAAGAAAAACAACAATGAGTGGTTCGTTCGCCAGGAAATAAAGGTGGAATGTCCTAAAGAAGCCAATGCCAAGGCATTGGATATCCTGAATAAGGGCATCGATTCACTCTCTTTCCACGTGAAAGCCAAAGAACTGAGTGCGGAGTATATCGAGACTTTGCTGAAAGACATCTGCGCGGAATGTGTGGAATTGAACTTCTCCACCTGCCAGGGACATGTGGTGGAGTTGGCGGAACTTTTGGTCGCTTATTTCCAAAAGAAAGACTATGACCTTACGAAGTTGCAGGGTTCTATCAACTACGATTATTTCAACAAGATGCTGGCTAAGGGTAAAGAGAAAGGTGATATGGTAGCTACTGCCAAAGCCTTGATTGAAGCTACTTCCGTTCTTCCGAAATATCGCGTGCTGAATGTAAATGCGCTGACACTCAACAATGCGGGTGCATATATCTATCAGGAATTAGGCTATGCGTTGGCTTGGGGTAATGAATACATGAACCAACTGACCGATGCCGGACTGCCGGCAGCTCTGGTAGCCAAGAAGATTAAGTTTAATTTCGGTATCAGTTCCAATTATTTCCTTGAAATCGCAAAATTCCGTGCAGCCCGTATGTTGTGGGCCAATATCGTAGCTTCTTATAATCCGGAATGTCTGCGCGATTGCGAAAACAAAGGCGAACACAATGAATGCCGCTGTGCTGCCAAAATGAGAATACATGCGGAAACCTCGACTTTCAACCTCACTTTGTTCGATGCACATGTAAATTTGTTGCGTACGCAGACTGAGGCTATGAGCGCTGCTCTTGCGGGCGTTGACTCTATGACAGTGGTTCCGTTCGATAAGACGTATGCCGCTCCCGATGAATTCTCGGAACGTCTGGCGCGTAACCAACAGTTGCTGTTGAAAGAGGAATCTCACTTTGACAAGGTGATTGACCCTGCTGCCGGTTCTTATTACATCGAGAACTTGACCGTAGCTATTGCCAAGCAAGCTTGGGAACTGTTCCTTGCAGTGGAAGAAGAGAGCGGTTTCTATGCCTCTGTAAAATCCGGTAAGGTACAGGCAGCCGTGAACGAAAGCAATACGGTTCGTCATGCGGCTGTTGCCAAGCGTAAGGAAGTGTTGTTGGGTACTAACCAGTTCCCGAACTTCAACGAAAAGGCGGGCGACAAGAAGCCTTTGGAAGCCTCTTGTTGCTGTGGCGGACACAGCACTTGCGAAAAGGATGTTCCTTCACTGAACTTCGACCGTGCCGCCAGCGAATTTGAAGCATTGCGTCTGGAAACGGAAGCTTCGGGCAAGCGTCCTAAGGCTTTTATGCTGACTATCGGTAACTTGGCAATGCGCCAGGCACGTGCTCAATATTCTTGTAACTTCCTGGCTTGTGCCGGATATGAAGTTGTTGACAACCTCGGTTTCCCGACCGTAGAGGAGGGTGTGGAAGCTGCGATGGAAGCTAAAGCCGATATTGTGGTTCTCTGTTCGAGCGATGATGAATATGCGGAATATGCCGTTCCTGCTTTTAAAGCTTTGAATGGTCGCGCTATGTTCATTGTTGCCGGTGCTCCTGCCTGCATGGACGAGCTGAAAGCGGCAGGTATCGAGAACTTTATCCATGTTCGTGTCAACGTTCTGGAAACATTAAAGGAATTCAACAAGATATTAATCAAGAATTAAGAATGAAAAATGAAGAATAGGCTGAGCATTTATTCCGCATGGTAATTCTTCATTCGTCATTCTTTGTTCATCATTTTTAAGAAGATGAGAAAAGATTTTAAAAACTTAGATATATATGCCGCTTTTCAGCCTGCCAATGGTGCTGAGTGGCAAAAGGCTAACGGCATCAAAGCCGACTGGAAAACTCCGGAACACATTGAAGTGAAGCCTGTTTACACCAAAGAAGACCTCGAAGGTATGGAACACCTCAACTATGCGGCAGGTATTCCGCCTTATCTGCGCGGTCCGTATTCTGTAATGTATACCTTGCGTCCATGGACTATCCGGCAGTATGCCGGGTTTTCTACTGCCGAGGAGTCCAATGCGTTCTATCGCCGTAATCTGGCTTCCGGACAGAAAGGTCTGTCCGTTGCATTCGACTTGGCTACCCACCGTGGCTACGATCCCGACCACGAGCGTGTAGTTGGTGATGTTGGTAAGGCAGGTGTATCTATCTGTTCACTGGAAAACATGAAGGTGCTTTTCGACGGTATTCCTTTGAACAAGATGTCAGTGTCTATGACTATGAATGGCGCGGTACTTCCGATTATGGCATTCTACATCAATGCCGGTCTGGAACAGGGCGCTAAGCTAGAAGAAATGGCAGGTACTATCCAAAATGATATCCTGAAAGAATTCATGGTGCGTAACACTTATATCTATCCGCCTGCATTCTCTATGAAGATTATCTCCGATATCTTTGAATATACATCTCAGAAGATGCCTAAGTTCAACTCTATCTCTATCTCCGGTTATCATATGCAGGAAGCCGGTGCTACGGCGGATATCGAGTTGGCCTATACACTGGCTGACGGTCTGGAATATCTTCGTGCGGGTGTTGCCGCCGGTATTGATATTGATGCGTTTGCGCCTCGTCTGTCATTCTTCTGGGCTATCGGTACCAACCACTTTATGGAAATCGCCAAGATGCGTGCCGCGCGTATGTTGTGGGCTAAGATTGTGAAGCAATTCAATCCGAAGAACCCGAAATCACTTGCCTTGCGTACACACTCCCAGACTTCCGGTTGGTCACTGACCGAGCAAGACCCGTTCAACAACGTAGGCCGTACCTGTATTGAGGCTATGGCTGCCGCTTTGGGACATACACAGTCTCTGCATACCAATGCTTTGGATGAGGCTATCGCCTTGCCTACCGATTTCTCCGCGCGTATCGCACGTAATACGCAGATTTATATTCAGGAAGAAACTTATATCTGCAAGAATGTCGACCCATGGGGCGGTTCTTACTATGTAGAGTCTCTGACCAATGAACTGGCGCACAAGGCTTGGGAATTGATTCAGGAAGTGGAAAAACTGGGCGGTATGGCGAAGGCTATCGAAACCGGTATTCCCAAGATGCGTATCGAAGAGGCTGCCGCACGTACGCAAGCCCGTATAGACAGTGGTTCACAGACTATTGTAGGTGTAAATAAGTATCGTTTGGAGAAAGAAGCCCCCATCGATATTCTTGAGATTGATAATACGGCTGTTCGCCAGGAGCAGATTCAGAACCTGAAGACATTGAAGGAAGGTCGCGATGAAGCTGCTGTTCAGAAAGCGCTCGAAGCCATTACCAAATGTGTGGAAACGAAAGAAGGCAATCTGTTGGAATTGGCAGTGGAAGCTGCACGTGTTCGTGCCACATTGGGTGAGATTTCGTATGCTTGCGAAAAAGTTGTAGGACGTTATAAAGCAGTAATTAGAACTATTTCAGGCGTGTATTCATCAGAAAGTAAAAATGACAGCGACTTCCACAAAGCGTGTGAGTTGGCTGAGAAGTTTGCGAAGAAAGAGGGGCGTCAACCTCGTATCATGGTAGCTAAAATGGGACAGGACGGTCACGACCGTGGCGCCAAAGTGGTAGCGACCGGATATGCGGACTGCGGTTTCGACGTGGATATGGGACCGTTGTTCCAGACTCCTGCCGAAGCGGCTCGTGAAGCTGTGGAAAATGACGTTCACGTAGTGGGTGTTTCTTCATTGGCTGCCGGACACAAGACACTGGTTCCGCAGATTATTGAAGAACTCAAGAAGTTGGGACGTGAGGATATTGTAGTTATCGCAGGTGGTGTGATTCCCGCGCAGGACTATGATTTCCTCTATAAAGCAGGTGTAGCCGCTATATTCGGCCCCGGAACTCCGGTAGCGAAGGCTGCCTGCCAGATTCTTGAAATCTTATTGGATGAGGAATAATCCGTAAAGGAAAATGTTAAAAAAAGGGCGGAATACTTTTGCATATCCGTCCTTTTTTCTTAATCTGTGTTATAAAACATGCTTTTTTTCTTGGATAATTTGCAAATTTCTCAATTGTCCGTATCTTTGCAGTGTGTTTTTCATAGTATTAGATTTAAGGTTAACAAAGGTTGGAGTACAGCGGTACTCCTTTTTTTATGCCCGTACGTTACGTATGGAGCAAAATCAGAGTTTCTTCACCATCAGTTTGCTTTCACCGGTAGTTTGTTGCGATAATATTGTAAAACGGATACGCGTAAGCTTTTTCTGGCTCCATGAGTGAATTAATTTAGGATCAGTCAATTCGATGATATCTGCTTCGGGCGATAAAAGCTTTTTATTGTATTCCAGTTTGAATTTACCGGCTTCTCCTGTCAGGATGATGTTCTTGTCGTTGTCAATCTCAACGTCGTTGCAAGTCATGAGGCTTAATATGCTTGGTTCTTCGTAGGCTGACAATTCCCACCTGTCGGTGATTGTGAAATCCTTTTTTCTGTGCAATGTATAGTTGCGGGTCCAGCTTTTCACGTTTGCTTCCTGCGGATAAGCCCGGGCTATGTCTATCTGATAAGATATGGTTTTGGCTGTGGCTTTGTATTGTTGATTGTACGCCGCAAACTCTCTGCCGTTCTTTTGTGCTGTTCCGTTAATGAGAGGCAGGTTATGATAATCGGATTGCATGGTCCATATCGTATATCGTTCCGGTCCGAAGGTCTGTCGGGTATATGTTCCCACACCTACATCTATAAGTAACGGTTTGGAATTGTAGTAAAGAATGCACGAACCTACATCGTTATGATTATGGCTCTCCTGATTATTCCCGCCTTTTGCAGCGAAAAAGAAGCCGTCACTTTTTCCTTCGGTATCACGCGCTACACAAATTTGGGTATCTTTAAACCAGTAACTGCCAATCAGCGGCTCGCCTTGCGGATAGTTGATAATGTCTTTGTACATAAAGAGTTCATCTAAGGCGGAAGCGAAATAGCCGTTTACCCCATTTTTGAAACTTTGGTTTTGTCGTGCCATCAATGAGGCGAATTTCATCATTGCCGGGTCTCCTATCAGTTTACCATACTGATATAGAATACCGGGACTTGGGCTTACTATGGGTGCGGAGTCGGCGAAGTTGACAAAATAATTACCGCCGATGTGTACCCGGTAGATGTATTGCGCCATATTGCGCAGGAGCGGGGAGCTGAATATGTTCACTTTATTTCCGGTTACTTTAGCCAATAAATCCAAAAACTTCAAGGCATAGCCGGATGCTCCGCTCCAATAGGTGGGACCTTCGTCACACGCACCGTCTTCATGATACATGCTGAAAAAGAAGTCTGTAGATTTCATCAGCTTCCACACTCCCTGTTGGATACGTTCCGGGCTCCTTTCTATCAGCATCAGTGCTTGCAGTACATTGTAGTTAACCCATGGATTCCAGTTATTGACTTGCTGACCGCCGAATCCCATCCACCAATAATCATCCCGTGCGAAGTAAGGATTTATTAGGTTTTTGTTGACTTCCTCTACAATTCGTTCATTGATGAGAGGGCTTGTTTTATCGAATTCGTCTTTCAGGAAATAGTAGGTCCATGCCATTTGTGCGCCGATGTCGGCTACTACCAATTCAATGGTCGGTTCATTCCGGTCGGGAAGTCCGGAGTGGTCTTTCTGAAAACCGAGGTGTGCCGAGTGTATCCAAGAGGTTTCGCATAGAAACCACACGCCGTCTATGATAGCATCCATAAATCTTCCTTGTCCCTCTACCAATTCAGCGATGGTAAGGGCTTGCAAGGCTTTGTGGTTGGCACGTCCGGTACGGATTTCACCGGTACGTTTAAAAGCAAGGTAGTCGGAAGCGAGGTCGGGTTTCCATTCGTGTTTCAAGGCCCGTTCTCCGTTTTTGATGATAATCTTTCTGATTTCCGGGTCCACTTTCTCTTGCCAGGACTTACGGTCGGTATACTTAGGATAATCCACCCAGCTTTGGTGGTAGAGGATGGCGGTTCCTAAGTCTTCATAAGAAATGGTTTGCTCAAGAAGATGTCTTTCTGTAGCGTTGGCGGAAAAACCGGTACAGATAATTGTGATAAGTAATGAACCTGTCAATAACAGACTTTTTATTTTTGACATTTGCAGTATGTATTAGATGCGTTTATAAATAGAGAACGAGGATAAACGATTATCCCCGTTCGTCAAAGTTAATAAAAAACAACCTTTTACCTAACTTTTATCCCTTGTTTTGTAAATCTATGTATCTTTTCAGCGCTTCCAGGTAGTAGTAGTCTGCATAATTCAACGGTACATTGATTTCGGAACCGTGCGGTAACGAACCGGTGGAGTGCATCAGTACATAGCCTTGGTTACTGCCTTTTGCCGACAGGTAATCAGGACTTGAGAGATTTTTCAGAATCGTTTCCGCATAGTCAAAATATTTCTTTCCGTCAGGTATAAATGTACTGAGTTCCAAAAATGCTGATGCGGTGACGGCGGCAGCCGATGCGTCACGCGGAGTCTTTTCACCTGCCGGAGCGTCATAATCCCAGTAAGGAATAAGGTCGTCTGTCTTTACACGTTCCATAATCATGCCGGCGATATGAACAGCTTCCTGTAAGAAAGCGGTATCTTGAGTTTCACGATAACAAGAAGTGTAGCCGTATACTCCCCATGCTTGTCCGCGCGACCAAGCTGACTCTGCATTTTTACCCTGATGCGTTTGTTTGATTTCCACACTTCCGTCGTTGTTGTAGCTGACTACGTGGTAGGAAGTATAGTCGGGACGGAAATGATTTTTCATGGTGGTTTGCGCATGCTTTACAGCCACATTCTTATATTTTTCGTTTCCTGTCAACTTGGATACGTTGAACAGCAAGTCCAGATTCATCATGTTGTCGATGATTACGGGGAAGTTCCATGCTCCGAAATCCCATGAACGGATACAACCGATTTCCGGATTGAAACGAGCGCATAAATTATCCGCCGTTTCCACGAGTACGGCTTTAATGGTATCGTTGGGAGCGAGGCGGAGAGCATTGCCGTAACTGCAATTCATCATAAAACCTACATCATGGGTACCTTTCAGCTCACGTATCGGATTCAGTATATTAGTGTATTCGACAGCACGTTTCTTCAATTCCTCGTCTCCGGTCATTTCATAAGCGTACCAAAGGCTACCGGGGAAGAAACCGCTGGTCCAGTCGGAAATTCCGCAAAGGTGTCTTTGTCCTAATTGCAAGGCTGCCGGATTAGGACGCAAAGAGTCGATATACGCTTTGTTTTCACGTTGTAGCTGTGCGTCGAGGAAATTTACATCATAACCGGAGTATATGGAGCGTGGCAACTTGTTTGTTCCGGAGAGTTCTTCGGCGGTTAATTTCAATTGATAGGAAGCGGCATCGAGTGCGTTGCTTATCCAGGCTTCTTTCTGAACCGGAGTGTTTTTGCAACCGGTCAGACCGATGAGTAGGGCGGTTGCAAATAACAGAGAGTTTCTTTTCATGTTATTAAGCTTTTAGTTATTTTCGTTCGTTGACAAAAATATGGATATTTAGGAAATATCTTGTACAAGATTGTTGAAAGGAACTTTGGCGCAGTTTAAAGGTGTATCACTTTTGTCGAATGCTGTTTTAATTCTGTATTTTCTTAAACGGAAGTATTACTTTTACCCTGTAAAACGGTAAAAATAATACTTCCGAATCAGATTTATTGTAAGTTATTTCTTCTTCAGACTTTTGACCTGAAAGTTTGTAAATAACGTGTGATTTTCCAATAAGCGGAGTCCGAAATGTCCGTCTCCTTCATTGTTTTTTATGGTTAACCGGAATAATTCCTCACCATTGATACGATATGTAGTGATTCCTTTTTCCACACGGATTTGGATGTCGTACCATTTATTCGGGAATAATAAATGCGATTTATCCGTATATTCTTTGATAACAGGGCGGGCTATTGCATCACTGGTATCCGCTGCTTTGGCAAAGTATTGGCGGAAGCGGGTGGTGGAGTTATGGTTTCCACCATATCCTACATAGAACAAACTTAACGTTTTATAGTGTTGAAAAATGCCGTTTCTCCATTCGCTGCGTGCAAAAAGATTGCCGGGGTGTTCCGGGTCGTTGGCACCCCAGAAACAGTTCAAGTCACTAAGGCGGTCATACTTGCCGCCTTGCATCAACATTTTCACACGATAACTGATTTCGTAATCACCTGTAAGGCGTTGGTTATACCATAAGGTAAGGCCTTTGGGGGCTGTAATTTCTAATGTGTCGCCCGATACGATGATTTTCACTTCGCCTGAGTGGTCTTCGATTGTCCAGTTCTTTAAAGCGATTTGCGCTTGAACCATAAGCGGAAGTAACATCAGTATGCTTCCTGATACGAGTTTGTAAAGGTTATTTCTTTTCATAAGGATGGCTTTATTGCAATTGATAATTTAATGTTTGTTTTTTTCCGTTGAGACTGACTTCCACTTCCATAGTGTCGGAGCTATTACTCTTAATTTTTGCTTCTATTTTCGGGAAACCTTTTGTGCTCTTGGTAGGGTAGATAACGGTTATAAATTGCACGTTTTCTTTCTCTTTCTTTTCTGTATTGAATGAAACCGCAGTACGCTCGGTCCGCTGGCGATAGGCCACAGAGTACCAACCTTCTTCTTCCTTCAGCGTTGTCTTCTTGGGAGCGAAACATTGTAATTTTACTTGGTTTTCACCTGCAAAGTTAGAAGAAAGTGAGAAAGTTTTAGCGTCAATATCAATGTCACCGTCACATAACTGATAATGTAGGTTGATATTTCCGGTAGCGTTTCCTATCGCTTCATCTACGATCACGAAGTATTGTTGGTTGACAAAGAATACGGAACGACGATGCTTCAATTCTTTATAGCTTGGATTTTCCGTAACCAATATTTGTACATTCCCTTCCGGTTTCCATAACTTGGTTACGGACTCTGTGGTTTCCAGATTTTTATTATCTAATGTCAAGGTATTGTGTACAGCGGTTTGCCTGAACCAGTTGCGTAATTTCATTACTTCCGGTCCGCCGGCATATATGTACGAACCGGAGTCGGGAAACAGGTTTTTGCCGTTAAACCACAGTTCAAAAGTACCGTTGTCCGGCTGGCAATGCCATTCACCTTTAGGACCGGCTTTAACTACCATTACCATTGCATCCTTTTTCCAACCGTTTCTAAAGGTAAAGAAGCCGGATTTCAGGAAACCTTTGGAGAGATTTACCGGAGCTTCTCCTTCTTGTCCGTTGGTGGCAAAGTAGAGTATTTGCTTATTTTCAGGGAACAATTTGAGCCATTCTTTATAATTGGCCTGTTCTGTTTGAGGATTTCCCTTTTTAGCATCGCTGAAACAAGGATTAGTGTAGTCGGGATAACAAACGTTCATGTAGAACATAATCATGGATTCAATCGTGTTGACGTAATGAGAGGGAAACTCGTTGCGGAATCCGTTAACGTCCGCCATGCGTAGTGCCTTACAGAATATCTCTATGCAAGCTAAATGGTAGTGTAAATCTAATTCGAACTGACCGCCGTCAGGGTAAACTTGTACTTTGATTTCCCGGTTTAAGATGTCTATACCGCTTTTTCTCCATGCTGACGCTTCTTTAAATTCCGGGAAGAAAGCCCCGGCTGCCAGCATACGTTGCGCTTCAAACAACAGATGATTGCCTTGGTCGGAATAGTTACCGAGAATGTGGACAGCATGTCTGTGATAGTTCACTAGAAATTCCGTAAGGAAAGCGGGAGTAAACGAGGGAGAGTTGATAAAGAGTGTAAGCTGGTTGATTTGATCTTGCAGGCGGTGGCTGGTTTCCAACGGACGCCATGCAAAACGTGCATTCTCCGCATTTCCCCTTACTTCACCTGTGCTGGCAAGTTCATATTCTTCTTTATCAACCTGCGTCAACGGGTTTTTCTTAATCCAGTCGAGGTATTGGAAAGTCCATTCCTTGGCGTACTTCTCATCACCCGAAATACGATAGGCTTTACCCATGGGGGTGAACCATTTGTGGCGGTGAAGCTGCCAGCGCAGTTCATTGTCCTTCACCGGCCAATATTTCCAGTTAATGTCTTTTCCATAATTGAAGGCGGGCTGATAACCGTCGTGCACGTAGAATGTGTGCTCTAGTGCTTCGTCTGCCCATTGTTGCTCACGTTTGTTGATTGTGATATTGTTTAAATCAATTGCCGGGTTGACAACACCGGTACGGTTGCGATAATACTTTAAAAGCGCTTGCGCCGCAGCCTCTTTCTTTCCTTGTTCATAAAGCTCTTTCACTTTTTCCAAACCGGGATAGTTCAGGTTTAGTAATGAAAAAGCTTCTTCATTGATGGATTGTGCCTGTAATGAACAGGCAAACATGCAAATTAAAAATAAAATAATGTGTCTCATGTAGTTGGTTTATTTTGGTAATTATATATATTTCTCTATGTAACAAAGGTAATTGATTATTTATGAAATAAGGCTTGATCATGTAGAAAGGTCTTGCATTATACTGTATTATGCTTGTAAATTTGTCTGATGAACTTTTAATAATGTTCAATTTGATGTAGTTCAGACTATGAATAGCCTCTTGTGGATGAGTTTTGGGTCGTATAATATTATAGAAAGGCTGGTTTGTAATTATATGAACTTAACCGATAAAATGCAGTAAAGTTGTTTTTATAGAGCCTTCTTTTTATTCTGTGTGTTTTTGGTAATATTTTAGATGAATAATGTGCGTGTTTGGTGTAATTAGTTAAAAATAAAACAAATTTAAAAGTGGATTCAACTGGATTATAATATATATCAACGATAGTGAAACATCTTGCTATATATTTAAATGTCTGTTTTTCTTTTTTTTGATTAATTTGCAATTGGAGGGTTGTCGTTTGTTGTGACTGCGATTCTCTTGTTTATTCAGTTAATTTAATTTCAAATCAAAAAGTATGAAAAACATTTTTGTTGATTGCCGCATGCGGAAAATTCTATTTGTTGCCGTCTGCATTCGATCGTCCTTGTGGGGAGACTTCTGTTATTCCTCGGAGGTTAGTAGTAATAGGCAAGTAAACAAGTCTGTACCTGATAAGGTATGGAATAGTTATGGGACTTTGCAGAATAAAAGCATGCAAATCACCGGTACTGTTATGGATGAAAACGGGGAACCTGTCATTGGTGCTACAATACAGGTAAAAGGCTCTTCTAGTGGCGTAATTACAGATATTGATGGACATTACACCATCGTTGTACCTAATGAAAATTCCATTCTGGTAGTTTCATTTATAGGTTATGAGTCACAAGAAATCAAAGTGAATGGCAGAAAGGGCATTAATGTACAATTGAGAGAGAATGTACAGAGTTTGGATGAAGTAACTGTGGTTGCTTATGGTGTACAAAAGAAAGCTACATTGACCGGTGCCATTTCCAGTGTAGGTACGGATGCCTTATTGAAGTCACCGAGTGCCAGTGTTGCCAACTCTTTGGCAGGGCAATTGCCGGGTGTTTCGTCCATGCAATCCAGTGGACAGCCGGGCGCAGATGATGCTAAAATTTTTGTGCGTGGTGTGGGATCGCTAACTGAGGCCGGTGCTACTCCTCTTATTTTGGTCGATGGTGTGGAACGTTCCTTCTTTCAAATGGACCCTAATGAAATTGAATCCATTAATGTATTGAAAGATGCTTCTGCTACGGCTGTATTTGGTGTACGTGGTGCGAATGGTGTAATTTTGGTAACTACCCGTCGTGGAGAAGAAGGCAAAGCGAAAATTTCTGTTAGTTCTAATGTTGGTCTTCAGATGCCTACGCGTCTGTTGGAAACCGCAGATAGTTATACGGCTGCATCTTTATATACAGAGGCGCAACGTAATGATGGAGTCGCAGAAGATCAGTTGGCGTTTCAGCCTTATGATTTGGAGCGTTTCCGTTTGGGTGATGATCCTATAATGTATCCCAATGTGAATTGGTACGATTATTTGATGAATAAAGTAGCTATTCAGACCCAACATAATGTAAATGTTTCAGGAGGAACAAAGGATATCCGGTATTTTGTTTCATTAGGTTTCCTTTATCAAAATGGTTTGTTCAAGAAGATGGAAGGGCTGGATTACAACAATAACTACAATTATACCAGATATAACTATCGGGCCAATTTGGATGTAAATTTAACTCGTACTACTACTTTAAAGTTTAATATGGGTGGTATTGTGGGTAATCAACGTGATCCGGGTAAAAGCGGGGATATCTGGAAGCAGCTGACTTGGACGCAGCCTTTCTCTTCCCCCGGCGTTATTGACGGGAAAAAGATGATGATACAATCTACTCGTTTCTCTGGCATTGAGATGGATAATCAAGTTCTTGACAGATTTTATGGCTATGGTTACGATCGGAAAGTTTCAAATAAAATGAATTTTGACTTGAATCTGACCCAAAAGCTGGATTTTATCACAAAAGGACTTTCAATTGATTTAAAAGGTTCGTATAATACGGACTATTCGTATATTAAGACAGTCAGAGGACATATTGAAACTTATACCCCTTATTATAAGTCGGAAGTCGATGGCTCCAATCTTGCAAAAGACGATCCTGCTTTTGATAAAACGGTAGTCTATCGTATAACTGGGCAGAATATGATGAAAACTTATGGTGAAGGAAGTAAATCGCGTGCCCGAGACTGGTATGCGGAAGCAAGTATCCGTTACAACCGAGAGTTTGGAGACCACAGTGTCGGTGCTTTGCTACTCTATAATCAGAGTAAGAAATACTACCCCAAACAATTTGCAGATGTTCCTACAGCCTATGTCGGTTTGGTAGGTCGTGTGACTTATGATTATAAATCAAAATATATGGCTGAATTCAATATCGGCTATAATGGTTCCGAAAATTTTGCGCCGGACAAACGTTTTGGTACTTTCCCGGCAGGTTCAATAGGTTATATTATAACAGAAGAAGATTTCTTCCCCAAAAATAAGTTTTTGACATATCTTAAAATACGCGGTTCTGTCGGTTTGGTTGGTAATGATAATATGTCCAGTAATCGTTTCTTGTATTTACCGGATTCCTATTCTATTAATGATTCCGATTGGTTACAACAATCCTACAGTGATAAGAATGGATATATATTCGGAATGACAAACACTGCTTATATGGCTGCTGCCAGAGAATTGGCATTGGGAAATCCCAATGTTACTTGGGAAACGGCCCTCAAGCAAAATTATGGTATTGACGCTTACTTCTTTGACGATCGTTTGAAATTGACGGCTGATTACTTCCGTGAAAATCGCCGTGACATTTTGATGTTACGCACTTCCATACCTTCTTTAATATCAATGAACGGTTTGCTTAAACCTGTTAACATAGGTAAGGTAAACAATCATGGTTATGAAATAGATTTGAAATGGAGCGATCGTATCAAGGACTTTTCTTATTACATTAACGGTAATATTTCCTATTCGAAAAATAAAATTATTTTTCAGGATGAAGTAGAACCTAATGAGCCTTATATGTGGCGTACAGGCAATGAAGTCGGAGCTCGTTTTGGTTATGTTGCACAGGGATTTTATGATGTTGATGATTTTAATGCAGATGGCACTTTACGTGCTGACTTGCCGCAGCCTCAGAGCAATAAAAAACCGGGTGATGTCAAATGTGCTGACTTGAATGGTGACAATGTGATTGATTCTGATGATGTGACGAAAATTGGAAATCCTAAACGTCCGGCATATACTTTCGGTTTGAATTTCGGTGGAGAATATAAAGGTTTTTTTGCTTCGATGAATTGGACGGGAGTAGCGCAATGTGATATGCTTATGAGTAATGCGTATATGCGGCCGTTTTGGCAAGGCCAAGTACTGTATCAGTACATGGCTGACGGGCGTTGGACGCCTGAGACTGCAGCGACAGCAGAATATCCTCGTTTGTCCATATCAAGTACGGAAAATTTGGCTACATCGCGTGTATGGTTGAAAGACGCCTCTTATATAAAGCTGAAGAACTTGACGGTTGGCTATAATATCACCAGCCAGAAAATATTGAAAGCAATCGGTGCTTCAAAATTGTCAGTTCAGTTTACCGGGTATAACTTATTGACCTTTGATAAACTAAAGATATTCGATCCTGAAGGTGAATTGACACGTGACGATAATACCTATCCGATTATGAAAATCTTCAGTTTAGGTGTAAATGTAACTTTTTAAAATAGTTGTTTATGAAAATAAGAATATTATTATCTTTAGGATTATTGGCAAGTTTGGCTATCGGGTGTGAAGATTTGAAGTTTGGCGATAATTTCTTGGAAAAACCTAATAGCGATGAGGTCCCTATTGATACTGTGTTTGCCTCTAAAAAGTATGCGGACCAGGCTATGAATCAATTCTATAAAAGTTTAGGAGATTTTTTGCCGACTTTGAATGGATGTCATCCGAATGGAATAATTTTAGACGCATATACTGATTTGGGATATACTACCTTTTGTTCATGGTCTACGGGAGCGATGAGTGCAGCTTCTTCTGCAGCAAATTTCCCTTTTCAATTGGCTCATAAAGAAGTAACGGGAGATCCTACTTATGGTATCCGGAAATCTTATGTTTACATAGAAAATGTAGATCGGGTACCGGATATGAGTGATGATGAAAAACGTATTCGTAAAGCGGAAGCGAAAGTTGTCATAGGCTATCATTATGTTCAGATGATTCGTTTTTATGGCGGTATGCCTTGGATAGAGTGTGCATATACTGCGGATGATATGTTTCAGTTTCCCCGTATGACTTTGGAGGAAACGGTAGATAAAACAGTTGCATTATTGGATGAGGCTGCTGCGGATTTGCCATGGCACACTTCAGCAGATGAGTATGGACACATGACGGCAGCTGTCGCCAAAGCTTTGAAGTTCCGTCTGCTTTTGTTTGTTGCCAGTCCTTTGTTCAATAATACGGAAGCATATTATGACGGACAGGCTTCTGCGGAACGTCTTACATGGTATGGAGATTATCAGGAGAGCCGCTGGACGGCTGCTCTGGAAGCCGGAAGAGAATTTCTACGCATGAATAAGTCCAACAGTGACTATTACCGGATAGAGAATACTGATGCCGATCCCCGTACAAATTATATAAACGGTTACTTTACCAAAGGTAATCAAGAGGTGATAATGCCTTCTTTCCGTTGGGGAGTGTATGGTACCGGTGGTACTAAGCCGTTCCGTATGTATCAAAGTGGATATGGAGCGCCACGTGGAAATTATGCGGATATGTTCCAATGGAAAAAGGATGGTTCTGATTTTGATTGGGACAATCCGGAACACCGTTCAAATCCTTTCTTTGATACCAATGGAAAACCTACCAGAGATATACGTTTGTATGAAAATCTGGTAGTAAATGGTGATAAATGGGAAGGTCGTAAGGCTGAGGTGTATATAGGGGGACGTGAAGGATTCGGAACAGGAAGTTCTGTTGGACAGAAGTGTCAGTACGGCTATGGTTTCCGAAAGTTTATTCGTGATGCGAACAACAATAGCGCCGGTTCTAAGAATAATGAATGTTATAACAAACCTTATTCCTGTCCTTTAATTCGTATGCCCGAGATTTATTTGGGGATGGCTGAAGTTATGAACCAATTAGGCCAGGCCGGTACGGCAGATGAATTTGGCATGACGGCTTATGATTATCTCAATCTGGTACATACTCGGGCCGGATTGCCGCCTGTAACGGATTCAGAGGTGTCACAAGGCGATGCTCTTTTAGATTATCTGTTGGATGAACGTGCCCGTGAATTCGGTCAGGAAGATATGCGCTATTTTGATATGATCCGTCACAAGAAAGGAGCCGAATGGGCGACGCGTCCGATGGAAACGCTTGAGACGACCAAAGTGGGCAAAAACTTTGAGTATAAAGTGAGTGTACGTGAGGATATCAAGTATTACTGGAATGAATATTGGTATTTATTGCCATTTCCTGTGACGGAAATCAATATGAAATATGGATTGATTCAGAACCCCGGCTGGGAATAAGATTAATTAAATGATATGAATATGAATAAGTTTTTATATACGATAGGTTTGGCGTTGACTTTTTCACTGGGCGTAATGGCGCAGGATACGGTGAACGGCATTGTGAAAGACCCTTCCGGAAAACCGCTTTCAGGCGTAAAAGTATCGAAAGTCGGTGAGTTTAGGAATAATAGTGTAACCGACAATAGTGGAGCTTTTTCACTGGTATTGGAAGAAGGTGATTTTATAGAGCTGAATTATGCGGATGTGGTAATGAAACGCGTTCGGGTCACCGGCAATGCAATGAATATAACGCTTGATTCAAAGCGGGACGCAACCGTTGACATGGGTTTTCTGAAACGTACGGAAGAAACTCAGACGCAATCGGCAACCGCTATTTATGCTGATTTCCTGGAGAAAAATGCAACTTCTCCCAGCCGGGTAAATAATGCGTTTTTTGGATTGCTGTCTGGACTTCATCTGACGCAGAATACAGGCTGGAATGCAAATGCGGGAATGAATATTCGCGGTCGTGGCGGATTAAGCGGTGGTTCTCCTTTGGTATTGGTAGACGGTTTTCAGCGCGGGCTGACGAATATGACTCTCGAAGAAATAGAGTCTGTGCAAGTACTGAAAGATGGTGCGGCTACGGCGTTGTGGGGGGCCAGAGGAGCCAATGGTGTTATCCTGATTAATACGAAGCGAGGTGTGTATAATTCATTTGATATTGATGTGAATTATCGTCATGGTTTTGAGCTTCCGATAAACACACCGGAAATGTCAGATGCCTACACTTATGCCATGGCGCAGAACGAAGCCTTGTATTATGACGGATTGCCCTTGCAATATACGAAGTCGCAATTGGAACAGTATAAACATGGTACGCAACCCTACTTTTACCCTAATGTAAGCTGGTTTGAGGAAGGAACAAGAAACTTCAGCGAGAACAATCAGTTCAATATCATGATGAGAGGTGGCGGCAAGCGAGTACGTTATATGGCTTTGCTGGATTATAAGAATAAATTCGGTCTGCTGAATGAAGATTACACGCATTATTCGGACCGTTACAATTCACAGATTCGTACTTACGAACTTGATTTGCGTATAAATCTGGATGTAGACATTACTTCCAGTACCAAGATGAAGTTTGGTCTGTATGGCATTATCGGTGAGGATAAACGACCGAATACAGGTATAGATGCTATTTTTCAAAATCTATACAAAGTACCGGCCGCCGCTTTTCCTATAAAGACATTGAATGATAATTGGGGAAGTAATACTCTCTTCAAAATGAATCCTATAGCAGCTATTGCCGATGTCGGTTATGTTCAGGAGAACCGTCGTTTATTGGAAGCTGATATGCGTTTTACGCAGGATTTATCAATGTTCCTGAAAGGGTTGAACGCCGAAGTGGCTGTGGCATACGATAACTCCGCTACATTTCAGGAAATAGGCAGCAAGACTTACAAGTATGAAGTCAGTTATCTCTCGGATGCCGGACTCCCGGTAAGTGAAACTTTTGGTACCGACAGCAAAATGCAGGTTTCCAAATCGGAATTGTCTGCACAATTTATCCGCGCCAGTGTAGAAGCGAAATTAAATTACGATCGTGCGTTTGGCGCTCATCAATTATCCGCCTCCGCAGTCTATCGTCAGGATATGGAAGAACCTTTGGGACTTAATGACTCCTATTATCGCCAAAATGTAATGGGTTTCGTAGGCTATAACTACGACAATCGTTATATGGTAGATGTTGTCGGCAATTATTATGGAACCAGCGTTTTGTTAAAGGGAGATAAGTTTCGTTTCTATCCGGCGGTTTCTGCCGGTTGGAATATCGCTAACGAAGAATTCCTGAAGGATGCTTCCAATCTTGATTTATTGAAAATACGCGCTTCTTGGGGACGGTCCGCAACAGACGGCCTTGAGTATGGATTGGGTAACTATTTCTGGACAAGTTCCGGCAATTATCCTTTTGGTGAAAGTATGGCATCTGTCGGTGGGTTGAAAGAACAAAAGCTTCCGATGCGTCATTTGGATTTGGAAACGGCGGATAAGTACAATGTTGGTATTGATGTCCGTTTATGGAAGAACTTCACGGCCACAGCGGAAATGTATTTCGACCATCGTACTAATATTTTGGTAGAGAATAATAAAGTATCCTCTATTTTAGGTGTTACTCCGGCACAGGAAAATATCGGTGAAGTAAAAAGTCGTGGCTTGGAGTTGAGTTTAGGTTGGAACGGACAAGTTAAGGACTTCAAGTATTATGCAAATGCCAACTGGGCATTGAATGATAGTGAGGTAGTCGAGAACGGTCAGGCATACCAGCCTTATGATTACCTCTATACCAAAGGCCACAAGGTAGGCCAGTTGTTCGGTTTGGAAGCCATCGGCTATTTCAATGACGAGGAAGATATTGCGAATAGTCCTGAACAGACTTTCTCCGTGGTTCGTCCGGGTGATGTAAAATACAAGGACCAGAATGGTGACAAGAAGATTGACAGCGAGGACCGGATAGCTATAGGCAAGTCTACCACTGTACCTGAGATGTATTATGGCTTGAATCTTGGATTTGAGTATAAAGGATTTGGTGTGGATATGGTTTTCAACGGAATCAGCGGACTTACCAAGCAACTAAACGTGGCAAACGTTCACCAGCCGTTACGTAATGGCAACACCAATATTGCTACCTGGTATCTGAAAGATAAAGTTCGCTGGACAGAAACAACTAAGGAGACTGCGAATGTGCCCCGCCTTTCCACGCTATCCAATGAGAACAACTATCAAGCCAGTACTCAGTGGATTGAGGACGGGTCATTTTTTAAGCTCCGTAATCTGAACGTGTACTATAATCTGCCTCAGAAGTGGGTTCGGAAGATGAAGATGGACAAGCTCCAGATTTATGCAAAGGCTCAGAATGTATTCTCAATAGATAAAATAGACTACTTCAATTGTGAAGACATAGCCTTGGGATATCCGGACGTGTTTTCTGTATGTCTGGGCCTGAATATTAACTTTTAAATAAGGATAATTATGCGAAACATAAAACAATATATGATAGCTGCATGCACTTTGCTTGCATTGAACGGATGCGATTATCTGGATTACGATGAAACTACCGGAAGGACGCAGGAAGAGGTTTATAGCTATTTTGATAATATGAATTCGTTGGTAGCCAATATCTATTCGGTTTTGCCTGTAGACTTTGGCCGGGTGAGTGATGCCATGATGGAATCCGCCACCGACAATTCGGTGTATACGTGGGAGAATAACAGTATTTATTACCTTACTGATGGAACGTGGAGTCCTTTGAAACGGGTAGATGACGGCTGGGGCTTTTGGACAGGTATCCGGAGCGCCAATTCTTTTTTGGAAAATTATGATCCGGAAGTGCTGAAGCGTTTTGAATACAATGAAGATTATGCGGATATGATGGCCAAGGCCTCCAAATTCTCTTATGAGGTTCGCTTCCTTCGTGCATTCTATCTGTTTGAACTGGCAAAACGGTATGGTGATATTCCATTGGTGACTCGTACCTATACGCAGGAAGAAATTAATTCGATAGAGAAAACGCCGTTTGTAGAAGTTATTGACTATATAGCCAAGGAGTGCTCGGAGATTGCTTTGGAACTTCCGGCAGATCAGTCTGAAGTCCGCAATGAAACCGGTAGGGTAACCAAGGGAGCGGCACTGGCTCTGAAGTCACGGGCTTTGCTCTATGCCGCCAGCGCATTGCACAATCCCGACAACGACCCGACGCGTTGGGAGGCTGCTGCGAAAGCTGCTTATGAAGTCATTGCCATGGGTAAATACCAGTTGCCTAAGATTACAGCGGATGAACTTTACTCTGATAAGGGCGGACATGAAGTACTGAAATCCAAACAATTGATATTCGAACGTCGTGCCACGGGGAAGACCAATGATTTTGAATCCCGTAATGAACCTATGGGCTACGAAAGCGCAGAAGGCGGAAATACGCCGACACAGAATCTGGTGGATGCTTACGAACTGAAAGATGGCACTCCGTTCAGTTGGGACAATCCTGTCCATGTATCCAATATCTATTATGATGCGGAAGGCAAACAGACTCGTGACCCGCGTCTGTATCTGAATGTATTGACTAATGGAGCGACTTGGTTGAAACAAAAAGTCGAAACCTTTGAAGGCGGCAAGAACAAGATTTTGGATGGTTCTACAAAGACAGGATACTATCTTCGTAAGTACATGAATCCGTCTGTATCGCTTGACCCTGACAAACCCAATAAGTTGGAGCATCATTACATATTGTTCCGCTATGCGGAAATCTTGTTGAATTATGCGGAAGCGATGAATGAGTGGAAAGGACCGGACGCTATGGCCGAAGGTTGTCCGCTGACTGCACGGGAGGCTCTGAATCAAGTGCGCAATTCCGCCGATATGAAGGCTGTTACTGCTACCGGTACCGAATTTACCGAAAAAGTCCGTAACGAACGCCGTATCGAACTGGCTTTTGAGGGGCATCGTTTTTATGACATTCGTCGCTGGAAAATTGCCGGGACCGATAAAGTCCGGAATATCTACGGCGTGAAGATTACGGGAAGTGACGGTTCTTTCAGTTATGAAAAAGTACTGTTGCGGCAGACGTATTGGGATGACAAGATGTATTTATTCCCTTATCCTCAGAATGAAGTTTATATAAATCCGAATTTGACGCAGAATCCGGGTTGGGTTGGCGATAAATAAAAAACTAAGAAGTATGAATACAAAATATATAATTGGCTTGATTTTCTTGCTGAGTCTTTTTATGACGGCATGCAATGATGACAAGGAGATCTTCTTTGACGATGTCATTGGTGAAGAAACATTGGATAGGGTACACCCGAATACCCGTGATAAGCCTTATCCAAGGGAAGAACATATCCTTTATATAAATCCGACACCGCTCATTGTCCCCGAAAGTGCCAAGAAAGAAGAAGATTTTTTGGAATTTGAACTTTCTCAAAACGAGAATTTCCCGGCAGAGGGAACTTATCGTTCCGAAAAGCTTAATTGGTACATGTATAATCTGCATAAAGAAATGGCTGTTGGTGACTGGTATTGGCGTTTTCGTGTGATAGACGTTAATGATAATCCCGGTCCGTGGAGTGTTGTGAATAAATTTACAGTGACAGGTGAGGAGCCTGTTTTCGTAACACCGGAATGGACTGTCTTTCAGCAGAATATTCCAACGAATTTCCCTCGTATCAACTGTTTTATGACAGAAGATATTGCAAATGTGAGTCCTATCGATGTTTCTCATATTGAATATAGAGATATGATTAGCAGAGCTGAAGGAAAGATAAATACTATTGTTCTTCCGGCTGGTAATCCGTATGATTATAATATGGAAAGTTTGGGTAATGATGTCGATTGGATATTGAATACGGCTTATCAATTGACGAAAGAACAGAAGTATTTTAATAAGATTATGGAAATCGGACGTTCGTTAATTAGTTGTGAAGTAGAAGATAATAAACTGTTTTCTTCTAATTTTCATTCTGCCGGTATTATTAACACGTTAAGTGTCTTTTATGAGATAGGGCAAGAGGTACTGACTGAAGATGAAAAGACCCGGACAGAAGAATTGATGGTTCGGATTCTGAATTATTATTATAAAAGTTTTACAGGCAGAATTGAGAACCATGTTTTTGAAAACCATACCTGGCAGATTGTGTTGCGTGCTATGGTACAAGGGGCATTTACTATCTGTCATGAGTATCCCGATGCAATGAAATTCTTGGAGTACGCTTATGAATTATGGACTGCCCGTGCTCCAGCAGGTGGTTTTAACAGAGATGGAGCTTGGATAAATGGCGCTGGTTATTTCGGAACGAATCAGCCGACACTTTACTATATGCCTATGTTGTTGTCTCACGTCACTGGTTTCAAATTCTTGGATCATCCATGGTATAAGGCGGTTGGAAAAGCTTTGGTATATAGCAACTTGCCGGAAACTGGAATGACAAGTTTTGGTGATGGGGTAGGATCGGATGAGCCTTCCAGAGGAAGATTGGCTTTCGCGGACTTTATTGCACGTGAAGTGGGAGACCCTTATGCCGCTTGGTATGTAAATGAGTGTGGAAATACAGTTCATCAAGATTATGCTATGCGTTTGTATCGTATTGCACGCGGACACATCTCGTATGGTGCAGAACCGCTCACTGCAAATGATTTTGAGAATTTTATGTGGAACAAGGACATTGGTGAAGGGATTGCTTTCTCTAATATGACAGAAAGAAGCAGTAATCTTTCATTGGCATTCCGTTCCAGTCCGTACGGAGCGGGTAGCCATACTTTAGCAGACCAGAACTGTTTTAAGTTGTTCTATAAGGGAGAACCTGTCTATATCAGTGCCGGATACTATCAGAATTTCTCTGATAAACATAATCTCCTGCAATATCGCCATACTCGCGGACATAATACGATTATGGTCAATAATATCGGCCAGCCTTTTACCACAATGGCTTATGGTAACGTGGAACGTGGGTTGAATGGCGGTAATCTTGCCTATTTTATGGGTGATGCTTCGCATGCCTATTGTGGTGTTTCTGATTATTGGCAAAAAAGCTTTGCTGATGCCGGCATTTCTCAAACTCCGGAATATGGTTTTGGCGAGACTCCATTGAACAATTACAAACGTCATATATTTATGCTTCGCCCCAATAAGATTGTAATTTATGATGACTTGGGTGCCGATGAGCCTGCCACATGGCAATGGTTACTACATAGTCCGGTGGAATTTCACGTAGCGGGAAATAAGATTACAACCGCTTACACCGGTAAGGGAGGCTTTACGGCAGTTGCGCAAATTTATAGCGAGGCTGTACCTGTAATTACTACTACGGATGATTGGTTTCCGGGTGCAGAACCGGACAAACCGGCCGACGTCGCAAAGCAATGGCACTTGACTGCTGATTTTAAGGAAAGCTTGAAAAATAAGATTCTTACTATCATACAATTGAGTGATGATGGTCAGGTGGATGACATTTGGCAGGTAAATAACCGTTTTACTTTGGGTGACTGGACGATTGAAGCGGAAATGGCGGCAGACCAGCCGGCGGCTATTGCAATATCCAATAAGGTAACGGGTACTGTATTTGATTATGGCAGCTCTGAACTGCAATTTGATAATGTTCCTTACCAACGTACGCAAGAAGGTTCGTCTGTGCTGTATGATGACATATTCGGTACATTCCAGGTACAGGAGTGCACAGGCAAACCTGTACAATCTACGAGAGCTATTAAGTAAGAAGTTCAAAGAGTAATCTGATTCTTTGGAAAAACATAAAAAAGAAGATATGAAAAAACTATATTTTATAATGACTTTGATATTCATGAGTCTGATGGCTTCATGCAGCCAGGAAGAAATTGTGAATAGAGAAACTGAAAATAAAAGGGTAAGCATATCAGCCGAATTCCCGGGAAATATAGCATCTACCCGTGCGTCGATTTCTATTCCGACTACTCATAAACTGCGTTGCATTATCGAGGTATGGGAAGCTGAAAAGAATCCGGAACTGAAGTACCGTAATGAAATGACGGTGGAGGGCGGTGTTGTTGCCCCTACGTTTGATTTTGCCTTGAAGCCGGGTGAATACAACTGTCTGATATGGGCTGATTTGATAAAGAAAGATGCTGCTACTTCTGAGGTAACAATAGGAAATGAGGTAACCTATACGCATTTTGAAGATACTTATTATGATACGTCCGACTTGAACAGTGTAAAGGTAAAAGATGCGAAAGCATTGTTCGATACCGACCTTTGTGATGGTTTCTTCATGAGTATGCAACTGAAGAAAAGCGATACTCCTGTACAGAAAGTAGTGAAGCTGGTGCGTCCTTTCGCTAAACTGATTGTGAAAGAGAATGAAGCGGAGAAATTTGCTACGCTGCAAAAAATAAGCGTCAGTTATGAAATGCCTGAGGCGTTTAATGTTGCTACGGGTGAACCGACTGCAGAAAAAGTGTCCGGGCTCTATGAGAAGACTTTTACGTCAGGAGACGTTTCTCGGATATTGTTTACTTCCTACCGTTTTGTGCCTTCAACAGAAACTACTGTAAGCAGTTCCACGCTTTCATTCAAAACGGCTACCGGAACTATCCGATGTGAAATTCCCGGTGATGTTATCACTCTGAAACGCAATCAGCAGATGACTGCCGGAGGAAACTTGATAAGTGGCGGTGGAATAGAACCGGAGCCTGAACCCGAACCAAGCGGAGAAGACCCTCAAATAGGTGATTATTTCTTTATTGATGGCACATGGAGCAGTGAGTTGACAGATGATAAAAAGGATGATTGTGTAGGAATTGTGTATGCGGTAGGAGTGCAACAGGGAGATAAAATCAGTAACTATCCGGATAGTGATGGTAAAAGTATAAAAGGATATGTGATGGCATTGAAAAATATCCAAACAGGAGATATGGGCATGAAAAACGAGGTACATGGAATAAGCGGACGTCCTTATTTTTATTTACATGAGGAAAAGAATTTAGTCTCTACTATATCTTTATTCTCTCCTGTAAAACCAGATAAGACTAATTTTACGGGATATTCCAAAACGAAAGAGCTTTTAGAGAACAGCTTTTTTCAAGAACATCAGAATGATTGGAGTTACCCGGCTCTGCAGGTATTTACTACGTGGAATAATAATAGGAATGAAGTACGAAATGCAAGTAAATGGTATATTCCGTCTGTTGCACAATTGTATGCTGCGGCGGGAGGATGTTATGGTGTCGAATCAAAATCCGGATATCCTGCAGTTAAAAAAATAGAAACTTTAAATCAGGCATTTATGACAGCGATTGATAATGGAGTAGCAGAAGCTTTCACAAACCAGACAGGTAGTGGATATTATGTTTATACCAGTTGTCTGAATACACAAACACAACCGGGCCCTTGTTTTGTACAGATTAATAAATCAGGTACTGCTATTGCTCCTAAAGAACACCCTGCGCAGGGTGCTCAGGGAGTTATTCGCCCTGTATTGACCATTATAAAATAACCCTAATTAAAACTTATACTAAATATGAAAAAGAATTTTTTAGGTTTGATACTATTTTGCTGCATGGGGCTATTTATTTCGTGCAGTGATGATGATAATACATCCGGAGGAGATGCCAATCAGATGCGTGTCTCTGCCATTCTTCCGGCAAGTCTTGCAGCCGGGCAGTCTGATATAGCCGGACATAAACTGCGTTGTATTCTTGAACTCTGGACTAAAGGAGAAGGCGCGAAATTAGCTTATCATGGCGAAGTCGCGATAGAACCGACTACTGAAACGACTAAACTGCCTTTGGACGCAACTATTGATGCCGGCACTTATGACTGTCTGATGTGGGTAGATTATATTGATGCCGGTTCCACAGCTTCTACTCGTGCGGAAGACGGAATTTCCCGCTATGCGGATAAATATTATGATACTTCCGATTTAAGAAACATCACAGTAAAGGATATGAACAGCTTAATTAATAATGAAGCTTGTGATGCCTTTTATTACAGTGGCGAGGTACAGAAGAATAACGGTGAAGCACTTCTGCTGGAACCGGAAATGGTTCGTCCTTTTGCCAAAGTAAGTGTTTTGGAAAAGAACTTGAGGGAGTTCAATCTGTTATGGGGACTGTCTGCATCCTATGAAGCCGCTACAAAGTTTGATGTCAGCACCGGTAAGATAGCAGAAGAGACCGTAACAGTGCATCATGTTGTTTCGGATTTCAATCCGGAAACAACGCCGGACGGTACATTATTCTCTACGTATGTTTTGGCTGATGGAGAAGATCGTAATATGGGTGAAATTCACATGAGCTTTACCACAAAACAAGGTGTGCAAAATGTTACAGTTCCGGCGGATTTAGTGCCTGTTATACGCAATCAGCATATTAAAGTCAGCGGTAATATGATGCGCGAGTCTCCGATAGAGGATACTGAGTTTGATATAACCTATGATATCAATGTTGACGATTGGATTGCCGGTACTGTAGATATTTCAACAAGGCCTATCAAAGCAAAAGTGGGAGATTTCTTCTATGCGGACGGTACCTATTCTTCATCTTATATTGCAAATGCTGATAATCCGTGTATCGGTATTGTGTTTGCTGTAGCTCATGATGGCGGTAAGGCTTCTGCTGATAAGGCGGAGAATTATATTGCCAATGATGGTACCCGGAAATTGCAAGAAGTACATGGTTGGGTAGTGGCCGTAAAAGAAGCTGATGAATTGTTACAAGTAAAACCAGCTCCGAAAGAGATAACAGACAACCAATATGAAGAAGTCTTCTCTGATATATTACAACTCCCTGCTTCCGGCCTTGGCCAGGGAGCAACAGATATCAAGGGATTCAAAAATACAGAAGCATTTAAAAAAGAAGGTATTAACTTAGATGACTATCCGGTAGCCAAGGCTATAATTGCATATGAGAATGATCCATCTACTAAAGCCCCTAGCGGAACCAGTGGTTGGTATTGGGGAGCAGTAGACCAATATGTGACATTGGCAAAAGCGTATGCTGAAGTAGTAGCAGCAAATAAGGTAGTCCAAAGTTGGGAATATTTAGCAGTGGGAGAATCATTGAAGAAACTGGCCGACACCGGAACAGGTGTATTGTTTGGTGGAAAAAATCAGGCTTTTTATTGGTCTAGTTCGTTAGAGGCTGCGACTGGTAAGATATTCCGTGTTGCAATTTCTACAGCGGCGTATAATCATTCGCAATGTGCAGGCTGGAAGATGAATGACCCTCGGCATTATCGTCCTATTCTGACATTCTAACTTAACACATTAATTTATTTTATATACGGGCGGTATAAGTCTTTTTGATTTGTATCGTCCGTATTGTATAATTGCAAGTAATTTCAACCATATTAAAATGTATATCAACAATAATGAAATTCCTAAATACATATTAAAACCTTAGTCTACGATTATTTCAGTTTATTTGTAGTTGGAAATATAATAGGTTTCTGTGATATGTACTTTCTATTTCGGTTAATTAAATTTCAAAAGCATGAAAAGCATGAAAAACAAACTTTTTCTTATCTGTTGCTTATTATTGGGAAGCTGGCAGGCTATAAGTGCCGGTACATTTCCGGTTCGCGAACGTATTAACATAAATCGGGACTGGCGTTATCAGGAGAATGACCCATCGGGTACAGATTCTATTTTACATTATACCCGCCTGAAACCTTATCTGTTGCCTTGCGCCAATGACTTTTTTATTTTCGGCGACAAGCATTTACGCCCTGGGGGTAATCCGGGAAGTGACGTTGCATACGTTAAGCCGGGTTTCGACGACAGTGGATGGCGGCAATTACATTTACCGCACGACTGGGCTATCGAGGGACCCTTTAATATTGATTATGAAGGTGCAACCGGTAAATTGCCTTATTGGGGAGTACGCTGGTATCGTAAAAAACTTGATATTCCTCAGACAGATGCGGGTAAGCAGATTTATCTGGATATAGACGGTGCGATGTCTTATGCTTCGGTATGGTGTAATGGTAATTATGTGGGTGGATGGCCGTATGGGTATGCGTCGTTCCGTTTGGATTTGACTCCTTATATAAAGGCGGGTACAACGAACACACTGGCCGTTCGTTTGGAAAATCCGAAAGAATCGTCTCGTTGGTATCCGGGCGGAGGGCTTTATAGAAATGTATGGCTGGTAAAGACTTCTCCTGTACATGTTTCCCAATGGGGGACTTATGTACGTAATGTCAAGGTCACTCAGGAAGAAGCTCAAATGGAAATTTCAGTTCGTTTGGAGAATCATACAAAGAAAGATACCCGGGTAACGGTGCACACACAAGTGTTTTTGCAAAATGAGGCAGGCGAACCGACCGGAGAAGCCGTCGCTTCTATTAGGAACGAAAAAATAGTAGTACGTTCCGGAAGCAAAATAAGCAATGCGCTTCGCTTCACAGTGAATGAACCGTTACTTTGGGATATTGGGACTCCTTATCGTTATATGGCGGTGAGCCGTGTATTGGCAGGTGGAAAAGAAATAGACCGCTATAATACTTCTTTCGGAATCAGAAAAGCTGAATTTACTGTAGAAAACGGTTTTATGCTGAACGGAAAGAAAGTGCCTGTTAAAGGTGTATGCATGCATCATGATTTAGGTGCGTTGGGAACGGCATTTAATGTAGTTGCGGCAGAACGCCAGTTACGTATTATGAAAGAAATGGGAGCAAATGCTATTCGTACTTCGCATAATCCGCCTGCACCGGAATTAGTGGAACTATGTGATCGTATGGGGTTCTTGATGCAGCTGGAATTGGCTGATGCCTGGCACACGCGGAAACGGAAGAACGATTATAGCCTGTTATTCGATGATTGGAGTGAAGCCGATATGCGCTCATTGGTACGCCATTATCGTAATCATCCTTCTGTTATTATGTGGAGTATCGGTAACGAAGTTCCCGACCAAAGAACCGAGCTTGGTGCTGAAATAGCCCGCAGGCTCACTGCATACAGTCATGATGAAGACCCTACGCGACCTACTTCTTACGGCTGTAATCATGGAAATATTGGCATTTGCGATATAGTGAATCATGTGGATGTTTTTGGGCAAAACTACTACCTGAAGTCTTATAATGCTTTCCTTGCTTCACATCCTACGCGTCGTTATCATGCCAGCGAAACATCTTCTGCCATCAGTTCTCGCGGTGAATATTTCTTTCCGGTAACAAAGAAAGTTCAGGATAGCCAGGATAATTTTCAACTTTCTTCTTATGATATGGTGGCCGTACCTTGGGGCTGCAGCCCTGAAGATGAATTCGCCATGCTCGAGAAGTATCCCGTCATGAGCGGTGAGTTTGTGTGGACCGGGTTCGATTATATAGGCGAACCGACGCCTTACAATAAAGATTTGACCAATCTCTTGAATTTCAGTGATACAAAAGATATTGAAAGAGCGAAAGCGGAGTTGGCTGCTTTGGGCAAAATCAAGACTCCTTCCCGCAGTTCTTATTTTGGGATTGTAGACCTTTGCGGTTTCCCCAAAGACCGTTATTATAACTATAAGAGCTATTGGCGCCCGGATGTCCCCACTGTGCATATTCTTCCTCATTGGAATTGGGAAGAACGTATCGGAGAAATCACGCCTGTACATATTTACACATCGGGTGATGCTGTGGAGCTTTTCTTAAACGGAAAATCGCAGGGACGTAGAGAAAAGAAGCATCGGTATGACCGTCTAACTTGGGATGATGTACGTTATGAGCCGGGCGTATTAAAGGCCATAGCCTATAAGAATGGAAAAGTATGGGCGGAGGAAATCGTTGAGACTGCCGGAAAAGCGGCTGCAATAAAGGTAACTCCCGAAAAGCTTACATTGAAACCGGACGGCACCGATTTGTTGTTTGTACGTGTAGAGATTGTGGACGCTAAAGGTCGTACGGTTCCCCGTGCCAATAATCATTTGGAATTCTCTGTTTCAGGTCCGGTTGAGATTGCGGCTACCGACAATGGCGACGCAACGGATTTGACTTCTTTCCAGTCTTCCGAACGGAATGCCTATAATGGTATGGCGTTGGTAATTTTGCGTAGCGTCTATCAGAAAAAAGGTAAGATTCGTTTGAAAGTGGAGTCCAAAGGATTATCTAAGAAAATCATAGAATTATCTGTTATATAACTATATCTGAAACAATAAAGTATGAAAAAGGAGGTTGCATTTTTAATTATTGGAATGGGATTGTCGTTGACGCTCTACGCGCAGAGAACTTCTGCTGTCAGAAAATCAGAAGCAGGTACCACTCTCTGTGGCAAGAGGCATTATCGTTCTCTTTCGGGCATTTATCCTCACCTTGCATTCTATAACAATGAAGGTGAATGCGGAACCGGAGCATTGGTACCTTGGGGAGGGCGTTTGTGGGCTGTTACTTATGCGCCTCATCAATATAAAGGCTCATCAGATAAGCTATATGAAATAGATGATAATCTCACTTTAAGAATACGCAAAGAAAGTATAGGAGGAACTCCTGCCAATAGAATGATACATTCGGAAAGCAATCAGCTTTTCATTGGGCCGTATGCTATTAAGGAAGATGGAACGGTAAGGACCATTCATCATTCCGTCATGCCCGGACGTCTCACTGGCAATGCCCGTCATCTTACCGATCCTGCCAATAAGATTTATTATGGAACAATGGAAGAGGGAATTTATGAGGTAGATGTGCATACGCTTGATGTCAGTACATTATATGTGGACGGTAATTTGTTGAAGCGGAATAGAGAAAAAAATACCACTGGGCCGCAAAATTCCATGTTACCCGGTGTTCATGGTAAGGGCTTGTATTCGGGACAAGGAGTTATGTTGTTTACTAATAATGGCGAAGGTAGTAAAATTGCCCAAAAGAGATTTGATGTACCTGCCGGAGTTTTAGGCGAGTGGGACGGTAAAAACTGGAAAGTTGTTCGTCGTAATCAGTTTACGGAAGTAACCGGTCCGGGTGGCATCTATGGCAATAAGAATCCGGAAACGGATGCGATATGGGCTACCGGGTGGGACCATAAATCCATTATTCTGGCTACTCGGGACGTTCAGAAAGGTTGGGCGTTTTATCGATTGCCGAAAGCGAGCAATACCTACGATGGTGCGCACGGGTGGAATACGGAGTGGCCACGTATACGCAATATAGGGACAGAAAAGAGAAAGGATTATTTGATGACGATGCATGGTATGTTCTGGCGCTTTCCGGAAACTTTTTCAGTAGATAATACGGCCGGAATACGCCCGAGATCAGCTTATTTGAAGGTTATCGGTGATTTTACCCGTTGGAACGACCGATTGGTTTTCGGATGTGATGATACGGCTCAGAAGGAATTCTTGAACAAGCGGAAAGCGAAGGGCGGAATTATGGGCCCCGGACAATCTAATTCCAATCTTTGGTTCGTGTCGCCTGCAACCATAGATAACTTGGGTGTCACAACTGCCAATGGTGCAGTGTGGATAAAGGAGAATGTATCTGCCGGCACTTATTCCGAACCGTTTTTATTTACAGGTTGGGACTATCGTACAAGCTGGTTGAAGAACGATGGTACGGAGGATGTCACGTTCATTTTTGAAATAGACCGAAAAGGAAATAATTCATGGACAACGCTGAAACGCGTGAAAGTGGCTGGCGGAAAAGCGGCTTTTGTAGAATTTAAACCATCGGAAAGCGGCGAATGGGTACGTGTGGCGGTTGACCGTACCACAACGGTTACGGTTAGTTTCAACTATACTTCTAAGGATAAAAGAGGAACTGTAGCCGATGCCATATTTAACGGGTTGGCATTCGTAGAAGCGCCTGAGGCCACAGGCGGATTACTCTATAGCTTGGGCAACAATCGCCGTGCATTAGGTGTTTTGGCGCAGTCTTTCTCTAGAGGGTTGGTAACAGATAACGGTTATTACGAAATGGGAGAGGACCTCAAACTGGTTCGTAAAGACGACATGGAAACTGCTACAATGATAAAGACCCGTGTGGCGATCCCTGAACAGGCGGTTACTGTGGAGAAAGGTTCTGTTCTCATAGTGGATGATTCGAATCGTCGCTGGAGATTACCATTGGGTAATACCGACTATACTTCGTTGACTAACCGGCAAGCAGTACGTGTCTGTCGGGAAGTGTCTACCGAGCGGGACCTGTTTAATTGTCACGGAACTTTCTATGAACTCCCTGCTGAGAATGCTGATGGATATGCAAAGATACGTCCTGTTGCCAGCCACACTTTCCGAATTCATGACTATGTTTCTTATCGTGGGTTGTTTGTTATGACAGGTATTGACGTAAGTTCTGTAAAGAACAATGAACATATCATTATTTCCGATGATTATAAAGCGGCTGTATGGGCAGGAGCTATTGATGATTTATGGAAGATTGGGAAGCCGGTAGGGAGCGGTGGGCCGTGGGTTGATGTACAAGTAAAAGCGTTCGAGGCTTCCGATCCTTACCTGATTGGTCATTATGATAAGAAAGAATTGTTGTTGTCGCATCAGGCGGATATTCCTGTCAAGTTTTCGGTAGAAATAGATGCTACTGGTAACGGTGATTATATGTTATATAAAGAGTTTGAAGTTGCTCCTCATGAAACGTTTAGATACCAGTTTCCCGCTGCCTTTCATGCTCGCTGGATTCGTTTTATGACGAATAAAGAAGCGGTAGTTACAACATGGCTGAATTATAAGTAGTAGATGTGAAAAAACAATCATGCAGTAACTGACGTATATAATTCCTTATGTCTGTATTTTCTCATCACTCATCATTTTGTTATTAATTAATTGGTAATTAGTCGGTTATATGGTGATGAGAATACTTTAGAAGTGATGACCGCATTTTGGTCATCACTTCTAAAAATAAAATGCTAAGACTTTGTAATTCGGTATACAATACCTTTATTGGTATGTTTGCTTTCCAAGTTATTTTTCTTCAGTATCCGTCCGAAATGCTTTGCATATCCGTCTGTCAGCTTTATGTCGCTGTTCTTAGCATGCAGGTATTCTAATATCTGCGCCGGTGACATCCATTCTCCGCTTTCCCCTTCTTCCGGCAGGCGAAAGTAACAATGGAATAACTGCTCAGTCGGGCTGATTTGCTCGAATTCCCGGTTCGTTTCCTTCAAGACAGCCTCATCTTCATCGTCAAACCAGTATCTCTCACCGCTCCTGATGGCCTGCATCGCCTGCGCATAGAGCTGGCGGTAGTTTATCGTCACATTCGTGTCAATCGGAGCCGTCACTTCCACACAGACGAAACGGCGGCTGCCGCTGCTATCCGTCAGCAGGTCCTTGTGATTACTCGTACCGATGAATGACGCATACCGCCTCATCTCCTGAATACTGCTTCCGTAGGGCTTGCGCAGGTTGGCGACGGGTTTCTGCAACAGATGTTTCAAGAATCCCTGTTGATGGATGTTTACCTGGTCAAACTCATCAATATTCACCAACAGGAAACGTCCCAGATACATCTCCGCGTCCCGCTTGCTTCCGAAGTCCAGACTGTCCGTATAGCCGAAGCGCAGTTCGGGCGGAAGGATGATGCGGCAGAAGGTGGATTTTCTATAACCCTGCGCACCTATCAGCAGCGGCGACGTACTGTTGGCGTGCATCCTGTTGCCCAGTCCCCGCCAGTGCGCCACCATATTCAGAAACCAGCGGTAGAACAGTTCACGCCAACGCCGGTTGTCGCAGGGAACCAAACCGGCAAGCGCGCGGATGCGGTCTTTTCCGTCCCAACGGCCGACGCCGCACAGATATTCCTCGACGGGATTGTACAACGGCACACGGTTGGAAGCGAGGTAGCGGTTCACGTCCCTGTCCCATACACGTAATCCCTCTTGCAGGGCATCCATAGCCACACTGTTGCGTGAGCGCCGGTCCATTACGCGGAAATAGAAATGCACGGAGTCTCGTTGGCGGTATTCCACGTCTCCCATCAACTGGTTGTACCGGAACTCGTAACGGCGTTCCATGAACTCGTCCAGTTTCATGACGGTACGCTGTTCGGGTGTAAGGACGGATTTGCTGCCGAATCCCCGGCATTCGCGGTAGAGGTTGTGCAGTGTGGCGCGTACCGTCTGCTCGTCCGCCTGTCTGCGGTAGTGCGTCATCACCTGACGGACGGCTTCCTCTTCGGGGATACCGCTCTTGAAGCACTGCTCACCTATGGAGACAAGCAGCGGATGGAAGTCGTCACGACCGCGCCGCCAGTTCTCCGCATCGTCAAGGGCTCGGTTCAGCGCGGCCTCAAACAGCAGGGTGAAAGTCTTCGAGGATTCGAAACCCGGTTCCAACCGTTTCAAGGGATTTCTTTCCGACAGCCTGTGCTGGCCGAATGTCTGTTCGCCGGGCATCGTCATGGGCTGCTCTAGACAGAAAGGCACGGCATCGGGGGCGAAGCAGGGTGTCTCGTCCAGCGTCATGCGGAAGGTATCCTCCGGTGAAGGTTCCTTCAGCGTGACGGGAAAAGGAAGTATGGGCTGGTAGCACTGCACGGCCATGCGGTAGGCATGCGCATGAAACAGGGTGATTTCATCTTCTCTTTGGGGAAGCCTGCCGTCCGGCTGGGCGAACAGGGCCCATATCTTCACGCTCCGTCCGCTGCTTCCCGCAAAAGCGGCATAAGTTTGGGGCAACAATGCCGCCTGTTCTTTCACAAGCTCCGTTTCGGACAGTCCGGATAGCCCGCCCACTTCCAACAGTACAATGCCGTTGTAGCGTTTTATTCTCCGTTCTCCCCCGCGGGTACGGCTGTACTCCATGGCGGGGCAGATACGGGGAATCCTGTCAATATGTTCGTATGCTCCGCCGTCGGTGCGGTCCGTATATTCCAGCATGGCACGCAATCCGCTGACATAACGGGGCTTGGTTTCCGACTTGATTTTAGTGATGAATGCGGCTGTATCGCAGGTGCTGATGCTTTCCGTGCCCGCGTCACGGTTTTCCCTGATAAAGGTTATTCTCATCCGGTATTGTTTGTTTGGAAAATTATTGAAGCTAAGAGCGTTTCTCTTAGCTCCTGCAAGGTACGTATAAAACAGGCTGAAAGCAAGAGAATCCGCCCTTTTATTTTCAGATTCGTCCCCTGTCTCTGTCTGCGGAAACAAATAAGAAAAATTGAAAAACAAACCGTTTAAAACTTGACTTTTCCTTGTGGATTTCGTATCTTTACAAGTACTAAAACCTCGTTTTCCAATTGCGGGCCGAAGAGCCTCCAACTGCGTGCCCGACGGCCCGCAACCGCCAACCGGAGAGCCCGCAGCTGCAAAACGGGGTTTTGCTATAGGCATATCGACATTTTGCATGATTCCGGAGGGTAAAACCAACGGAGTAAAGCGTTGTTTGCCTTCTTGCTTCTCTGAACGGTTCATGGGGAATATCCGATGAGTTTACGCAGAAGAATGACAGACTATACCTTAATGAAATTATCAAGAAAGGTTTTGAATAAAGACAATGACGGATAATTCTGATATAAACAGGTTCTCAATAATTACTTAATTCAAAAAACAAAACAGACAATGGCAGCAGAGTATGATTTCCAGAGAAAGCCCAACCCGAAAGGTGACGGCGAGTTACAACCCATGTATCCCCGCATCGTAAACAAGGGGACCATTACCACCAAGCGTCTGGTCAGCGACATTTCGCAGGCCACCAGCTTCACTTCCGGAGATGTCCGGGGCCTGCTGGCAGCGTTGGAAGACCGCATCTCCTATTACCTTTCCGAAGGGCATCATGTACAGTTGGGCAATATGGGGCATTTCTCGGCGGGACTGGCGGCGCGTCCCGTCCTGGATAAGAAGGAAATCCATGCGCAGACGATATTTTTCGGCAAGGTGCACTTTCGGGTATCTCCCGTTTTCCGCAAGCAATGCGCGGGATTTGTGGAACGTGTCAGGGCGGGGTACGGTTTCAGGCGCAGCGCGGATATCAGTAGTACGGAACGCTACCGAAGGTTGCGCGTGTTTTTAGAAACGAATCCGTTCATTACCCGCAAGGATTACAGCGGAATTACGGGGCTTTTGAAGAATAAGGCGCTGAACGACCTTAATTTGCTGGTGGAGAAAGGTATTTTAACAACATTGGGACAAGGGTCGCATAAGGTGTATGTAAAGGCTGTGAATAAGGCCGTTACAGAATAATATCGTAAGAAGAATGCAAAAAACGATGACGACCCAAAATGAGTCGTCACCGTTGCAACAGTTCTCCAAACTCATCATTCGCTGTATTTATAGGCGATTGGTTACAAGGGTGATGAGTGATGACAAAAATCAGATTATTTATATTTGCAGTTCAATCTCTGTATTAAATGTTAATGCGGATTATTTGAATTCGATATCCCAATTAATGATTCCGTTTTTGGGGGGCATAAATGAAACACGCATTAACTTTCCTTCTTTTTGAATGAGCATTTTGCCGGCGTTACTCTTTGCCTTTCTGATATCGAATCCTTCCGGTACTATAATACGTAGTTCATATCTGTCTCCTTTCACAACTTCACTCGTTCCGGATAGGGTTTGTCTGGCAGGATTCCATGATTCTTCCTTTATGTCCATCAGCCCTTGAGTAATATGCCGGGATGTGCTGATAACCTGTGGATGGGACTTGCTTGGACGCACTGCCAACACTTTGCAGGATGCGGGTTCCAAAGTTTGGGATAACTTCCCGTTGATGTTTCCTAAGTATTTATTATCCCAGAAATCGAACAACTCGTAATTCTCCGAACCGTTCAGGCCCATTCGTTCCAGGCTGTAATCTATCTGTGTGTTCTTTAGTTCTTCCCAATTGAAAAGTCCCAATATGGTTATTCTGTCGTTCTTTACCATCCAGATATTCGGCTTATCGCTTTCAAGAATATCTACGGGACGGGCATTCAAACTGTGGGTGGGCAGTGCACGCTTTATCATGTCCAGGCGGTCAGGAGCTAACTCTGCGTATTGCATGCTTGTCGTACTCATTACTCCTGAAACAGCTTGCCATGATACCATCCAGCGTGCTTTGTTTAACGGATTGGAACTGCGGACAAAATAGGGGTCAGGATCGTTGTACCAGACTTTGTTGTGCAGGAAGTATAGGTTACCCGCATAATCCGCTCCGGCTGTAGTGCTTTTCCAAACTCCCCGTATGGCACCATCGTTATCGGGCCCTACACGCATGGCGTTTACCATTCCGAAAGCAGCTCCCAAAGAGCTCATGTTCTGGGTTGCGGCGCATCCTAAAAGGAAAACACCCGGAGATTCTTCTTTTAAGATAGAAAGACCCTTACGGAAACACTGTGTGAAAGTATATTCATCATTATAAAGACGCGCGTCTCCATAAACAGGCATTCCGTCGTAACTTCTGTTTACATAGATATTTTCAGAAGGCGCACCGGTGTGCAATCCATCGATTTTGTAGTAGCGATATCCCCAATTGTAAACTCTTTTAAAACGTTTCCGCAAAAAAAATTCACCGGCCGGGCTTGTGGCGTCTATACAGGTGCCCGACCATCTCTTTACCTCATAGGGAGCGCCTGTCCAACGGTGTTGTGCAAAGATTTCTTTGGGAAAGTGAGGATTGCGTACGTCACCGGAGAACGGCATGAACCAGAGACCGGGGGTGAATCCTTTCTTTTCCAGATATCCGGCTGTATGTTGCATTCCGGAAGGAAAGTTCTTGTTGTTTTCGACAAATGTTTTTAGTGGGCCTGCACCTGATTGATTTTTAGGCATTCCCATAGAGCTTTGCCAATGGTCGTCTATTTGGAATGTATTCAAGCCGAAAGCCGCGAGTTCTTTTCTGGCAAAATCTGCATTTTCTGCTAATAATTTTTCAGTGGAAGCTCCCGAACCGCTTAGGTTACGGTGATACCAGGTGCAATAAACTTCCGGTTTTGCCGGTAAGTGTATCTGATATGCTTTGGCAAGATAATCTCCATATAGTTCCAGTCCCTCTCTTCCATCTTCAAAAAAGCCTATCAACAGGATATCGGTATCTCTTTCTTTTCCGCTTTTTACCAGATAATTCCCAAACTCCAGTTCGGTTTTAACCTTGTATGCTTTCGTGCTTTTGGCCGGTTGTGGAATCATTAGTCCGATGCCCTGTTTTTGTGTCAGCCAAGCGGTTAGAATGGAGTGCCGGCTGTCTGGTTCGGTCAATAGGGTATAGGTGTAACTTCCTTGAGCTTGCCGTGCGGGGGCAAATCCACCCGTACCTAATGTATTCAATGGCTTATTCATGTTGCCTATACTCATATCTATAGCGGCTATCTCCAGACGGTTCACCCGTATGTCCTGTCCGGATTGGTTCATCATTACTGTATGGATATAGAGGAAAGGATTATGGTCGTACAGAGTGAATGTAACCTTGCGACCGTCGTTACAAATCACTTGCAGCGCTTCTCCCTTTCCCCATAGACTGTCGGATGTCTCCTTTTTGCTTGTAGCGATTATCTGTCCGGGAAGAAACATATTCTGAATTTTCAGGTCCGGCATATTCTTGCTGCTCAGGCTGATATTCTGCTTCTTTATTTGCAGCGTAAGTCGGTTATTCTCTATGGCTTGAGATTCACAGTCGATGGAATACCCCAGGCTCCATATGAAAAAAAGAAAAAAAATGAAGTTTTTCATGCTTGTATCTATTTTATAGTTGGTAGAGTTAAATTCTTAATGGCGTAAACTGTTATTGTTTGGCGGATGAACTGAAAATATGGACGTATCCATTTATCAAGGCAATGGACAAACGGAGGAAATGTTCTTAATCCTGCCATGATCGTTCAGTTTCCACTTGATTTGGTTTTTACGGTCAATCTCAATTAATTTAGGCTGTGATTTGTCTTTGCTATGCCCATTCCAATTGCATATCAGGGTTCTTCCATTCTGATAACGATATGGCTCGGCGACAAAAAGAAGAGATGCCCCTTGAATGTCGTTCGATGAGATAGTACGGACAATGTGCCAGGTACCGGTATCTACTTCTACTAATTTGTGCCCATCACCGCATGCTATAAGCAACCTTTGATTCTTCAACTGCTTAACGCTGAATAATGTACCGCCGATGTGCACTTGGTTTAAAATGTTTCCGGCTGAGTTGATTTCTATCAATCTGCCTGTTGCAAATAGAGGTATCAAATAAGTGCCATGCTCTGTCTTTTCTACTTGCCGGAACTGATTGTGTATGCGTTCGATACCGGTTTTAAATTGGAACTCTTTCAATGTATTACCTTCCTTATCCAATTCCACGATTCGTGCCGGATGACCGCAAATGGCAAGCAAGTAACCGCCTGTCGGGAGTTGGGTGGCTGTAAACAACTCTTCTTTTCCGGCTTTTACTTTGTAGTCCCAAACCACTTCTTGCGAAGGAGTGATAAGTCTTGCTCCTGAGGTATAGGCGTATAGAATGTTTTTTTCTTTTGTCAGCTCTATATCGTTACAGTCTTCGCCTTTTCCCAAAGCATGTTCCCATTCCGGATTGCCGGTTTTCTTGTCTATAACTGCGATTTTTCTCCAACCGCAACCTGCAATCAGAAGTTTTTCATTCTTGTATTTCCGGGAAAAGGAAAATTGTGGGTTTTGCCCTTGTACTTGGCAGATGCACAAGTACAAGAGCAAATAGATATATACGTGTCGTTTTATCCGGTTATTCATCTTCTGTCATCATTACACGGAAACCGACGTTGTATACTTTTTGGTAATCCCGGTATGGAAGGCGGAATGAGGACGTATTGCGGTAGGGACGGTCGTACCATGAGCCGCCGCGGGCAACACGTTTTTCATTTGCGATCGTAATGTCGTTCCGCCCGTCATCTGGACGATAGGGATAAGGCTTGTAGATAGAACGGGTCCATTCCCATACGTTGCCATGCATATCGGATAAATCCCATGGACTGCGAATATAGCGTCCTACCGGTTCGGATATAAATCCGCCGTCATTATAGGTTGTATCGCGTGGAATCCAATCGTCATATTTATTGGGATTTTCTATGATACGTACGCTCTCATAGAATTTGTAAGAGGTACAGGCCGCAAATTCTTTTAGACGTATATCTCCCATATTGGCATAAGGAGAAAAGTCTTTGCCCGAGCTCCCAAACCAGTAGTCGGTGTCGCTTCCGGCACGGCAGGCCCATTCCCATTGCGCTTCATCCGGTAATGTGAAACGCATTCCTGTCTTTTGGGATAACCAGTTACAGAAATCCATGGCCTGTTTCCATGATATGCGGACAGCCGGTTGATCGTCACCGTTCATTGAATAGCCTTTGCGACCAAACTGATAGCCGTGACGATGCTCGTCTCTACTGTCGTGTGAAGGGTCGAAAGCACGGAACTGACGGTTGGTAATCTCAAATTGGCCTATCCAGAAAGGTTTTTCTATCTCGACAACGGTTTGCGGGAGTTCATCGGCTTGGCGGGTACTTCCCATAATGAACTTTCCGGCGGGGATTTTAATCAGTTTAAGATTTACTCCTTTTGCTATTTCCAAAGTCATTTGATAATTGGCCAAATCAATCTGCATTTTTTCCGCTTGTTTCTTGGGAATTGGCCATCCTTTAAGGAGAGTGTCCCCTTTTTCAGCAACAGCTTGTATCGGTTTCTGAAATTCAATATCCGTCGGTATTTCGGGCAGCCATTCCATATCTTGTTCCGGCGCGCCGAACATTTCGCGATACAAAGCCCGTAATTCACGGCTTTGCTTGGTCTTGTCATAGGTTGAGAGATCTTTCCGCCTTCCATGAAAAGGTGCATTGAAGTCAATCCAGCAGGCCAGTTTTGTGATGGACAGGGAATCAAGCTTTACATTATGATGCCCTTTGTTGAGTAACTGCATCAACTCTGTTTGATCGGCGTGTACATCCATTGGTACAAGCATGCGTATGTCACTTTCAATTCCCGGGCGGCGTATATAGCGGTGGAGATCTGCATACGACTTGGTAAAATGTCCACCCAAACCGGGACGGGCCTTTCCGGAAATCCGAGAACTCCAGTCGGAAATCCATTTGTCTCCTTTAAGATAGGGACGGTTATTGTTTTCGTTACTATGGCAACCTATGCAATAGCGGTCTAAAACGGGTTGTACTTCATGTCGGTAACTGAAACCTCTTTCTTTTCCCTGCCATTGTTTTATTTGTTGCGGTTTTTTGTCGGCAGCTTTATTTTTTCGCGGCATGACAATCATATTACGGTCTTCGTGGCATCCTATACATGAGAGAACTTCGCCAGGCATGGCTGTAAACCAGCTTCTCATTACTTGAAGGGCTTTCCCTTCCGCATCCAGCGGTTGGATGAATAGCGGGGTATTGGCAGGCACTTTAAACATGGCTGAACCGTCTTCTTCTATCCCGACCTCGCCCACAATACGTTTGATGTCCCAAGGACCATCCATGCCGATTGTTCCCAACAGTCCTCCTTGTCTCCAGGGACTGAAGTCGTATGTGCCGATGCGGAGTCTTTTTACACTGCCGCGAGGAATATCTTTCAGTCCGCCGCCCGTATAAATATCCTGAATGAATATGGTGGCGTCTTTGGATTCCGGTACTACCATGCCGGGCATGACCGGTGGTGCCTGTCGTTTTTCGACTATAATCGGAGAAAGATAAGCGGTACCTTCTTCTTCCGCAATCAAAGTAATGTTGTCGAATGTGTCCACAAGATAAATTCCCCATAAGGAATTGGGAGCCGCTTTCATTGCAACAAGGAAGTAAGTATCGTTCAATGGCCATGGGTGCAGAAAACGGGGCCAGCAGCCATCGGCTTGGCGGTCTCTGACTTCAGCCTGTACTTTTCGGCCGGAAAATGGAATTTCGCAAATAACGCCGTCTGCTTCTTGTCTTCCTTGGTTTGTATCAATCAGAATCAGACGCCCGCTTCGGGGGATACTGTGATGACCGGTAACGATTCCTGCCATAGCAGACGGGCGTCCCGGGATAGGGCGGGCATCGAAGTAGGAAGTCGGAAAGTAAGAATTGGAGCCATAATAGGCACGTTGGTTGGTTCCGTCCGGATTCATGGTGAACATGATGCGGGAATTGGAATGTGGAATGTCTGCGTATTCCCAGCGTTGATAAAGAATTTGTCCGTTTTCCATAACCACAGGCCCCCAGTTGCTGTCCTGGTCAAATGTCAGCTGCCGTGTTTTTCCGGTGCCCGGGTCGTAGCGGAATAATCCGCACATGCGGCTTCCGCCGTCGGTACAAGGAAGACCGAGGAAGGTGCCGGTAGAACAGAAAATGTAACTGCCGTCAGGAGCATAGCATCCGTCAAACGAGTCGATGTCACGATAGGCTTCGGGTGTCAACTGTCTTGAAGTACCTTCTTTTAGATTCAGTTCGAACAGATGCCAGCGATTATTGGTTCCTATTGAAGAATACATTAGTTTTTCACCATTGAAATGCGGTTCCGGATCTGAAATGATAACTCCTTCGGCAGGTTTGAAAAGCATCTTTTTTTGTATATTTCCGGGGGTAATACTTAATGAGACAAACTCATTGGTCCACCCTTTGGATGGATGTGGAATGGCAAAGTTATTGTGGAAATTATTTGGTACAATTCCCAAGTCTCCCCTAATGGCGGTACGGGCTTTATCACCTAATGTCCGTCGAATGGCGGTTATCTGTTTTTTCTGTATCAATGGATTGGCCAGTAAGGTTGCATCTAATGTGTGCAATAAGCCTTCAGCTTGTCGGATTGTTTTTTTATCTCCTTTTCTTATTCCGTCGATTAATACTATGCGGTTGCTCTCAAGTTCTTCTATTGCTTCTTCCCAACCTTTGGCCGGTTGGTAAGTGGTTTTATACTTCTGCTGAAGTGAATGAACGGCAGCGCGGAATTTATCCGGTTTATAAAATTTTAAGCGAGATTCCAATTCTTGTGAAGAGATGGAAGAAATGAATCCTCCTAATAATAATAGGGAAATGGATAAACCGAAGTGTTTCATAGCTTTGTATTTTTTATATGATGTTACTTTTTCTACAAAAATAAACCATTTCGTACTTATGTCTGACATAAATATCTGTGCAAAACTTTGCAAAAACCGATGTTCTGTGCGGGAATTGTCGTATATTTGTTATATCGTTTCAAATGTCTGAAATATGAAAATATTGAATAATAAAAACACACTTTCTTTACAAATGCTATATGCGGGTTATCATACTGCCGGTAAGGAATGGTGCTATAATAATGTTATTAGTCCTTTTTCTCGCATGTACCTGATTGATAAAGGGGAAGCAGCTGTATACATGAATAAAAAAAAGTATAATTTATCGGCCGGTGAGTTGTTTATTATTCCTAAATTCACTTTTCATATGTATGAATGCGATAACTTTATGTACCATTATTATATTTGTTTTTTTGACCAATTGATAGGCGGGCAGAGTTTGTTTGACAATACTGAGATACATTACCAACTTCCGGCTACTGAAATGGACAGAATGCTTATGCTCCGGTTTCTTGAATTAAATTCGGATTGCGCCATTCAAGATCCCGATCCAAAAACATATGATAATATTCCCGATATCTATACTGTCAACCAGAATAAAGTGAACTATAGCCTGAATAAAGAAATAGAAAGTAACGGCATTTTATTGCAGTTATTTTCTCGTTTTCTTGGAAATACTCAGTTATTGGAATCTCAATCGCGTAATCAATACGAGCGGTTAGCAAAGATTTTCAGTTATATTGATAATAATTTATATCGAAATCTCCGTGTTGATGATTTAGCTGAGGTGATGTGTCTGAGCTCCGACCATTTTACTCGCGTGTTTAAACAAGTAAGCGGTATGAGCCCGAATCAGTACGTACAAGCTAAACGTATAGAACGTGCTCAGACCTTATTACTTGCGTCCCGCCTTAGTATCAAAGAAATAGCTGAAACCGTAGGGATACCGAATCTTTCGCAGTTTTCAAAGCTATTTATTAAACACACAGGGTATACGCCGCGGGAATATAAAAATACACTTTGAGCCTGCTATATATTGGGTTGTGCTTATATTATTGCAGTCCGAAGAAGTTTTGCCCTTGTCCGTCAACAGGGCCTATAACAGGAATAGCGTCTCCTGCGGTAGTCAGGACAACGCTTTCTCCTTTCTTCAAGTCCAATGAGTATTCTCCTCGGCCTATTGGAGTAAGCGTTACATTACCTGCTTTGACAATCGGGTTCACCATATCCGTACGTAAGATGCAAGGTTCTCCCGCGAGACTTTTGATACGGATACCGGTTGTCTTTCCACCTTCTCGGCTGGCAGACACGAGAAATGCGCCTTCTGTCCTTAAATCTTGGAATTGAACGTCTTTCCATTGAGAAGGTACGGCAGGGAATACGCGTATCTTCCCGCCCCAGCTTTGTAACAACATATCGTGTATACACTGTGCGCCGGACAGCGGTGTCTCAATAACCGGACCGCTTTCCATATACATGGTATTGGGACGCAGGGTGAGAGCAAAGAGACCTTTTAGCTTTTCTAATGCTTTGTCTCCTTCACCGGCCGCGGCATATAACGAAGAGGCCCCGGTATTGGAAAATCCAAGAATATTGCCGGGTATACTAAGCCAATGTTCCACAGACTTCTCCAACAGTTCTTTACTTTCGTTTTGTTCGATGTTTAGCAAATAAAGCGGATAGAACATCAGCAGATGTGAATAGTGGCGATGTGACTTACTGAAAGGTACGTCTTTGCCTATCATCATCCCGTTTTCATCCTGTGGATAATCCGTTAACTTTTCGATGATTTCCTGCCATTTCGGAATTAAGTCGTCTTTAATAGATAATATTTGGCTTGCTTTGAGCAGTGTTTGGCATCCCCAACGAAGCAATGCTATATCATAATTACAATCTTCGGCACTTCCGTATTCAGGTGAATAAGTTTCCTTTAGATGCAATATACCTTGCTCATCTTCTTCTAAGAAAGGGATGTAAAAGTTTATGGCGCGTCTTAATGTCGGGAATAGTACGTTTCTTAATATCGATTCGTTCATGCTGAAGCGATATTGCAACCAAAGGTTATGGCATAGCCATGGTAAGTTACCTACTTGAGCGAACTTTTCACTGCCCGGTACTCGTACGTCCACTCCTATTAAATTGAAATCTGTACATACAGGCAGTGCCGCCGCATCTTTTCGGTAGGCTTCCGGTACATTATTAATCAGATTATCGAAGTTATTCTTTACTACATCTACTAAAGGCATTCCCAGTTCCAGACGGTTGGCGGCGTATACCGGCCAATAGCTTAACTGTACATTTAAATTCCACCATGCATTGGGCCAGGGAGTCAGCACTTGCCAGGGACCGCTGTTATCCAGCAGACCTCCGCCAATGCGTGTTGCGGATGCAAGTTTATACATTTGTGCCCAATAGAAGTTCTCTATCTTTTTGTCGGGAAGGCTTACGAAACTTAGCGGATAGTAGTTGTGCCACCAATCTCGATGGGTCTTTTGGAGAGAGAGTAAATCAATTGCTTGGAGACTGACCAGCGCAGTCTCTGCCTTTTGCAACGCGTCTGTTTCCGGAAATGAATGGGCGTTGCTTATAACAAGGATACTTTTATTATCTTTTCTGATTTCTTTCCACACGGTAGCTGTGCCACCACCATCAAGCAAGGGCTGCCAACAGAAATTTAATCCGTTACGTTCATATAGCTGTGAAGCCGGATTTGAAATATAATCTTTCTTAAAATGGTTCTTGCTTTTTATGCGGATAGCGTTCAATTGTCTTGGCGAGTCTGTCTTTTCCGGATAAAATTTCCATGTGAAGTTCTTTTCGCCTTTCGTAGCTTCGGCTTCAACAATGATGTAAGGACTTTCGGAAGTGACGTAGGCTTTCAGTTTTATCTCTCCCAAAGTAGTACGGACGCATCCGGTAGTCTCCGCATTCCACAAATCCAGTCTCATATTTCCGGATTGTATTTCACCTGCGGGATGCAGAAGGAAATAGCCGATAAGAAGACGGCACCTACCGTAGATGTCGTTATCTTTGGTACGATGATCGTGCACCATACTGTTGTTGACGTCTACTCGTATGGCATTTTTATTGGGTTCTTTACAAATATAAGTTCCCATGCTACCGTTTCCCATAAAAGGGGCTTCGTACCATGTTTGGGGCAGACGGGTCCATATCATGTCTTGTTTAGACATAAAGTTTTTCCAATCTGTTTGGCAATAGCCGCAAACAATGATGCACCATATTGTAATAAATAATAGCAGGAGTCTTTTCATGTATAATAGATTCTTTTATAATGTATCTTATGATGTACTTTTCTTTTGCGGAAAAGAAATTGAATATTTGTAAGTAAAAGCTTGATAATGTCAAAGGTTTTACATTTTCCGTTGAACCGTTATAAAAACAGGCACAGATTATACGAGATTTCGTTAATAGGCCGAAGGCCGTTTATGAGATTCCGTATAATCTGCAGCTGAAGAATATATCTCAGATTTTTCTGATTATTTCTTTACTTTAAAGCTGAAAGCTAACGCTTCATTCTTTAGCCCTTGCGGTAACATTACTTTTACTTTACCGTCTTTACAAGTATATTTTACCCCTTTCCCGTTTTGCAACAATGTCATTTTTCCGCTGGGTTCATTGCCTTCCCATTCTATATATTCAGGTAGTTTTTCTCCCTCGGGCAGAGCATAAATGGCATATAAGGTTTGTCCGTCTTTGTTGGCTGTGAACCATACATTGCCATAATTATAATTGGGAGTGATGCGGGTCGCATAAATAGCGGTTCCGTTCTTTTTCAACCATTCTCCTACCTTTTTCAGTCTTACAAGCACTTCTTTTTCAATGACGCCTTCGCCGGAGGGACCTACGTTCAGAGCGAAACAGCCGCCTTTCGCCGTTATTTCCGCCAACGTATTGATAACCCAGTTTACAGACTTATATTTGGGTCTTGGATTCCAGCCCCATGTGTTGGTCAGTGTGATATTACTTTCCCATGGGTGATTTAGTTGTGTCTTGGGTATTCTAAGTTCCGGAGTCTGATAGTTTTCATTTCTTCCGGGGACCGTTCTGTCCACTGCAATCAATCCGGGCTGCTTCTTGCGCGCATTGTCCACTATTTCATCCAGTTTGATATCTTGCTTATTGGCTTTTTTTACCCAGCCGCCGTCCAGCCAAAGAATATCTATTCTCCCGTAGTCAGTCATCAGCTCATCAATCTGATTAGCGGTGTATTGTTGGAATTTAGCCCAAGTATCAGGATTTTTCTTGATGTTATAGTTAGGATTGCGGGTTGGGGTGGACAGAGCGGGATCCCAATAATATTCGCAATGCCAGTCGGGCTTGGAGAAGTAGGCGCCAATCATGAAATCTTGTTGTCGGAAAGCATCGAACACATGATAGGCCACATTACTGTATTTACTGTCTTTATAAGGGCCCTTTGCAATGCTGTAATCCGTATATTTGGAATCGAACATACAGAATCCGTCGTGATGTTTGGTAGTAAATATCAGATATTTGAATCCGGCGTCTTTCATGATGGCCGCCCATTCTGTAGGATTGAACTTGGTAGGATTAAAAGAGTCTGCCAATCCCCAATACCATTTCTTGAAGTCACCGTAGGTGGCTCCCGGAAGTATTTTCTTTCTGCGGGCGGTAAATTTATCTTCCGAACATAGTGCCCATGACTCGGAAATACCGGGTACGGAATATACTCCCCAATGGAACATGATACCGAATTTAAGGTCTTGCCATTGGTCTAATTTCTTCAGAACCTCAGGATCGGTAGGCCATTCGTAGTTTTTGGAAACTCCATGTACGAACCCGTGGTCTTTGGTAGCGAAATTGCCTTGTGCAAAGAGCGTAAACGATAAGCTGGCCCCTGCAATTAAAGATAAGAGTCTTTTTTTCATTGTCGATGAGTGTTTTGATATATAGATTAATAAATGATTTCTTGTCAGCAAAGGTAATCGTTTCATTAAGAAGAGGCGGTTCTTAATGTTGAAAAACCTTTCACAGAGGTATATTGTGCTTGCAGATTTGTCTAATAGGCTTTTAGTATTGTCTATTTCATCTATTATGGGATAATTGCCGCTGTATTGAACCCTGAATAATGATGATTTTGTTATCACTCGTCACTTTCTTTTGTAATATATTAAAGCTTATCAGGTGGTATCAATACCGTAAAGAGATGATGCCAAAACTGATTTTAGTTATCGCTCAGTCATTCAGAACGAATGATACTTAAAATCCGTATTAATCTTTTCTGAAAATGAAATATCAGGATTTTATAATTTTATAAACAGTTCCTTTGTTAGTGTGCTAGCTCTCCAAGTTCTTCTTTTTTAATATCCGTCTGAAATACTTTGAATAACCTTCTATGGATTATATATTACTATTCTTTGTAACTCACAAATTATACACTTTCAGATAGTTATTCTTGAAAGTGATGAGTGATAACAGAAGTTTTGTTATTTCATAATTACTTTGAAAGCATAAGCGTATTTTCCTATTGGAGACGTCGGTGTTGTAATATGCAGTCCGTCCTCATCCTGTTTCCACCGCACTTTTTCTCCTGATGCAAGGAATGAAACGGATTTGATATTCTTTATCTCTTTACTGTTCAGGTTTTGTATCTTTATATTTTTGCCGTTTCCCGGCCAGTCCAATATAAAGATATATATTGTATTTTCCTTGGTGGTGAAGCGTATGTCTTTTGCAGTGAACGTATACATGTAGTCCGCATACTTCTTCTTACCCGCTACGGCATTCGTGTTGAATGTACCTTCACCGTATACCTTGAAGGGACGGGTATCATAAATCGCTTCTCCGTTTAATTTCAGCCAGTCGCCTATCTTTACAAGTTCGTCCCTAAATGTCTCGGGTAAACTGCCGTCCGCTCGCAATCCTACATTGAGCATCATATTGCCGTTCTTGCTGACAATATCTATCAAGTTATCTACAATTTGTCCTGCCGTCATGCGCAATTTGTCTTTAGTCTTTCCTTGCACGACTGACCCCATACCGGCATCCCCGCCTTCTTTGTTTATGTTTAGAAAGTTTCCCATATAGAACCAGCCGGGATTGACAGTGGTATCTACCAAAAACGGATTCTTCTGCAAATCATCTTCACCGGAACATTCACGGTCTAAAGTATATCCTTCTCTCACTCTTTTGATAGTAAGTACGCCATTTTGTACACCTTTGCGCGAGAGATTCTTGTTGTAGAAATGAGCTGCCAATTGTTGGCCGTATATACCGTTGGGTAGGGGACCGTCGAAATAAAGTAATTCGGGTTCGTATTTATCTATCAGTTCTTTAGTTCTGAGATACCATGATTGGGCAAATTCTGGTTCCAGCCGCATGATACGGTCAGAGGTACGTTTACCGTATAGTCCTTCGTAAGCCGGGTCCATATAGTCATAAGGTATACCGGCATACGAACCTTTGGGGTCGGCATTTGTACCTTGGTAAAACATATGTTCATGACAGTAGTTACTTAGATGGGAAGAAATGGCAAAGTGTACGCCTGCCTTTTTGCATGCTTTCTGCCATGCTCCTACGATGTCTATCTTCGGCCCCATATTTACGGAGTTCCAAGGTTGGTGGCTTGAATCGTATAAGTCGAAGTTGTCGTGGTGAACGGCCATTACGCCGATAAATTTGGCACCGACCTCTTTGTAGAAGGCCGCCAATGAGTCGGCATTGAACTTGTCGGCTTTCCACATCGGTATAAAGTCTTTGTAGCCGAATTTGGAAGGGTGTCCGTAAGTTTTCAAATGATGTTGGTATACCTTAGGCGCATGTGCTCTGTAGCCCAGTATGGGATGTTTGAGCAAAGCGGAGTCTGGTTCCTGATACCAGTACATCCATCGGCCGTAATGTCCGTCATAGCCCGGAATAGAGTTGATACCCCAGTGCATATAGATGCCGAATTTGGCATCACGAAACCACTCGGGACATTGATAGTGCGCCGCAATAGAGGCATCGGTAGGTTCTATTGGTCCCGGCGCGATGTTGAATTTGAAAGTTGTTGCGCTTGGGTTGATAAGGGTGTCTTGACCGAAGTCATCATGCTGTGCTTGGACAGTAAGGGTGTAGCATGAGAGGATGAGTAGTAAGATTTTAATATTCATGGTAGCGGTTTTGTCTGTGGGTTCGGTATCTTTTCTGTAAAAGAGAAGGTATATGACTATATAATCTTAATTTGGCTATATAATAATATACCTTCATCTAAATCAGATTATTTGAAATTATTTATACCGTGCTGTATCCCACCATACACGAACGGAAAGACCATCGCCTTTGCCGCCGTTTAAGGTCGGGTCTGTTGCATATTCTTTATTATTGCTTAATTCGTTGTCTACGTACCGCAACTTTTTGATAAATTCATTATTTGCCGGATTAATCGTAGGTTCCAGACTTTGTTTAACAGGATTGAGCTTAGGATATCCGGTACGGCGGAATTCAGCCCATGCCTCTTCTGAATTAGGATATATTCCTATCCATTTCTGTGTGATAATTTTCTCTAATTTCATTTCAAAATCATCAGCGTTGTTCCAAGCCACTTGTCCGGTTGTAATGTACGTGTTGTCATCGGTTGTGGAGTAGGACCCTTCAGGAGCTAATGCTCTCATTTCCTCAAATGAAGCACGGATCCCTTCTTCATAGTTCGCCTGAGCATCTCCTGCCCCTTGCCAACCTCGTAAGGCGGCTTCAGCTTTTAGGAAACATACTTCAGAATAATTCATTAATCCTAATGGGGTAAAGTTGGCGTCTGTATTGGGTTTTGCAACATTAGAACCTTTTGCGGCAGAATTCCAGTCGTATCCCCACATATATCCCCAAATACAGGAGTTATGACTATTATCATATTCGGGTAGCGAAAGGTCTGTAACAGGCAGTCCATTGGGTACTCCTCGATATTGTACTGCGTCCGCTTCTCCTTTTACCCACGCTCCGCTTTGAGATAGAATTAAGGTGAGACGCGGATCGGTCACCGTGCCATAGCTTGTAAGCATGTCAACCATCGTTTTACTGGCTCGGGATTCATCGACAACCAAACTGCGTAATAACGGGTTTGCCCAGCGATTCGGTTGTGGCGGGGTTACACCGGCATTGTCACTGTTGGAGGCTATAAGGGATTCCTTTAAGGCAGCCTCTCCTTCGGCTTTAGCTTTATCGGGATCAATGAATGAGAGACGCATGGCGGCACGTAAACGTAAGGAGTTGGCTAACTTGATCCATTTGTCTACATCACCTTGGTAAATCAAGTCCTCAGTATTATATTGGAGTTGATTACTCTTTTTCTGTTTTAGTTCTGTGACGGCTTCGGTCAGTTCCTTAAAAACGTCATAATAGATGTCTTTCTGGCTATCGTAAGGGATGAGCGTTTCTCCTCTTCCCGCTTTGAAATAGGGAATGTCCCCGAAAGTATCTGTCATCCTTATGGTGCTAATAGCTAAGTTGATACGCATGATTTGATACATGTCGTTGTATTCCGGATGATTTTCTAATGTGGGTTCTATTTCACGGATTCTTTTGATCATTTGTTGGTAATAAGGCGTCCAAAGTCCGCGTTCGGCCCATGAAGTGTTAAAAACATAATTACCAGAGGTGAAAGAGCTGCTTGTATTGGCTAGATATTGGCAATACAGGAAAGAATATAACAGAGCTGCTCTCTGGTAATCGCCATAGACGATGTGGAAACCATGATATTGCATATTGGGCAGTGACAGGCTGGGAGATATTTCATTGACTGCCATTGGGTCTTTGTTCATTTCTTCAAATCCGCTTGTACAACTACTGATGGTAATGGCGGAAAGTAGTGTGATTAGAATCTTATGTAATTTCATAATAATATTTATTTAGAATTTTACGTTAAGTGAGAAACCTACAGTTCTTGTTGACGGAAGAGCCGCAAGTTCGAAAGCTTGGAATACGTCTTGGCTGTTTTGTGCAAACTCGGCATTTACGGGAGCGGCCTTGTAAATATTGAATAAGTCACGTCCCACGATGGAAACTTTTACATTGGTTATCGGAGTGTTTCTGAACCAGATTTTTGGCAGTGTATAGCCGATAGAGAGTTCGCGCAGCTTTACGTATGTGGCATCGTGTAAAAATTCTTCTCCTACAGGATAAGTTCCGGCGATAGTAGCATAATATTCTTGAGCAGTTACCTGCTTGGTGTTTTCCAGTCCGGTTGATTCGACAATACCGTTTACTACCATACCGTCACGTCCACTCAATGTTCTCTTGGAGTTACCGGCACCGGTAGCATAAGCATCGGTCATTGAGAGGAATTGGCCGCCGTATCTTACGTCTATAAGAGCGCTGAATACAATGTCTTTCCAAGATAGTGTGGTACCAAAGGAGCCTGTCCATTCAGGCATCATATTACCGATGACCTTTTCGGATTTAGTGTCAATGAGAGGCAGACCGTTGTCTCCTACCAGGATGCGTCCATCTTCATTTCTTTTGTATGCAGTGGATACAATATCGCCAAATTTTCCACCTTCATCAATGACAACCTTTCCTACACGTACATTGGTGGTGAGCGGGAATACATAGCGTTTGTTCTTTTCATCCAGCTCTACATTGCGAGTTGTATTTTTACCCCAATTCAAAGTCACGTCCCAACGCCAGTCTTTGGTTTGGATAGGAGTACCGGTTACCATTAATTCCACACCTTTACTTTCCATTTTTCCTGCATTGATTTTCTTGCTGGCATATCCGGAGGAACCGGGAACAGTCATTGACAGAATTTGGTCGGTTGTGGTAGAACGATAATAAGTAAAGTCAATGCCCAGGCGGTTATTGAACATGCGGTAGTCTACACCTACTTCCCATGATAAAGTTTTCTCGGGTTTAAGGTCGGCCAATGGATATGTGTTAGAGCTACTTCCTACTGTATGGTTACCTAACGCTTCCAGGGTATATACGTTATAGAGCGCATAGGGGGCTGTGTCGTTGCCGACCTGTGCAATAGAACCACGTACTTTTAAAAAGTACTCTTTGGGCAGTTCAAATATGTCGGACAGAATTCCGCTTAAACTTGCAGACGGGTAGAAATAAGACCAATTGGATGAAGGCAAGGTGGAAGACCAGTCATTACGCGCTGTAACATCAAGGAAGGCATATCCTTTATATCCCAAAGTAGCATTTCCTAAAACCGAGTTGATGCGTTTCGATGAAAAGTCCTGAATAGCCAGTTTGCTTTCACCATTACTTAATGCTACGAAATTGGGAATGATTGCTTTGCCGCTTTCACCGGCTAAAGATTTAAATTTGTTGTAGTTGGTGGCAATCCCCACATTGGCTGTTAAGGAGAAATCTTTAAATCGTTTGTCAAAGTTCAGCATCAGGTCTGCGTTTAATTCTTCGCTTGCGGTGTTGGTAACGGTCATTAAGTCTTTAGGACTTTCCGCTTTTGCATGATAAGGCATATAGGTTTCTACGTTGTCTGAAATTCTATCCAAACCGATTCGTCCGGTTATTTTCAGCCAATCGGTGATATTACCTACTACGGTTACCTGGCCTTGGAACCTGTCTCTGTTCAATTCGTTTCCATTTCCGTTTGCAATAAGTCCGTATGGATTTCTGTATTCGGTATCTTCTCCATGCCAGTTCACAACATAACCGTCAATACCTACCGGGTTTTGTAAGTCTTGTAAACGGATATTCCGTGGTAAACGGATCAAATGTGACCATACACCGGTATAGAAAGTTTCCGGACGGTTTTTTACTTTTTCACGGAAATAAGATACTTTACCGCCAATGGTCAGATATTTATTTTTGATTTCCACATTTAAGTTATAATTCTGTTTATTCATGGATTCATTGGGCAGAATACCTTGATTACGGGTGTCGGTGAAAGAGAAACGCGCATTCATTTTCTCGTTGCCGCCGGTTGCGCTGACTGAGTTTACATAGTTTAAAGCTGTGCGGAAGAAATCATCAATGATGTTTTTCTGAGGTAACATGGCGTATTCTTTGTAGGACTCATCTCCATAAAGTTCTTTACGCCAGTTGGGAATCATTTGTCCTGTCATCTTGGGACCCCATGAACCACTGGCTTCCAGTGCATATTGTCCATTGGTACCCTGGCCATATACATCTTGGAATTCGTACGAGTCGTAGGCTTTACTCATGGAAACGTAGCCATTATATTCCAACTGCAATTTTCCTTCCTTACCCTTTTTGGTAGTGATGACAATTGCGCCATTTTGTGCCCTTGAACCATAAAGAGCGGCAGCATTGGCACCTTTTAATACTGAAATACTTTCGATATCATCAGGGTTGATGTCGGCAGCTCCGGAAGAATATGAGAACTGTGTATTGCTGTTGGAATTATCCAGAACAGGTAGTCCGTCAACTACCCAAAGCGGTGTGTTATTACCGCTTAAAGAGTTCAGACCACGGAGCACAATACGAGTTGGCCCACCTACGCCACTACCGGATTGCGATATCTGTACGCCGGCTACCTTACCTTGCAGTAGGTTTGAAACACTGGTAGAACGGTTTTCTGAGAAAACGTCTGTTTTTACTTCTTGCATGGCATATCCTAATGCTTTCTTTTCTCGTTTAATACCTAATGCCGTTACGACGACTTCAGAAAGCATTTCGCTATCTTCTTTTAATGTAATGGAAAACGTGGTTTTTTTGTTGATACTAACTTCTTGTTTCTCATATCCAATGAATGAGATAATAAGTTTACCATTCTCCGGAGCATCTAATTTGAAAGCTCCGTCAATGTCTGTTATTGTTCCAAGAGTGGTTCCTTCCACTGAAACATTGGCACCAATAATGGATTCTCCGTTTACATCTTTCACTGTACCTGTAATGGTTCTTCGTTGCTCTTGCGCAAAGGCGACGAAACAGATGAAAGACATCATTGTTACAAAAAGTAATCTAATGTGTTTTTTCATACGACTTTGTTTTTAAATTAAACAATAAGGAATTTAAAGTATCATAATCTGTCTTATATAGACAATCTTGAATAAATATGCATGTTATATATATTTGATTTTAAATGCAAATGTATTAAAATTATTTGCAACGATATATGCTATTTTTGTATTCCACCTGTATAGAGTGCAGGCCTGTCTCTCATTTCCCGTATTTCCCATGTCCCATTAAAGCTATCGTATAAGATAGAGGAATCCTTTCTTTTGTTTTCATACACTGTACCGTTTATAACAGGCCTGTTTTTTCCATAGCTGAATGTCGATTGTGTTTTACGGTTCCAAATATACAGACTTGCCGGACGCTTGGTATTCAGCTCCGCTTCAATCTTCCAGTCACCGCATTGAAAACAGTTATTGTCGGAACGTTCTATATTTACAATTCGGTTTCCGTTCGCTTCCACTTGAATGATAGTAAGTATACGATTAGCTTTACTGGGTTCATAACTGGCTGTCAACGACCAGGGAGCGGTAAAGTCTTCACCGCGGACACCTATTTTCTTGTTTGGCTCGGCAACGAACTTATCCGTTTGGCTGATGTTACATTTTTGTTCGCTGAACAAGCGGGCGACAGAAATATATTTGTCTTTTTTGTTACGGGTTGTCAATGTTGATGTTGCTTCGTCTATCTGGAATTTTACCGGGCTGTGCAGCAGCCAATCCCAACTTACCGCTTTAGTTGCTTCCAATTCGTCGTAGATAACCACGATGTTGGGGTGCAACAGGAAGATATGGCGGCGATACTTCTTCAGGGGAGTTTCTCCGAAACCGTTTTCGCGGGACTGTTCAAGATTGTGGCCGGCAAAGTTCTTTTGCCACATGGGGTATTCACTGATACCGCAATAGGCGTTGGAAGCATCTCCCAAGGCATAGGAGATGTGCTCCCCGTTGAACATGCGTATAATGTTCCCATACGCACGTGTGGTGAACGGTTGTCCGATGCCATCTATTAATAAAGTGTTGTGGGCGCGTGTATGGCGGTAAGACAGCAAGTTATGCGGATCGGCAAAGTTCATGTAATGCCCTACCGCATGGTAAATGGCTTTTCCACCGTAGTGCAAGTTGAAAGCATTCTGGTTGGAGTGCGTGTGGCTGCCGGAACCGAACGGACTGGAACGGAAACTGAGACTGATGTTATGTTTATAGTCTTTCAAATCGCTGTTGGCTATCATTTCACCGGTATCTTTGAACCATACGGCTTTGGGAGCATCTGCCGGTAATTCGGCTTGCCGGGGACGCTGTTTGCCGCATGCCATACGGTAGAGACGTGTTTCTGATTCTGTTTTATAACGGTTGTTGATAGACGAATACCAGGCGGCGTACGGGTCGCGGGTAGTACGTGCCATGAAATCGGCAAAAGCGCTGCGGATGCGCAGGGGCTTGCCGTTATTTTTTTCGTGTCCGTCGCCGAAACCCGCACTCAATGCCCGGGGTTGCCAGCTATACAGCATGCCGATGCCGGCATTTTTATACCAGGGATGTTGCATGAAATCTGTTTTTGTCAGATAACTGAACAAGGTGGGCACATAAGATAGGGTAACGGCATTGGCGCTGAAATAACTTGTTCCGTTATGCCATGAACCGTCGCGGTTGAAACCGGATGCCGGGGCGCGTGCTGTCCAAAGTTCGTAGCTGTATTCCAGATATTCTTTGGCAAGCGGATATTTGTCGTACATCACCAATGCGGCCTGCATGAAGTGGCGGAATGCGAATTGCCAGAAATGATTGTCGAAGATATGGGTTTCTTCATTTTCCAGAATGTGGCTCTTATAATAGAGTGACAGTACATCCATGATGATACTTTCTATCTGTTTACGCTCTTGTGAACTGAAGCGGTCGTAACAATTCTCATAGGTACATGCCAATGTGTAAATCAATTCTCCGGCATTGAAATCATTGCCGATAACCTTCTTGTCAGGTTCTACGGCCAACAGGCAACGTACGTTTTGTACCATTTTTTCTGCGTATACATCCAATTGCAGCATTTGATAGGCAGTATTCAGATTATCACATTCGACCGCCATACGGGTGATTTGTCTGTATGGTTTGGTGTCGTTGGTATAGTTTGAACCGAGTGCATTGCGCGAGTCGGTAATCATGTTCTCGAACTCCGGATGTGAGCGTACTTTCCTGCGCGCTTTCTCCAGATTGTCATTCAGGAAACAATAGATGCGGGGATATGTCTGAGGAATGTTACTCAAAAAAACATTGGCTTCGGGTGTGACGAATCGGGGTATGTCTTCGGTTACGATAAAACTGTATGTCTTGCTCCAGGGAAACTCTTTTCCTTCTTTGCTTACCGAACGCACACGCCAGTACCATGTACCGTTTTCCAATACTTTGTGCGGATTGAACAAGCACCAGGGCTTGGGTTGGGACAGTATGGTGCTTGCGTCCGAGAAGTCTTTGCTCCGCGAGAGACTGAATTGTAAAAAGTCCGCTTGCTTGGTACTTTTGGGAACCAGCAGTGGTGAAGGGTTTATATATAAAGTGTGTTCCTGTTGCGGGTACGGAGTTTCCCGTACATTCTCGTGTATACATCGGATATTTTCTGCTTGGATGGTGATTAGCGCCAGGCTGCATGCCAAGAAGAATAAGACTCGTTTTTTCATACTATGTTATTTTTGATATGATTCTTAGTGAACGAAAACAAAGGTATCGCGATAGTATGAAAACAGCTTATAGTTGTGTCACAAGATTTGCTATTAGGGTATAAAATTGTTTTAATTCTGTGGAATAAACTTTTGAATCTGTCTATTTCTTTTTATTACAGCAAGTGAAGTGAACTTTTTTATAATCGAGTTATACAATATTGATAGGTTAATACAGATTTGTTTTAATGAAAAATACACAGTTGTCAGACGGAATGAAAGAAATGGAGTATTTTTGTATAGGAATCGATGTAACCGGTTAGCAGATTACTTATTAAATGTAAACTAAATATTAAAACGTCATGAAGAGAAGATTTTTACTGCCAATTGTTGCGTTGCTGCTGATGAGTAGTTGTATGCGGCCAAACAAAGAACCGGGGTTATCCGTTGAGGGAAAAGCAATGGATACGCTGTCACAAAAAAACTATGAGTACATCTCCACACTGCGTCTTACAGTGAGTGAGAGTAAACGGCTTATTGCCAAGGGTATTGCCGTCAACAAGGAAGTACGTGAACGTTTGGAAAACGGAATGGTTATTATTACCTTGGGTACTACCAACACTTACATTGCGGAAGAATTAGCGGGGCTTGATACACCACGTGGTAGTTTTGTAACCGGTCGCATCTATCCCGGATATAAAGAGGATTTTCAGAAGGGAATGAAACGCCATTCGGAGATTGTATTGGTAAAGGGAAAGATGGCGGATATGAGTTATACCGATGCCCTCGCCAAAATGGAACCGCAGGATATCGTGTTCAAAGGCGCCAATATGTTGAATTATGCCAAACGTCAGGCAGCGGTATGTGTCGGTGCGCCTGATGGAGGGACTGTAGCCAAACTTCGTCGTTACACAGACAATGGCCGGGGGCGTTGGATATGCCCTGTAGGTTTGGAGAAGAGTACCGCACAGGATCTTTTTGAAATTCAGAAGATAACGAATAATAGTAGTGCCGAGCGCAAGAATACTGTAAAATTGAATGTAACGGAAGGTAATGTATATACCGAAATTGAAGCAGTGAAGGAGTTTGCCGATGTGGATGTGTTTGTTACTGCTAAAGGTGGAGTAGATGGTGCTGAAGGCGGTGTGTCGTTATTGGTCTGCGGTTCTAAGGTTGAAGTGCAAAAGGTGGAAGCGGTGGTAAGGCAAGTAAGCGGAGAACCGGACTTTCTTAAGAAATAATCCTTTTCGTATCCTTTTGAGATTGTTAGATGAAAAAGAATCGTCCGATTTTGGAATATTCCTAAAATCGGGCGATTCTTTTTCAATGCCATTTTACTATTCTCCTAAGTTCTCGTAAGTTTTTTCAGTTTTAATAATATCGGCATTAGATACTTTTGTCTGGTAGTATGCTGCGGATAACTTTTCATATTTCCGGAACAGGCGTTTGGCTATTTCTATTTCATCGCCTTGCGTAATAGGAGTACGGGCTTTGTTTACTTGGCGGGTATAGTCCAGTTCCCAATCTCCGAGACTGATATAGAAATCGTTGGCTCGGAAGGATTCACGTCCATGACTCAGTTTCAATCCTTCTTCCGAATAACCGGTGCCTTCATCCAGGTGCTTTTGCAGCATGGAGTAGAACTTTTGCCAGCGTACTTTATAGAAACCGTTAATCAATCCGCTCCACTCTCTCCAGGCGTAGTCGAAAATGCCGGGGTCGTTTCCTTCCTGTGCCCCCCATACAGTGAGCAGAGTAGTGGCATCCTGCTCCATTAAATCCTTTTCGGCTTTGGTTTCGCCCCAACTGCGCGCTTCAGTGAGCCAGCGGTCGAAACTGTACTCGGGACGTGTGCGTAGCAGTTCGTCCATGTCTTCCAGCATCTGCAAAAAACGTCCGGAGTGGAGGGTGAAGGCTGTTTTGTCTTTGGCCTCAAACGCTTCGGCGGCTTTCTTGTGTATGGGTTGCCCTATGTTGGTCATAATTTGGCGCATCACGTCCACTACATCAAAACGATAGGGTTTGGAATGCTTCAATAGCTCGGCGTCTGCCAGTAATAAACGTTCTGCCTTGAAAAGAATCAAGGGGTCGTATGGGATACCAAGTCCGGCATTGGGCCCTGATTTCTTTACATTTAAAGCCGGGCGTGCAGCTACGATAGAACTGCGCTCTGTGCCGTTGGTGTTACGCCGGTAAGGACCTTCGAGCAGTAACCTCATGGCCTGGTCGGTGTTTACTGTTCTTGCACCGTAACGGCGTTGTGCGTATTGCTGAAGCCATGTGTGGATATTGACTTTATCTGTGCGGTGAAACATTTCGAACGCTAAATCATAATAGACGGGATTTTGTTCAACGGCTTCCATGAAAAGACCGTCACCACATACATTGGGATATACTTTTTTGATATCCTGATACTGGTTTGCCGCCAATAGATGCAGGTCTCCATGCATATTGATTCGTCCGCCAAAATTATGGAGATTACCTATTACTGTGGGATAACCCCAGAATCCTTGGTCGCGACGGACTCGTTTGCCGGCCAGGTCGAGTATCAGGAGGTTCTCACGGGGTACGGCTTTCACTATGTCTTCGCGAAGACTCCACGATTGCATGGCCCAGATACATCCTTTGTCAAATTGCTGGAAGAGTTTATTTATGGTAACGCCTACGGCATGCAGATATTCAGAGGTTTCTACCGGTGGCTTCCTTTCGTGGAAAGGGTCGGCGGCATATACACCGTAACTGCCAAAAAGTTTGTCCTGTTCTTCAAGGAAGGCCTTGCCGAACTCAACGAACAAAGGGTCGGACGGATTGACCAAAGCAGAAGGAGCAAAACCATACCAAGCCTTTGTCATATCGATTTTAGCTTCAGGCCGCTTCTGCTTGAGCAGAGGTGGAACAAATCCTGAGAAACCTTGCTGAATGGGCTGCATATTGAATTCAAGCATACGGCTGAGTACCTGCTTTGCCAGTTGTGTCTGGCGTTTCATTGTAGATGTTGGCAGAGGACCGCCTTCACTGTGGATATTCTGCATCCATTGCCAGGCAGCATGTCCGGGAAGGCTCAGGAAAGTGCGTGCTTCCAGGTCGGTAAAATTAAAACGCATCAGAGTATTGTACCATATTTCGTAAAGTCCCAATGAGAAAAGGGGCATATTAATGCCGTTCATAGCCATATAGTCCAACTCTTTTTGCCAACGTTCCCAGTTCCACCATGCGGCGGTATAGCTGACAGTGCAGTAGTTTAAATAAACGCGGTATTTGGGCTCAATTACGATACGTTGTTTATCAGCCGGTTGCGGCAGGATATTGGGAAGGTTAAGCTGATTGCCGAACCAAGAAACGTGCGCATTACAAGTATACTTCAGATACCAGTTGAAGGCGCTGGCGAGCGATACGGCATTGTTGCCGCGCAGTATGATTTTCCTGCCGTTACCTTCTATTTCGTAGACGTCCTTTCCTTCCGTTTGTTCTATCAGTTCTAATTCATACTGTGAAGCATAACCGGGGGTAATACGTTCTATCAAGCCGTATACTGTTTTCTGAACATCATTGTTGGCTTGTGTGGGCAGACCCATTAGTAATACCCCAAAAAATAAGATAAAAGTCTTTTTTGTCATGATAATAGATTATTGGTTTTTTATTATTGTTTCTCAACGCAGATTGTAGCTGCCTTACCTTCGTCTCCGGTTTCGTTAAGCGAGGCAATTTTAAAGACGAGATAATCGGTAGCTTTGAGTTCCGATGCGGTATATTGGTAGGTTGGTTGTTTCACATCGGTTGCTATCAATTCGTAGTCGGGGCTGTTGCCGCGAGTGCGGTATATGGCATAAGCGGCTGCATCTGTGGTGGGTTTCCATTGCAGGGAGACGGTGTTCCCATTGAAGTTGGCTTTTAGCTCTTGTGGGGCTGCCGCTATTTTGTGCTGTGGCACATTGCTTATTATGTATGTTTGGTTGGCTTTTGTCGGGAACGATATTTTGTCTTTACCTATTGATTTGTATTTTATCGTTTTACCTGTGGTGTCTTTCAATATCGCATAGGTAATATTGGGATATTTTAGGATACAGGTATTGTTTTGTTTGGACAGAATTTCGGCTTGTGCAAGTTGTCCTTCTCTCCAGTTGGCGGATACTTCGAAGTTTCCGCGTGCGGTAAGTCCTCTATATGAACCGTTTTTCCATATGTCCGGCAGGGCGGGCAGGATATGGATATAACCTTCATGGCTTTGCAGCAGCATTTCTGCGATACCGGCTGTTCCACCGAAATTGGCATCAATCTGGAAAGGTGAACGGAGAACGGCAAGGCAGGTTGCCCAAAGGTTTTCGTGAATGCCGGTTGTGAGCAAGGCGGTTACGAGGTCGTGTGCACGGTTACCTTCTTTGGCACGTGCCCAGAGGTTTATTTTGTGTGCCATAGACCAACCGGTAGAAATATCACCGCGACGGTTGAGTGTTACTTTGGCGGCATCAAGCCATACGGGAGTATTCTCATTGATTAGTGTACCGGGATAGAGACCGATGAGTTGTGAGATGTGCCGGTGGTTCTGTTCCAATACGATATCACCGTAGTACTTTTCCTCACGATATTCTTTGATTTGACCGGAATTGCCTACCTGTACGGGATCCAAGCGTTTGCTTTGTTCCTTAAAGAGACGGATGTTTTTGTCACGTTTACCCAGTAAGGTTGCGGCATGGATGGCGTCTTGATGGTTTTCGTATATCATCTGCTGGTCGAAGGCGCATCCGATAGTAGGATAAGGACGCTTGGTGACTTTGGCATATTGTTCGGGTGAGGCAGAAGGGGTGGCAAGTAGGAATCCGAGCGTGTCGGTAGTTACTTTACTCAAAAAATTGGCTACTCCCAATACTGCGGGATAGGTTGTTTCTTTCAGGATTTGTTTGTTATTGGTGAAGGCATAATAGTCCCAGAAAAGTTTCGAGGTGAAGGCTGCCATGCCGGGGCCGGAGTGTCCACCGGGCATTCCTACCATATAAGCTCCTGCGCCTGTGCCCATGGTCCAGCCATTGCCGCTAGGTTTGTCGGAGAAATGTTGCGGATGGTGTATTTTGATGTATTGTGACGCAAACCGTTCTGCCATGGGCTTATAGGCCTTATGGAAATCCACGTAACTTTCGAAAAGTTCTATCAGATTGGTATTGAAGGCAGGCCAATAGTTCATTTGTATATTGATGTTGTGAGTATAATTCCCGTTCCACGGGGCCAGTTCGTATTGGTTCCAAACTCCTTGCAGGGTGGGAGGTAATGCTCCTTTACGGGTACTGCTGATAAGCAGGTAACGACCGTAGTGGAAGAAGAGCTCTTCCAGATAAGTATCTTGCTTTCCTTGTTTATAAGCGGCCAACAGACGGTCGGTAGGGAGGGAACTCTTTTTGCTGATGTTCAGTTGCACTCTTTCGGTGAGGGAAGAGAAGTCGTTGATATGTGCGGCGCGTAATTGGTCATAGCCTTTTTGAACGGCTTTTATGAGGCGTTGGGATATTTCCCCATGGGGGTCGGGACATCCCTTCAGCTTTTCGGCGGCTTTGTTGGAGAATACTTGCGGTGATAATCGGTAATTGGTTCCTAAAGTCAAAAGTATAACGGCTGAATCGGCATTCTCTACCCGGATAGTACCCTGGTCTGCGTTAGAGTCATTCCGGGCGGATATACTTCCGTTTACCGGAATCACTTTGATTTGCGCTTCATAAATCAGTTTCAGATATTCGGTTTTACCTCTTAAGGTAATCATATCCTCTTTGGCAAAGACTTTACCCTCACGCCCGTTATTGTTGAAGCGGGTTTGTGTGGGACCGCTTAGATAGCCTATAGTCATTGTATCAATGCGCTGCAGAGGACCGAAAGGAACGAGATGAGCAATTTGCGGGCGAACGGTAAAGGCAAGTTTTCCAGGTTTGTCAGCGGTTAGTTTGATAACCAGTACATTGTCCGGGTAGCTCATGAAGTATTCACGATGATATTTTACGCCTTGGTATTCGTAGCTGACTTCGGCGATGCCTTTGTTTAAATTCAGGCTACGGCGATAATTGGTACGGAGATTATGGAAGAAATCCAGATATAAATCACCGAATGAAGTTTGGGTTTCGGCTCCCCAAAGCCCGCGTATGTATAGGGTCTTGTCTGTCAGTTGTAATCTTTCCGTACTTGTACCGCCAAAGATACTTGCTCCCATGTAACCGTTTCCGATGGGGAGTGACCAGCGTTCCCAATCCGCATCAATGGGGCGTTCGGACTCATTGACGGGGATTACGCCGCCTCTGTTGTTTGCGGGTTCGTCATACCAGAGCTCGTAATCGGAAGTTACGAGCTTTACGATTCTCTGCTGTGCCTGTACATTAATTATATAAAACAGGCATAATAAGGCGAACAGAATTTTCCTGCTATTTTTCATGGTGGATTTTCTTGGTTACTACAAAGATAGGCAAGTTGATATTTTAATGGTTATAGTGGCGTAGAATAAAAAATGAGACGTGTTTAAAAACGTCTCACTTTTGTCGAACTATATTTTAATTTCGTCTGACTATCTATTTACTTACCGTACTCTGAAGGCAGGCATCCGAAGTATTTCTTAAAACTGGTGGCAAAGTAGGATGGAGTGTTGAAACCAACCATTGTACTGATTTCTGATACGCTGTATCGTCCTTCTTTTAATAGTTTGCATGCCCTGCTAAAACGAATTTTGCGGATAAATTCATTGGTTGATTCCCCTGTCAGCGCTTTCATCTTTATGTGTAGATTGGAACGGCTCATATACATTTCACGGGCAAAATCATCAGTGGAAAATTCCACGTCATCCATATGTTTCTCAACAACAGCTATTGCTTTTTTTAATAATTCTTCATCCATCGGATTGAGCGCCACTTTCTCCGGCTCTACTTCCAAAGAATTGGAATAATGCTCGATAACTTGATGGCGTGTGCGGAACAGATTCTTTATCTTTGCCGTAATCACCGCCATCGAGAACGGTTTGGGGATATAATCGTCCGCGCCTACCTGCAATCCTTCCAGTTGCTCTTTCAAATCCGCTTTGGCGGACAGTATGATGATAGGTATATGACAGGTGCGCAGGTTCTGCTTAATCTGTTTGCACAGTTGCAAGCCGTCCATAACGGGCATCATGACATCCGTAAGAATCAAGTCCGCCTCTTGCTCCTTCATGAGCGCCAATGCTTCCTCTCCGTTACCCGCTTCCGATATGTGGTAACTTTTTCCCAACTCATCACTCAGATATCGACGAATATCGAGATTGTCTTCTACGATGAGTATCTTTTCTTTCCGTGTCCCGTCACTCTCTGCCGTTTCTTCTTTTATTACCTCTTTTTCATCTTCCGTGTCAACGATGTACATATCCCGATTGTTGGTGGTGTACACCTGTTGTTCCCCGATGGCGTTTGCCCGGGTTGCTATTTCTTCCGGTCGATATGCCGTTTCTTCTGTCGGCAGATAAATGGAGAAGGCGCTTCCTTCACCTTCCCGGCTTTCCAGCTCGATTCGTCCGTGATGCAAGTCTACAAGGCGTTGTACCAATGATAAGCCTATTCCGCTTCCCATGTGTTCGTTGTCCGCTTGATAGAAACGTTCGAATATCTTAGCTTGCTTGTCGATGGGTATTCCGTTTCCGGTATCTCTTACTTGCAGCAGCAGTTCCTTACCGGTTTCCCTCAGTACCACCGTAATGCTTTTTCCCTCATCGGTGTATTTGAACGCGTTCGATAGCAGGTTGTTGACAATCAGTTCCAGATAGTTGGGGTCGCAAAGGATTTCTTTTCCCTCTACCTCTGAAGAAAGGTTATAGGCTATTCTTTTTCTTTGAGCCAGCCGGTCGTAGAATAAGAAGTCTTTTTCAATGACTTTGTGAATCGGATTACGTCTGACCTTGAGATTGAATACCCCCAACTCTGCACGTCGGTAGTCCATCAGCTGATTCACCAGATGCAGCAGCCGGTTGGTGTTTTTTTGTACATGTTCCAGTTGCTTGTGCAGCCATCTGTCACTCACCTTATCCATCATTTCCTGTACGGGGGCGAGTATCAGGGTCAGTGGCGTGCGCAGTTCGTGCGAGATGTTGATGAAGAAACGGAGCTTCATTTCGTTCACTTCTTTCTGTCTCTCTTTATCCACCCGTTCCATTTGGAGCTCGGCCTGCATACTTTTACGCATCCAGAAGTAGCGGAATATGAATATTGTAACCGCGATGAAAGCCGCGATGAACATCAGCACGGCCCACCATGTTTTATACCATACCGGTAATACGGTGATTTCCAGTTCGGTCGGTTTCTCGTTCCATTTACCGTCACTGTTGGCGGCCTTCACCAGAAAGCGGTATGTCCCTGCCGGCAGGTTGGAGTAGGACACGGTACGTTGATTGTCTGTGTAATACCATTCTTTGTCATATCCTTGCAACATATAGGCGAAAGTGTTATGATTACCTGATATATAGTTCGATACCACAAAATCCAGTGAGAACATAGATTGATGGGCTTTCAGCGTGATATGACGAGTCTCGCTGATGTCTTTCTGTAGTATGCCGCTATCGTCATTAGGATAAATAGTTCTGTTAAAGATTCTCAAATTAGTAATGCTTACAGGTGGTATATATGGGTTATCCACTATTTCTTCTGGATGAAAAACCGTAATACCGTTAATACCGCCAAAGTACATTTGTCCGTTTGCCGTTTGATAGTAAGCGTTATTGGTAAACTGGTTACTTTGTAATCCGTCATTATTTGTATAGTTACGAAATTTCTCGGTATCCGGTTGCAGGCAACTTATTCCCTTATTGCTGCTAAGCCATAATTTGCCGGAAGAATCTTCTAATATTCCGTGTATAACATTATTAGGAAGCCCATGAATGGTAGTGTACTGCTTTATTTCATTTTTTTCTTCATCAAAACGGTATAAGCCGCTTCGGGTTCCTATCCAGAATATTCCGTTCCGCGCTTCATATATACTGTTGATTGTACTGGTGTTCACGGAGGACCTCACGGGAAGTATAGGGCAAAGCTGTAAACTGTTGTTTTTTTCTGTATATACGGAAACTCCTTTGTCCCCGCCTAACCAAAGCCGATGTTTACTGTCGCGTAATAGATGGGTAAATTGATTGGGTATCATTGGTTGTCCATTGGTCTGAGACTTGACAGAAATAAATGTTTTTTGTTGGGGATTGTAACGTAGAAGCATAGTCATTCCTGTCAGCCAGAATTCTCCATTTAAAGTTGGCTCTATATCATAAATATTCTTAGTTCTGTCATCACAGAAAGTCTCTATATGCCCTGAATTGCGATGTAAAATGCTCAATCCGCCTGTATGGGTACCGATATAAATTAAATTTTGTGTATTATCTATATAGATAGATTTTATATCATTTGAGGCAAGGCCGTCTTTTTGCGTGTAGTGGGTGAATCTCTGAGTTTTTGGGTTGTAATGATTTACTCCACCGCTATTAGTCCCTATCCACAACCCCTGTCGGCTATCTTCCGTAATACATCCTATAGTATTGCAATTTAAAGAATTTTCTTTAGCTACATACTGCATATTATAAAAACGGTTTTTCAGAGGATGATAATAATTCGCTCCGCCGTAGTAGGTACCCAGCCACATTCCGCCTTGTGAGTCCATGAAGATGTTTCGTACGGATGTTTGCGAGAGACTTCCGCTTTGTTGCAAATCGCTGGTATATCTCTCAAAAGAGTCATCTTTTTCATTATAAATATTCAATGCGTTGATGGTCCCCACCCATAAAGTATTTTGTGAATCTAAAGTAAGAGAGCGTATGTAGTTAGAGCTGATACTATTTTTCTTTCCTGGAATATTGGTATAATTGGTAACTTCTTTCGTTTGAAGGTTGATTTTGAATAGCCCGCTTCCTTCAGTGCCCACCCACAAACAGATCGGTGATTGACGCAGGATGGAAAGAATCTGCTTGCCTTGTAATCTGTCTGGTGCAATATTTTCTAATTTGTTCTTGGAAATTGAATAGGCAAAAACTCCATTGAAACTTCCTATATAAATGTAATCTCCTTGCCGGCTGATAGAAGTTGGCGAGATAGATGGCAGCATCGGATAGAATGGACATTGGGTGAATTGCCGGGTTTCGGTATCGAATGAAAATAAATTTTCATTCTTGTTGGAAAAAAGCAGCAACAGCTTTTCGTTGATTTCTACAATTGCATTTATTGCGGGATCTTTACCTTTTTCTTCACGCGTAAAATTATAAAACATATCTTGGGCGGCATCGTAAAGTGAAAGCCCTTTTTCGGTGCCAATCCACAATCTGCCTTGTGAATCGACGGTACATGCTCTGATTATGTTGTTTCCAATACTTTTGGGATTCTCTTCATTATGTTGATAAACGGTAAAGTCGTAACCGTTATATTTGTTCAGCCCGTCGTAGGTGGCAAACCACATATTGCTTTGCTCGTCCTGGGCTATATCAAAAATAGTATTTTGTGATAATCCTTCATTTACTCCGATATGCACAAAGCTAATATGCTCTGGTTTTTGTGCATGGAGATGGGATAATAACAGTAAATTAGTAATGAAAAGTGCAACAAGTTTTACCATATTCAGCTTCAATGTGTAAGGTTATGGAGCAAAGATATATAAATAAATTCTCTTTATCGGTTAAGTCGTTGAAAAAATGAATGGCGGATAAGGCAATTTTGAAATGTCGTATAACAGTAATGAATTCATTTTGACTATTCCCAACAAATGAGCGATAGATGGTGGGTTAACGCGTATTCAGGGAGTATCGTGCGCCGGCTTATTGTTTATTTGTTTTTATATATTCTGAGGGTAAGCATCCAAAATATTTTTTAAAACTCGTCGAGAAATAAGCAGGAGTATTAAATCCTACCATCGTGCTGATTTCTGCTATCGTATATTGTTCCTCTTTGAGCAGCTTGCATGCCCGGTTGAAACGGATTTTACGTATGAAGTCATTTGTCGTGTCTCCGGTGAGCGCCTTTAACTTTAGATGCAGGTTGGAACGGCTCATATATATTTCGCGGGCAAAATCATCGGTGGAAAATTCCACGTCATCCATGTGTCTCTCAACAATGGCTACCGCTTTTTTCAGCAGTTCTTCGTCCATTACGTTGAGCGCCACTTTCTCCGGCTCTACTTCCAAAGAGTTGGAGTAATGCTCGATAGCCCGGTAACGCGTGCGGAACAGGTTTCTGATTTTCGTGGCAATCACCGCCATCGAGAACGGTTTGGGGATATAATCGTCCGCGCCTACCTGCAATCCTTCCAGTTGCTCTTTCAAATCCGCTTTGGCGGACAGTATGATGATAGGTATATGACAGGTGCGCAGGTTCTGCTTAATCTGTTTGCACAGTTGCAAGCCGTCCATAACGGGCATCATGACATCCGTAAGAATCAAGTCCGCCTCTTGCTCCTTCATGAGCGCCAATGCTTCCTCTCCGTTACCCGCTTCCGATATGTGGTAACTTTTTCCCAACTCATCACTCAGATATCGACGAATATCGAGATTGTCTTCTACGATGAGTATCTTTTCTTTCCGTGTCCCGTCACTCTCTGCCGTTTCTTCTTTTATTACCTCTTTTTCATCTTCCGTGTCAACGATGTACATATCCCGATTGTTGGTGGTGTACACCTGTTGTTCCCCGATGGCGTTTGCCCGGGTTGCTATTTCTTCCGGTCGATATGCCGTTTCTTCTGTCGGCAGATAAATGGAGAAGGCGCTTCCTTCACCTTCCCGGCTTTCCAGCTCGATTCGTCCGTGATGCAAGTCTACAAGGCGTTGTACCAATGATAAGCCTATTCCGCTTCCCATGTGTTCGTTGTCCGCTTGATAGAAACGTTCGAATATCTTAGCTTGCTTGTCGATGGGTATTCCGTTTCCGGTATCTCTTACTTGCAGCAGCAGTTCCTTACCGGTTTCCCTCAGTACCACCGTAATGCTTTTTCCCTCATCGGTGTATTTGAACGCGTTCGATAGCAGGTTGTTGACAATCAGTTCCAGATAGTTGGGGTCGCAAAGGATTTCTTTTCCCTCTACCTCTGAAGAAAGGTTATAGGCTATTCTTTTTCTTTGAGCCAGCCGGTCGTAGAATAAGAAGTCTTTTTCAATGACTTTGTGAATCGGATTACGTCTGACCTTGAGATTGAATACCCCCAACTCTGCACGTCGGTAGTCCATCAGCTGATTCACCAGATGCAGCAGCCGGTTGGTGTTTTTTTGTACATGTTCCAGTTGCTTGTGCAGCCATCTGTCACTCACCTTATCCATCATTTCCTGTACGGGGGCGAGTATCAGGGTCAGTGGCGTGCGCAGTTCGTGCGAGATGTTGATGAAGAAACGGAGCTTCATTTCGTTCACTTCTTTCTGTCTCTCTTTATCCACCCGTTCCATTTGGAGCTCGGCCTGCATACTTTTACGCATCCAGAAGTAGCGGAATATGAATATTGTAACCGCGATGAAAGCCGCGATGAACATCAGCACGGCCCACCATGTTTTATACCATACCGGTAATACGGTGATTTCCAGTTCGGTCGGTTTCTCGTTCCATTTACCGTCACTGTTGGCGGCCTTCACCAGAAAGCGGTATGTCCCTGCCGGCAGGTTGGAGTAGGACACGGTACGTTGATTGTCTGTGTAATACCATTCTTTGTCATATCCTTGCAGCATATAGGCGAAAGTATTGTGTTGGCCTGATATGTAGTTGGGCGCTACGAAGTCCAGTGAGAACATGGATTGCCTCGCGGTAAGGGTTATGCTGCGGGTTTCCCGGATATTGGTTTTCAGTATGCGTGTACCGTCACCCGGTGTAACTTTCTTGTTGAAAAGCCGCAGGTGAGTGATGATGACCGGAGGAGTATACGGATTGTCTACGATTTCTTCCGGTTGAAAGGCCGTGATGCCTTTGATTCCGCCAAAGTACATCTTTCCATTGGCGGTACGGCAGTAGGCGGATGCTGTAAACTGGTTGCTTTGCAATCCGTCGTTGCTTGTGAAATTACGGAACTTTTCAGTCTTGGGCTGGAAACAACTCAATCCTTTATCCGTGCTTATCCACAGCTTTCCTTCAAAGTCTTCCGATATGCCGAATACGACATTGTTAGGTAACCCTTCTTCAGTAGTGTATTGTTTACTTGTTTTATCCGTTTCATCAAAGCGGTAAATACCGTTACGGGTACCAATCCAAAAGATACCGTTGCTTCCCTCGTATATGCAGTTGATAAAACGATGATTGAGCGGGGAGTCCGAAGACAGTACGGGAATGCTTTGCAATTCGTTTCCGTCTTGTGTATAGACGATGAGGCCTGTCTCGCTTCCGAACCAGAGGCGCTGCTTGCTGTCCTTGAATACGGTGGTGATTCGCGTACTTTTAAACGGTCGGCCGTTCTTTTCGGTAGTAACGGGAGTGAACGTCTTCAGTGCGGGATTAAAACGTACCACTCCTCCCAATGTTCCTACCCAATATTCACCGTTACCGATGGGTACGATGGCATAGATGCTTTTTGTGGCAATGCCCGACGGATACGGGATGGTAAAGGTTTCGATGCGGCCGGTGTTGCGGTGTAACACACTGATTCCGCCGGCATGCACACCGATATAGACTTTGTTCTGTTGCTCATCCACATAGATTGTCTTTACGTCATCAGACCCCAGGCCGTCTTTCTGAGTATAGTGGGTAAATGTATTGGTTTTGGAATTATAGAAGTTGACGCCGCCGCTGTTTGTACCGATCCATAAATTACTTCCCTCATCCTCTACTATGCAGTTTATTATGTTGTTGTTTAAAGAATTACGGTTGGGAACAGACTGTATCTTTTGAAAGCGGTTCTTCAACGGGTGGTAATAATTCAGACCGCCGAAAAAGGTTCCCAGCCATACTCCGCCTTGCGAATCGGTGAATATGCTGCGAATGGAAGTCTGCGACAGACTGCCTTTCCTCAGAGGGTTGCTCTTATATATCGAAAACGAATCGGTCTCCTTTTGATATATGTTGAGAGAATTGATAGTGCCTACCCATAGTCTGTTTTGCGTATCCAACGAAAGCACGCGTATATAGTCTGAACTGATCGGGTGTGTACTTCCCGGTGTTGCCGTATATTGTTTGACGTCGCCGTTCAGCGGGTTTATGAGGAATAGTCCGTTACCTTCGGTACCTACCCATAACTGGGTGGGAGACTGTTGCAATACGGCGGATATGCGTTTCTCTTTAAATACCTCAGGTGCGATGCTTCCGATCGTGTTGTCCGGGACGGAGTAAGAGAACAGGCCTTCCCGGCTTCCTATATAGATGTAGTCTCCCTGACGATTGACGGATGTGGGAGTGATGGTAAACAAATCGGGATTCAGCAGGGACTTGGAAAATGATTGCGTGCGGGTGTTGAACAGGATAAGCTCTTCATCCGTATAGATAAGCAACAGTTCCCCGTTGACTGTTACAATCTTATTGACAGGCATGTTTTTACCTTCTTTCGTGTATTGGAAATTTTGGAAACACTCCTTGTCGCTGTCATACAATGAAAGGCCTTCATAAGTTCCGACCCATATTCTGCCTTGGTCGTCAGTCTGTAACGAACGGACGATATCGCAGCCTAAACTTAGCGGGTCTTTTTCATTGTGCTGATATACGGTGAATGTATAACCGTCATATTTGTTCAGTCCGTTATAGGTGGCAAACCACATATTATCGTATTTGTCCTGGGCAATATCGAATACGGTGCTTTGTGACAAGCCTTCGTCCAATCCGATATGGACGAAACTGATCGGTGCGGCAGTCTGTGCGTGAAGCGGATATATGAATAGCCAAAGTAATACGGATAATATGATAGGCTTTGTCATGGTTCATTGATTGATAAGGTTTTGTAACAACAAAGGTACGAAAAAACTCTATATGAACATGCCTGCGCCGAAAAGAATAGTTGCTTTTGGTACTACGCATATTTAGAATTGAACTTTTATCTTTAAGAATTAAAGTTTGGTTCTTATGAATTAAACTTTGATTCTTATAAACTAAACTTTAATTCTAAGTATGCGCAGTAACAAAAACAACTATATCACCTTATACAGCTCTTTCCCATTGATAAGTCGCAGGTATCTCAACAATCCCTCCATGTAGTAATAATCGGCATACGAGAGCGCGCCGTCCAACTCACTGTTACGCAGTAAGTTTCCGGTGGCATGCATCAGGATGAAGTTTTTATGGGTTCCGGGTTTTGCCAGATAGGCGGGAGAAGACAGGCTTTTCAGCTGTTTTTCTCCGGCTTCAAAGTATTTCTTTCCCCGGGCGGAATAAGTGCTGAGTTCCATTAATGCGGAAGCCATAACGGCTGCTGCCGATGCATCGCGCATCTTTGAGCGTTCGGGAGCGGAGTAATCCCAGTAAGGAATCATGTCTTCGGGCATGTTGGGGTGACTTAGCAGGAAATCCGCAATCTTTTCTGCGTGTTGCAGATATTTCCGGTCACCTGTTTCGCGATACATCATCGTAAAGCCGTAGAGCCCCCAAGATTGGCCGCGAGACCAGGTGGAGTTCGCCGTGTCGTCCGAACCGTTGTTCCAATCGTACTTGCGCATGGCTCCCGTTTCCGGTTCGTAGTCCACAACATGCGGACAGGACATGTTTTTGCGGTAATGATATTTCATGGTTTTGTCTGCATGGGAGACGGCGATATGCCTGAGTGTGGTATCGCCGGACATTTTGTAGGCTTCCATCAGTAATTCCAGGTTAATCATGTTGTCTATGATGACCGGAAAGAGCCAGTCTCGTTTTACATCCGGTTCCCACGACATGATAAGTCCTGTTTTGTACGAGTAACGTGAGGTCAGCGTTTTGGCAGAACGGAAGATGATGTGGCGGTAGGCCTTGTTTCCGGTCAGCAGATAACCGTTTCCAAAGCATGAATACATTTTGAAACCTATGTCATGGTCGAAAGCATTGTTCTGTTCTCCTTCCATCAAGGCGGTGGCTTTCTCGGCACGCGTTTTCCATGTATCTTCTCCGGTGTAGGTGTACAGATACCATAACGTACCGGGGAAGAAGCCTGCCGTCCAGTCTGTTTTGGGTTGTAATCCCCGTTGGATAGAGCGTGGAAGCAGTCCGGTTTTCATAACTTCGTTGTACATGGCTTCCGATTGTGTTTGCGCCACCGTGAAGGCATTTGCCACCCATGCGGGCACCTCCTTCACCTGAAGAGGGTGCATTTGCCGGGCTGTCAGGATACTTTGGCAACCCAGCAGGGTTAATGCCAATAGCAGTACGGGTCTTTTCATGATACGATTCGTTTTTGTTTATACGAGTGTATTTTATTCAATTATAAGATGTTTCATTTCTTCGCCTATCTCTTTTTGGAACTCTTTGATTCGGGCGTACATCTGCTCTGCGATTTCAGGATGTTGTGCTGCCATATCGTTACTTTCCTTGGGGTCGGCTTCCATGTCGAAGAGGGCAAGGCCGATGTTTCCGCCTTTGGCAATCTGTTCGCCGGGCAGTCCGTCCTTGCCGGGAGTTTTTACGATGCGGTAGCTATGCGGAACTACGCATTTCCATTTTCCGTCGCGCAGAGCTTCCACTACGCCGTTGTATACAAAGTAGAAAGGCCGGTGTCCTGTTTCCTCTCCGGTAAGGATACCCCAAGCGTCTTGTCCGTCGAATTTATTCATGCGGGGCATCTGCGATTGGGTGAGGTTTACCAATGTCGGCGTGATGTCGAGGGCGGAGAGGAACTGGTCGCTCACCTTGCCTGCGGGGATTACGCCCGGCATACGGACTACGAAAGGTACGCGCTGTCCGCCGTCGAAAGTAGTTCCTTTACCTTCACGCAGTCCGCCGTTGCTGCCGCCGTGATTACCGTAACTCAGCCACGGGCCGTTGTCGGAAGTAAACATGACAATGGTATTTTCGTCCAGCCCGTTGGCTTTCAGGGTTTTCATGATTTCGCCTACGCTCCAGTCTATTTCCATGATTACGTCGGCATAAAGGCCTTCACCGGATTTTCCTTTGAACTTGTCCGATACGCCCAATGGCACGTGAGGCTGGGTATAGGGCAGATAAAGGAAGAACGGTTCCGCCTTGTGGTCGTTGATGAACCGGATGGCACGCTCGGTCAGTCTTGTGGTCATTTGGTTGACGGGAGCGTTGTATTCTATCACACGGTCGTTGTCGTAGAGTGGCAGCGCCGGATAGGCATGGTCGGGTGCCGGGTGGTAAGGCCACATATCATTGGAATAGGGAAGACCGAAGAATTCGGTGAAGCCGTGGCGCAGCGGCAGATATTCAGGCTGATATCCTAAATGCCATTTGCCTACGATTCCTGTGGCGTAGTCGTTCTGTTTCAAATATTCCGCCAGAGTGATTTCACTGCGTTTGATGCCGTTTTCCGAGGTATCGTCTACTACGCCCGGTACTCCTACACGCTCGGCGTAACGTCCGGTGAGCAAGGCGGCACGGGAAGGGGTGGAAGCGGCTGCTCCGGCGTAGAAATTGGTGAAACGGGTTCCTTCGGCAGCCAATCGGTCCAGGTTGGGAGTTTGCAGGTGCGGACTGCCATAACATTTCATGTCGCCGTATCCCTGGTCGTCGGTCAGCAGGATTACGATATTGGGTTGGCGGGCGGATTTGTTATCTGCGTTTCCGCTCTCGGATTGCGTTGTTTTGGAGCCGGTGCAGGATGATAATCCTGCAGCAGCCAAACATACTATGGATAGTTTATTCATTGTGCGTTATTTTAAGTACTTCTTCATGTTACTTTTTGGGGATGTTCACTATTATCGGCGTAGCTGCGTACAAGTCCGATTGATAGTTGTATTTTGCTGCATCGCGGCTGTCCGGCAATTCTACCATAACCTTGCTGCCTTTGCCTTCTGATGTTACCGTAACGGTTTCGCCTTCGAGCGGGTATACGCCTTTGGTTTGATAGGTATAGATTCCGGCGGGCAATTTGGCGGATGTGCTGAAAGTCAGAGTTTGTTTCTGCCCGTCCGGCATCGGGTTGTTTACGGACAATATCCATTCCGCTCCATTATCACGCAGCATAATCTGTGCCACATCATTGGAAGTTACCGTGGTTTTGCCTACGGAAATGCTTCCCGGCTTGAAGAAAGCATACTGCCAGGTTTTGTCCGTATCGGAATATACCGCATGTGCGGCACCGTCTTGCATGGTGAATTCCAGGTCTTTCAACAAGGCTTCCACGCGTTCCGGCATTTCTTCCGCACTGACGTTGGGAAGCTGTATGTAACGGTAGGCGTTATCCCGGTTTTGTCCGGGCTGCACTCCATGGCTTACGGCGATAATGAAATTCGGTTTCTTATCGGCTATCGTGCGGTCGGTGATATTTATTTCCTTACCGCTCTTTATTTGTAATGACAGTTGTTTTACCGGTAAGATAACATACCCTTTGCTGCCTTGATGCAGCCAGCATACATCTTTTATTTCCTGTGTGAGGTTTACTGACTGTCCGGGCTCTACGGTTTGTATTTCTTCACCCGTACACCAAGTCAACGGACTGTTCAATGCGGTTTGGTCGATGAAAGTTGTAATCTCATTTCCTTGTCCCGGACGCAGGCGGGCGATGTCGCTTCCCAAAGCGATGATTTTGTCCTCGATGAAATGGTAACTCTTGAACGCGGTGGCCGAACTGTATGTTTCTTTCGGCAGATGGTGATAGATACCCATGCCGGCTTTGCCGTCTGCCAGTACACCCGAAATCTTGTTCAGTCCCGGCAGCGATGCCTGCGCGTGTCCCAGCGGCATCGGATCGGTACGCCATTCTTCCGTCAGTCCGGGCAGGGCGTGCCAGTCGAAGTTGCAGATAACCTTGTCGGAATATTCATCTCCTTTTACTTTAACTTGCAAGATGCCATATCCCATGTGCCAAGAGCGGCGGACTTTCTTACTGAAATCCTCGGCGCCTACGGTACGTTCCGATTTCAGTTTCAACGAAGTGTAGAATGGGGGTTCGTTTTCACCGCGGCGGTGTACAAGGTACTCATTTACCCAATAGGCATCCGTTCCCGAATATTCAAACGTATTATTTTTTAGCTGCCTGCAAACATCTTTTAATTCCTCTACGCCGTTCAGTTTGGAACCTTTATTCTGTGCATTTAACATGGAATTGACAGCCTGGATATAGGTTTTGGTAGTAAATCTGTGCATATCGTCGAGGAAAGAACGTCCGGCGACAAGGAAATCCATACGTTGCTTGTAAAACAGTTTCGGATATACGCTCAGCAGGCGATCCAGTTGGAATTGGTAATATTTATCACCTATCTTGAATTTGGTATTTCTGAAATAGCTATACCCGTTGTTACAATCTGTCAGCCATTCGAAGCCATAAGCTACCATAGCGGCATCGGTGGCATTGGCAATATGATGCGATACTGTTCCGTCAGGCTGGAAGCCGGATTGTATATATTTATGAGCTACAATATTATATTTAGTCATCCATCGGCTGACATCCGCTACAATTCCGTGGGGGCTCCAACCGGGTGAGTAACTGAATCCTTTAAACGGTTGGTCATGGTAGAAATCACTGTACCAGTACTGTACGTAAGTCAAGGGACGGTTGTAGTCTGCCCAGATGATAGGCAGCGCCAGCATAGTACGTGACCGATGCCCGAGATTGGCATCCGCCCATGCACCGGACGAGTAGATGGTGTCTTGCAGTTCGCCCCAGCGTCCATCGGGATTGTCGATGGTACGGCGGTTTTCTATCTCGGCAAAGAAGATTTGCAGGTAACGTATCAGGGCGTTATGCACTTTCAGACAGGTTTCGTCTTGATTGCGCATGCCTTTCAGCAGTTCGGGCATCAGATGGAGTACGGGCACTACCAGCGGGTCAGTCAGTGTCCATTGGTGGGTAGGTGTTTGCATTCCTGCCATTTTGTGCGCTTGCAGCATACCGAAACCGTCACCGGTACAGTTGCCGATCGGCCTTCCGTCTACCATAACCTCGTTGCCCTCTACGGGTACGGAATTGGTATAGGTCAATATCGCTTGATACAAGGTTTCTCTCAATTCTTTTCGTTTTTCGGGGTTACCCTTAGGACCGTATATTTTTGAAGTGGCGTAGGAGTAGCCCAATCCGCCTATTTGATTCACTACTTTCTCCCAATCGTATTCTATGGTTCCGGTAGGCAGATGGTCGTTGGTTGGATCGAACTTGGCTACATAGTCTTGCGGACGTCCTTGGTAACATTTCTCCAGTCCGGCAAATTTCCAGCCGTTGTGTTTCAGTTCGTCAATCTTGGCGGCCACTTCATCATCGGAGTATTTGATACGTCCGTATAGACGTTTGTTTTCAAGTGTCTTGGGAGTATAACGTCTGTTGAACAAACTCCATAAGGTTTCCTTTACAACTTTGACGTTGATATTGAACTTTTTCAGTTGTTTGTCACCGTCCTTCAAGGCTATGGTCAAGCGATGATTGGAAGGGGCACTGCCTGTACTTTGACCTTTGGCTACGGTAAGTACCCCCATAATACGTTTGGATAAGTCGTATCGGGTTTCCAGATTGAATAATCCGTCCGCCTGTTTGAGGATTTCGAAATGATAGCCGGCAGGAATGGGGCTTGTCAATACATCCTTGTTTCTTTCCAGATGGATACGGCCGATAACTTCGGTTCCTTCCGGACTGTTTACCGGAATATCGAAATAATTGGCAAATACCTTTTCCTGTGCTACTGCGGTAAGCAACATATTAGGACATACAAGCAGCACGATTACCAAAAATAGGATTTTGTTTCTCATGATTTATACAGAATATTTAATAGTTAGTAATATTTTAAGTATTTCTCTTGCTCCTTTTTTATTGTTTTCGAGGATAAGCAAAAGTAGAACATAAAATCAAGACCGGACTTCAACATTGTTTTTTAAAGTAATAGTATTCATCAACATATTATAATTCTGTATGATTGGATTATAATCCTGTTTTAAATAAATGGATAATGCGCAAATTTGTTTTTGCGCTCATTTAATGTAGGGGGGGAGGCGCAAAAACAAATAATGCACATACAACAGAATTCAGGCCGATTTCTATAAGCGGGTGAGTCAAGGCAGCGTACGGGTAGACCCCGGTACATAGTTTATCATTTCTGTAGTTTCATATTTCCCGTTTTGTTCGTCGTACAGTACATAAGAGCGAGTATATTTTCTGTAATACTCTTCCCCGCCCAATATGAGGTGACCGCTGCCATAACTTAATACGGTTGGGGTTTCTGTACTACTGATGTATAGTTCGGGCGGATTGGAAGCGTCCATCTCTGCCCGAATGCTCCATGAACCACAGTGAAAGACATTGCCGTTACGGCTGATTTCTTGAGTGGGAGCATTGTCGGGAATCACTTGGATGATGGCGAGTATACGCGTCTTATCGCATCCTTCCACGTTGGCTGTCATATGCCACTGGTTTGGATATTGCGGCTCATAGACGGGCTTGGGTGGAACGACAAACAGGTCTGTCTGCGTAAGATGCATATTGTCATCGCAATACAGACGCGTTACGGCAGAGAACGCTTTATTGTTGTTTGTAGTCGTCAGTTTCCGGTTATTATTATCAATGATGAATTGGGTGGGGCTATGCAATAACCAATTCCATTGTACGGCTTCACTGGCTTCCAATTCATCATAGATTACTACGATGTCGGGATGTAACATTGCTATGTGCCGATAATATTTGGTAAGCGGTGTTATGCCAAATCCGTTTTCCGGGGTTTGCTCGATACCGGCTTTTTCCAATGATTTTATCCACATAGGGTCATCTGTCAGGCTGGCGTAGGCATGCGAAGCATCTCCGGAACAGTAGGTGATATGCTGCCCGCCCATGGCGCAATTGATATTGCCGTAGCCTTTGGTTGTGAACGGTTGTCCGATACCGTTCACAAGAATGGTGTTGTGTGCCCGGCTGTGTCGGTAAGACATCAGGTTATGGGCATCTTCAAAATTTAAATAGTAGCCGGTACTGCGATATACGTCTGCTCCCTTGTATATTAATTGGAATGCATTTTGGTTGGATACCGTATGGCTGCCTGAACCGAAAATACTTGAACGGAAGCCCAATGCCAGATTCTTTTTGGTGTTTCCTAAATCGGAGTGCATCATTACTTCTCCGATATCCTGATGCCAAGTAAATTTAGGAGCATTTTCCGGCAGGGTTGTATTGTAAGTCGTTTTGTCGCGAACAATACGGTAAAGCCGCATCAGTATGTCGTCATGAAGCGCTTTTGACGATTGAGCGGCTAACCAACCGGCATAAGGGTCACCGGTTTCGCGCGCCAGAAAATCGGCGAAACCTATTTGTACTCGTCCCGGTGACTCCAAATTTTCATTTCCATCACCAAAACCGATATTTTTGGACTCCGGTTGCCAGGTATAAGCGAGTGCTTTACCTGCATTCTGATACCACGGATGCTTCATGAAATCGACTTTGCAGATGTAAGAAAGCAACATCGGCATATAGTGTAATGTTTGTATATTGGTACCATAGTAGCTGATTCCATTTTGCCAGGCGCCATCCCGGTTAAAACCGGATGCCGGGGCGCGGGCAGTCCATAATTCATAATAAAACTCCATCATGAGGCGTATTTCGTCTTTATATTCTGTTTTGTCGTATAGCATGAGGGCTATTTGGAAGAAGACACGCATGTTCTGTTGCCAAAAGTGGTTGTCGAATATATGGTTCTCCTTGCTGCCGCAGTGTACTTTGTAATATTTACGCATGATGCGTATCATTACGTTTTCGATAGCTGCCTTTTCTTGTTGGTTGAGCCGCCCCATTAACAAATCATACCCTTTCAGATAACATCTGCCTACGTTGGTGGCGAGAAAGTTGTCGCTGAACAATAACTGGTCACTGACAGGATAAGCCAACAGTTGCGTAATTATTTCGTGCGCTTTTGTAAGATATTGTTCATCCAGCGTCAGTAGCCAGGCATCGTGCAGATACATCATTTCATTGCATAGGGTACTGGAAATATCCCATACATGCAAGTCTCCCATGGTTGTGTATTCTTTTCGTAGGGCTGTTCGTGCACGCCCCAACATAGCGTTGTACTCCGGATGGGAAGATGCCCTTTGGCGCGCTTCCGGCAGTTCATTGTCAAAGTAGCACTTAAGCCGCGGATGATTGTGCGGCAAATTATTGTAAAAAGTAGTGAAAGGCGGTGTGACAAACCGAGGAATATCATCGGTGATTTCAAATTGATAGGTATCGCTCCATTCGCCGGCACTGCCGCTGGCGTCGATGTTGCGGAAACGCCAGTACCATACGCCGTTTTCCAATATTTTGTGCGGATTGTACATACACCATTCCACAGCTTCCGACAGGGTGGTATGCGATTCTGCGAAGTCTTGCCGTGTGGAGAGTGCAAACTGAAGTAGTTTTCCGGTCTTCATCTGCTGCGGAACGATGAGCGGACATGGGTTTAGGTAAATCTTGTTATCCGCTTTCGGGTAGGGGTTCTCGCGTATCTTGTCGTGATAGGCTTCTTGCAGCTCTACTGCCGGCGGTTCTTCGGCGGTTGGGAGGGTGGGCGCAGGCTCGTCGGAACATGCATTTCCGACAGACAATAATACAAAGATACTTGCGATGAAACAGGAATCGCGGACTGTGTTTTTCATATTGAATGGTGGTATTAAAGAAAAAAGAGAAAAGGAGAAAATGGAGGAACTGTCGTTTGCACGATATTCCTCCGTTCTCTCCATTATATATTAAGTAGGTAGATTAATATACTTCAAGTTCGCAAATGGAAGCTTCGCAGGGATTTCCGTTACTGACAGAAGAGTGAATGAACAAGCGCACATAGCGTTTTTTCATAGACTTGAAAGTGGCTTCCCATACCGAACTTTTACTTTGATTACATTCGCGTTCCACTTCTTTAACTACGGGTTTCCATTTCTCACCGTCATCGGATACTTCTATACTGTACTTGGCGACACGGTCTGCATAATCTCCGTTTACAACCACTTTGCTGAATTTGGTTTTCTCGCCGAAGTCAATCTGCAACCAGGACTCGGCAGCTCCCTTGATAGCGCTCCAACGTGTTTTGTTGTCACCGTCTACCGCTTTATCCGGGCCATAGTTTGCCGGACGCGCCCATTCGCTGCTGGCTGTTATTGTCTTGTTTAAGGCTAAGTTTTCTTGTGCCTGTGCATAAGCGCTCATTAAGAATAAGCCAAATGCCGCAAAAATAATCTTTTTCATAATCTTAATTTTTTAATTAGAACATAATCTTAATTTAAATAAGTAATTAGTTTAGAATGTAAGGATCGGACGCATCCATCGTTTGATATAAGGATTACCTTTCGCGGTATCTTTAGTAGGGTCTTCTACAATACCATATTTACTATCGGAGAAATTGACATGCCATTCATGCCCTGTACTGAGGAAAGATACCGTATGGTATTCCCACTCTGAACCATTATATAAGGTGTTCATCAGGGTAACTTTTTCTACCCCCTCATCTATCAGATTTTGTAATGCTTTCTTTACAATGCCGTCTGTTTTTGTTTCCGGATTATAATAGTGGTGTTGCAAGTCTCTCATTTGTCCGGCACAGGGACAATACCATCCGCTACTTCCTTCAGGAGCTTCCAAAACATATTTATTGTTTGTAAATTGGGTTAAAGCACCATACTGTCCTTTACCTTCAGAACCTTCCTCTGAATGCGATTTTAGTAACGCCTGGGTATTGGAGTATCCTGTATAACCGGTGCCATCTTCATCAACGGTCAGACGGGACACCTCTTCTAAAGGTAGAATACTCTTTTTATCCGTGCTTTGCAGACGTACACCACCACCGGCTACTCCATCAGTGTCAAACAAAGCCAGTGCATAACCCTGTATTTCCTTATCCCGGAATATCTCGCCATAATCCTCGGTTTTGTCGCCCTTGCCCATACCTACTTTAAAGATAACACCAATTACAGGATTATCGGTATCGGCTATGTAGTCTTTGGAGTAACTTCCGTCTTTATACAGGTAATCTCCCACATGCGGACGTTTTACCACGTTACCGTTTGCTTCGTTGTTTTGGTCCGGTGTATTCCATGAATCTGATACGGTTACTTCTATTTGGGCGTCTTCAGGGCCGAATATCTTTTTCCCCATCAGATATCCGCGGGCGAGTATGCGCTTATTGCGCACAACCGGAATTCCGGCGGGAATTTGTTGTGTATATTGTTGGTTGTTCCGGTTAACAAAATTCATGGAGATTGTTTCCAAAGCAAGTTCTTCTCCGGCAGAGGCAAAGATATAGGCGGTTGATACGATGCGCTCGGTATTGGTGTCCGGTTCATCGGCTGCAAACTCCCGACTGTGGTTTACTTCTGTTTGGTTCAGAGGCTTTTCGGTAGAAACATTGTATTCCGTAGGCATTTTCAGTGTTATGTTCATGCTTTTGCCTATGCTGAAGTTGGCTTCGTCTTTTTCCATAAAGACTACTTTGCAGAAAGGACGTTGCAGGGTCGCGGTAACGTTACTTGCAAATTCCGCTTCTTTAAAGAATGTGGTTTTTCCGCAGAAGGCATCGCAGGCGTTGTTATAGAAAAGAAGCGACGGATCTTTTACGGCGATTTTCTTCAAATCTTTTGTGTCGTAATATTTGTCGGCGTAATGTATATATTTCACTTTGTCGTTTACACTGATTTCTTCTGTCGGAGCATTGGCTTCTACGTAGTCTGCCCATATCAGACAGTCGTAGGAAGCGGATTCCAGTTCTGTCTCAAAAACCAGCAGTTCTTGTCCGTCTGCTCCGTAACCCAACTGCTCACTGCGATAGACGAGAGCGGGAGTCTTATCCTGGCTCCATACTTCGAGGATGCAACGTAGTTGGTGTCCGTCCTCAAAGGGTAGGGCAGTACGGGTTGCCGCATCTTGGGGCAGAGTGGCCGATATACGGATACGGTTACTTTCACTTGGACTTTGCTTTACCTCTTCCTGGCTGCATGCGGTGAACAGGAGTATCCACAAGGTGGATAGAGCGTATAGTATATTGTTTTTTGTTGTCATGATAGCTGTGTTTAAAGTTTAAAAAGTCAGGATAAGGCGGAGGGATGCCGGACAACCTGTTGTTCCGTTTGTTCCGGAATTGCCATATGATTCACTTTTCGATGTAACAAAACGTCGCGGCCATATTTTATTCTTGGATGTAGCAGTACTGCTGCTCCAATAGTTTGCAGCTTGTAATAATTGGGCTTGTTGAAGATTTTGTAATTCCTTTAATTGGCTTCCCACTATGTTGTATGTCAGTTCTGCTACTTCACCCGAAGGTTTCTGGGCATATACTTTTAGGAGCTCTTCCATTTGACTTCCGGCGGGAATGTACCAACCGCTTGTGTTTTTGGGAGTTGCGTTTTGCTCTTTGAATGTTTTGAGTCCCGTTATGGGGGCGGTATCTTTGCTCGCATCTATGGCGATGTATATATTCGTATTTTTGAAACCGGCTACATCGGGAATTTTTCCGCCTTCATAAGGATTGATTCCATACTCTGCGGTGAGCTCTTGGGTAATGATGGCTTGTTGTGAATCAATAGCATCCTGCAATGCTACGACCCAGCCTTGAATTTCTTCTTCTGCGAATGTTATGTCCGGATAGTTGGCTTTTGTATCATCTTTACAAGTACTGTTGGCATCGTTTTTTAATGCGAATATTATGCCAATAGCCGGATTATCATCTGTACCTTTGTACTCTTTCGACCATGTGCCGTCTTTATAGTAGAACGAACCCACTTGCGGTTTCTCTTCCATAGGATCTCCTGCGTCAATATCTTTTTCCCAATCGGTGCTGAAGTCGAAACTAAGGGTGATATCCCCTTCGAATATTTGATCGGATATCAAAGCGCCATTGGCGATGATGCGTGTGTTACGTATAATAGGAACGCCTGCCGGTATTGTTATATCCCGGATATCGTCTCCAATGGTAAAAGTCAGGTCTATATTGCCGAGCGATGTTTGATTGGACGTTGCGAATATATAGTTGCTAAATAAGGTGCAATCGTCTGCCGGAGTATTTGTCATGTCCGTGCGTGTCCATTCAATAATGCTTTCTTCACTTAAAGGGGCTTCTGCGTCTACATCGAATCCTGAGGGGACTTTATAGCTGACCAGCATTTGGCTGCATGTTTTGTATGCATCAAGGTTCTTCTCTTTAATGATGAGTTTGGAGAACGGGCGTGCCAATTCAGCTGTTGATTTATAGGTTTCACCGGCTTTTTCCAACACGAATTTGTCGTAGAAGGCATCGCAGGCGTCATTATTGAACAATCCGGCGTCTTTGGTATCTTTTATTGTCACTTGTTTCAGGTTTTGGGTAGTGGAGTAAAATCGGTCTTCGTAGTGCATATATGTATATCCGTCTAATTCTAAGTTTTGTGTTTTTGCGTTTTCGGCTACGTAGTCCGCCCACATCAGGCAGTCATAATTTCCGGTTTCTGTCAGTTCAAAGTCAAAGACAAACGAAGCTTCTCCCTTTAAGGCGGCTATTTCCTGACGGTGTTTCAATGTAGGAGTGTCACCTTGTGTCCAAACTTCGAGGATACAACGTAATTTATATCCTTCCATAATGGGGAGTGCTCTGGTAAGAGGAGTTTCTTGTGGAAGCGTAGCGCTGATTTGCACGGAAGAAACCGTTGGACCGGATGAATCGGTTACTTCTTCATTACTGCATGCTACAGCGATAAGCCCCATAGAAAGAAACATGACAAACTGTAATAGATTTCTTGTTGTGTTCATAATATTACTTTAATTTAAAGAGTCTTTATGCCTTAACTTCCGGATGCAGGAGCCGAAAAAGATTAAGAACACATTGCAAATATAGATGCTTATACTATTGAGAGGGCTAAAATTTGTTGAAAGAACTTTCAGTCTTGTAGTGAAAATGCCTTATTTGAGTGGTTCTTAGGCCTGTTTTATAAAATGAGCGATGTATATGGGGAAATATACATCGCTCGGCGCTTATGAAATGTCTTTACCGACAGAAACTGATAAAAACCACCGGTAAAGAACAGAGGGGACTTAGAAAGTTAGGATGAGGCGAACTGAGCCAACACCTTGGGGGTTTGCTGCACCATCAGAGTTAGCACCCCAACTGTTTTTCCAACTATACGTATAAGCTCCTTCTTTACCTGCTCTATTTACTACATATGCTTGGCTGGTACTAAAGCGAACAGGAATCCATCCATTGTTAAAGGCTATACTACTACATAAATAATTAGATGTACCAAGTAGATAGCTTTCTGAATTCAAGTTTTTTATCGCTTTTTCTACGACTAAGGGGATATTCGGTTTTTCCGTTTTTCCATCTTTGAAATCTTGTTCGGTGGGAGGGCTTGTTGGTGCTTCTTCTATTCTCTCTGAATATACAGATAGTAGAGCTTGGAGTTGTGCATAATCAGGGATATACCATTCTGTAGCTGTATTTGGAGTTGTATTTGATGTTCTATATTGGGTTACGGCTTCTTTAAATTTAGTTTCTACGTTATCGTTCCGCAAATACTCAGTTGTGCTATTATATCCTCTGATGTTTTTTCCTTTATGGATAGAAAAATTGGCAGGAGTGTTTGCTTCACTACCAAAATTCTTTCCGCTAGCGAATACATTACCTGCGTTTGCGACATCTGTCAAAGCTACTACCCAGCCATGTAATTTGTTGTCTTTAAAGTTTTTACCGTCTGTTAAGGTGTAGTTGGATATATTGTCCTTTATGTTGTATTTGGCGGTTGAAGAAATTTCTCCATTTTCAGCCACCGCAAACACAACCCCGATAATATTTGCTTTATTCTCTTCAGTAACTTCGGAGCAGGTTGTTCCATCATTCAAGTAGTAGTCTCCAACTTTAATTGTAGGTTCGACGTTGATGTCGTCTTTGGTTTCGTCTGCGTTCCAGTCTGTACTGAAATTGAAGTCTAAAGTGACCCCGTCACTAACTACAGTTCCCGCATCAAGAAGGCTGCCGGTTGCGATAGTTTTGGTATTGTTCTTAATGGGCATACCGGCGGGGATAGTCAAAGCTTTGGCTGTTCCATCAGTTGGAGTGATAGTTAATTTTATATCACCTAAAGCTACATCAGCTGCTGTACAGGGAATATAGGTAGAGAACAAAATAACATTTTCTGTTGTGGCGTCAGAAGCGGCTGCAGTAATTGTTTTAGTATAAGTAATAGAGGCTTTGTCATTCCATGTCGTAAAGTTAGAAACATTTATTCCCATTGCATGCTTCGATTCTACTTTAATTTCTCCTGTAAAGTTTTTGAAGTTTTCTACTGTCTTCTCTTTTAGAATTAATTTTGCAAACGGACGTTTCAACACTACCGGTTCTGTTGTAACTGCAGCAGCTCCCTTTGTTATTTCCATATTACCGCAAAATGCATCGCAAGCATCATTATCAATGAGGTCTGTCGTATTTGTTGTCATAACAGCAATACCTTTCAATCCACTGTATTTACTACCACCATATTTAGTGTTGTAGTACTTATCCGTAAATAAGTTTTCTGATGTAGTAATACTTTCAGGAAGAGAAGTAGCGTTTCCTTCCGCCGGTGTATTATTCGTAATAAAATCCGCCCACAGTAGACATTGGTAAGTACCCTGCTCTATGACCTTAAACTCGAAGTTGAGGTCTGAGCTATTACTGACCAACTTTTCATGACGTTGCAATAAATTGGTGTAACTCTCATCCCATACTTCAAGGATGCATCGTAAGTAATGTTCGTCCTTAACGGGTATTTCACCCGCCGTTCGTGTCTCTGCAAAATCTTCGGGTAGGCTGGCACTGATACGTACGGTATTATTCTCTTCTGAGTTTCCTGTCATTTCTTCTTTACTGCAAGAGGTATGGAACAATGCAGTAAGCAAGAGCATTACCAGTCCGGTAAAAACCTTTTTCGTGTTCATAATATTACATTAAAATTAATTGGAAATAAGTTTATCTGTGTTGCAAATATAGGCAAGATGACTGAAAGGGACTTTTAAGTGTGTTGAAACAACTTGCAGATTTGTTGTAAAAACAGGCTTTTTATATCGAAAGCAATGATTCTCATAAAGAAAAAGACCGAAGTAAAGTATGTTGAAACTTTAGCTCCGGTCTTTTTAAAACTAAAAAACGTATCCTGAAAAATGAGTTGTTATTCCTCTATAATCAAACGGAACCCAACATTGAACACTCGTTGATAAGGATAGAATCCTTTACGTGAATGTGATGTGGAGAATTTTGGGCGTTCTATATACGAACCGCCACGTACTACCTTATGTTCGGATGTTGTTTTGGAAGCCGCATTATAAGGGTAGGGGGTGTAGTCCGAACGTGTCCACTCGGCTACATTGCCATGCATACAGTACAGTCCGAAAGGATTGGCTTCGTACTTTTTACCGCCAATCTGTACAAGTTCACCATCGTCCACACTTTCTTCTTTGGGTAGGAATGTATAGTACTTGTACCATGAGTTGTCCGGTTTCATAGGTTTGGGGTCTACACCGGCCACGGCGAAGAGCAATGTGGTTTTATCGGCGAGATTGTCTTTTTTACCGAAATCGCTGTTTTTGGTTCCGTACCAGAAGTCCGTGTCGCTGCCGGCACGACAAGCCCACTCCCATTGGGCTTCGGTAGGAAGCGTAATCTTCAGTCCGGTCTTGGCGCTCAACTTCTTGCAATATTCCATGGCGTCGTTGTAGCTTACGCGTATTACGGGCTGCTGCGGTTCGTTGGCGGGATATCCCTGTACCACGTGGTCTTTCCATTGTTGGTCTACATACCGACTGTCGTGTTCGGGGAATATGACGTTGTACTGCTGGTTGGTAACTTCCAGCTCACCCATCCAGAAAGCTTTGTCTATTTTTACTTTGGCGGTGGGATATGCATCGGGTTCGCCGTTGTAACTACCCATTACAAATTCTCCGGCGGGAATGCGTACAAAGTTCAGCTTCACACCCGGGGCTATTTCTATGCTCTTATGGATTCCGCCGCCGGCTTGTGCCTGCTTGGCTTTTGCCGTTTCGGCATTGAAAGGCCAGCCGGTTACGGTAAGTTCTTTGGCTTCTACCGATTTCAATGCTGCGGGCATAACGGGCGTGATTTCTCCCTTGCCTTTCAGATAGGCTGCATAGTCGGCAATTTCTTTTTTCCAATCAACTCCGGCGCCGTTGGCATATTTGTCGGTAAGTTCTTTGCGACGTTTTATTTGATCGAAGCCCTTGTAGGGCAGGTAATTCAAAACATTGGCATTGAAATACCCCTTGTCGGGTGCATTGTAGTCAATCCAGTTATAGAGTTTACGCCATTCGTCATCGGTGAGCTGCACGTTGTAGTGTCCCTTTTTCAACATTCTTACCAGTTCGCTCGTGTTGGGATGATATTCGTAGGGCTGCAATACCACCATGTCGCCTTCGCCGCCTTGGCGATGTACGTAAGGGTGCAGATTCAGGTAGGAAGTGCCGTAACCCAAGCGGTCTTTCTTACCACCACGCAGATCGAAAGCTTTATCGCCGTTGTGGCAGGCAATACATGCACGGTCGAGAATCGGTTGCACTTCAAGGTCGAAAGTGAATGAGCGTGGACCGCCTTCGGGCGGAGTAAGTTTATGGGCGCTCTTTTGTGAAGCCATTACGCGTTTGGGAATGGGTATTTGGTTTTGGTCTTCGTGACAGCCGATACATGATACTACCTCTCCCGGTTGTCCGGTCAGCCAGCTGCGCATCCATTGTACGGCCACACCGTCTTTGTCGAGCGGTTGAATAGAGATAGGCGTGTTGGCTGGCACTTTAAAGATAGCCGATCCGTCTTCTTCTACAGGTACAGTGCCAAGCTGGCGTTTGATGTCCCAACCCGATTGGATACCATGCCAATTGTGGTCTGATTTTGTCTTTACGTACGCGTATTCATAGGCATGCAGGCGTAGGGATTTTACGGTACCGCGTGGAATGCCGCGCAGTCCTTCTCCTTCATAAATGTCCTGAATGAAAATGGTTGCTTCTTTATCGTTCAATTTCACGCGGTCGGGGATGGCGGGTGGCATTTGGGTCTTCTTCACAAGGATGGGACTGATAAATCCTTCGCCTTCCGTTTCCATCAGGCAGGTTACGTTGTCGTAGATGTCTACCAGGTAGATACCCCAAAGAGATTCTTTGGAAAGTTTGGCGGCAACGAGAAAATATTTGTCGCTCAGTGCTGTCGGTTTGATGAACTGCGGCCATACTCCATCTACAAGGCGGTCTTTAATAACTTCCTTGATAGGCCGGTTGCGGTAGGGGATTTCTTGAGTCATGCCGGCTACGCTCTTGCGCCCTTTACTCGGGTCGAACAGTATGAGACGGCCCGAACGTGCCGTGCCGTGATGTCCCGAAATGATTCCTACGAATGCAGAACCGTGCCCGGGTAATGGCTGGATATCGAATGTGCTGTTGGGGAACATGGCGCCACTGCCGTAAAGCGCTTTATTTTCCGTGCCGTCGGGATTCATGTGCATAACAATGCGCGAGTAGTAGTGAGTGAGGTCGGTATACTCCCAACGGGTGTACATCACGCGTCCGTTATTCATCACTACGGGGTTCCAGTTGGCGTCTTGGTCGAAGGTTATACGACGCAGGTTACCGGTCTGCGGAGTATAGAGTACGAGGTTGCCTACAGGGTCGCTCCCATTGACACAAGGCACGCCTTGATAACCGATGTTGGAGATGGCCAAAATACGTCCGTCGGGCAAATACGTACCGTCGTAGAATTCAAGGTCAGGCTCTTCATTATTGATAAGCTCTTTCAGGCCGGTTCCGTCCAGTTTTACTTCGAACACGTTCCAGCGTTTGTCCTTGCGGGTTTGGGTAAACATCACGCGGTCACCGTTCCAGTGCAGGCGGAGGTCAGCGACAGACGAACCGTTAGAAGGCTTATACACCTGACGCATCCGAATGTTTTTGCCACGAATATCGGAGAGTTCCACAATCTCGGCGTCAAAGCCGTCGCGGCGGGCAGATTCCTGATTGCTCCAATTGTTGGACTGCGTTCCAAGGTCGGGAGCCATTATTTCACGTGCTCTGGCGCCTATCTTATAGCGGGTAGCGACAATTTTGTCACTGTCCAGCAATGGATTCCCCAATAGGATGGCCCGACGGTTTTCCAACGCTTTCTGTGCTGCTGCAATGGCTTGAGGATTGTTCCGGTAGATTCCGTCAAAACCTTTGTCGACAAGTGCCAACACCTCGTCGTACATCGGCTGATATTTGGAAACGTCAAAGCCTTTTTGCTTTTTAAGGTCGGTAAAGGCGAGTTTCAGTGCTTGTACGTTGAGCCATTGCAATTCTGCTTGCAGGCCGATAACAGTGTCCATCTCTTTCAGCAGATTCAGGTAGGCTTTGGTACGTTCCTCACCTGGTTTCATGGCATTCACTTTTTTCACCTGATTAGAGAAATAACCTTTATCTTTCAAGTTTTTGAGTAATCTGTTTACGGCTCCTTTCTCAATGGCTTCGCCGCCGTTGGCGAGCCATACCTCGATTCCACCGAAATACCCGGCCAGCATGGCAATTTCGGCGGGATATTGAGCGGCAAGGGCTTTGCCCGTAGCAGTGGGGTCCATGCCGAGCGCTTTGAAATATACACTTCCGCCGCGCGCCCGGTCGTCGATACCGACTTCGGCTTCAAAGCGTACATATTTGTCACCGAGGTCATATACCAGCATTCCTTCGGCACTGCACAATATGCCATGGTCGTATTTCTTTTTTGCGATATATATGTATTTATTGGCGGTATCGCGGTTTTTACGGGGCGATTTCCAACCCGATACTCCGTATTCATAATCTAGTTTATCGAGCCATACTTGTTTGCCGTCTTTGGTTATCAGGCGTGCATTGGCCCATATGCCGTGGTCGTGGCTGTTGCCATCCGGTCCGCCGGTAGTTACCAATACGAGTTTCTCCATTCCTTTTACGTCTATGGTGAAACGTTCCGGCTTTTGTCCCTTTCGTATCCAGGAAGAAGATACGGACATCTTTTTCTTCTTTAGTTTGGCTTGTATCTCCGTTTTGGCTTCTACTGTTGCGTCAAGCCAAGAAGATGTTTTCTTTCCTTTGGCGAATAGTGTTCCGCACGAGGAAAGAAGCAGGCAAGCTACCAAAATACAACTTCTGTACTTCATGGTTTTTTCGATTAAGTTTTGAGTTTATTTAGAAATAAAATAGTATTAGCATTATTTTTAGCAAATGTAGGGAAAGTAGTCTGTATCGGGTTTTAAACCTGTTGAATGTAATATTGGTTTTGTATTGATTTTGGGTGTTTTTACTTTTGATTCTTATATTTTTGTATCCAACGCCGGGAAAGCAGTCCTCATATATGGTTGTCCATAACTCTGGAGCGAAAAATGAAATATAAAAGTTGATGCCTGTCACGCTTCAAAATGTTTATCGTGACAGGCATTCATTAAAAAACGGTTTATAAACAAAGACTATTTTATGACGCCGGTGCCGTACTATCATCGGTAAGAATAGTGAGAACGGGACGAAGAAGACCTGTGTTGTTTGTTGATGGGTGCCATGAATCTTTGTTTTTTATCATAGTTAACCCCAGTTTTGAACTTTGACAAGAAGTGAATGTATATGGAGCAGGGGCAGTAATGATTTCTTCTAGATTAAAAGTGCATGCATCTTTAAAGTCTTCATTATTATTATATAAAGTGAAGAATGTATTGATTTGCCTGCATGAAGGTATATACCAATCTGTTGCGTTCGTGGGTATCCGATTGTTTAGATTGTACGTGTTGAGTAATGTGAATATAGGGTACTTTTTTTCAGGATTATTCATTTGAGCATATGCAATCAGGAATGTTTGGGTTCTTGTAAAACCGTCCCAAGTCTCGGTATTGGAGCCTTTATCGTTTTGTTCTGTAAAGAGAACAATACCTTCTGCTCTTTGCTCAATGCCAGTTTGTAGTTTATTCCCTTCCCCCCATGTCGGTTGATAAAGCATCGTTTTATTGCCTTCAAGTCCGTTATCATTTACGACTGACTTAGCTATAACATAGCCCTTAATATTCTTTCCGGAGGTATGATCGCCATAATTGGAAGGGGAATCGGTGATGTCTTTTCCTGGGATTGCAAATACAATACCTACTGCAAAATCCTTATTCTCGTCAGTAAGTGTTCCCCATGTGCCATCTGCAAAGAAATAGTCACCTACTTTAGGGTCTTCTCGGGAGTCTCCACCTATGATTCCGCCGGAGATGAGATTACCGCTGGCAATACTGTGGGTATTACGTTTGAGCGTTATTTGATTCTTTTCGATAGTATGTTTAATTTCGCTATCATCTGTTTTAGTAAATGTCAGTGAAATACTTTCCATGGAAGAACTTGTACTTTCCGCGACAAAGAGATAGTTGGAGAATAATATACCATCTTCTGCTGTAAAGTCTGTTTTAGTATGGTTTACAGATTTGGGACTACTAACTGTTCCTGTTAAAGGTTGAAAAGCATAATTAATCATGAAATCGGCTGTCATCTTTTTAAGCTTTTTGAATTCTGATATATTCTTTTCTTTAACAGTGATTTTGGCAACCGGACGTTTCAACTCAATAGTTTGAATAAAAGCGGTATTAGCAGTTTTCTCGATATCTATAACGGCGTAGAAGGCATCTTGTAAGTCGGTTTGAGTTGGATAATCATCTATTTTAGTATTAAAAATTTTTATTCTTTTTAATGTGGTATTTTCACCCGTATTATAAAAAAGATCTGCATAATGAGTATAAGTTGCATCTGTGGCTCCCTCGGCAGATGCTCCGTTAGAAAGTTCTCTTGTAGAAGTTGCGGCATTTGCTGTTACATAATCTGCCCATACGGTGCATTTGTATGTTCCATCTGCTAATGGGAAGTTGAAAGAAGGCCCATCGCCACTGTTATATAGCTTCTCCTCACGATAAATGACATTATTTTGTGTGTTATCGTACACCTCAACAATGCAGCGCAGCTTATATCCTTCGGGAATGTTGCTGATAGAAGAAACGGCGCGTGTTTTTTGTATGCTGCTTTGCGGTGAATCGAACTCTGTGATGAAATGAGTGCCGAGGTATACTTCACCGGTATTAGCCGAGGTATTGTCTTCCATATTTACAGGGTCGTCTTGGCTGCACGATGCGAGCAAAGGAAGTAAAATGACAAGTATGATGGAATATAACTTTTTCATATCTGTATATAATAATTAAATATATGTTATTAACAGCATTTAAAAAGGTATTTAAAAGCCTTTTTAAACGCTTTTTGATGTATTAGTTGGTAAACGGGCGATCCAAATCAATGATGATATCTTCATCAAATTCGGTATCGATGCTGATACCCGGGTTCGGTTCAACAGAGAAGAATTTACCTTTCTTGGTAGTAAGATGTCCTTGCTCGTAGGAAACCTGCAAGCCTTTGACACGGGATATTACCTGCTTGTCGGCATCTGCAATTTCGATATTGACCGACACGAAAGACCCCTCACCATTCACCATTACATAGTCGTAAGCCAATTGTAGTTCTTCCTGTTCTTCGTCTGTAGGCAGGGTTACTGTACGGCTGTATGTTACGTACTGTTTGGAGTGCCCTACCTTACCTGTCAGAAGATTCATGCCTGTAGGCAGATAATAGTTGTATTCTACTTTTACGGTAAACTTGTTGCCGCTGGTTTTACCGTCAGCGATCATCCGGCGCAGTTGAGGAAGGTCATTTGCTACCAACTCATAGCGTGCTAACGGACGAATCATGTTAAGGTCTAATGATATCTCCTCTCCCCATTTGTCCCGGTAAGAGCGTAAGTCAAGTTCGGTACAGGCGTAATATGCATCCCGATAATCGGTATTGGCACGATAACTGTCCGAACATAGTAAGGATGTAAGGTTGTCTGTGATATAATAAGGGCCTTTACTGTCGTTCTTATTTTCGTAATCCACCCATGCCACTATCTGATACAAACGAGCATGCAATTTCATGGAGACGGGGATATTCAATTGGTTACGTCCTGTCACCACTTTTTGGTAGATGACTTCACGTTTCACTTCTTCTCCGTCCAGAAAAGCAGCTATGGTAACTCGTTGCTGTATATCATTTGCTGTCGCTCTTGTATCTGCTTCTTCCAAGAGGGTAAAGTCTAAATTTATATTCAAATTGGCGTTTAAAATTACCGATGTTGGATCTACTCCCATTTCTCCGTCTTCTGTAAGTTCAGGGTTTTCGTGCAGGCAACCGGTACAAAGTAACAACAGGCAACCATAGGCCAACTTACGGAGTAAGATTCTTGTATTCTTCATAATACGTTACGTTTTAAAATTGGTAAATTAATGACAAGCCTACACGTGTGATACCCCAATAGTTGCGTGTACGGGTACTGAGGAGGGCACCGTTATCTACATTGTAGAAAGTATCATATTTTATATTGGCATATCCGGCTCCAAAGGTAAATTCCGCTTTCAGATGACCGGTAAGCGGCTGTACATAGCCATAGCTTACTCCAGCTCCCAACAAAGGACGGCCTGTATCTTGATAGCGGTTTTTCTCCCAACGCATACTGAAGAAACTGAGGTGGGCGTGTGCTCCGACAAAATGCCCTTTTCCCACCTGACCAAACCAATAGCGCCCTTCGGGCTGGAAAGAAAATGTGCGGATACCATGCTCTTGTTCCCAGTCCCAAAAACTCCACATTACGGGTAACTCCAATGAAAAACGTTTGCCGCATTGAAATTCTACGGCAAGATTCTGTACGCCAATGGCGTGATAGGCAAGATTGGTCTTCAAGGCAATGTACTTATTGCTTTCACTGCTTGTAACATGTCTGCCTTTTGTGCTCGTCTGCTTCTTGCTCTTGCTCGTGGAAGCTTGCTTTTTTGCAGCGTCTTTTTTAGTATTTACAGCTGTTTTGTCTCTTTTGTTTGCAGACTTCGGAGCAGCAGCCTTTTTATTCGCAGGTTTTTGCCTTTTTACCGCTTGCTTTTTTCTGTCGGGTGTACTTTGCTGCTTATTTACTGAAGCTTCTTGTTTGGCAGGAGCCACTTTCTGCTTTTTATTAATGCCTTTGGCAGGCGTTTGTTTTTTTACGGTAACTTTTTGTTTCTGCTTTTTTACCGGGTCTTGCTGTATCGGCTGCGGAACAGATACAGTAGACCGAGACTCTTTGGCAGATGAGATAATCTCTTTGACAATGGGGGCCGGCTTTTCGTCTTTGGCGTTGTTGGCGCTACAGGCAGAACCGGTAAAGGATCCTGCCGCACACAAACACAGAACGAATCCTCGTAATAAGTACTTTTTCAATTTCATATAATTTTTCATTATATAGTGTGTTATAGATTAGATTTTTATTATTCTCAATCAATTCTTGGAAGGTATGGCTCCTGTAGGAAGCGGTTCTATGTCAGACATTTCATGAATGGTCCAGTCTCCATCCATGACGTCATAGAGAACAGAAGTCCCTTTCTCGCGTTGATAATCTGTACCGGCTATATTGAGGGCTCGATTACCGAAGCTGAAAACTGCTCCATTCTTGGAATTGCGAATGAAAATTTCAGCAGGATTACCGGCATCCAGTTCCGCATTTATTTCCCAATGGCCTACACGGAAATTATTCTTTTTACGTATAAGCTCTTTTAACGGCTTGCCGTCGGGGCGGATACGTATAACGGTTAAAATACGGTTGGCGCTGCTTTTGGAGAATGAGGCGGTCATGTGCCATTGGTTAGGATAGCTTCTGCCTTTTCTCATCTTTTTCGGATCGGGGGGAGATACAAATTGATCTGTTTGTGTAATACTGCAATCGGAGTTGCTGAAAATCTGCGCAACAGCCGCAAATTTCTTTTCCGGATATACAGTGGTTAATAGTCTCTTTTTTTCATCAATCCCAAATTGTACCGGACTGTGTAGTAACCAATCCCAGCGGACGGGCTTATCGGCTTCCAATTCATCGTAGATAACAACAATGTCGGGGTGCAACAGGAATAGATGACGACGATATGTTTTTAAAGGCGTTTCTCCAAATCCATTTTGGGTTGACTGTTCTATTTGAGCTGCTTTGAAATTCTTAATCCACATGGGATATTCGCTGATGCCGCTGTAGGCGTTGGAAGCATCCCCAAGACAATAGGATATGTTTTCTCCGTTCAGCATACGTACTACTTTTCCGTAACCTTTGGTTGAAAAAGGTTGTCCAATACCGTCTACAAGAATGGTGTTGTGAGCACGCGTGTGGCGATAGGACAGGAGATTGTGCGCATCGCTGAAGTTCAGATAGTAGCCGGTGGACCGATATACCGGTACTCCACGAAAATGCAGATTAAAGCTGTTTTGGTCTGCCAAGGTGTGGCTGCCCGAACCAAACGGAGATGAACGAAAACTTAAAAACAGATTCTCCCGATAACGGGGCAGGTTACTGTGTGCAATCATTTCGCCTAAATCTTGAAACCAAATTGCTTTGGGGGCATCAGACGGTAGAGGCTGGACGGCAGGATAAGTTTTATCTTGCTTTGCAATACGATAAAGACGTAGTTCGAAGTCTGACTTGGCCGTTTTATTTTCATTGCTGTACCAAATCGCGTATGGATCACCCGTTTCGCGGGCAAGGTAATCCGCTAAGGCTACCCGTTGACGCGATGGAAATGATGAACTTTCGTTACCGTCACCGAATCCGGCGCTCATAGACCTGGGCGGCCAAGCGTAAACAAGCGCTTTCCCCAGATTTTTGAAAAAAGGATGTTGTAAGAAATCGGTTTTAGTCATATAAGACATGAGGGCTGATGCGTACCATAACGTTTTTGTGTTGGCATTGAAATAGCCATGCCCGTTTTGCCATTCACCGTCACGATTAAATCCGGAAGCCGGGGCACGCGCTGTCCATAACTCATAGCAGTATTCCAACATCTCTTTGGCCGTAGCATTCTTGTCGGCGAACATCAAGCCGATTTGTAGCATTTCCCGATAGGCTCTTTGCCAATAGTGATTGTCGAAAATATGGTTTTCTTCGCTTCCTTTACGTTGTATATTGTGGTGGTATCGGGCTATTTGGAATACCCGCTTCTCTATCAGGTTTCGTTCATCATCCGTCAGTTGGTTGTAGCAAGCATCGTAAACGTGATTGAACAGGAATAAAACATCACCGCAATAGAAGTCGTTAGTAAGTTTCTTGTCGGGTTCGCTTTTCAGTAACGCACGTACATAAGCTAACATCTTGTCGGCATAAATTTGTTCGCCGGTGGTACGGTAAGCCGTATAAAGATGATTGGCCATAGACCCCATTTTAGCTGCTACTTTATAGGGTTGGGGGTCTGTTTCATAGTTTGTCTTTAACGCACTTTTTCCTCTGCCTATGATATCTTTATATTCAGGATGTGAACGTATTGTTTTGGGCGCTTTTTTCAGTCCTTCTTCTAAGAAACAATAAATACGGGGGTAACTTTTCGGCATATTCTTCATAAATGTCTCGAAAGTAGGAGTAACAAATTGAGGAATGTCTTTCGTTACTGTAAAGTTATACGTTTTACTCCAGGCACCCTTTGTTCCGTTTTTATCTACGGAACGGAAACGCCAGTACCATGTGCCGTTTGCCAATATTTTATGTGGATTGAACATACACCAAGGCAACGGTTTTGAACTGATTGTTTTATTTTTCGGGAACTGCCGATTCTGAGAAAGCTCAAATTGCAGATATTCGGCAGTACGCATATTGGCCGGGACCAACAAAGGAGACGGATTTATGTAAAGTGCATGTTCTTCTTGCGGATAAGGGGTGACCCGTACATTTTCGTGTATTCGCACTAAGGAGGACTTTTGTGCCAAAGTCAAAGACGTCACTGCTAAAGCCAATAACATTAAAACTATTTTTATGGAAGATTGTCTTTTCATGAGGTATTTTTTTAGCTAATGAGTAATATGAATTTTAGTATCCGGGATTGTTTTTGTTGTTTAGTTTATAATTAATCAGCATTTCGTCTTCCGGAATGGGGAAGAGCTCATGCTTACCTGTTTGGAAGTTATTGCCGGCAGGATAATAGATGCCTTTTTGGTTCGCGACAGTCTTTTGACCGAAGAGTTGTAATGTTTCTTTAAAGATACCCCAGCGGATCAAATCATATTTGCGTACTCCTTCATAGGCAAGTTCAAAAGCACGCTCCCAAAAAAGTACAGTGCGAATCTTACCTGTTTCGTCAGAGTCGTCTATAAAATTAAGATCCCAAACTTTAGGAGCTTTCATTAACGATTTGTAGTTTGAGAGGCTCAATTCTGTGGCTTTAGCCCGTTTGCGTATCATATTGATTAGTTCCCATGCTTTAGCCGTATTGCCAAGTTCATTATAAGCTTCAGCAGCTGTTAATACAATTTCTCCATATCGTATGTAACAGAAATTGGCATTGGAACTGTTAGGATCATCGTATCCGAGAGGCATCCATTCACGTCTCCATTTACCTACATAGGCGGTGTTGGTAACTTCTCTTCTTACATGTGTATGTTGTTCTGTATTCCAGTCCCAAGTGTGCATTGCTACCATGACTTGCCTGCGCTGATCTGCTTCTTCAAAAAAATCGTTCCATTCCGGTAGACACTGGAATTGGTTGGCCGCACGTCCCATTACACTGTTTTGTTCATTGCTGGCTATGACCGGCTGGCCGACGGGTACACCTATCATGGTTCCAAAATTCCCTTTACGGTTGGGGTATTGATAGGCTATCTCAAACAGGCTCTCTTTAGAATTGAGTTTCTCAGCGGAAAAACTCTTGAATAGAGCTTCATAGCTGTTTTCCGTATCTTCGTAAAAGCCGTGAAAGTTTCCGCCTTCTTCTTGAAATGCTTCCCATTCTTCTATGACTGTGTTTAGATAATTTTTACGTTTATCTTCATCAGGACGTTCGAGTTTTCCGTTCATTTGCAGGCTATAACCGGCACGATGAAGTTGTACGCGCATAAGTAATGCCCGGGCGGAACCTTGTGTGGCGCGTTCGGGGGAAGAACTATTATCGGCCCAAACCAGATGTTTCTTAGCGTAATCCAAATCGGAGATAATTTGGTCATATATTATCTGCCTGTCGGTACGGGGTTTGTATGTATCTTCATAATTTTTGGAATATTCTGTGGTATAAGGTACATCTCCCCACATACGTACCAGGTCAAAGGATACCAAGGCGCGGAGAAACATTACTTCGGCCGCTAAAGATTGCAGCTTTTTGTTATCTCGGTATCCTTTCATTTGTTGTATTCCGTCTATTGTGTAGTTGGCACGGTTTAGAGCTGTGTATCTGTTTTTCCAAGCGCTATTGATTGATTGGTTGGCAGGCGTTGAGATATAATGACATAATGCGGATTGCCCGTTGTCATTTTCGGTACGGTTGGGATAATAGATATCGTCTGATGCCCATAGATTGTAATCTCCTGTTACACCGGCGTATACACCGATTACTGCCATTTCAGCATTTTCTTCACGGATAAAAAAATCATCTTTTTCATAAACATTTACAGGCTTTTCAGTAAGGATGTCACTGCAACTTGTTAGCGACAGAATGCTTATAGAGAACAGGCCCGAAAGATATAAGTATTTTAATCGTTTCATAATTACGTAAGGGTTTAATGTTATAAAGTAATATTGAAGCCGAGTACAAAAGAGCGACTGCGCGGATACGCACCGTAATCGACACCTTGAGTTAGGCCTTTACCGGAAGTGGACGTTTCGGGATCCAATCCGCTATAAGGAGTCCATACAAAAAGATTATTTGCAGTGAAATAGATGCGTAATCTTTGTAAGGAGAGCTTTTGGATTGCTTGTCTCGGAAAATTGTATCCTAAAGAAATCGTTTTGAGGCGTATGAAAGATGCATCTTCTACAGCCCATGAATGTACATATTTATCGCCGGACTCCATATCCCATACACCGGCAACATTGCGTCCTGCATTGATAGCTGCCAATTGGGCGGGATCGGTAATCAACTCACCGGTCTGTTTGTTTATATATGTCCAGCGACTTTCGCTATTACAAACATTCAGTACATTGTAATCAAACTTTCCGCTTTGAGTGTTAGCGAGTTTGGTCGCATTTAAGATTTCGCCACCGTAGCTGAAATTCAAGAATATGCTAAAATCAAAGTTCTTATACTTGAATGTATTGTTGATACCGCCGTAAAAGTCAGGAGAAGCGCTTCCGATTATAGTTTTGTCACTTTCATTCACTACACCCTTGCTGTCACCGGTATCATCAAGATTGGCAAATTTCCAATCACCGGGGTGTACTTTGCTACGGTCATTTCCTTTATAAGGAATGCCTTCCTTTAGTGTGTATGTTTGAGTATAGGGATTATAATCAAATTCGTCAACTTGATAAAGACCAATGGTCTTATAACCATAAAATAAACCGATGGGTTGCCCTACTGCTACCATGTGAGTTTTTTGAGCCCAACCGAAACCATATTCTTCATAGAAAGAGTCTTCACCGGAAAGCGCACGAATCGTATTTTTGTTATAGGAAATGTTGAAATTTGTTTTCCAGGAGAATTGTTTCTTCTGGATATTGACAGAAGAGATGGCAAGGTCGAAACCAATATTTTGAGTCTCTCCAATATTACGCATCATATTACTGAAACCGGAAGAGGAGGGGACGCGTGAATTCAACAATAAGTGGTTACTTCGGTTCAAATAAAATTCCGGCGCAACGGTAAGGCGTTGGTCAAAGAAACCTAAATCAATACCGATATTCAGTGTCTTGTTAGCTTCCCATTGGAGATCTGCAGACGGTATACGGCTGGGAATATAGCCGGTTATCATTTCGGAGGAACTGGGATACTTAACGGAATTTAATGTCTCTAATGACATAAAGTCACCAACACGATTATTACCGGCAAGACCATAGCCGATACGGAATTTCAAATCTGAGAAGGTATTTAGCTTTTTGATAAAAGGTTCCTCACTCAAACGCCATGCTCCCGATATGGATGGAAAGACACCCCACTTGTGTCCGGAACTGAACTTGGATGAACCGTCACCACGTATGGTCGCTGTAAACAGGTATTTATTTTTGATATTATAATTGACGCGTCCGAAAAAAGAAATCATCTTTGTGCTATTGACGTAGCTGGAACTGATGGATGTCGGGTTACCGGCTCCCATGTCGTTGGTACCTAAATCATCGTTTGGAAACTTGTCTGCATAAGCACGAAGGCTTTTCCCCCAACTTGATACCCATTCCTGACCGAACATCAGGGTTAGTCTGTGTACTTTTTTAAGATTGTTATATGTCAATACATTCGATGTCTGGAAACTACCGCTTTCTGAATACTGTACGTTACCGTTGATGCTGGAACGTTTGGCATTGGCTGATAAGTCTCCGTTGAAAGCGTCATTTCGAGTGAGGCTATAACGAGTACCGATCGTATTACGGAAACTCAGCTTTTTTGTGAAATTGAAGGTGAATCCACCATTGGCTTGTATATTACGCCAAAAACGCTGTTTAGGTTCTTCCTGAGCAGAGATAATAGGATTTTGCATTGGGTTATCTTGTTGGTCTTCGTACATCGGGTCTTCACCGGCAAGCAGTTCCGCATCACTTCCCTTTATACCGCTTACTGGGCGATATTGTAGAATGTGTTCCATTTTATTGAAACGATTACTGGCACCGGATGTTCCCATTCCATAGGTTTGCCCTTGGTCAAAACTAAAGCGTGCATTGGTTTGGAAGCGGGAAGATGCTTTGTGAGAAATATTGAAAGATACATTATGACGATAAGTACCACTATATACCATCGCTCCCAGTTCCTTGAAATAAGCGTAGCTCATACCGTATTTTAGATCTTTTGTTCCTCCCGATATATTCACACGATAGTTTTGGGAGGTAGTGATACGTCCTAAAGCTTCTTCTTGCCAATCAATGCCTTTACGGTTAGCATAGTTACTTTCGATATCGGCAAAAGAACCGTAACGATTTTGAAAGCGGCTTACTCCGCCGGCACCTCTCATAACGTAGTTACGTTCATAATCCAGTAATGCAAACTCAGTAGGAGAGAGTACATCCAGTTTATTGGAAATTTTCCCAATGCCTACGTAGCTGTCAAAACTAACATTCATTTTACTGGCATCTTTCGGACCTTTCTTAGTCGTGATTACTACTACACCATTGGCCCCACGGGCACCATAAATAGCAGTGGAAGAGGCGTCTTTTAGGATATCAATACTTTCTATCTCCCCCGGATCCAGATTGGACATACCGTTTTCACTGGGGAAACCATCAATAATGTATAAGGGCTCATTGCTTTGAGTGATAGAAATACCGCCACGAACATTGATGGAGATGGAAGAACCGGGACCGCCTTCGCTTTGTGTGATTTGTACACCTGCTACTCGACCGGCTAATGCTTGTGCAACATCTGATGTAGGAGTTTGCATTAAATCTTCGCTTTTGACAGATACAACGGAACCTGTCAGGTCGGAACGTTTAGAAGTTCCGTAACCAATTACGACTACTTCATCAAGCATTTTATTGTCTGCTTCGAGAGTGACATTGATCTGTTTCTTGTTTTTCACCGGAACTTCCAAACTCCTCATCCCTATAAATGAAAATACTAATATATCTTTAGATGGATTATTGACTTTTAGAGAATATTTTCCGTCTAAATCAGTAATGGTGCCAATTCCCTTACCGTTTTTTATTGAGATGTTGGCACCGATAACTTCCATCCCATCTTCATCAATCACTTTTCCGGTGACGGTGAGACTTTGAGCATGAATGCCAATGGTTATGAAAAGGCATGCTGTTAATAGAAGAATCTTGCGAATGTTTTTCATATTAGAATCTTGTTGTGTAGTTTATGTACTAAATGATGTTGCTAAAGTACGACTTGTTTTTTTTTAAATCTTTTTATTATGTTGTCTTGTGTTTCCTCTGTGTTGAATTAACTTTCATTTTTGTATAGCCGTTTTTCATTTTTGTGTAATATAAGGGTCTTATATAAATGATGGCGACTAAAAGCCTCTATTCCCGAGAATGGAATGCTTTTAGTCGCCATCGTTTTGGATAGTAAAAAGAATGTTATATATCTGATATTTCTTAGTAAATGTTAATAAGAGTTTTTTTGTATCAGATTTCCAGTTCGGGAACTTCGTCTTTCAGTTTTGTCGTTTTACCGTTGTCGCGTACCACCGTTGCACCGTAATCCTTATATCTTACGCTTGCATCGCATCCTTTGCGTGTGTTCCGCGCCTCGAAAGAGGGTTTCCCGCCGGTGGAGATATTCGCTTTGATATTCCAGTCACCTATCTGAATGCTACCGTCTTTCAGCCTTTTGGGGGCAACCTGTCCGGCTTCCTCATTCTTGTCTTTAGCATGCGTATACACAATCGTTGCGAAACGATACACCTTTTGCTTATCCGATGTGGCGGTGAAATGCCAATGGTTGGGATAGGGCTTGAACCTGCCTTTCTCGTCTGCACGCAGCCAGTTGACGGCAGGCACGAAGAATTGGTCGGTGGTATCCGTCTTTACGGTTCCGGCCGAAAAGAGATAAGCATCCGATACGCCGTCTTTGCTGGTGGCCTGTACGTGTACATACTCTTTGGTTTTATCTACATTCATCGGATTGGTGACAGTATGCAGCAAGTAACTCCAAGTTACGGGCTCGGCAGCTTCCAGTTCATCGTATATGAAAGAATACCCGCTTTTGCCCAGCGTTACGATGTGGCGGCGGAACGTTTTCAGTCCTGTATCGTCCCAACCGTTTTCCGGAGAATATTCCAGGTTGCTTTGCTTGCCGCGCAGCAGCCATAGCGGAGAGATAACCTTTCCGTAAGCATTGGAAGCATCTCCCGCTACATAGCTGATATTGTCACTGACATAGTAGCGTGGAATCCAGCCGTAACCTTCCGTTCCTATACGTTGTCCCATGCCATTTACCAAGATAGTATTGTGGGCGCGGGTACCGCGATGGCAATAAATGCTGTGCTTATCGGTGAAACTGATGTGATGTCCGCTGCTGTAAAAGAGCGACTGGCCGTTCCAGAAAGTATTGAAGGCATTCTGGTTGGCTATGGCGTGCGAAGTACTGCCGTAAGGGCTGCTGCGGAAACTGAGCATGGCGCTTTTGCCGGTGTCGTCCAAATCGGTGGAGAACGAAGCCAGGCCGCTTTGCGGGAATACATGTCCCATGGGCAGGTCTTTCAAGCCCGGTCCGTTTGGCAAAGGTTTGTCGCATTGCAGGCGGAACCATGCGAGGCCACCGGCTTTCGAGGTGCTTCCTTGTTCGAGTATATCGGGCTGGCGGGCGCTGATATGGCGCACATAGTCTGCGGCATACGTATTTCCCGTCATACGTGCCAAAGCGTCGGCGTAGCCTACACGCGTACCGCCCGGAGTCAGGATGTTTTGATGCGAACTGCCGTTACCGCCCGATTTGGAGAATGGCGGTTGCTGGTAGATGACATACAGCGCATTTCCCTGATACCACGGATCGGAGAAGTAGTTATAACCGGTAAGACGGGTATAGAAATAAGGCACTTCTACGAGTGTACGGAGATTGACATGGAAATATGAATCGCCGTTGTGCCAGGCTCCGTCCTTGTTCAGACCGGGGAAACGGGCGAGCCACAGGTTATAGCAGTAGTCCGTCCACTCGTCGGCTTCGGGCAATTCACCGTAAACGGTAAAGGCTGCCATGGTCAGGATACGGAAAGTCATTTGCCACACATGGTTGTCGGCAATGTGATTTTCCAGACGGTTGATGTCGTGCTTGTACATGCTGCTGCCGAAATCTTTTATTTCATTCAGCAGAAACTGGCGTGTGGCATCGTCCAAAACATCATACAGCGCATCGTATGCCATGGAGCAGAGAGACAGCAGGGTAGCCTCGTTGAAGTCGCCCACCACATTCTTGTTGTCTCCCCACGTAGCCATTTCCTTGACACGCTTCACGGCTTCATCGGCGTAGCGGCGGTTTTTGGTGAGCAGATAGGCGCGAATCAGTACGTCTGTGTTGGCTTCTTCGCTGTCGATGATGCGGCGGCTTTCACGAGTGAGCATGGCGTTCTTCTGCACTTCGTTGGTCAGTCCCTTCGCCAAGTCCGAATTGATGTCATTTACGGACTTCATCGGCGTAGCGAGTACCTTGTCGGCACGTTTGAGGTAAGTCTTGCGTTCAATCTTTCCCTCGCTGCGCTTTATGAAACCGTCCCATTCATCCTTGTCGAGCCATACGCGGGGATGGTGGGCGGGCAGGTTTTTAAGTACGACTTTCAGAGCGGGCGGACAGAATTTATGCGGACTGGCTTCTACCGTAAATTGTAACGTATCGCTCCATTCGGTCTTTCCGTCCGTAACGTAGCCGTATTGCCAGTACCATGTACCCGGAGCCAAATCTTGTTCGGGATTGAAGAAAGGCCAGCGTGTTTCCGTTTGCACGGTATTTTCCTGTCCGAATGCCGGGCTTTGTGAGTAACGCAGGAAGTAGCGCAACTTACTCTTGTCTATTTCCTTTTTGGGAGTATTCTCTTCCGCGCCGTCCAATCCGCTTCGCAGAATGTTGAGGCTTGCGGGCAACGGCCATTGAAAAGATACGGCGCGATCACTGACCGTAGCGCCGTTCAGCGGTGAGGGAGTTGCGCGCATTTCGTGCATCAGCGTCGTGTCGGAGAGTTTGATTGTGGCCTTTCCGGCAGTTTGCGCCTGTGCGCAGAGGGGCAGAAAGGAGAGGAGAGTAATGGATAGAGTCTTGTTCATATAATCGGGTATTGCAAAAATGAGATGAGTGAAAGAAAATGTATGTTCTCTGTCATTCAGGGAAAACGCTGTGTCTCCGTGTCTCGCCATACGAACCATTATTTATACGCCGTCTGGTAATTGGCTGTTTTGGGAAGCACCTTTCCCGGTACGTCATGCAATTTGGGACGTGTCGGTCTGATTTTATACGTATTCATATACTTCTCGAGAATGTCACGATGTTGCTGCGCCACTTTCTCGTAAGCGTTTTCCATCATCAGGTTTCTTGTTTCGCCTCTGTCGTTCTTCATGTCGAACAACTGTTCGCGGTGTCTTCCCTTATCGTACAGTACATATTTGTAGCGCTCGGTACGTACCATCCAGCCTCGTGTTTTGCTTCCGTCGAAACGTGTTTCGGTAATGACGTAATCCTGATGGGGAGCTTGCGGATTACCTTCTTCGGCTATTTTGCGGAATGATTTTCCGGCAGCGCTTTTGGGTAGTTTGGCTCCTGTCCAGTCGCAGATGGTGGCGAAGAAGTCGACGCCGTTGCTGATAAGTTGCGGCAACTTCCCGCCTGCGTGCTTCTTGCCGGGCAGGGTTACGATGAACGGAATGTTGACTACTTCTTCGTATAAGGCCGATTTCTGATTCCAGTGGTGAGCGCCTATGCCGTCTCCGTGGTCGCTGGAGAAGATAACGACAGTATTTTCCCACAGGTTGTTTTTGTCGATGGCATCGACAATCTTACCGATTTCACGGTCTACTTTCTCTACCAGGCGGTAGTATGTATAGCGGTACATACGCCAGTCTTCGGGAGTAAAGGTAGCGGTGGGGTACACGTTGAAGTTGTTGGCTCTTTCGTTTTCGATGACATCGGCGTCGTACGGATTCTTGGCGAAGTTGGGCGGAAGTCCCGGACAGTTACGCAGTTCCGGTGTGTCTGTATTGCCGTAAGGCAGGTTCTGGCTGCGCGCATATTCGCAGATGTTGTGCGGGTTATCGTACGAAGCTACCAGGAAGAAGGGCTTGTTGTGCTTCTTGGACAGGAATTTCACGCAAGCTTCGGCCAGTCCGTCGTCGCTGTGCTTGTATATCTGGTCGAAACCGTATTGCTTGTCGGGAATATCGAGTTCGGGCACATGCCATTTACCGCCGTATGCACACTCGTATCCGGCATTCTTGACGAGCGTACCCAGTGTCTGTGTCTTGAGAGAGTCGGGAAGCGGAGAGCCGTTAACCGACAAACCTACCGCATCGGGATAATGCCCCGTAAACATGGAGCCGCGTGAAGGACCGCTCAGCGGTGCGGTACAGTAAGCGTTCTGGAACATGATGCCGGCGGCAGCCAGTCTGTCCAGGTTGGGCGTGTGCAAATCCGGATTTCCGGCGCAGCTCATGGCGTTTGCCGTATGCTGGTCGGTAAAGATGTAAATGATGTTGGGACGTTCGGCAGCGTATGCCATTGATGAGCTGAGCAGGGATAGGCAGGCTATGTGCTTCATTGAGATTTGTTTTACCATATTATTAGTTTTATAATTGATTTCGGAGATTGTTTCCTCGATTGCTAAATTACGCCTTTTTCCATGTATCTGCGAACTCTAATGTTTTTTTTATGATGCGGAATGTTTATTTGATTGTCAATTTTGTACAGTCAGCTTTTAAATTTGTGCTAAATGCTCTTACAACCGCTTGAATCCGTCTCGTGAGATGGTTTTTTTCGTCTTGCGGGACGGTTTTATTCATCTCACGGGATGGATTTATTTATCTCGTGAGACGAATTTATTTGTCCCGCGGGATGATTTCATTTGCTTCTGCTCTCGGTTTGCATTATCTTTGCCGCACCTAAAAAGAAAAGTGAATGATAGTTTGTATTGCCGAAAAGCCTTCTGTGGCGCGTGACATAGCCGATGTACTCGGAGCGAAAGATAAGAGAGACGGATACATCGAAGGAAACGGATACCAGGTGACCTGGACGTTCGGCCACCTCTGCACCCTTAAGGAGCCGCACGAATACACGCCCAACTGGAAATCGTGGAGCTTGGGCAGCCTGCCTATGGTTCCGCCCCGCTTCGGTATCAAGCTTATCAGCAACCCTACGTACGAACGCCAGTTTCACGTGATTGAGAACCTCATGCAGCATGCCGACATGATTATAAACTGCGGTGATGCCGGACAAGAGGGAGAGCTGATTCAGCGTTGGGTGATGCAGAAAGCCGGTGCGCGTTGTCCGGTGAAGCGTCTGTGGATTTCCTCGCTGACGGAAGAAGCCATCCGCGAGGGATTTGCCAAGCTGAGGGATGCGTCCGATTTCCAGCCGTTGTACGAGGCAGGGCTTTCGCGTGCCATCGGCGACTGGCTGCTGGGTATGAATGCCACCCGCCTGTACACCATGAAGTACGGTCAGAACCGGCAGGTGCTTTCTATCGGACGTGTACAGACGCCTACGCTTGCGTTAATCGTAAACCGTCAGCTCGAAATACAGAACTTTGTTCCCAAACAATACTGGGAGCTGAAGACAGTGTATCGGGATACCACTTTCTCCGCCATTCTCCGCAAAAGTGATGAAGAACTGGTATTGGAAGCGGAAAAGCAGAAAGAGGGAACCGCCGCCAAAGCCGCAAAACCCGAAGAAAACCGGGGGATAGAACCCATCACCGACCGGAAGCGCGGAATGGCTCTGCTGGAGCAGATAAAGGATTCTCCTTTTACCATAACGAACGTCACCCGCAAGAATGGCAAAGAGGCTCCGCCCCGTTTGTTCGACCTGACGTCCCTGCAGGTGGAGTGCAACAAGAAGTTTGCTTTCTCCGCCGACGAAACGTTGAAAACCATACAGTCGCTTTACGAGAAGAAAGTAACGACCTACCCGCGTGTCGATACCACTTTCCTCAGTGACGACATCTATCCCAAATGCCTCGGCATACTGAAAGGTTTGCGTGATTATCAGACATTGACCGCCCCGCTGGATGGAGCTACGCTGCCGAAGTCGAAGAAAGTGTTCGACAATTCGAAGGTTACAGACCACCATGCCATCATTCCTACCGGCCAGCCTCCTCAGAACCTGACGGATATGGAACGTCGCGTATTCGACCTGATTGCACGCCGTTTCATTGCCGTATTCTATCCGGACTGCCTGTTTGCGACGACTGCCGTAATAGGTGAGGTGGAACAGATTGAGTTCAAAGTTTCGGGTAAGCAGATATTGGAGCCCGGCTGGCGTGTGGTGTTCGGTACGCTCTCGGAACGGTCGCAAGAAGAAAAAGAGGAGAAAGGCGGAGAAGATGAAAACGTGCTCCCTGCGTTTGTGGTGGGAGAGAGCGGTCCTCATCTGCCGGATTTGTACGAAAAGTGGACGCAACCGCCACGCCCTTATACCGAGGCTACCTTGCTGCGCGCCATGGAAACCGCCGGTAAACTGGTGGATAACGACGAACTGCGCGACGCTTTGAAAGAAAACGGCATCGGCCGTCCTTCCACGCGTGCCGCCATTATCGAAACGCTCTTCAAGCGTAACTATATCCGTAAGGAGAAAAAGAACCTGATAGCCACCCCTACGGGGGTGGAGCTGATTCAGATTATTCACGAGGAACTGTTGAAATCTGCCGAACTGACCGGTATGTGGGAAAAGAAATTGCGTGAAATAGAAAAGCGTACCTACAACGCTTCGCAGTTCCTGGAAGAACTGAAGCAAATGGTATCGGAGATTGTGATGAGCGTCCTTTCCGATAACAGCAACCGCCATATCACCATACAAGCCCCTGCGTCGGAAAAGGGTGAAAAGATATCTGCCGCATCAGCTTCCGCTGCCGGTAAACCGAAAAAAGAGCCAAAGAAAAGAGCGCCGCGAAAGTCCGCGGCAAAGAAAACGGAACAAACGGCCGGTGAGAATCAGCCTGCCGATGCATTGGTTGGCACACCTTGTCCGCTTTGCGGAAAAGGAACGATTATTAAAGGAAAAACGGCTTACGGCTGTTCCGAATGGAAAGGCGGCTGTACATTCCGCAAGCCGTTTGAGTAGAGCGGTAGCCGGATTATAGTCCTTTCTCGGCTATATATTTCCACAATGGAGCGGCCATCAGCGCTTGCTTTATCTCTCCTTTTTGCAGCAGCTCCTTTACTTCTGCAAGCGTAAGCAGATGTACGCTGAGGCTTTCCGTATCTTCCAAATGCTGCTCCGAAATCTTTTCCACATCGGTAGCCAAAAAGCAATACGTAATATTGGTATGGGTACTCGGGTTGGGGGAGATTTGCATGTATTCCTGCCACGTACCGTTGCCGTAGCCGGTTTCTTCAAGCAGCTCCCGCTGTGCGGAAATCAGCGGAGAGGCATCTTCTTCCTCACATACGCCGGCACAAAGTTCATAGGATGTCTCTTGCAGGCCATGTCGGTATTGGCGGATAAAAACGAATTGCCCGTCGCGCGTGATGGCGATGGTATTTACCCAATCGGGATATTCCAATATGTAATAGGAAGGGATATGATTACCGTTCGGCAAGACTACATGGTCTTTGCGTACGGTGAGCCACGGGGCTTTATGCAGGTACTCGCTGGAAATGATTTCCCAGGGGCTGTCGGAATCGTTCATAGGTTTCATGATTTTTATACTTTGAATAACATTCCGCCTATATTGTCCATCGACGCTCCGGTGACGGATGCAAGGCAGCCGGGTTCGCCTGCCATGTAGAGCGCACCGAGAAAGGCGAATATCAATGCTTCTTTATATTCTATAATCTGTCGGCCGGGGATTACGATTTGGCAGGGGCATAAGGCTTCAATCCGTTCTACGAGGAATTTATTGAATGCTCCGCCGCCTGTAATCAGCAGTTTGCCATTACCCGCTGAAGACGGATTGGCGTTGATGATGCGGAATATCTGGAAAGCGGCGTGCTCGTAGAAAGTACGCAACTTGTCTTCCAAACTCAGTCCGTATCGTTCCAGCATGGGGTAGACTTGTGTTTCCACCCACTCGCGTCCCAATGATTTAGGGCCGGACTGGTGGTAGAATTCCATTCCGTTCAGTTCGTCCAGCAGCGGTCGGCAGATAGCGCCACGGCGGGCAATCTCTCCGTCACGGTCGAACTCCAGACCGATTTGGCGGCAATAGTGGTTGATTACGTAATTCACCGGGCTTATGTCGAAAGCGATACGTTTGCCGTCTTGCTCGAACGAGATATTGGAAAATCCTCCGATGTTCAGGCAGTAGTCATAGTCGGCGAAGAGCAGGCGGTCGCCGATGGGTACGAGCGGGGCGCCTTGCCCGCCCAGCATGATGTCCAGCCTGCGGAAGTCGGATACCGTGGGAATACGGGTTTCGGCGGCAATGGCCGCACCGTCTCCAATCTGGTACATGATTTTCTTTTGCGGTTCGTGGAAGATGGTATGCCCGTGCGATGCGATGATGTCCGGCCGTACGCCGAACTCCTGCATGAACTCGTTGACGCGCTTCCCGAGAAATGAGCCATAGGCGCTGTGAAAGGTGATGAATTCAAGCGCGCTCATATTTTGCGCGCCTGTACCCAGTTTATATTTCAGTTCTTCCGGATAGCCGTAACCTTTGGCGCAGTCGATGTGAAATGACCATTTGCCCGCTTTACGGCGGAAGGTACAGCAGCAAACGTCCAACCCGTCGAGCGACGTGCCGGACATAAGACCGATAGCTTGTATCTGAAAGTCGTCCATATCAATAGTTCAGATGAAATTCAACAACTGCTTCAATGCCTTTGCGCAGAATATCCAACGGGATATTTTCGTTGGGAGAGTGAATGGCGTTGGATTCCAGACCGAAGCCCATCAGTATGGTTTTAATTCCCAATACCTGCTCGAATGTGGAGATGATAGGAATACTGCCGCCGCGACGTACTGCCAACGGTTTCTTGCCGAAAGCTTTGGTGAAGCCTTTCTCCGCCGCCTGGTATGCGGGGAGCGTGATGGGGCATACATAGCCTTGTCCGCCATGCATGGGAGTGACTTTTACCTGTACGGTGTCGGGAGCGATAGCCATGATATAATCGGCAAACAGTTGCGAAATCTTATGGTGATCCTGATGCGGAACCAGCCGGCACGATACTTTGGCATAGGCTTTGGAAGGGAGTACGGTTTTGGAACCTTCGCCCGTATAGCCGCCCCAGATGCCGCATGCATCGAAAGACGGACGGCAACTGTTACGCTCGAGCGTGCTGTACCCTTTTTCTCCGAAAAGGGCGTTTACGCCGATGGCTTTTTTGTATTTCTCCTCGTCGAACGGGATGCGCGCTATCATTTCACGTTCTGCCTGCGGTACTTCTTCCACATCATCGTAGAAGCCGGGAACGGTGATGCGTCCGTCGGCGTCCGTTACTTTGCTTATCATCCGGCAAAGTACGTTGATGGGATTGGCTACCGCACCGCCGAAGTGTCCGGAGTGCAGGTCGCGGTTCGGGCCGGTCACTTCTATTTCCCAATAGGCAAGTCCGCGTAGGCCGGTAGTCAGTGAGGGGAGGTCTGCGCCCAGCATGCTGGTGTCGGAAACGAGGATTACATCGGCTTTCAACAGCTCTTTATGCTCTTGGCAGAAGCCCTCGAGGCTGGGTGAACCAATCTCTTCCTCTCCTTCAAAGATAAACTTTACGTTGTGTGTCAGCAGGTTGTTCTTTACCAGATATTCAAACGCTTTTACCTGAATGAAAGACTGTCCTTTATCATCGTCCGCGCCACGTGCCCAGATATGGCCGTCACGTACTTCCGGTTCAAAGGGGTTGCTTTTCCAAAGCTCCAGCGGTTCGGCGGGCATCACGTCGTAATGTGCGTATATTAATACTGTTTTAGCTTCCGGGTCTACAATCTTCTGTCCGAATACGATAGGATTGCCCGCAGAAGGCATTACCAACGCTTCGTCCGCGCCCGCTGCGAGCAGCAGTTGGGCCCAGCGTTCTGCGCATGCCAGCATATCGTCGTGATGTTCGGGTTTGGCACTGATACTGGGAATACGGATAAGGCTGAACAGGTCTTCCAACATTCTGGACTCGTTCTCTGCAATATATTTCTTTATTTCCATATAATGTAAAGCGGTATTTATTATAATTGCGTAGTACGGTCAATCAAGTAGAAATCGAGCAGGGTCATGGCGGCCATGGCTTCTACGATAGGCACGGCACGGGGCAGTACACAGGGGTCGTGGCGTCCGCGGGCTTTGAGTGTGGTGTCTATGCCGTTCATATTTACGGTATGCTGCTCCATGAGTACGGTGGCCACAGGTTTGAAAGCTACGCGGAAGTAGATGTCCTGTCCGTTACTGATGCCGCCTTGAATACCGCCGGAGTGGTTGGTATGCGTTTCGATGCGTCCGTTGTTATTAAAGAACACGTCGTTTTGTTCGGAACCTTTCATCTTCAAACCCTTGAATCCTTCGCCGTATTCAAATGCCTTTGCGGCATTGATACTGAGCATGCCGACAGCAAGGGCTGATTGCAGTTTACCGTAAATGGGTTGTCCCAGTCCGATGGGGCATCCTTTGATTACGCAAGTCACCACGCCGCCAATGGTATCGCCTTCGCCCTTTATCTTGAAGATAAGCTCTTCCATTTCTTTCGCTTTCTCCGGGTCGGGGCAGCGTACCGGATTGGTTTCAATCAGGTCGAGATCGTAAGCGGTATAGTTTTCTTCCAGCTTGATGGGGCCTACCTGTGAAGTATATGCTGTGATGCGGATGCCAAGCTGTTTCAAAGCCAACTTGGCCAAAGCTCCCGCTACAACACGCGAAATGGTCTCGCGCGCCGATGAACGTCCGCCGCCACGGTGGTCGCGTATTCCGTATTTTACATTATATGTATAGTCGGCGTGCGAGGGACGGTATACTTCTTTCAGATTGTTATAATCGTTAGAGTGCTGGTTCTCGTTCCATACGATGAATCCGATGGGGCATCCGGTAGATTTACCTTCGAAAATGCCGGATAGGAATTCTACTTTATCAGATTCTTTTCGTGAGGTAGTGATACGTGATTGTCCCGGACGGCGACGGTCGAGCTCCGATTGCACGAAGTCCATATCGATGGTAATTCCTGCGGGGAATCCATCTATTACGCCGCCTATGCCTTTACCATGTGATTCTCCGAAACTGGTAAGACGGAGAATATTGCCGAATGAGTTGAACATATCAATTGCTTTAAGAGTTTATAATGAGGTTAATGCGCCAATTTGCCTTGCTATAAGAGGCTTTGACTTTTTAAAGGTAACAATTTTTTTTGTAAAACGTTTCAAAAATGACAATAAATCTTTTATTTCCGGGCTTTTGGTTACGCCGATTATCGGTTCAAAGCATGGATTCCGCCTTAAAATACATAGAAGTATTTAAGAATGTGAAGAAACTTTATAATTGTTCCTATCTGAAAAAAGGAACATCTATTTTATAGAAAAGACCTTGTTTAAAGGTTTTAAAAACTGTTATTTTGTGCCCTTGATAAAAAAGAGAGTATTATGTATCCCCTAACTATATGGGGAATTTATTAACTAAACAAGTACTTAGTATGAAGAAAAATTTGTTTTATTTATTTGCATTGATCTGTTCAATGAGTTTGTTTACTGCTTGTAGCGACGATGATGACGCACCGGATTACTCTAAAGTCATCGAAAGCGAAATAGCAGGTAATTATAAAGGATCCCTTACTGTGACAGTAGAGGGAACTACGATGCCCTCCGAGCCCCAAAAGATTAAGATTGAAAAGGCAAGTCCTTCCGCTATAAATCTTTCTTTGGCTGATTTTAGCTTTATGGGAATTGCTATCGGAGATGTGGAATTGAAGAATTGCGCTTTGTCTCAAAATGGTGATACTTATACATTTACCGGTACTCAGGAATTAAAGGTTGATGCCTTGTCTTGTACAATTAATGCCAAAGGTACTGTTACAAACGGTGCTGTAAAGGTTGATATGGATATTGATGCTACTGTAGGCGGTTTGAAGCAGAGTGTAAAAGTTATATACGAAGGTACTCGCTTGACAGGTTCTGAAAGCAGTGAGGCTAAGATTAAAACTTTCTCTTTTGATATGTCTAATGAAGCAAATGCGATTGTTATTGAACAACCTGTCATTAATGATGATAATACAATTACATTTAGAGTAGATGAGGCTGCGGTAGAAGCTGATGCGAATGTATTGAAAACTTTAGTTCCTACTTTCATTGTTTCTGATAAAGCAACTGCTTCAGTTGAAAGTGGTAAGACTATGAATCTTTCACAGGATGTAACTATTACTGTGACGGCAGAAGATGGCACTGCGGTAGAGTATGTTGTGAAAACTCCAGTTAAAGTAAAGTTGACAGCTATAAAGTATAATTTAAACTCTTGGACAACGGACTTATTTTTAGGACAAATAGTTTATCCTACTCCATCTGAAGAAGGATTAGCTACTTCAAATGGGGGAGCTGGCTTTTTTAATGGAGGAGAACCGAAATTAGGCTTTCCTGTTGTGGAGGAGGTAAATGGATTTGAAGGACATGCCGCTAAGCTAATAACCTTGGATTCAAGGACGTATATGGATGGAGTAGCCCCTATTACGTCAGGCTCTTTATTTACAGGTAGTTTTGAATTTGATTTTATGACAGCTCTGTCAAATCCGCTGTTACTGATAAAGTTTGGTATTCCATATGCTCAAAAACCTTTGTTTTTTAAGGGAGTATATACTTATAAAGCAGGGGACAACTATATAGATGGCTCTGATAAAGAAAATGTAAAAGACAACTTGGATGTTATTGATGAATGTTCTATTCAGGCGGTATTATATGAGGTACAAAAAGACGAGAATGGTAGCAATATTCCTCTGACCGGGGTGGATATAAATGAATCAGAACGCCGTGTTGCTGTTGCTTTACTACAAGATGGTTCTGAAAAGGCTGAGTGGACTTCTTTTAATATTCCGTTTAAGTATCTTGATGGTAAATCTTATGAAGAAGGAAAAGAGTATATGATAGCTATTGTGTGTTCTTCAAGTAAAGATGGTGATAAATTTAAGGGTGCTGTAAATAGTACTCTTATTGTAGATGAGTTAGAAATTATCGGTGAATGATAATATTATAATTTAGATATTTGAAAAGGGGCTATCCGACTTTTTGGACAGCCCCTTTACTTATGATTGTTATTACTCGATAATTCCTTTTTAAAATATGTTATTATGAAAAGTGACGAGTAATGAGGAAAATAAGAAATTCTTGTTTAGAATGCATATCCGAATCCTAAATTCAGATAAATGGGGTACATGTTAAACGTTATCGTATCAAAATCTTTCTGGAAGATATTATTCAATCCCCATGTCAGGTCGGCATGGACGGTAAGGTGTTTGAATGCTTTCCATTCTCCACCGAGTTGTAAGCCCCATTGAAATTTTCTTAAATCATTGGAGAAGTCATAAGTCGCAATACTTTCACCTGTGAATTCCACTTTTGAACCTGTTTGGTCGGGAGTACGCAGATGTCCTTCGTAAACGTGTCCGGAGAAGTTACCTTCCAGCAGATAGGAGAAATAGGGACCGGCGGACAATATCCAGCGTTTGCTGATATGGTAGTTTGCCAAAATAGGAATCGTCAGATAAGAGTTCTTCACTTTGGTCTTGACACCGCCTGTCCAAAGACCTGCCAATTCTCCACCGTTGGTGTTGATGATTTTCATACCGTAGTTCTTTACGGTGGCTTCGGTAGTCATATTTTTATTCTCTAACCGCAGGCCTAATGTAAGTCCCCACTTCTTGTCTTTGTCAAACCACTTGGTGGCATTACCCTCGATGGCAATGGCTATACCCGGTGCGTAACTGTCTATTTTACGTATCTCTTTAGGCAGAGGGATGGGGGATGTACCGCCGATGTTGAATCCGGCCTTTATACCGTATTCCCAACCATGCAGATAGGAGTTGATAAGACTTTTGTTTCTTTCTTCTTGTGCCTGTACGCCGGTAACCATTGCCAGCAGAACGGCTATGATGCAAATAAAATGATACTTTTTCATACTGTATATTAGTTGTCTTGGCTTATAAGTTCTAATTCGTCTACATACAATGTACTGCCAACAGCTCCTTTGAAGTAAGCGCCGTCTACGCTGGAAGAAAGGACAATACTTAATTTGTATTTACCATTCTGCAATTTGCCGGTATCGATACTTTTACCGTTTACCGCTTCAAAAGGCAAGTCGAATGCTGTCCATGTATCGGTTTCTTTAGCATCTGCTTCTTTGATACGGGCGATAGACACGAGTTTGCCGGAAGTCAAATCTAAGCTGTTACCGCCATCCAGCATGAAAGTGTTATCATCAGCTTCATATAGTATGGCATAAATATCGAAACGGTCTTTTTTGTCTTTCTGGACGACGCCTTCATCGGTATAAACCTCTCCGGCTTTGAACTTATAGTAGCCTTTTAAAGATACGGGACGCTTATAATATTGTATACCGAATTTAGTGGCGCGTAATGGGTCTTTTAAAGCATTCGCCAGGTCGAAAGAACCGATAAACAGGTTCCCTGCCGCGATATACATTTTCACCATGGCACCGAAACTGCCGGTGTCGCAGGTTGTCAGCTTTAATCCTTTGCCGCGATAGCCATCGGTGATTTGCTGGGTAGGATAACCGGTACGGCCGTCGGCCATGCTGGTTAGTTTGAAACCGGGGTTGCCGCTTGACCATTGCAGAACGCGTGACACGCTGGTTGAAGTTCCGGGTTCGAACTCATAAAGAATATCGTATTCGGTATTGTTCGATGGAAGTAATTCCTCAAAATGAAAAGAACCGGGAACCTCGGTCGGTATAATCTTTACGGTATAAGTAGAGTGCCATTCGCCGTCTTCGGAAGTTACGGTAAAGGTACGTGAGCGCGACTCGTTGCTGAAGTCATAGGTATTCATTATGTCGTCCGGATAATGTTGGTCTGCGCTGAGCGTCGCACCGGCAGGCAATGTAAACGACAGTTGTTGTTTCGATAAATTCGCTCCTTTGTGCACATATATATTTATTTCTTTCGAGTCACTGTTGATGTGAGCTAATTGTACATCCGCGCCCGTACAGGCATCAATGGCTGCTTCGGAGTTAAGCGCTTCATCCTGTATACAGGACGAGACGGCTAAGGCAAGCATGAGGGCAGTAGTCCACTTCTTAAAGTTCATATACTTCTTTTTTGAAAGTTGATAATTTGATATAGTTTAGTGAGTTGCAAAAATACGCTATTATTTTGTAATAACAGATTCAAGATGAAAAAAGTGCGATAAAGTCTGTTATTTATTTGTTATTCCGTCTATCTTTGCATAAATATCGAATAAAATATATGTCTATAATATGACTGAAACAGAAAGGAAACAGATTATTGCCTTGGTGCAGCGTGAGGTAGTTCCTGCCATTGGATGTACGGAACCTATCGCCGTTGCTTTATGTGTGGCAAAAGCAACCGAAACCTTGGGCGCAAAGCCGGAAAAGATAGATGTCCTGTTGAGCGCCAATATTCTGAAAAACGCAATGGGTGTCGGGATTCCCGGTACGGGCATGATCGGGTTGCCTATCGCCGTAGCTTTGGGAGCGTTAATCGGTAAATCGGAATATCAACTGGAAGTGCTGAAAGACAGTAACCCTGATGCCGTGAACGAGGGAAAGCGGTTTATCGGTGAAAAGCGTATCAATATATCCCTGAAAGAGGATATCACGGAGAAACTCTATATCGAAGTCTGTTGCGAGGCAGCGGGTAACAAGGCTACCGCCATTATAGCCGGAGGTCATACCACCTTTATATATATAGCCCGTAACGATGATGTCTTTTTAAACAAGCAAAATACAAGTTGCGGAGAGACGGAAGAGCAAACCGTAGATTTGACCTTGAGAAAAGTGTACGACTTTGCCATGAATGCTCCATTGGACGAAATTCGCTTCATTCTCGAGACTGCCCGTTTGAATAAAGCCGCTGCCGAACGGTCTTTCGACGGGAATTACGGTCACGGACTGGGCAGGATGCTGCGTGGTACTTATGAACATAAGATATTGGGTGATAGCGTGTTCTCCCATATCCTCTCGTATACGTCCGGTGCATGCGATGCCCGTATGGCAGGTGCCATGATACCGGTAATGAGTAATTCGGGAAGTGGAAATCAGGGTATCTCCGCTACATTACCCGTTCTTGTCTATGCCGAGGAGAACGGTAAATCGGAAGAAGAACTGATTCGCGCCCTGATGCTTAGTCATCTGACCGTGATTTATATCAAACAAAGTCTGGGACGCCTGTCCGCCCTGTGCGGTTGCGTGGTAGCTGCCACAGGCTCCAGTTGCGGTATTACCTGGCTGATGGGCGGTACTTACGAACAGGTAGCCTTTGCTGTTCAGAATATGATTGCCAACCTTACCGGAATGATTTGTGACGGCGCCAAGCCCAGTTGCGCTTTGAAAGTAACTACCGGTGTTTCTACCGCCGTTCTTTCCGCCATCATGGCAATGGAAAATCGTTGTGTCACTTCCGTTGAAGGAATTATTGATGAAGATGTAGACCAAAGTATCCGTAACCTGACAAAGATAGGTTCTAAAGGAATGGATGAAACGGATAGACTGGTATTGGAGATAATGACGAATAAAAATTGAGAATTGAGAATTAAAAATTGAGAAATACTATGCAGCATATAGCGCAGCATTTATTTCTCAATTTTTAATTCTCAATTCTCAATTTATCAATGGCCGCATCCGTCTCCACATTCATGGTCGCCGCATCCGCCGCCGCAGTCTCCACAGTCGCATCCGCCACTGCATCCGCCGCCACTCATCATGCGTGCCATTTCTGACAATTCATCGTTGGTAGCCGGACGGTTTTCTGTGATTTCACCTACAAAGTTCAAGTCGCAACCTGCCAAGGGATGATTCATGTCCATTACTACTACATCGTCTTTTACTTCTACTACACTTCCGTTGATGCGTTGACCTTCTGAGGTCATCAAAGGAATTACAGCGCCTTCTACTACACGTTCGCTATCGAACTTACCTTCTATCTCGAAAATATTCTTCGGGAGATCGATAACGTGCTCGTCGTCATATTCGCCGTAAGCCTCTTCGGCTTTGATTGTAAAGTCGAACTTGTCGCCTTTCTTCAAATCTTTCACTTGGTTCTCGAAAGACTCCAATGTCAGGCCTAAACCGGAGATGAATTGAAACGGATGTTCTGCAGGAGCTTCTTCTGTGAATTCTTTTTCTCCGTTTTCGATTGTGTACAACTTATATGCTAAGGTGATGTACTTGTTTTCTACTGTTTCCATTAATTTTGTTATTTCTATTGGTAAATACTGTTTTTGTCTTTACAGTGTGCAAAGATACGAATATTTTGCTTCGAGAGGGGGAAGCGTCCCGGTAATTTTCAGATTATTAAGTGCTTTGTAATTGATTCATACCTTCCTCTGAAAGCGTCCGAATGGTTTTATCTGAAACTAATAAGTGATAAAATAAGATTTTAAGGCACGGTTTCCTTACGATTATTCATGTTTATATCTTTTTTTTCTTCAATTTGTTTGGAGTTTATAAAAAAGCACTTACCTTTGCAGCATATTTATATGAAATAACAAATAAAAGAACAATAAAGATACTTTAGTTATGAATTTGCATACATCTATTAACCTGGCAGTCCTGCATATTATTCGCGTCGTGGTGGTGGCATCAAGAGCGTGAGAAAGGTTGTGTATGTATTCGTACGGTAAAGATATTTATAATAAGCCTTTCTCATTACGGTGAGAAAGGCTTTTTTCATAAAAGGAGACAGATAAGATGAAACATCAGTTACGCAGTTCGTTCAGTACACAAGGTCGCCGTATGGCAGGTGCCCGCGCATTGTGGGTAGCCAACGGTATGAAGAAAGAACAGATGGGTAAGCCCATAATCGCGATAGTCAATTCTTTTACCCAGTTTGTACCGGGGCATGTGCATCTGCATGAAATAGGCCAGTTTGTAAAGGCAGAGATAGAAAAGCAAGGTTGCTTTGCCGCCGAATTCAATACGATTGCCATTGATGACGGTATTGCGATGGGGCATGACGGTATGCTGTATTCATTGCCTTCACGCGATATTATAGCCGATAGTGTGGAGTATATGGTGAATGCGCATAAGGCGGATGCCATGGTCTGCATCAGCAATTGCGACAAGATTACTCCGGGTATGCTCATGGCTGCGATGAGGCTGAACATCCCTACGGTATTCGTTTCCGGAGGTCCTATGGAAGCCGGAGAATGGAACGGACAGCACCTCGATTTGATTGATGCTATGATTAAGTCGGCTGATGAGAGCGTGAGTGACAATGAGGTTGCCAAGATTGAACAGCACGCTTGTCCCACTTGCGGATGTTGCTCGGGTATGTTTACCGCCAATTCCATGAACTGTCTGAACGAAGCTATCGGGTTGGCGCTTCCGGGTAATGGTACGATTGTGGCTACTCATGAAAATCGTAAGGAACTGTTTAAAGATGCCGCCAAACTGATTGTTGAAAACGCTTATAAGTATTACGAGGAAGGAGATGAAAGCGTACTTCCCCGCAGCATTGCCACTCGTGAAGCTTTTCTGAATGCCATGACATTGGATATTGCAATGGGCGGTTCTACCAATACGGTGCTTCATTTGCTGGCGGTAGCCCATGAAGCCGGAGCGGATTTCACAATGGATGATATCGATATGTTGTCTCGTAAGACTCCTTGCTTGTGTAAAGTAGCTCCCAATACCCAGAAATATCATGTACAGGATGTAAATCGTGCAGGCGGTATCGTTGCCATTATGGGCGAACTTGCCAAAGGCGGCTTGGTGGATACGAATGTACGCCGTGTAGACGGAATGACGTTGGCTGAGGAAATAGACCGGTATTGCATCACCGGCCTGAATGTTTGTAAGGAAGCAATCAAGAAATATTCCAGTGCCGCTGCCGGAAAGTTCAATCTGGTACTCGGTTCGCAGGATGCTTATTATAAGGAATTGGACACAGACCGTGCCGAAGGTTGTATCCGTGACCTGCAGCATGCTTATAGCAAGGACGGCGGATTGGCTGTACTGAAAGGAAATATAGCGCAGGACGGTTGCGTGGTCAAGACTGCCGGAGTGGACGAAAGTATATGGAAGTTTACCGGTCCTGCCAAAGTTTTTGATTCACAGGAAGCTGCCTGTGACGGTATTTTGGGTGGAAAGGTTGTCAGCGGCGATGTTGTCGTTATCACTCATGAAGGTCCGAAAGGCGGTCCGGGTATGCAGGAAATGCTTTATCCTACTTCTTATATCAAATCCCGTCATTTAGGTAAGGAGTGCGCGTTGATTACCGACGGACGCTTTAGTGGCGGTACTTCCGGGCTGAGCATCGGACATATCTCTCCTGAAGCTGCTGCGGGTGGTAATATCGGTAAGATTCAGGACGGTGACATCATCGAAATAGATATACCGAACCGCTCTATTAATGTGAAGCTGACGGATGAAGAGTTGGCTGCCCGTCCTATGACACCGGTAACCCGAGACCGCCAAGTGTCGAAAGCGTTGAAAGCGTATGCCAGTATGGTAAGTTCGGCAGATAAAGGGGCTGTAAGGCTGATAGAATAATTTAGGAATCCGTGCCCGAAAACAATAATAAATAGATATGGAAAACTTAATAACAGGCGCAGAAGCGTTGATGCGCTCTCTGGAACATCAGGGAGTAAAGACCATTTTCGGTTATCCGGGTGGCAGCATCATGCCGGTATTCGATGCCTTATACGACCACCGAGAGAATCTGAATCATATCCTTGTTCGCCATGAACAGGGGGCTACTCATGCAGCACAAGGCTTTGCACGTGTATCGGGTGAGGTCGGCGTATGTCTGGTCACCAGCGGTCCGGGCGCAACAAATACCATTACAGGTATTGCGGATGCCATGATAGACAGTACACCGATCGTTGTCATTGCCGGACAGGTCGCTACGGGATTTCTCGGAACAGACGCCTTTCAAGAGGTGGATTTGGTAGGCATTACACAACCTATCACGAAGTGGAGTTACCAGATTCGTCGTGCGGAAGACGTTGCATGGGCTGTGGCCCGCGCTTTCTATATTGCACAGAGCGGACGTCCCGGTCCGGTTGTACTGGACTTTGCCAAAAATGCCCAAGTGGATAAGACGGAATATACTCCTACCAAAGTGGATTATGTACGCAGTTATCTTCCGGTACCCGAAATGGAACAGGAAGCCATACAACAGGCTGCAGATTTGATAAATGAGGCGGAGCGTCCGTTGGTGTTGGTGGGACAAGGTGTAGAGCTCGGCAATGCGCAGAACGAATTACGTGCTTTCATTGAAAAGGCGGGTATGCCTGCCGGTTGTACTTTGCTGGGACTTTCCGCATTACCTACGGACCATCCACTGAATAAAGGTATGCTGGGCATGCACGGTAATCTGGGTCCGAATATCAATACCAATAAATGCGATGTGCTGATTGCGGTGGGTATGCGCTTTGATGACCGTGTTACGGGTAAAATATCTACTTATGCGTCACAAGCAAAAGTAATTCATTTCGATATCGATCCTGCGGAGATAGATAAGAATGTAAAAACGGATGTGGCTGTATTGGGTGACTGTAAAGATACTCTTGCCGCAGTAACCGAATTGCTGAAACCTGCCGAACATAAAGAGTGGTTGGAAAGTTTCCTGCCCTACGAACAGATGGAGGAGGAGAAAGTAATCCGTCCCGAGCTGCATCCGACAGGTGATACATTGAGCATGGGAGAAGTAGTGCGTGCCGTTAGTGAGGCCACGAATAACGAGGCTGTTTTGGTAACGGATGTAGGCCAGAACCAGATGATGTCCGCTCGCTATTTTAAATATAGCAGGGAACGCAGTATTGTCACTTCCGGTGGTTTGGGCACAATGGGCTTCGGTCTTCCTGCCGCTATCGGTGCAACTTTCGGACGCCCCGACCGCACGGTTTGCGTCTTTATGGGTGATGGCGGTTTGCAGATGAACTTGCAGGAACTGGGTACGGTAATGGAGCAGAAAGCTCCCGTTAAGATGATTCTGCTGAACAATAACTTCCTCGGTAATGTTCGCCAATGGCAGGCTATGTTCTTCAATCACCGTTATTCGTTTACTCCAATGATGAACCCTGACTATATGAAGATCGCTTCCGCATACGAAATTCCGGCACGTCGGGTATTTACCCGCGAAGAGCTGATGAAAGCCATTGATGAGATGATTGCGGCAGACGGCCCGTTCCTGTTGGAAGCTTGCGTAGAAGAAGAAGGAAATGTTATGCCGATGACACCTCCGGGTGGCTCTGTGAATCAGATGTTGCTGGAATGCTAATATAAATGAAGAATTGAGAATTAAGAATGAAGAATTCCGGGATGTTTCTCTTTTATTCTACATTCTTCATTAAGGAGATATATACAAAATGTAATTCTTCATTCTTCATTTTTCATTCTTAATTAAAAAAGGTATGGACAAGACATTATATACAATTATCGTTCATTCGGAGAACTTTGCAGGTTTGCTGAATCAGGTAACGGCGGTATTTACCCGTCGACAAATCAATATCGAGAGTTTGAACGTTTCGGCATCCTCCATCAAGGGGGTACATAAATATACCATTACAGCTTGGACGGACAAGGATACTATCGAGAAGGTGACAAAACAAATCACCAAAAAGATAGATGTGCTGCAGGCGCACTATTTTACGGATGATGAAATCTATCAGCATGAGATCGCGCTTTACAAGATAACGACTCCCACCTTGGAGGAGAAGCCGGAAGTATCTAAAATTATCCGTAAATACAATGCGCGTATCGTGGAGGTAAATTCCGTATTCTCTATTGTAGAGAAGAACGGCATGAGTGAAGAGATAACCAATCTCTATGAGGAGCTGCGTGCGTTGGAGTGTGTGCTCCAGTTTGTACGTTCCGGCCGTGTGGCTATCACAACAAGTTGCTTTGAACGTGTAAATGAATATTTGGCGGATCGTGAAGCGAAATATCGCCGGAGTAAAGAACAACAAGAATAATGAGTGAGAATAACAAAATAGGAACTTATAGGTTTGTTGCGGAACCGTTTCATGTGGACTTTACCGGGCACCTGACAATGGGTGTGCTTGGTAACCATCTGTTGAACTGTGCAGGGTTTCATGCTACGGAACGCGGTTTCGGTATCGCAACCTTGAATGAGGATAATTATACGTGGGTGCTGTCGCGTTTGGCTATCGAGTTGGACGAGATGCCGTATCAATACGAGGATTTCTCTATCCAGACTTGGGTGGAGAATGTATATCGCCTCTTTACCGACCGTAACTTTGCCATTATCAATAAAGATGGAAAGAAAATAGGGTACGCTCGTTCCGTATGGGCGATGATTAGTCTCAATACCCGTAAGCCTGCCGATTTGCTGGCTTTGCATGGCGGCAGTATCGTGGACTATGTGTGCGACGAACCTTGCCCCATTGAAAAACCTTCGCGCATAAAAGTGACTTCTATGGAACCGGCTTCTTCCCTAAATGCCAGATATAGCGATATTGATATTAACGGGCACGTAAACAGCATCCGTTATATCGAGCATATTCTTGATTTATTTCCGATAGAGTTGTATAAGGAGAGCCGTATCCGTCGTTTTGAAATGGCGTATGTAGCCGAGAGTTATTACGATGACGAGCTTACTTTTTATAAGGATTATGTCGGTGACGGCACGTATGATGTGGAAGTTAGAAAGAATGGTAACGAAGTGGTTTGTCGTTCTAAAGTGATATTTGTAGGAAAATAATTTATTAATCAATTAGTTGGCGTAAGCCATAAATAAAAATTAAAACAAAAAATGGCACAATTGAATTTTGGCGGTGTTATTGAAAATGTAATGACCCGCGAAGAATTTCCTTTGGAAAAAGCACGTGAGATTTTAAAGGATGAAACAATCGCAGTTATCGGTTACGGTGTACAAGGTCCCGGTCAGGCTTGTAACCTGCGCGACAATGGTTTCAATGTAATCGTAGGCCAGCGTCAGGGTAAGACTTATGAAAAAGCTGTTGCAGACGGATGGGTTCCGGGTGAAACTCTGTTCAGCATTGAAGATGCTTGCCAAAAAGGTACTATTATTATGTGTCTTTTGTCTGATGCAGCCGTAATGTCTGTATGGCCTACCATGAAACCGTTCTTGACACCCGGAAAGGCTCTTTACTTCTCTCATGGTTTCGCTATTACATGGAGCGATCGTACCGGTGTAGTTCCTCCTACGGATATCGATGTTATCATGGTTGCTCCTAAAGGTTCGGGTACGTCATTGCGTACAATGTTCCTCGAAGGCCGCGGCTTGAATTCTTCTTACGCTATCTATCAGGATGCTACCGGCAAGGCTTTGGACAGAACGCTTGCGTTGGGTATCGGTATCGGTTCCGGTTATTTGTTTGAAACTACTTTCATCCGTGAAGCTACTTCAGACTTGACAGGTGAACGCGGCTCTTTGATGGGCGCTATCCAGGGATTACTGTTGGCTCAATACGAGGTTTTGCGTGAAAACGGCCATACTCCGTCGGAAGCTTTCAATGAAACGGTTGAAGAACTGACTCAGTCATTGATGCCGTTGTTTGCAAAGAACGGTATGGACTGGATGTACGCCAACTGTTCTACTACAGCTCAACGCGGTGCGTTGGATTGGATGACTCCGTTCCACGATGCTATCAAACCGGTTGTACAGAAATTGTATCAGAGCGTTAAGTCCGGTAACGAAGCTCAGATTTCTATTGACAGTAACTCTAAGCCTGATTATCGTGAGAAACTGAACGAAGAACTAAAAGCGTTGCGTGAAAGTGAAATGTGGCAGACTGCCGTAACGGTTCGTAAACTCCGTCCGGAAAATAACTGATTCCTGATATAAATCAGAGAATAATAAAAACCTCTTTCAATTTATGTTGAGAGAGGTTTTTTCATTACTTGTCATTAATGGTTCTTACATATTCAAGCAGCCTCTTATAGAAAGTGTGGTGGCTTAGCGTCGTTGCTTCTCCCAGGATAACCAACTTCATGCGCGCCCTTGTTATCGCTACATTCATTCTGCGTAAATCGTTCAGGAAACCGATTTGTCCTTCTTCATTGGCACGTACCAAACTGATAAAGATAACGTCACGTTCCTGCCCTTGAAACCCGTCAACGGTATTGACTGTTATCAAACTGCGGTAAGGACGTAATGAAGCGCTGCTTTTTATTTTTCCCCGCAAGTATTGTACTTGTGCCTTGTAGGGCGAGATTAGTCCGAAGTCGATTCGCTCCTCGAGAATGCGGCTACCGCCTATTCGTTGAATGTAAGCTTCCAGTTCTTTTAGTAATAAGTGGGCTTCCTCTTTGTTGATACGTCCGAATGTTTCTCCGACAAATTCTTCCTTGAAATCCATTTCGGAGGTGTCAAGCCAAGTAATGGGTGTGTCCCAATCTAATATTCCCCGGTGGCGTATTTCGGGAGCCGCTTCCAGTGCTCCGTCATAAAACCAATCTGAGGAGAAACGCATGATATCCTCATGCATGCGATACTGCACTTTCAGTAAAGATACGACAGACGGTTTGTTGGCTACCACCTTTTCCATTAAAGTTTGTTCCAGTCCACTACGTGCGGCTTCATAACATTTGATGGTAGGAGGGAGCTGGCAGTAGTCTCCTGCCAACACTACCCGGTCTGCCTTACGGATGGCTATCCAACAAGCGGCTTCCAAAGCCTGGGCGGCTTCATCAATGAACAGTGTACCGAAACGGAGCCCGTTTAAAAGGCGATGATTGCTGCTTACAAGCGTAGAAGCGATGACATGGGCGCTATCGAACAGTTCGGCATTGATTTGTATTTCCAGTGTTGTGGCACGGTCGCGCAGACGGCTCATGCGGCTGCGTATTCCTTCGCGTTCATCGTAACTGCCGTGGCGGGCTTTACCGCCCAATTGCCGCAGTTCTTTACGGATACTCCATAATTCAGGATAAAGCGGATGGTTTTCAAAACGGCGTTCGTACGTAAAAGACAGCATTTTGTCATTGACACGTGTGGGGTTGCCGATTCGTAGAACGTTTACGCCTCTGTCCACCAACTTTTCGGAAATCCAATCGACAGCCATATTGCTTTGGGCGCATACCAATACTTGGGGTTCACGATGTAGAGTTTCGTAGATAGCTTCTACAAGCGTAGTGGTTTTTCCTGTTCCCGGGGGACCGTGTACGATGGCTGTATCGCGAGCGCATAATACTTTGTTTACGGCAGTTTCCTGAGTAGAATTCAACCAAGGGAAACGTACCGGGTAAAGTTCACGGAATCCGGCTCTGACCGTACCCAACAGAATATCCCGCAATTCTGCAAGACGATTGCCTTTTGCACGAAGGACATCTTCCAGAGCTTCGAACATCGTGCGGTAAGAGGTTTCGTCGAAATAAAGCTGAACTCCGAGATTATCGGCGGATTGTATATCCATGATAGTTCCCGCACCGGGCATAATCACTACCATGTATGCCTCGTTTGCATAACTGACGGTGGCTGTAAAGTTAAAGTAAGTGATTTTTCCATCGGCGGATTGGCGGAAGAAACAGACGGGACGTCCGAATTCAAAGTTATGTTCTATATCGGTATTCTCGGTATGTGTAATTTCTATTACTAATTGATTCAACGAATTATAGTAACTTCGACCCGGTGAGGCAGGATACCAGCAAAGTCCCCGTTTGATTTTTCGGGCGACACCCATATTCTCTGTCTGTCGTTTGAAGTCTTCTTTTTCGTATTCGTATTCCATACGTAGCAGGAGCTGCTGCCGTTGGAGATGTATAATGGGACTGTTTGTATCTTGTTCTTTCATATCTGCAAAGGTAATAAATCTCAGTCTTTAGGGGAAGAAATGCTTTATTTTGTTAAACTTTTCCTTATTTTAATTTGTTTATTATATTAATTTGTAATCTTTACAATATTGAAAAACTAAAAAATAAGAGTGGTTATGGTATATGATTTAACAATGCTCAAAACGTTTTATGCACTTTATGAGAGGAAAATAGAACGTATTCGGACTATATTGCAACGTCCGTTGACTTTAGCGGAAAAAATTTTGTATGTTCATTTGTATGATGAGAAGAATGTGAAGAACTATAAACGCGGCGAAGACTATGTGAACTTTCGTCCCGACCGTGTGGCTATGCAGGATGCAACTGCGCAGATGGCTTTATTGCAGTTTATGAATGCCGGTCGTGATGAGGCGGCGGTTCCTTCGACCGTACATTGTGACCATTTGATTCAGGCTTACAAAGGGGCAAAAGAAGATATTGCCACTGCAACCAAAACGAACGAGGAAGTGTATAAGTTCCTTCGGGATGTTTCTTCCCGTTACGGTATCGGTTTCTGGCAACCCGGAGCAGGTATCATTCATCAAGTTGTGTTGGAAAACTATGCTTTTCCCGGTGGTATGATGGTAGGTACCGATTCTCATACTCCGAATGCCGGCGGTTTGGGTATGGTGGCTATCGGTGTAGGCGGTGCTGATGCGGTGGATGTAATGACCGGTATGGAATGGGAACTGAAAATGCCCCGCTTGATCGGTGTCCGTCTTACAGGAACATTAAACGGATGGGCCGCTCCTAAAGATGTTATTCTGAAGTTGGCGGGAATTCTGACAGTCAAAGGCGGAACGAATGCCATTATCGAATATTTCGGGCCGGGTACCGCTTCGCTTTCGGCTACCGGAAAGGCTACGATTTGTAATATGGGTGCGGAAGTAGGTGCCACTACCTCTCTTTTTCCTTATGACGAGCGTATGGCTGCTTATCTGAAAGCTACCGGACGTGCGGAAGTGGCGGATATGGCTACTGCCGTTGCCGCAGGGCTTCGTGCCGATGACGAGGTGGTTGCAAATCCGGAGAAGTACTATGACCGTATTATCGACATAGACCTTTCTACATTGGAACCTTATATCAACGGACCGTTTACTCCGGATGCGGCTACGCCTATTTCTGAATTTTCCGAGAAAGTTTTAAAGAACGGTTATCCTCGTAAGATGGAAGTGGGGCTCATTGGTTCCTGTACCAATTCATCTTATCAGGATTTGAGTCGTGCGGTATCTTTGGCGCGTCAGGTAACGGCGAAACATTTACATGTGGCCGCTCCTTTGATTGTCAATCCGGGTTCGGAACGCATACGTGCGACAGCAGAGCGTGACGGTATGATTGACGCTTTTGAAAAAATAGGCGCTACAATTATGGCAAATGCCTGCGGACCTTGTATCGGACAGTGGAAGCGTGTGACTGATGATCCTACCCGCAAGAATTCTATCGTAACTTCTTTCAATCGGAATTTTGCCAAACGGGCGGACGGTAATCCGAATACATACGCGTTTGTAGCCTCTCCCGAACTGACCATGGCATTGACCATTGCCGGGGATTTGTGTTTTAATCCGCTGAAAGATACATTGGTGAATGCCGACGGTGAAAGGGTTAAGCTCTCCGAACCCGTAGGCGAAGAACTGCCTCCAAAGGGGTTTACGGCAGGAAGTGAGGGATATACCGCACCTTCCAATGTAAAGGCGGATATTGTGGTAGAGCCTCAGTCACAGCGCTTACAACTCCTTACTCCTTTCCCTGCCTGGGATGGCGCAGACTTACTGAATATGCCTCTGTTGATTAAGACGCAGGGCAAGTGTACTACCGATCATATATCGATGGCAGGTCCGTGGCTCCGTTTTCGCGGACACTTGGAGAATATCTCGGATAATATGTTAATGGGGGCTGTCAATGCTTTCAACGGAGAAACAAATAAAGTATGGAACCGCTCTACAAACACGTACGGAACAGTTTCCGGTACGGCTAAATTGTATAAGTCGGAAGGGATTCCTTCCATTGTCGTTGCCGAAGAAAACTATGGTGAGGGTTCCAGTCGTGAGCATGCTGCTATGGAGCCTCGTTTTCTGAATGTACGTACTATCTTGGCTAAAAGCTTCGCGCGTATTCACGAGACGAATTTGAAGAAACAAGGCATGCTGGCGCTGACTTTTATCGATAAGGCGGATTATGATAAGATTCAGGAGCATGATTTACTGTCTGTTGTGGGCTTGAAAGATTTTGCTCCGGAACGTAACTTGACGGTGGTACTCCGTCACGAGGACGGAAGTCAAGAAAGTTTTGAAGTACAACATACGTATAATGAACAGCAGATAGGCTGGTTTCGTGCCGGTTCTGCATTAAATGCACGATAGAATATGGAAAAGATTACTGTACCTTTTATTACAGGTGACGGAGTAGGGGCGGAGATAACCCCGTCTATGCAGGCTGTTGTGAATACAGCTCTGAAAAAAGCTTATGGAGACAGCCGGAGTATCGAATGGAAAGAAGTGTTGGCGGGTGAGCGGGCATTTAATGAAACGGGTTCCTGGTTACCGGAAGAAACGATGGAAGCATTCCGAACTTATAAGGTTGGTATTAAAGGTCCGCTGACTACCCCTATCGGCGGAGGCATCCGTTCGCTGAACGTGGCATTACGCCAAACGCTCGATTTGTATGTTTGTTTGCGTCCTGTGCGTTGGTATAAAGGCGTAGTCTCTCCGGTGAAAGAACCGCAGAAAGTAAATATGTGTGTATTTCGTGAGAATACGGAAGATATTTATGCAGGTATCGAATGGGAAGCCGGAACACCGGACGCCGACAAGTTCTACCGTTTCTTGCATGATGAAATGGGTGTGACTAAAGTACGTTTTCCCGAAACTTCTTCTTTTGGTGTAAAACCTGTGTCTAAAGAAGGAACGGAGCGGTTGGTACGCGCGGCTTGCCTGTACGCACTTGAAAATAATCTGCCTTCCGTGACATTGGTGCACAAAGGCAACATTATGAAATTCACCGAAGGCGGTTTCAAGAAATGGGGGTACGAAGTGGCGGAACGTGAATTTGGCAAAGAAATAGAGGACGGGCGTCTTGTTATCAAAGATTGTATAGCTGATGCTTTTTTGCAGAATACGCTGCTTATTCCCGAAGAATACTCGGTCATTGCCACACTGAACCTGAACGGTGATTACGTTTCCGACCAACTGGCTGCCATGGTGGGCGGTATCGGTATCGCTCCGGGCGCCAATATCAATTATAAGACAGGTCACGCTATTTTTGAAGCTACTCATGGCACGGCTCCAAATATTGCCGGAAAAGATGTTGTAAATCCATGTTCTATCATTCTTTCAGCGGTGATGATGCTTGAACATCTGGGCTGGAAAGAAGCGGCTTTGCTAATAGAGAAAGCATTGGAGAATAGTTTTACGGAAGGTCGTGCCACTGCCGATTTAGCTCGCTTTATGCAGGGTGGTGTCTCATTGTCTACATCTGCTTTTACACGGGAAATTGTGGAAAGAATCGAAAAATAATAAAAAACATACATAATTATGAAGAAGGAATATTTGATTTACAAGCTCTCTGAAGACCTGAAAGAAGCGACCAGGATTGAGAACGAACTGTTCAAGAAGTTTGATGTAAAGCGCGGTTTGCGTAATGAGGATGGAACGGGGGTATTGGTCGGATTGACCAAAATTGGTAATGTAGTAGGCTACGAACGTATTCCGGGCGGTGGGTTAAAGCCTATTCCGGGTAAATTATTCTATCGTGGTTACGACCTTGAGGATTTGGCGCATGCCATTCTTAAAGAAAAACGTTTCGGCTTTGAAGAGGTAGCCTATCTGTTGCTTTCCGGTCGTCTTCCCGATAAGGAAGAGTTGATTTCCTTTCGCGAACTGATAAACGATAATATGCCGTTGGAACAGAAAACGAAGATGAATATCATTGAACTCGAGGGAAACAATATTATGAACATTCTGGCACGCAGTGTGCTTGAGATGTATCGTTTCGACCCGAATGCCGATGATACTTCCCGCGATAACCTGATGCGCCAAAGCATCGAACTGATTTCAAAGTTCCCAACTATCATAGCCTACGCCTTCAATATGCTTCGTCATGCCACTCATGGCCGTTCGTTGCACATCCGTCATCCACAGGAAAATCTTTCTCTCGCAGAAAACTTCTTGTATATGCTGAAAAAGGATTATACGGAACTGGATGCTCGTACTCTCGACCTGTTGCTGGTGTTGCAGGCAGAGCATGGCGGCGGTAACAACTCTACATTTACTGTACGTGTAACTTCTTCTACCGGGACGGATACTTATTCCTCTATTGCAGCGGGTATCGGTTCTTTGAAAGGGCCGCTTCACGGTGGTGCCAATATTCAGGTTGCCGATATGTTCCACCATTTGCAGGAGAACATTCAGGATTGGACAAATGTGGATGAGATTGATACTTACTTTACCCGTATGTTGAACAAGGAGGTTTACAACAAGACGGGGCTGATATATGGTATCGGTCATGCCGTTTATACCATTTCCGATCCGCGTGCCATACTGTTGAAGGAACTTGCCCGCGACCTTGCTCGCGAGAAAGGTAAGGAACGTGAGTTCGCGTTCCTAGAACTGCTGGAAGAACGTGCTATCGAAGTCTTTGGACGTGTGAAGAATAACGGAAAGACCGTTTCGAGCAATGTTGATTTCTATTCCGGCTTTGTATATGAGATGATTGGCTTGCCGCAGGAAATCTTTACACCGCTGTTTGCTATGGCTCGTATCGTAGGTTGGTGTGCACACCGCAATGAGGAACTGAACTTCGAGGGTAAACGTATCATCCGCCCGGCGTACAAGAATGTATTGGATGATGTGACTTATATTCCTATCAAGAAACGTTAGAGAATAACGGTGTTCGTAATCATTTGAAGATGGTTATGTATTTCATTTCTTTTTTCCTACGGGGAATTTGTCAGTAGTATAATTGACAAGTTCCCCGTAGAAAGTATAAGGCGGAAAGTTAGTGTATTTTGTTTGTAAATTATAAGCCTTCGGTTTCGATTATCAAAACTTTTGTTTCCGATTGGTGCAGATAATGCAATATTTCCTATTTGCTATCTGTTCTTTTCTATATTCAAGACATCTTCTTGCGGTAATAGTATAATTAGTTGTCTATCCATATTTCCATTGTCTATATCAGAAATGGATATAATTCATTCTCTTCTTTAATTCAACGATATTTGTGATATGAGATTTGAGTTGGTCTCATGTTACAAAATATGTTGAACTATGATGGTACAGAAATCTATAATAAATAAGAGTGTGATATTCATTTTATTGCTGGCGGCTTTGTCCTCCTGCATAGATGAAATACATACTCATGGTATAGACGTCTCATCTATTTCTGTGAGAGGGATGGAACTTATGAATACTACATATCCGGGTGAAGCGGATGATAATGTAGTCCGTTCTCTCCGTATCTTATCCTTTGAACGTTCCACAGGTAATCTTACTACTAATATTCGTTATAATGCATGGTTGGGTGATATCGTTCATCATGCGGTTTCTCCGGGAGGCTACGATTTTGTGTTTTTGGCAAACGAGCCTTTACATCAGGATATTGTGAATACCTTGAACGGTATTGAGAAATATGCTGATTTGGATAGGATTGCTTATCCTGCGGAGTATTTCTCTTCGGAACAGATAATTCCAATGATACAGGAACTTAAAAATGTAACTGTCTTGTCCGGTAGAAAAGGAATCCGGTTGAGTGATGGAACGGAATTTTCCGTATTGGAACTGGCTCTTGACAGACTTGGAGTGCGGGTCGATGTTACAGTGGAATCTGCAGATAATTTCGATGGAATATTTAATGGTGTCATTTTCAGTAATGTACCGAATTCAGTTCCTCTCACTGCCGGATATAGCGGTCCTGCAATTGAACGGACTGTAATACGCGCATTTACTAAAAATGAAGATGGAAATTATTTTTCGGATGCTGTACCTGTTACGGAGGGAGCCAATTGGGCTAAGAAAGTGAATCGTATCATACTGCCTTCCAGTGGACTGATGGAACAGGATGATAAGGGAAAGGCAGTGAACTTTATTATTGATATGGGGGATAATTACAGCCCTTCTTGTGAGTTGCAGATTAGTAAAGAACCACTGGATTACAGATTGCCGCTCAATACTAAACTGGATTTGACAGCGATTATCAAGGAACCGCTTGAAGTGAATATAAAAGCCTCCGAATGGGATTACATCGCCAATGATTGGGAGATAGCGGGAAATAGGATGTTGAATGTTTCGCATACGGAAGTCAGCATAACCGATTTTAATGGGGCACGTATTTCATTTTGGTCAAATATGCCGGTAGTGAGAGTTCTGGAAACCGTAAAAGTGGGAAGTTCCAATAGGCAGGAAGATACGAATGTTGTATTTAATGCATTGGCATCTCAAAGCTGGAATGTGAATAATGACGAGAGATTCTTATACGATCCTCAAACAGGAGCAGGTTATATGGATGTTCTGTTGGACTGGCCTAATGAAATAGGGGAGGAAACTTATGAAATAACATTGATGGCTGCGGAAGATTATGATGGAAAGAATAAGCTTTTAAAGACTGTTACCGTACATGTAAAGCAAGAGGGGAAACGCTTTGATTTTATTGCAAACTCGGAGAAATATCCCTGGTCCCAGCCTTATGTAGGCGCTTTCTATAAGAATAATGAAACGGGAGAGAGAGTGATTAGCGGCCTGAGATATACATATTGGCATCAGTGGACGGCAAAAGTTCCTGACGCTTATAAGGATTTTATTGTATTGAGCTCTACACCCAGTTTTGATCCGGGTATAGGTACGGCTCTACCGGGCGACCCGGAGAAATATCCGGTTATTCCCAATGAATATAGAGGTGAAACCGGAGACTTTGTACATGGAAAAGGGAGAATTTATTTCCGGATAGGACTCAAAAGCAGGAATACCGATATCGATAAACCGAGATACGGAGTCGTAGAACTTACCTATGAGGGTAATGACGATAGTGGAAACTTTCTTACCTACAAGACTAAAGTCTATGTACGTCAGGGGGAGGCTCCGGATTATCTGATGCGAAGCGGAAGTTCGGGGAGTTCTTTCGGAAGAAAGTTTTCTCCATATAACTTGACGGCTAAAGCATATAAAAACAACCCGGGCAGTATTGCCGAATGGTATGGAGTCGATATATCCAATCTCGGAAATGAAGTGGCGTTTGTGGATTATCCCACTCAAGCCGGCGCACATTTTCAATGGGGGCTTGCCAAAGGACATACCCGATTGGCTAATAGAGCCTATCATCCTACGAATAAGAACGTATCATCCGGTTGGAGCATACCCGATTGGCCGAAATTCTATACGGATAGTCCGCCTCTTTGGGATCCTGCTACAGGATTCAAGTATAAAGATTCGTTGGAAATATGCCCTCCGGGGTATTATCGCCCCACAGATGGTCCGATAAATAAAATCGCAACTAATAGTTTTGGCTACGATCAAGTGTATCAGTCCGAATGGAGAATGTCTTTGTTTAATGAGCCGATGAAGGGAGACGGAAGCCCTACGACTGTATATCAGCCTATCGATCCGACTGTAAAGACGGAACTGTACGTCCCTAAAATCCTGAATGAAGTGATGTATGGATTCTATGCGGATGGTTTTTTTGACAGACGTCCTATAAAAACGGAAGCAATGATAGATGGGCTGGATAGGGCGAACGGTACTGTTACCCGATATAAGGGAGTGGCTCTGAATAGTGCCGATGCGGCTTATGGCGGAACGCTTATCGTCAATTCGGCAACTGATGCGTCATTGTTTTTTCCATCGGCAGGAAGAAGATGGCATGATGACGGCAGTTTGGAGTTTGCCGGTGAAACAGGTTATTACTGGTCTTCTTCGGTAGCTCCGGGATGGGTGGGAAAAGATAATGAAGGTAATACGACAGGTACGCCTTATGCTAATATTTGGACTATGGAGTTCAATTATGTGGCTACCCAGGCCAAATCGGTTATAAATCAGTTTGCTCATTCAATTCGATGTGTAAAAAGATGAAGAAAGTCATGATACATATAATCCGTTTGCTCAGTCTGACTTTTCTCATGCTGACGGCATCATGTGAACATGAGACGCTTTTGGTGGAGAACCCGGAAAGGGAGACAGTTGCGGAAGAAAAGGTACAGATTGAAATCTTTACTCGTGTCAACTCATATCGACTTCCGGCGACAAGAGGATTGGAAGATGAGGAAACCGTTGGCAAAACCCCGTGGGTATTTGTGTTTAAGGGAGCAGGCGGAAATGCCCGGCTGATAGAAGTTGTACAAGCTTTTGAGATGATAAAGAAAAGATATGTACTCTTGACGAAACAAGCTGATGATAGTAAATATCAACTATTGATATTGGCTAATCCCCAGGTGGAGTTTTATTATGGTGATGCGGTGAACGGTTATGAGTTTAATATGGAAAAACTGTTGGGAAAGATGAAGCCGGGTGTTGTGACCTTGTCTGAGGTTTGTGAGAATCTGCTGACAGAACCATTGGTAACTCCTGCGCTTGCGGTTATGCCGTTTAATTATAGTGGCGCAACTATTCCGATGAGCTATTTACTGGAAGTAGACCGAGTGGATAATACGACCCAAATAGCCAATGCTGACGGAAGTCCGTTATTGCTTGTTCGTTCTATCGCTAAAATGACAGTTACCAATAAGGCCGTTAATTTTGAACTGAAAGGAATTACCGCAGTGGTCAATGTTCCCCGACAAGGGCAACTTCATAATTGGGGAAATTCTATAATGGACAATACTTCTAATCTGACCGAATACAGAGCTGATGCCGGCTACTCGGCTCCTTTGATAACACCGGAAACGGTTAACGATTGGCAACATACGGAAAACAGTCCTGTTTATTTGTACGAGTCAGGTATACAAAATAATACTTATCTCATTCTTCAAGGGACTTACGAAGGTAAAGATTACTATTATAAAATGGCATTGATCGGTAGCGGCAAACATATGCTGGATATACTGCGTAATCATGCTTATACATTCACAATTAATACAGTGAACGGACCGGGATATGATACGGTAGCGGACGCCAAGGCATCGAAAGCATCCAATGTCGATATCGATTATAGCATCTTGATAGATGATAGTAATACGTATGAGGTAGTTGCCAATAACGATTACTATTTGGGAGTAAGCAATTCTGTGTTCATTGCCTATACGGATGAGAATAAAGACCATGAGGCCTTCGAGTTTATCACTGATTGTAAAACTGATTTTCCGGAGGCAAAAACAATTCGTGATAATGAGAATATGCTGGCCGGCGGTGTATTCGGCTTGAAAAAACCGATTGACGGGCTTATACCTATCGTGAATCAAGAAACAACCGATCCGCGTAAAACGGCAGTGGAAGTATATGTTTCCAATTGGTTAAAATGGTATGAAGATACCCAATATTATCAAGGTGTGAGAAGAGATAACGCATATATAACGCTTAAGTTGGGTAATCTTGTAAAATCCGTTCATATCAGACAAAGGGATGCCCTTCCGGCAGGGGGAACGACCTTGAAATATATGCCGACCGGAAATACGGATGTTGCCGTGCATGAAATGAATTATTATTGTCTTTCAGCCTTTGTGGAGAAGGGTAGTGATAATCCGCCGGCTTGGATAAAACTCCGTCCTTCCACCGGAGCAGCAAGGGATGATACGGAAAGTATAACGGTGGATGACGGGAAGATATATATTGAAGTATTACCCAATGTAGCCTCTGCGCCGCGAACGGGTATTATATACTTGGTTACAATAAGAGACCCTGACGGATCGGTTGGAAGCCATGTTACTCAACGGATTAAAGTAAGTGTCACCCAATTAGGGAAAAGCATTTCATAACCTAATAAAAATATAAATGAAGAAAGTATTGATATTCATATTGTTGATGTCGGGATGCTTTATCTCGGAGGGTAAAGCGCAGAAAATTGCTTTGAAGAGTAATCTTCTATATGACTTTACCGGAACTCTGAATTTGGGAGTAGAGATAGGCTTGGGACGTAAATGGACATTAGAAGTGCCGGTTAATTATAATCCGTGGAAGCCGGATAGCGGTAGACGCCTGCGGCATTGGGGGATACAACCGGAAGCCCGTTATTGGTTTTGTGAACGTTTCAACCGCACCTTTGTAGGATTACACGGGCATTATGCCGATTTCAATGTCGGTGGCTGGCCGGACTGGTCTTTCATAAGCAAGAATATGCAGCGTAACCGTTACCAGGGACATTTGTACGGTGGCGGTATCTCGATAGGACATTCTTGGATATTGAAGAAACGTTGGAGTATAGAGGCTTCTTTGGGGTTGGGATATGCGCATATTGTATACGAGAAATATCCGTGTGCTACATGTGGCACGAAGTTGAAAGATGGCAATAAAAATTATTTCGGGCCTACCAAGGCAAGTGTGGCATTGATTTATGTAATTAAATAGAATAGAAAAATGAAGAGAAATATACAATTTATCCTATTCGCATTCTTTGCTTTATGCTTGAGCCAAGCTGCAGCTCAGAAACGTCCTTACAGTGGAACTATAAATATAGAACCGGTGAAGTTTGAGCAGCATGGCGATTTTCTTCATATAGAAATGAATTTCATTACGGATGGTATGAAAGTGAAATCCGTACGCAGTGTGAATTTTACTCCCCGGTTGATTTCTTCGTCGGATACTTGTAATCTTCCGGAAGTCTCTTTTAAAGGGCGGAATGAGTTTTTGGCCTATGAGCGTACACTCGCCATATCGGCTAAAAAAAGCACAGACTTAAAGAAACCTTATGCTGTGCAAAGGGGCTATGGAATACGAAACGATACGCTTCGCTACCGATACGCGATACCTTATGAACCCTGGATGGCTGACGCCCGCCTTGACATCCGGAGTGAAGAATGCGGTTGCGGAGAAACAGTATTTATGAATATGCAGACGGTTACCGATAAAGTTGTGCTTGAGCGTTTGTTGACTCCGTATGTTGCAGTTCCTCATTTGACTTATGTGGAACCGGTAACGGAGAAAGTGAAAAACAGAGAAATACAAGTAGAGTGTTTCTTGGATTTTGAGGTGAACAAAGTGGACATCCGTCCCGAATATATGAATAATCCTGTGGAACTGACTAAGATTCATACGGCAATTGATGACTTGAAATCGGATAAAAGTATTGAAGTACAGCGTTTGGAGATAATCGGCTATGCTTCTCCTGAAGGGACATTGGCTGTAAACAAGCGGTTATCCGAGGGACGGGCGATGGCATTACGCCGTTATCTGACTGCCCGATATGATTTTCCACGAAATCTGTATCATATCGTTTTTGGCGGTGAAAACTGGGAGGGTTTGGTCAAAGCGCTCCATACCATTGACATGGATTATAAGGATGAGGTGCTGGAGATTATAAAGAATACGTCTGTCGAAGAAGGGCGGGAAACGAAATTGATGCGGCTGCACGGTGGAGTACCCTATCGGTATCTCCTGAAGAACATATTTCCGGGACTTCGTGTAGCCATTTGTAAAGTGAATTATGATATTAGGAATTTCAGTATGGATGAAGCGAAAGATATGATAAAAAAACGTCCGCAGAATCTGAGTCTGAATGAATTGTTCTTGGTAGCTGATAGTTACCCTAAAGGTTCGCAGGAATTTGTAGAGGTCTTTGAAACGGCTGTAAGGCTATATCCGGAAGATGAAGTTGCCAATATCAACGCGGCTTCTGCATGCCTTCTGCGTGGTGATACGCTTTCCGCGGAGCGTTATTTGAAAAAAGTGAAATCGGATAAGTATTTACCGGAGTATAACAACGCCGTGGGAGTACTTGCATTATTGAAAGGAGATTATGAACAGGCGGAGAAACATTTAAGGACGGCTGTAAAGCTGGGAGTGGCGATAGCCGAAGAGAATTTAAAGGAATTGGCGGAGAAAAAGGCTAATGCCATTGAGATTGAATCCCGGAGAGGGAACAGATAGAATAAACGTAGATTGAACAGTATTAATTAAAATGTAGAAGAAATGAGAAAAAGAAATTATTTTTTGTTGGCACTTGCATCGATGGCATTTGCTGCATGTAGTAATGATGATTTTGTAGCGGATGTAGACAATGGAATCATTACTGAACCGACCGGTGATGCATGGGTGGCATTGAATGTCAGACCGCCGTCTTTGGCGTCTACTCGTGGATTGCACATACCCGACCATGAAAATGGTACACCTGCCGAAACAGAGATTAAATCTGTTAGAGCCATATTTTTCACATCAGGAGCAAGCCCTACCGTGACTGCCGATATTGAACTTACTTTGTCGCAGGCGGGAGCAAACGCTTCGGGACAGCCCACCGGAAATGCCGGGGAAGCATTCAAAGTTCCGGCTGCTTCCAAACGTGTTTTGATTGTAGCCAACGCTTCCAAAGAGTTTAAAGACAGGGCGCCAAGCGGCTGGAGCGGTGGTACTCCTTACGCTACGGTTAACGATGCGCTCGTTCTTAGCACCGGGAACGGAGTTTTAAGCTTTACCGATGGTTTTATGATGTCTAATGCCAAAGGAGGTTTGGAACCTTCCAAGACCGAAGAACCGGGATTGGGCGACCCGGTAGACCTGACCCTCTATAAAAATGCGACGGGAGCGGTAGCCAATCCGTTGGTTATTAATATAGACCGTGTGGTTGCAAAAGTCCGTGTTTACATCACTAAGGCAAGTGATGTGGCTTCCATCGAAAATGAAGGTTGGCTTTTGAACGCTACCAATACGAAGTTTTATCCGACATCGGAAAGAATCTCCACTTGGTTTGAACTGAACCCGGCCGGTGGTTTCCGTGCGCCGTTCGACCAGTATAAAAAAGGTTCTTATAGGAAAGACCCTAATTATGACGCTCCGCATTTCGGAGTGGATTATACTTACATTACTACCGACCCCGGTACTTGGAATGTATCGAACACCAGTGAATACTGCCTTGAAAATACCCAGGATAAAGCAGGAAATGTACATGCTTATACCACCCACGTATTGTTGAGAGCCAAGTTTATACCTAAGAAATATAAGAAAGCTGATATGACGGACACCGATGTCCAGGATACAACGGGAGACTGGATGCTGATTGATGGCGGTTACTACACTTTTGCCACTTTAACGGAATGGATTGAAGCCGAATTGAAATATAAATATAGCAAGGCTGTTCCAACCTCGATAACTACCCCTCTTACTACTGCATATAACAAGTATTTAGGAGCGGCTGGAGTAAATGTCGGTGAGGTTACTTTGCCGGATGCCGCTGATGATACTGAAATAGGAGACTTGGTGAATAAGTTTACCGGAAAAAGGGCTTCGGTTATTGGCGTTGAGGACAGAGGAAAAACTGTAGGCAGCCTTACGTATTATAAAAATGCCTTCAATTATTACAAGATTATGATTAAGCATGATGACACCGACCTGGCGGTGAATGAGCTGGGAGAGTTTGGCGTTGTCCGTAACTCGGTTTACGATATTAATGTCAGCAAATTCAATAATCCTGGCTATCCCGACGTGCCCAAACCGGATCCGGGTGAGGAAGATGAAGACGAGGACGGTTGGCTGTCAATCAAGATTAATGTGAATCCTTGGACTTGGTATACTCAGACAGAGGAACTGTGACGACAGCTTGGTAAAGCAATCTTCATACTGTATAAAGGTAGGGAGGAGAGAACTTCTCCCATACTTTTATCTTGATGGGAAGGTTCTCGGAAGATTCTCAAGAAATTTGAAAATGGTAAAAAAGGAAAATATGAAACAGGGAATACTTGTGCGTTACATGGTTACCGGGATGCTTATCGTTACTTCGTGGATGATAACTTCTTGCAATAGCTTCAATGAACATTTGCCGGAATGCCGTTTGTTTGTCAAATTCAAATATGATTATAATATGCTTTTTACAGATGCGTTTCATACGCAGGTGGATAAAGTGGAGCTTTATGTGTTTGACAAAGAGGGGTTGTTCTTATTTAAGCAGATGGAAGAAGGTGATGCTCTGTCAACGGGTAATTACCGGATGGAAGTAGAACTGTCTGTCGGTGAGTACCAATTTATGGCATGGGCAGGCGCACGTGATTCGTATGATATCGTTTCTTTGATTCCGGGAGTTTCTTCTATTACAGAGTTGAGATTACAATTAAAACGGGAAGAATCCTTGATTGTTCTGCATGAGTTGGAGCCGCTTTGGTATGGTGAAATTCATAATATTGCGTTTACAGGAACAGATAATCAGGTGGAGACTATTAATTTGATAAAGGATACCAATAAAGTAAGGTTTATATTCCAGGGATACTCGGATGATAGCTGGAAACTGAATGTGGAGGATTATGATTACGAAATCATAGAATCCAACGGGCATTTGGGACATGATAATTCATTGTTGGATGATGATGTCCTGAGTTTCCGTCCGTATCATATGGAGCAAAGAAACCCCTCGGCGGCCGCTGTTGAGTTGAATACAATGCGATTGATGTCGGATCGTCAGACCCGTTTTGTCGTGACTGAAAAAAATACAAGGAAAAAGGTGTTTAACATAAATCTGATTGATTATCTGGCAATGACGGATATGGAAGGCAACAATTGGGGAGTGCAAGAATATCTTGACCGTCAGGATGAGTATAAAATAGTCTTTTTCTTTTCCGAACCATGGCATGCCGTCCAAATTAATATCAATGGCTGGACTCATTATATTCAGCCGGAGGAAGAGATGTAGATACGGGACAAGATGACTTATTGTTCAAAAGGGTAAACCGGGATATACCGGTTTACCCTTTTGAACGTTTATTCGAGTGCAGCTATAAAGTTTCGATTATTCTCCTTTGCCTTTCAAGGAAAGCGATGCGCTGTGCTTCTCCGCTTCCAGAAATAAGTGTGGAATGCCTTTTCAAAGATTGTATCCAGTCCTTTTGCATTTGGCAGATATGCGGATTTTGCGAATCCATGAAATTGATGGAATATACTCTGAAGAGACTGATTTGGAAATCTTTTTTCGTTATATAGCTGTATGTTGCCTCAAAATTTATATTTGATAAATAGATGGAGGCTTCATGACCGTTGTTGAATTGTCCCTTGACGGACAGCCTTTCCAGTTCGGTGAGCAACTGTAACAGTTCCTCCTTTAGATGGATGCCGTCATTGGCTGAGATTAGGTTTAGTTCGGCAAAGTACTTTATTTCTTTCACGAGTGAATGGAATATGTCCGTATCCCATATGAAATAGGTCTTTCCGCATCTTTTCATGCTGTTGCTTAACTCATTATGAGCGGCCACGATTTTTTCCTGAACCTGCATTTCCGCTAAGGAATTCGGCGTTTTTATCTTTTCATACTGATACATCCAGCGGCATAATCTGAATTTGGAAAGATATTCATAGGAAGAGTAGAGAGTGAAAGGAATCGTGTTGGAAGCTGTATATATTTCGGTACTGCTATCTCCTTTTACGAAGTTGAAAACCTGCAGGTAATGTTCTATAATTTCATTATAGCTCTTAAACAGGTCCGGTGAGAGTAACAAGTTTACATCGAATGTGGCGCGGTTAGGAAGGTGATTTCCTATTATCTGGTCGATGGAAATCCCGAAATTACAGGAAATCATTGCTATCTCATCGAAAGTGAACGCGACTTCTCCGCGCAGCCTGCGGTAAACGGACTCTTTTCCCATACATAGGGTATCTGCCAGATAATTGGCCAAATTCTGTCCGTGGGGTATTCTCTCTTTCATTTCATCAATCAGGTTTGTTACAATATAGTTCTTATTCATAATTCACTTCCCATATTTAGTTATTAATTCAAGACTTGGCATAAAGATTTGTGGCATCTGCAAATATAGAATTAGATGATGAAACATTGGTGAACTATATCATGTATGGAGGATGGTGTCTTTTTCTATTTGAAAGGATTGGAAGGATAAAACATTGTCGAATGAAAAAGACAGGTAGAAATTCTATCTGTCTTTCATTATCAGACACATTTGAGGTTTGGTTTTTCAGATTTCGGCAAACAGGGAATTAAAGCGCGTTGATAATTTCCCTTTGCTTTTTAAAAAACAGGATACGCTGCATCTCACCGCTTTCCGATATCAGGGTGGAGAACTTCTTTAATGATTGAATCCATTCTTTGAAATCGCCGAACATTTCATTGTCTTGCGTTGTGATAGAATTAATGGCATATACTCTAATCATACTTAAGTGCATGGAAGTTGTTTCCAGATAACTGTAAGTCGCTTCAAAGTTTATATTGGATATATAGATTCTTATATCATTACCGGTCTCGGATTTTCCCCGGCCGGCGAGTTCTTCCAGTTCGTCAATCAATAAAAGCGTCTCTTCTTTGATGTTGTCTTTATTTTCCTCTGACAGTAAATGGATATCCGAGAAATACTGAATATCGTTTACCAGATTACTGAAAATCATTTTATCCCAGATGTAATCTCTGGAATGTATGTGAGATGTCATTCGGGTAAATTCTCTTTGTACGTTGATGAGCTTTTGGGGTATTTCCAGTTCATCGAAATGCTTGCATCTCATGCTTTCGTTTTGGTACATCCATTTGAATAGCCTGAATTTGGAAAGTATATCGTGCTTCATTGAAAGAGTCAGTGGAATGATGTTCGATGAAGTTCCCATTTCCGAACTCGTATCCCCTTTTATGGTATGGAACAGTTTCACGTATCGGTCGAGAATTGTGAAATAAGTCTCGAAAGGGTTCTGATAGTCTACGATATTCATGTCGAATACGGCATTTTCCCGGAAACTCGTTCCTATAATAGTATCCAGGGATATACCTAATTTCCTTGATAGGATAGCCGCTTCGGCCAACGTAAAGGGTACTTCGCCTCTTAAACGGCGATAGGTGGCTTCTTTCCCTATATAAAGAATATCCATTAAAGTGTTTGCCAAATTATCTTTTTGCGGAAGTTTGGTTTTGACAGCTTCAATGATTCCTGTGCTTAGCTCGTCTGTAATCATGATTTTTGTGAGTTATATATTTATATGATTATCCCTGTTTATACCTCTGGATGAGAACCGGTATGATTTAGGATGTTTCCTTTGCTGCATCTGCCAAGCTCTTCCCTATGGTGATTAACTGTTAAAAGGCTTTTAGATTAATATTAAAAGGCTTTCAATACTATATTATAAGGCTTTTAATATCATATTGTAAGGCTTCTAATAATATCTCAGCCGTAAGTGTATCTTATCTTCCATCTGCCTTTTTCTCGTTTAAGGGGTATTTATTGCGGAGAATCATATATGATTTATCTATTTAACACTTATCTCATCAGTCTTGTTTCGAAATATGCAACATATCTATTAAGTCTGACGAATTAATGAACTCCGGAATCAATATTCATGGAATGTTCGCTATCAGAAAAAAGAGAGGCTGGAAAGACATTCTTTTAGCCATAGAACTTTATCGGCTGTGGAGTAATTTTGCCATGTAGCCCGGAAGACCGTATAGGTGGGATGGGTATGGAAAATATCATTAAAGAGTGTGGTAAATATGGAGAAGATACTGAATACACCGTTTATAAAAGATATATATGATCCTTTGACAGGTTCTCATGACGGTACTATTACCCCGAGTGCGCCTATTGTAGTAACCGGTGAGAATTTGCGTTTATCCGCTTTGGAGGAAACTGTGTTAGGACTTGCCCCGCTTGATAATAGCGGTTGTCCGATACAAATCAGTCATGTCTGTAAATATACGGATACGCAATTGTTGGTAGTTCTTCCCAATTTGGATCCGGGTACATATTCTCCGGTGTTACAAGTATATGAGGCGGGGAAGCTGGTGCTTGTTTATGTTTTTCCGGTGGTATGGAGAGTTTGCAGGGAGGGTGATGTTGATTATTCGATTAGATATTACCGCAATAAGATTATTTGAACGGCATTGATACCGGTTTCGTGAGTTTTCCGTATATTTGTTGCACTTAAATTGAATAATATGAGTCAACAAACATTTCAAGTGTTCCTATGTGCGATGGGCTTAACGGCTCTTTTCGTTTTTATTGCGCTTTATTTCATTAAGGCCGGTTATGGAATGTTTCGTACAGCTTCGTGGGGTGTATCTATTGATAACAAGTCAGCCTGGATATTGATGGAGTCTCCCGTTTTCTTTGTGATGTTGATTCTTTGGGCGTATAGTGGAACGGGTACTGCCGTACCGGAATTTATTTTTCTGTTGTTATTTTTGCTGCACTATTTTCAGCGTTCGTTTATCTTTCCGCTATTATTAAAAGGTAAGTCCCGCATGCCGGTCGCCATCATGGCGATGGGTATTGTTTTTAATCTGCTGAACGGGATAATGCAGGCGGGCGGAATTTTCTATTTCACCGTAGAAGGGCAGCAATATGCTGCCGGCTGGCACTATTTCCTTTCTTTTCGGGGGATTGGGGGATTATTGCTGTTTTTCATAGGAATGGGGATAAACCTGCATTCCGATTATGTGATACGCCATTTGCGTAAGCCCGGTGATACAAGACATTATCTTCCGAATAAAGGCCTTTATCGATATATCACGTCCGCCAACTATTTCGGTGAGTTGGTGGAATGGGTGGGATTTGCAGTGTTGACGGCTTCTCCGGCTGCCTGGGTTTTTGTGTGGTGGACATTTGCCAATTTGGTACCCCGCGCAGATGCGATTAATAAACACTATCGTGCGGAATTTGGTGTTGAGGCCGTAGGAAAAAGAAAACGTATTATACCTTTTGTATATTAAAGATAAGGAATAATGGGAAACTCAAAATTATTCACACCGGTCACTTTCGGACCGTTGACTTTACGCAACCGTACCATCCGTTCGGCCGCTTTTGAGAGTATGTGTCCGGGCAATGCGCCTTCGGATATGCTGCTCGATTATCATCGCTCGGTCGCGGCGGGCGGTATCGGTATGACTACTGTGGCTTATGCCGCTGTTACCCGGAGCGGCCTTTCTTTTGACCGCCAGTTGTGGATGCGTCCTGAAATCATTCCGGGACTTCGCGAGCTGACTGATGCGATACACGCGGAGGGCGCTGCTGCCGGCATTCAGTTGGGGCATTGCGGGAATATGTCGCATAAAAGTATTTGCGGATGTACTCCTGTCGGTGCAAGCGGTGGCTTTAACCTGTATTCACCCACTTTTGTACGAGGGCTGCGTGCCGATGAATTGCCGGAGATGGCGCGTGCTTACGGGCGTTCGGTGAATCTGGCGCGTGAGGCGGGGTTTGATGCTGTGGAAATCCATGCGGGGCATGGTTATCTTATCAGCCAGTTCCTTTCACCCTCTACCAATCATCGTAAAGATGAATTCGGCGGTTCGTTGCAGAACCGTATGCGTTTTATGGATATGGTAATGGAGGAGGTGATGAAGGCTGCCGGCAGTGATATGGCGGTACTTGTGAAGATGAACATGCGTGACGGATTCCGGGGTGGTATGGAGATGGACGAAACGATGCAGGTGGCCAAGCGTCTCGAACAGTCGGGAGCGCACGGGCTGGTGCTGAGCGGCGGGTTTGTAAGCAAAGCCCCTATGTATGTGATGCGTGGGGAAATGCCGATTCGCAGCATGACGCATTATATGACGTGCTGGTGGTTGAAGTACGGAGTACGCATGGCAGGCAAGTGGATGATACCCGCTGTGCCGTTTAAAGAAGCCTATTTCCTGGAAGATGCCTTGAAGTTCCGTGCGGAGTTGAAGATGCCGTTGATATACGTAGGCGGACTGGTGTCGCGTTCCAAAATAGACGAGGTTTTGGACGATGGTTTTGATGCCGTACAAATGGCGCGTGCGCTACTTAATGAACCGGGCTTTGTGAACCGTATGCGTGATGAGGAGAACGCGCGCTGTAATTGCAGGCATAGCAACTATTGTATAGCACGGATGTACTCCATTGAAATGGCTTGTCATCAGCATTTGGGCGAGGAGCTTCCGGCTTGCTTGAAGCGGGAGATTGAGAGAATTGAAGCGAAAGGGTGATTACTGTCTTCTTGGATTTTGTAATTTATAATTTGTAACAGATAAACGTGAAACTTGCTATCATAACCGGTGCAGACGGCGGTATGGGAACGGAAATAACGCGCGCTGTGGCTAAGGCCGGATATAAGATTATTATGGCTTGTTACCGTCCGGAAAAGGCGGAGAAGGTGAGGGAAATGTTGGTGCGAGATACGGGCAATCCGCATCTTGAGGTATTGGGCGTAGACTTGTCTTCGCTTGCGTCTGTGGCGGCTTTTGCCGAAACCGTTTTGAAACGTGGCGATGCTGTCAGTCTGCTGATGAATAATGCGGGGACGATGGAAACGTGCCGCCGTATCACGGAGGATGGTTTGGAACGTACGGTAAGCGTTAATTATGTCGCTCCTTATTTATTGACACGCAAGCTTCTTCCTCTGATGGGAGAGGGAAGCCGTATCGTTAATATGGTATCTTGTACCTATGCTGTCGGATGTCTCGACTTTCCCGATTTCTTTCTTCGGGGAAGGAAAGGAAGCTTCTGGCGTATTCCTGTGTACAGTAATACGAAACTGGCGCTGACTTTGTTTACTCTTAATCTGGCTGCCCGTCTTAAAGAAAAAGGTATTGTGGTTAATGCGGCTGACCCGGGCATTGTTTCCACCAATATCATAACGATGCACATGTGGTTCGACCCGTTGACGGATATTCTTTTCCGTCCTTTCATCCGTACTCCCAGGAAAGGGGCCGCAACGGCTGTTCATCTGCTGCTGGATGAGGATGCGGGAAAACGTACGGGTACTCTGAATGTAAGTTGCCGTCCGAAACCGCTTTCCGGAAAGTTCACCGACCATGCGCAGATGCAGGAGTTGTGGGACAGTACGGAGAGGATTGTGGAGAAGTGGTTATAATGCAAAAGGCGCGAGAGTGGAGTCTTGCGCCTTTCGTATTATATCTTACAGGTCTTTGTCAAATGGAAAGTGCTCTCAATACATTGACCAAGTCTTTCTTGATAGGCTTGTCGTTCTTGATGGCTTTTGTGAAAGGTACATAAACCACTTCATCATGGTCTATACCTATCATGACATTGCGTTGTCCTTCCATAATGGCATCTACTGCCGCCGCACCCAAACGGCTGGCAAGGATACGGTCGTGCGCCGTAGGACTGCCACCACGTTGTAGATGGCCGAGGATTGTAACACGTACGTCGTATTGAGGATATTCGTTTTTCACACGTTCGGCATAGTGCATGGCGCCGCCGGTTAATTCGCTTTCGGCAACGAGTACGATACTGCTGTTCTTGGATTTGCGGAAACCGTTCTTGATGAACTCTTCCAGTTGGTCTACTTCGGTGCTGAATTCCGGGATAATGGCTGCCTCTGCTCCGGATGCGATGGCGCCGTTCAGGGCGAGGAAACCGGCGTCACGTCCCATAACTTCAACGAAGAAAAGACGTTCGTGTGAAGTTGCCGTATCGCGAATCTTGTCCACAGCACCCAGAATCGTATTCAAGGCGGTGTCATAGCCGATGGTTGTATCTGTGCCGTAAAGGTCGTTGTCGATAGTTCCCGGCAAGCCGATGCATGGTACGTCGAATTCCTGCGCAAAGATACGTGCGCCTGTCAAAGAACCGTCTCCACCGATAACTACCAAGGCGTCAATGCCTTCTTTCTTCATGTTGTCGTATGCAATCTGACGTCCTTCGGGAGTGGTGAATTCCTTGCAACGCGCTGTTTTCAGAATAGTACCGCCCAATTGGATGATATTGCTTACATTCTGGCTCTTGAATTCTTTGATTTCACCGGTTACCAAACCTTTGTAACCTCTATATATGCCTTTTACTTGAAGTCCGTTGTAAATAGCTGCGCGTGTCACCGCACGAATCGCCGCATTCATTCCCGGAGCGTCACCGCCCGATGTTAAAATACCGATACACTTAATTGTTCCCATAACAATCTCCTTGTTTAGTGTTAATAATTACCTTGAAAATCTGCTGGCAAAGATAACAAAAGCTTTTTAAATTCGTGATTTTATTGCCTTGGATATTTCTTCCATTAACCATTTGGGCGTGGAAGTCGCTCCACAGATGCCAATGGACTCTGCACCAATGAGTAACTGGTTGTCTATCTCTTCTGCACTGTCAATCAGATGTGAGTTCGGATTGACTTTCCTGCATTCGTTGAACAGGATTTTTCCATTGGAACTTTTCTTTCCGCTGACAAAAAACACCAAGTCGTGGGAAGCGGCGAATTTTCGGATATGAGGAATGCGGTTGGCAACTTGCCTGCATATGGTATCGTAATATTCGAAAGTAACGTCCGGAGATATATGTTCCTTTATATATTCCACTATCTTTTGGAACTCATCCAGTGATTTGGTGGTTTGGGAATAAAGACGGATGCTCTTGCTGAAATTTAAGCTTTTGGCTTCTTCAAGTTTTTCGATAACGATTGCTTTCCCTGTGGTTTGCCCTACCAATCCCAGTACCTCGGCATGCCCGTTTTTCCCGTATATGACGATTTGTTTTTCTTCATAATCTTCCTGAGTGTACTCCTGCTTGATTTTCTTTTGCAAGCGAAGAACTACCGGACAGGTGGCGTCGATTATTTCAATATTGTTACGTTTAGCGGTTATGTAGGTTTCGGGGGGCTCACCATGCGCCCGTAATAATACTTTAGCGTCGTGCAGGTGATTGAACTCCTCATGGTTGATGGTGATCAGCCCCATTGCTTTCAAACGTTCCACTTCACGGCTGTTATGTACAATGTCTCCCAAACAGTATAATGTTCCGCCTTTGGCCAATTCTTCTTCCGCTTTATTGATTGCGGTAACTACTCCGAAGCAGAAACCGGAACCTTCATCTATTTCAACTTTTGCCATATTGCAGGTTTTAGGATTATGATTTGCAAACCTTGTCGAATTGCTCGGCCAGCCATTCTTTTTGTTGAGAAATGGTCATGTGACTATTGTCCAGCAACAGCGCATCATCTGCTTTGCGAAGCGGACTTACTTCTCTATTCTGGTCTATATAATCCCGTTGTCTCACATTTTCCAGAATTTCATCGAAACCTGCCTCTTCTCCTTTGGCTTTTAGCTCATCGTATCTGCGCTGTGCACGGATTTCGGGGGAGGCCGTTACAAAAATCTTAAGTTCGGCATCCGGAAATACGGTTGTGCCGATGTCGCGGCCGTCCATTACAATACCTTTGGCTTTTCCCATCGCCTGCTGCCGGGCCACCATCGCTTCACGTACAAAGTCGAGAGCGGCAATGGGGCTGACGCGGGAAGACACTTCCATTGTACGAATCTTTTTTTCTACATTGGCTCCGTTCAGATATGTGTCCGGGCATCCCGTCTCCGGGTTCAGTTGGAAAGATATATGAATATCCTTAATTTGCTTTTTCAGTTTCTCCGTATCGATGTCGTTACCTGTGAATATACCGTTCTCTATACTATATAAAGTAACGGCACGATACATGGCTCCGCTGTCTATGTAAATATAACCTATTTCACGGGCAAGGTCTTTGGCCATGGTACTTTTTCCGCATGATGAAAAGCCGTCGATTGCGATTGTTATCTTTTTCATATGAAATGATTTTATACTATATTTAAATAGAAAAACTCTTCCTTATAGAAAATTTTGAATGTTTCATCTAAAATTCTTGCCAAAGATACGGTATTTTTAAAATATCTCGTTACATTTGTGGCACAAAAGCTGATGAGGGCTTTTGAAGAATTAAAAAAATGAAAATGCACTGCTTATTGTGTAAAAAAACACAGCTAAGCAAGAACAATCGTGGGAAAAGTACTATATTTGCCACAAATGAGAAACACTAAAATTATATTATAAATTATGGAAATTAAAAAGACACCTAAGGCAGACTTGGAGAACAAAAAGTCAACTTGGCTGCTCGTCGGTTACGTGATTGTGCTCGCGTTTATGTTCATCGCATTCGAATGGACCAAACGTGATATCAAGATTGATACGAGCCAGGCTATTACCGACCTTGTATTTGAAGAGGAAATCATTCCTATTACGGAACAACCCGAGCAGGTAGCTCCTCCCCCTCCCGAAGCTCCTTCGATTGCAGAAACTTTGACAATCGTGGATGATGATGCCGATGTGGAAGAAACTACTATCGCTACATCCGAGGAAACCAATCAGGCTGTAGAAATCAAGTATGTTCCCGTAGCTGTTGAAGAGGAAGAACCGGAAGAACAGACTATCTTCGAGGTAGTAGAGCAGATGCCGGAATTCCCTAACGGTGGCATGGCTGGCTTGATGCAGTATTTGAGCAAGAACATCAAATATCCTACTATCGCTCAGGAAAACGGAACTCAAGGCCGTGTGACCGTACAGTTCGTTGTTAACAGAGACGGTAGTATCGTAGATGCTAAAGTGCTTAGAGGTGTTGACCCGTATTTGGATAAGGAAGCTATCCGCGTGATTAGCTCAATGCCGAAATGGAAACCGGGTATGCAACGTGGTAAGGCAGTACGTGTGAAGTATACGGTGCCTGTAATGTTCCGATTGCAGTAATAAAATTATTTATAGCGTAAAGAGGCTGCCTAAAAGCAGCCTCTTTTCATTCTCCACCACTCCTAAATTGAAATACTTATGTTTACAGCTTCCGAGCTTCTCGAAAAAATAAATTCTCATATTGCGGATTTGCGATTTGTTCGCAGCCCGAAGGGCTTGTATGATCCTATCACCTATGTTTTGTCAATGGGTGGGAAAAGAATTCGTCCCGTACTGATGTTGATGGCTTATAATCTTTATAAGGAGAATGTTGAACCTGCGTTCTCATCGGCAACAGGTATTGAAGTATATCATAATTATACATTGCTACATGATGACTTGATGGATCGTGCCGATAAACGTCGTGGAAAAGAAACCGTACATAAGGTATGGAATGATAATGCGGCTATTCTTTCGGGGGATGCAATGTTGGTATTGGCCTATCAGTTCATGGCGCAGTGTCCGGTAGAGCATTTGAAAGAAGTAATGGATTTATTCAGTTTGACTGCACTTGAAATATGCGAAGGACAGCAAATGGATATGGAGTTTGAACAACGGAATGATGTAAAAGAGGAGGAATATCTGGAGATGATTCGCCTGAAAACATCCGTGTTGTTGGCTGCGAGCTTGAAAATCGGTGCATTGTTGGGAGGAGCTTCTGCGGATGACGCGGCACGTTTGTATGATTTCGGAATGAATATGGGAGTGGCTTTTCAGCTGAAAGATGACTTGTTGGATGTGTACGGTGATGCTGCTGTCTTTGGGAAAAATATCGGTGGAGATATTCTGTGTAATAAGAAAACCTATATGTTGATTAAAGCTTTGGAGCATGCGAGTCAGGAGCAGGCAAGCCGGTTACAACATTGGATAACTGTTGTGGATTTTAATCCGGCCGAGAAGATTACAGCTGTAACCGATTTGTATAATCAGATAGGGGTTAAAACTCTTTGTGAGAATAAAATAACGGAATACAGCAATAGGGCGATGGATAGTCTGGCGGCTGTGAATGTAGCGGATGAAAAGAAAAAAGAGCTTGAGAAGCTTATAAAAGAGCTGATGTACCGGGAAGTGTAACTGATATTAATCCGATTAGCAAATGCCTTATAGGAGATTACCAAATACAGACCAAGCAAGAATACGGGCGTTAAAGGCCGTAGTTGCGAAAGGTGATATATATAACGTATATGATTTGGCAGTGTCTTTAAAGACTCTTACGGATGCCCGGAACTTCTTGATGAAATTTGAAGCTGCACAGGCTTATTATGCGGAATGTTTTGAACGTCAGGCAAAGGCGGGACGTAAGCATCAGTCGAATGTAAAGATTGCCCGTCTTTATATTTCGCATTTCATTCAAGTCCTGAACCTGGCCGTGATTCGTTCGGAAGTGCGTACCGCTCATAAAGAATATTACGGATTGGATATTAAAAATCATAATGTTCCGGATTTATCTACAGAGACAGCTTTGGCGGAATGGGGACGTAAGGTCGTTGACGGTGAGAATAGACGTACTTCTCAAGGGGGGATTCCTATCTATAATCCTACCATTGCTAAAGTCAGAGTTCATTATGATATTTTTATGGAGAGTTATGAGAAACAGAAGAATTTGCAGGCTTTGACAGCTCGCAGTCTGGAAACTCTTGCTTCCATGCGAAACGAGGCCGATACTCTGATTTTAGATATCTGGAATCAGGTAGAACGGAAGTATGCCGAGGTGATGCCGAATGAAAAACGCTTGGATTTGTGTCGCGGCTATGGTTTGATTTATTATTACCGTACCGGTGAAAAAACGAAAGAAGAGATAGCGAAATGAGGTTAGTAGATTCACATTCCCACCTTTTCCTGGAAGAATTTCAATCTGATTTGCCGCAAGTAATGGAGCGTGCTCAGGCAGCGGGAGTAAGTCATATTTTTATGCCTAATATCGATAGTACGACCATAGAGCCGATGCTTCGTGTTTGTTCGGACTATAAAGGTTATTGTTACCCGATGATGGGATTGCATCCGACATCTGTGAATGCCGATTATGAGAAAGAATTGGCCGTTGTGTCCGAATATTTGGCAATGCCGAATGACTATGTGGCAATTGGTGAAATCGGAATGGATCTGTATTGGGATAAAACATTTTTGAAGGAACAACAAATCGTTTTTGAGCAGCAGATACAATGGGCCTTGGAGTATAAGTTACCTATAGTCATTCATTGTCGTGAGGCATTCGATTATATATATAATGTGTTGAAACCTTACAAGGCCTCTCCTTTGGCAGGCGTCTTTCATAGCTTTACGGGAACATTGGAGGAGGCCCTTCGAATATTGGAGTTTTCTAATTTCTTTATTGGTATCAATGGTGTGGTAACATTCAAAAAATCGGGCTTACCGGAAGTTTTGCGAAATATTCCTTTGGAACGGATTGTTCTCGAAACCGATTCTCCCTATCTTACTCCTGTGCCGAATCGGGGGAAGAGAAACGAGAGCGCAAATGTAAAGGATACTCTGTTAAAAGTAGCGGAAATATACGGTAAGTCGCCTGAGGAAGTAGGTTGTATCACTTCTGAAAATGCCTTAAAAGTGTTTGGAATACTCAAATAACGTTCCAAAGATTTTAAAGTTTATTAATTTTGAGATTTTATTGAGGATAAAACTTTGAGAATGCTGTGGAAGAACAAAAAAAAGAATACATTTGTAGCTGAAAACGCTTGTGGTTCGCATTTTTTTTGTAA